>Ga0116192_1000220_pt1 | contig 46016 bp, 40 predicted proteins | sample AD_UKC113_MetaG_FD_89876 | JGI IMG/M metagenome (GOLD analysis project Ga0116192, IMG submission 89876) | Active sludge microbial communities of municipal wastewater-treating anaerobic digesters from Hong Kong - AD_UKC113_MetaG | ecosystem: Engineered > Bioreactor > Anaerobic > Digestate...
CCGCCCAGGTCCACCCCAATTACATATTGCTTCGGCAATTGCGTTACCTTCCCCTATTGCAAGCTTCCGTACATCCGTGGGAAATTTCGTTTCGGCCAGAATTCCGCCGTCTTTTCCGGCCAGCGCCGTGTAAATCTTGGTGCCGCCCAGGTCCACCCCAATTACATATTGCTTCGGCAATTGCGTTACCTTCCCCTATTGCAAGCTTCCGTACAGCGGCGCTTTGCCACCGCTCCATCCGGCGCTCCACGCAATTTTTTGCTACCAAGTGCATTTAGCACGAACTTCTCCAGCGCCTCCACGACCCCGTCGCCGTATGTAGCCGAGGTAACGTAGTCGGCCTCCTTTTTGACGTCATCCCTGGCGTTGGCCACCGCCACGCCGAGGCCGGCATAACGGATCATCTCCAGGTCGTTATAGCTGTCTCCCACGGCCATGATCTCCTCCCTGCCTATCCCGTAGCATCCGGCCAAAAACGCCAGGGCATCCCCCTTCGTGGCCAGGGGGTGTGAAAACTCGAGAAAATGCGGCTTTGACTTGACTATGTGCACCTTTCCCTCATAGGCGGGTTTCAGCTCGGCACTGAGCCTGTCAAGCAGCGGCTCTTCCGATATGGCCAGTACCTTGATCGGATCACGGTCGAAGAATTCCAGGAAGTCGCCCACCGGTTCCGCCTCGACACCCGAGAAGGAGGCGTAGCGGATGCTCTCCGACGTGTGTTTTTCAACCAGCAGACGGTCGTCAAGGTAACAGTTGAGGTGGCAGCCGGACCGCTTAACCCGGGTGATAATCTCCCTGGCATAAACCAGGGGGAGCGGCCTGTACAAAAGGGTTTCCCCGGACAGGGAATTCTTAACGAGCGCTCCCTGGTAAGTGATAAGGGGAATATCTATTTGCAGTTCCTGCGCAAATACCGCCGCCGACCGGAACATGCGACCGGTCGAGATGGTGAACTTCACCCCCGCCGCCCGCGCCGCGGCCACGGCTTCCTTTACCCGGCCGGTGAGCCGTAATTCCCCGGAAAGCAGCGTATCGTCCAGATCGACGGCCACCATTTTTATTTCTGTCATAGGATTCCCCCGCAAACGGCATCATAAGCGTTTTATTTTTCAAGAGCCCGGCTCCGCAAAAAACTCGTATACCGCCCGGGCCGCCTTCCTGTTCATGCCCTTGACCGCGGCCAATTGATCCACCGACGCTTTTTCTATTTCTGAAAGCGACTTGAAAGCCCTCAAGAGGGCTTTCCGGCGGACCTCGCCGATACCCTCGATCTCATCAAGCAGAGATTTTAAGCCGGACTTGCCCCTGAGCCTCCTGTGATAGGCCAGGGCAAAGCGGTGAGCCTCATCCCGCAGGCGCATCAGCAGCCCCCGCGCCCCGGAACCGGGAGGCAGGACAATCGGGTCGCGCCTGCCCCAGGCAAAAAGGGACTCGTCCTCCTTGGCCAGGGCAAACGCCGGTATACCGGAAAAACCAAGCTCGTCCATGGCAAGGCGGGCGGCTGAAAGCTGCCCCTTGCCGCCGTCGATGACCACGGCGTCGGGAAGCCGCCGGAAAGACGCTTTCCCGCCTTCATTCTGTCCGGCTGCGGAAAGGCCCCGCTCCTCCCCGGCCCTGCTGAAACGCCTGCGGATGACCTCCCGGATTGAGGCGAAATCGTCCGGCCCCTGCACCGTCCGGATTTTGAAGCGGCGATACTGGCTCTTCGCCGGCCTGCCCCCTTCAAACACTGCCATTGAAGCTACACTGCCGGTTCCCTGTATGTTGGAAACGTCGTAGCACTCAAGACGGTAAGGAGGGCGTTCCAGGCCGAGCACCAGGGCGAGTTCGTTCAGCGACTCGGCCGCCTCGTCGCGCCCGGCGGCCTCCTCCGAACGGATTTGCTCCAGGGCGAGCAGGGCGTTTTTCTCCGCCATCTCCAGCAGCTTTTTCTTTTCGCCGCGTCTCGGGGTCTTCAGTACGACCCTCGCCCCTTTTTTACCTGAAAGCCACTCTTCGATGACCTTTTTTTCCCCGCCGATTTCCTCTGAAATGATAATCTGCTGCGGGACGAAATCAACCCCGATGTAGTGCTGCTTGATAAACGCCGTTATTATTTCAGCCCCGCTCAGTCCCTCGGTTCCCTTCAACATGAAATGATCGCGTCCGGTCAACTTGCCGCCCCGCACATAAAACACCATGACACAGGCCTCGTCATCCGCCCTGGCCAGGGCCGCCACGTCCTGATCCTCGAACCTACCCGAGACGATCTTTTGCCTTTCGACAACCTCGCGCACGGCCTGAAGCTGGTCCCTGAAGCGGGCGGCCCGCTCGAACTCCAGGTTTTTCGCGGCCTCCTCCATCCTGGCGGAAAGGCGCTTGACCACATCTTCGTGCCTGCCCTCGAGAAAAAGGCATATCTCGTTTATCATCGAACGGTACGTTCCCCTGTCGGTCAAGCCGCAGCACGGGCCGAGGCAGCGCTTGATGTGGTAGTTGAGGCACGGCCTCCCCCTTGCCGCCGGCTCCTTCTGCCTGCACGAACGGAAGGGAAAAACGTTTTTGAGGAAACGAAGCGTCTCGTTAACCGCGCCAACCCTGGTGTACGGGCCGAAATACCTCGACCCGTCCCTGACCCGGCGGCGTGTTATCATCACCCTGGGAAAATCGTCGCCAAGGGTCACCTTCAGGTAAGGGTAGCTCTTGTCATCCTTGAGTAAAGCGTTATAACGCGGCCGGTGCTCTTTGATCAGGTTTTGTTCGAGGATCAGCGCCTCCACCTCGGAGTCGGTGACAATAAAGTCGATTCCGCAGACTTTTTCAGTCATCAGCCTTGTCTTCGGCGGAAGCTGGGCGCCCTTTTGAAAATAGGAGCGGACCCTGTTTTTCAGCGATACGGCCTTGCCGATATAAATTATCCCGCCGGCGGCGTCCCTGAAAATGTAGACGCCGGGCACGGCAGGCAATTTTTTTAGTTTTTCGTCGATTTGCATTTTAACCACCCTGCCCCGTCAAAACAAAAAAGTTACTGCAGCGGAAAAATGCTCGCCGCGGCTCTTATCACCGCTCACTCAGGTGCTCCGCGCCGGCAGCGCTTGCTGCTTGCCGCGGTTGCTTCACAATACAGTTCGCTGCTGACAAAAACACCTGAAGCAGCACTTTTGCATAGCGAGGCTGCGAAACCGGTGACACAGACACTGCGGACAATTGCCCGAAGCCTTGAGGTTGAAGGAAGCGGGCGATATTGCGAAAGCGCCGCAGGTGAACCGGGCGAAGTGAGGATGCGATTTGTCTTCGTTTAATAACCGCCAGTGAACCAGGGGCTCGCTTGCGTTATTGCAACGAAGCGGCCGACAGCAAGCCTTCACCAAGGCGGGGTCCCTTTGCCAGGGCTTTTTTCAGGAACTGCCCGGTGTGGGAATGCGGCGCCGCCGCGACCTCTTCCGGGCTTCCGGCGGCCACAACCTCTCCTCCCTTGTCGCCGCCCTCCGGGCCCAGATCGATTATATAATCCGCGGTCTTAATCACGTCCAGGTTGTGCTCGATAACCACCACCGTATCCCCGGCCTCCACCAGCCGGTGCAGCACTTTCAGCAGCCGGTCGATGTCGGCGGTATGCAGTCCGGTGGTCGGCTCATCGAGAATGTAAAGGGTTTTCCCGGTGGAGCGTCTCGACAGTTCGGTCGACAGTTTCACCCGCTGCGCCTCCCCGCCGGAGAGGGTGGTGGCCGGCTGCCCCAGGCGGATATATCCCAGTCCCACATCCTGCAGGGTTTTGAGTTTCCTGAATATCCTGGGAATGGGCCGGAAAAACTCCACCGCCTGGTCTACAGTCATGTCAAGAACGTCGGCAATATTTTTCCCCTTGTACTTCACCTCGAGAGTCTCCCTGTTGTAGCGCCGCCCCTTGCACACCTCGCACGGAACGTAAACATCGGGCAGAAAGTGCATCTCGATCTTTATGATGCCGTCCCCCCGGCAGGCCTCGCAGCGTCCGCCCTTGACGTTAAAGCTGAAGCGGCCCGGCTTGTATCCGCGCATCTTCGATTCGGGAATCTGGGCATACAGGCCGCGTATGTCGTCAAACACCCCCGTATAAGTCGCCGGGTTGGACCGGGGAGTGCGCCCGATGGGAGACTGGTCCACGTCGATAACCTTGTCCAGGTGCTCTATGCCCCTGATCTCCCTGCAGCGACCGGGTACGGTCCTGGCCCCGTGCAGTTCCTGGGCCAGCTTCCGGTACAGGATGTCGTTTACCAGAGTGCTTTTCCCCGAGCCGGAAACTCCGGTGACACAGGTAAAAACGCCCAGCGGAAACGCCACGTCAATTTCCTTCAAATTGTTTTCCGAAGCGCCGAGCACTTCAACGGCCTTTCCGTTCGACCGCCGCCGCAACGCAGGAACCGGAATCGCCTTTTTCCCGCTGAGGTACTGCCCGGTTATTGAATGCGGACTGCGCATGATGTCGTCAAATGAACCGGCCGCCACTATCCGGCCTCCGTCCGCGCCGGCTCCCGGCCCGATATCTATAATATGGTCTGCGGCCAGCATGGTTTCCTCGTCGTGCTCGACCACAATCAGGGTGTTGCCCAAATCGCGCAGGCGCTCCAGAGTCCGCAGCAGGCGGTGGTTGTCGCGCTGGTGCAGCCCGACGCTGGGTTCGTCAAGAATGTAAAGGACGCCCACCAGCCCGGAGCCGATCTGGGTAGCCAGCCTGATGCGCTGCGCCTCCCCTCCCGAAAGGGTGCCCGCCCCCCGGTCCAGGGTGAGGTAATCCAGACCCACGTTGATCAAAAACCCCAGGCGCTCGTCGATTTCTTTCAGCACCTGTCCGGCAATCAGGCGCTCCCGCCCGGTCAGCTCCACTTTCTGGAGGAATTCCCGCGCCTCTAACACTGAAAGGCGGGTCACCTCCGCAACCGAACGATCCCCCACTTTAACCGCCAGAGCTTCGGGCCTGAGCCTCGTCCCCCCGCAGGCCGGGCAGGGCCGGCTGCTCATGAACTGCTCTATTTCCTCGCGCTGGTGCTCGGAGGAAGTCTCCTTGTAACGCCTGACCAGGTTGTTGATCACTCCTTCAAAGGGCATGTACATTTCATGCCTGCGGCCGTAATAGTCGTTCTGCAGGACAAAATGCAGCCTTCTGCCGCCCGTCCCGTAGAGAATTACTTCCAGGTGCTCGGGCCGCAGCCGGCACACCGGCGTATCCAGGCTGAAGCCGTAATGCCGCGCCACGGTCTCCAGAAGCTGATAGGAATACGTCCCCCTGTACCAGCCGCCTATGGCCCCCTCCGCTATCGACTTGCGGCGGTCGGGGATAACCAGGTCCGGGTCGATTTCTTTCTTTATTCCCAGTCCGGTGCATTCCGGGCACGCCCCATACGGACTGTTGAACGAAAAGAGACGCGGCGAAATCTCGGGGATGCTGATCCCGCAGTCAACACAGGCGAAATTTTCGCTGAAGGTGATCTCTTCCCCGTCCCCCGCAACCGCCACCGCCAGGCCGTTCCCCTGTTTCAGGGCGATTTCCAGGGAGTCGGCCAGCCTTCTCTCAAACCCGGGCCGGACTATAATCCGGTCCACCACCACCTCGATGGTGTGCTTCTTGTTTTTGTCCAGCCTGATCTCTTCCGACGCGTCCAGGGTTTCGCCGTTTACCCGGACCCGGACGAAACCGTTGCGGCGGATGTCCTCAAAGACTTTCAAATGCTCCCCCTTTTTCCCCCGCACAACGGGCGAGAGAATCTGGAGCCGCGTCCCCTCCTCCAGGGAGGCCAGGCAGTCCACCATCTGCTCCACCGCCTGCCTGGCGATGGGCCGGCCGCAGGCGGGGCAGTGCGCCCGCCCAACCCGGGCGAAAAGGAGGCGAAGATAGTCGTAGATTTCGGTTACCGTGCCCACGGTCGAGCGCGGATTGTGGCTGGTAGTTTTCTGGTCGATGGAAATGGCCGGTGAAAGACCCTCGATGTAATCCACGTCCGGCTTGTCCATCTGGCCGAGAAACTGGCGGGCGTAAGCGGAAAGAGACTCGACGTACCTCCGCTGCCCTTCGGCGTATATCGTATCGAAAGCCAGGGACGATTTTCCTGAACCCGAAAGGCCGGTAATCACCACAAACTTGTCCCTGGGTATCTCAACATCTATGTTTTTAAGATTGTGCACGCGCGCGCCTTTGACAAAGATTCTGTCAGGCATGGCAAACCCTCCGCATCTCAACCCGACGGAGCCTCAGCTTCGTCCGGGCCCGGCCCGACTCCCTTCCGGCCCTTGAGCTGCAGCCTCAGTTCAATGATCACGTCCCTGATCTGGGCGGCCCTTTCAAAAGCGAGCTGACGGGCCGAATCCCTCATTTCTTTTTCAAGGGAGGCGATGTATTTTTTCAGCTGGCTCCTGTTCATCTTCTTTCCCGGACCGGCGCCGATATCGTATACGGCCCGGGGCTCCGCCGCCTTTGTAGCCTCAATGACATCGCGTACCGCCTTGCGGATCGTTTCGGGGGTAATCCCGTGCCTGACATTGTATTCCATCTGTATTTTGCGGCGCCTTTCCGTCTCCCTGATCGCCCTCGCCATGGAATCGGTAATCCTGTCCGCGTACATGATCACCTTGCCCTCAGCATTGCGCGAGGCTCTCCCTACGGTCTGGATCAGCGAACGCTCCGAGCGCAGGTATCCTTCCTTGTCGGCGTCCAGGATGGCGACGAGGCTTACTTCCGGAAGGTCGAGACCCTCCCTGAGCAGGTTTATCCCCACAAGCACGTCAAAAATACCCAGCCTCAAGTCCCGCAGTATTTCCATCCGCTCGATCGTGTTGATGTCGGAATGCAGATAGCGGACTTTGACACCCAGCTCACGAAAATACTCGGTAAGGTCCTCGGCCATTTTCTTGGTAAGGGTGGTTACCAGAACCCTTTCCCGGCGCTGAACCCTCAGGCGGATCTCAGCAAGAAGATCGTCGATCTGTCCGCGGGTCGGGCGGACGGAAATTTCCGGGTCAACCAGGCCGGTCGGGCGGATAATCTGTTCGACGACTTGGACCGAATGTTTCAGTTCGTATGGGCCGGGTGTGGCTGACACATATATTACCTGGTTCAGGCGCTCCTGGAACTCCCGGAACGTGAGGGGACGGTTGTCAAAAGCTGAAGGAAGCCGGAATCCATACTCCACCAGGGCTTCCTTGCGGGAACGGTCGCCCTCGTACATCCCGCCTATTTGCGGTACCGCCACGTGTGATTCGTCAATGAAGACTATGAAATCATCCGGAAAATAATCCAGCAGGGTATAGGGCGGCTGTCCGGGTTTCCTGCCGGTAAGATGGCGCGAGTAGTTCTCAATGCCGCTGCAAAATCCCATTTCCCGCATCATTTCCAGGTCGTACCTGGTCCGCTGCTCAAGCCTTCGGGCTTCCAGAATTTTATTTTGGGCAGTCAACTCCGCCAGGCGCTCTTTCAATTCGGCCTCTATGGACTCTATGGCCCTCTCCATCCCTGCCCCGGAGATGACGTAGTGGCTCGCCGGGAAAATTGAAACGTGCTTCCTTTCACCGAGGATTTCCCCCGTCAGCACATCGAATTCAAGCAGCCTTTCCACCTCGTCGCCGTTGAAATAGACCCGCACCGCCTTTTCCGCGGTGGAAGCCGGGTAAATTTCAATTATGTCCCCGCGGACCCTGAATTTGCCCCTGATAAAATTTATGTCGTTCCGCTCGTACTGGATGCTCACCAGCTTGCGCAGAACCGCGTCCCGGTCGTAGCTCTCGCCAGTGCGCAGGGAAAGGACCAGTCTGCTGTATTCCTCGGGATCGCCGAGACTGTATATGCACGATACGCTGGCCACAATGATCACGTCCCTGCGCTCAAAAAGGGCGGATGTGGCGGAGTGGCGCAGCTTGTCAATCTCTTCGTTGATGGATGAGTCCTTCTCGATATAAGTGTCGGTATGGGCGATATACGCCTCCGGCTGGTAATAGTCGTAATAGCTGACGAAATATTCGACCGCGTTGTCGGGAAAAAACTCTTTGAATTCGCCGCAAAGCTGCGCGGCCAGGGCCTTGTTCGGGGCCATTACCAGGGCCGGGCGCTGGACGGCCTGGATTACGTGGGCCATGGTAAACGTTTTGCCGGTGCCGGTGGCTCCCAGCAAAACCTGCCCCCTGTAACCCTTCTTCAAGCCGTCAACAAGTGCCGCTATCGCCTCCGGCTGATTTCCCCTGGGGGTAAACTCTGATTTGAGTTTGAACTCTCTCATAACAAACCTCTCAGCAGAAGATCTATTTTACATTATAACACAACCGCAGCCGCTCCGAAAACATGTTCGCCGCGGCGCCGGCCTGCCGGTCCCATATCCGGGACCCCGGTCCTTAGTAATTTGAGGAAAAATGTCTTATTTAAAAAATGTCGGAAAATAGGTAAAATGTAGTGAAAATGTCACAAAATTAAAAGGTGTTTCAAATGAAAACCTTCATATCTCTTATCATAAGTTTTACTCTGTTCCTGGCATGCGTGCATCTCTTCCAGATCATCTCTCCAAACACTTTCAGTCTGTTGATTTATCCGGCGGCGTCATCCGTCATATGTTCCCTGGTGGTGCTCAACATCACCCAATCTGCGGTTTCAACATTTGCCTCCCTGATCATGAACAACCTGGTTTTACTGTTCGTACTGGTTCCGCTGCCTGCCGCCAGCCGGTCCTATCTCGGCAACTTGAAATATTTTTTCTTTCCCGAAAACAGCTTCAGGCACGCCGTTGTTTTGGCCGCCATTGTTTTTATCTCCTTATTCATTTGCTGGATAACCGTTAAAACATTCTTTTGCCGGTACGGCTCGAGAAACGTTTATATTTCCAAAAGGCACATGAACCGGTACCTTCAGGAAAACAGGCACCATTAAACCACATATATGCGAAAGGAGGAATTCCATATAAAAAACCGGTAAGTCAAAACGGCAAAAAACAACATAAATGGAGGTGAAAATTTATGAACAAGGCCGATTTGATCAAAAGTATCAGTGAAAAAACCGATCTGAAAAAAAAGGACATTGAAAAAGCCGTAAACGCCTTTTTCAGCACCATTACCGAAGCACTCGCCAAAGGTGACAGAATTCAACTGGTCGGCTTCGGCACTTTTGAAACAAAAAAACGGGCGGCCAGAAAGGGCCGCAACCCCCGGAACGGCGCGGAAATCAAAATTGCCGCCAAAAAGGTTCCCGTATTTAAGGCCGGCAAATTGCTAAAAAACATGGTGGGATAAACCATTTTTCACTTCATTTGTTAAGACGCGGGCATCTGTCAGAAAACCCCCGTGCTCGGGCGTTCAGCCGTCAAAAAACGGGTATCTCGCTGGAAAAGATCTGTTAACAATAAACCCTTCTTTTTTGTGAAGGGTCGAGGTTGTTGACAAAGTACCTTGAGGTTGAAACGCTCGCTCAGGTGCTTCGCGTCGAGTGAACCAGGGGCTCGCATCATGCGCTATTGGACCGCCTTCAACTCACATCCTGTTGCGGTTCAGGCTTTCGCGGACACCCTTGTCCGCTCATCCAATATCGCATCCTCACTTTGCCCGGTTCGTTTGCGACGCTGCGTAATATCGCTCGCTTCCTTCAACCTCAAGGTTCCGGATAGTTTGTCTGCAGTCTGAACCCTTCATTTTATGAAGGGTTATCTTTTCCGTGGACAGTTTTTTACCGTGCTGCGGCCTCATCCGCCGCCGGCGCCTCCGGCTCCGCCGCCTTCACCGCCGCCGCTGCCGCCACCGGTTCCGTCCAAGGTTTCAATTTTTTTAATCTCCCCGTCTATCTGCATTTCCACTGTTTTTCCTTCCTTGGTGGTAATTCTAACAGTCGTCTTCTTTCCTTCACCTTTGCCGCCCGCGCCGCCGCCGCTACTACTGCCGCCGTTGCTGCCGCTACTGCTACCGCTGCCGCCGCCGGCCTGATTTCCCCCCTGCCCCGCCAGCTTTCCCCAGCGCTGCTCGAGAAGGTAAGATTCGTCCCTGGTGATCAGGCGGACAGGAGTAATTTTGGCGGGAACATCGAAATTCCCGTTCCCGACCTGCCTGTCGTACTCCCAGTGCCCCGTGGAAGCCAGCCCCACCGCCGCGTCGTAAGCGTACTGAGCCATCATTTCAGGCATTATGTCCACTTCCGCGTCGTGCTCTCCGTCCGCCAGTGCCTTCGAAGCTTTCTGGCCGGCCCCGACGCCGATTGTAATCACCCGGTCGTTCAGACCACGGCTCTTCAATATTTCCGCGGCAGCGGCAGCCAGCCTGCTGTCAGTGGCCACCACCGCGTCAATGCGGCCGGCGGCGGACGTCAGCGCCTGGGCGAGAGTGGCGGTTGCCGCCTGCGGATCCCCCCCGGGATGATCTTTAACCAGGACGACCTGTATCATCGCGTTGGCTCTCAGATTCTCCAGCAAAGAGGAGGTGATTTCCCGGGAGGCCTGATCGTTTCTGTCGCCCTGGAGAACCACCACCTTCAACGGCGCGGAACGGCCCCGCACCATGCTTGCAAGATAGCGGGCCTGCAACTCACCGGTTCTGGCATGGTCGGAAGCGATGTAGCCGTCCACCGGGGAGTCGGCCGGCAGGGTATCCAGGACAATCACCTTGATGTTGGCCTGAGCCAGCTTGCGAACAAGGCCCGGTCCGGCAGACGCATCCGCGGGCTGTAGAACCACTGCTTTAACCTTCTGGTTTGCAAGCTGGTCAAGATCCTTCTCCTGCTGAGCCGGGTCATTTTTCGCGTCCAGCCAGACAATGTTTACCTGCCGTCCCGCCTGGCCTTGCCGGCCTACCTGCCCCTGGCGGTCGGACATGGTTTTTTTGATAACCTGGTTTCCGTCCCTTTCCATGTCGGCGAGGCTCACCGCAATATTTATTTTCTCCCCGCCGGCTTCCGCCGGGGGTTTCTTTTGGGGCTGCCCGCCCCCGCACCCGCATAAAAGCGCCGAAAGGCCGATAAGAATAAGTGCGAAGGGGAATATCCGGTTTTTTTGTTTTTGACCTGGCACCGCCGTCACTCCGTTTTATTGCTTGTAGTTTATTATGCTTATATTTTGTCTAAATATTGAGATTATGCTCGAAAGAAATAATTGATATTTAATGTTGCTATATGTCGTATATACTTTTAATTAACATTTTTTGAAATATAATATAGTAGAGGTGATTTTTACTATGAGCATAATTTCACATCTCAAATCCATCACCCTGGCGGAAATAACAAAGCTGAAGGAACTCGTAGACGGGTCTTCCGCCCCTGCGCTCGTGACCGCCATTGAAAACGCTCAGCGCGAATGGAAGCAGGCGCTCATTGAACTCGACCATATTGACGGCGACCTGGCCGAATATATCATCTTCAAGATCAACGCCGCCGAAAGGCGTTATATGGCGCTGCTGGAACAGGCAAAAAAAGAAGGCGTCACGGCCTGGCCCGCAACACTGGCGTTTACCCCAAACGGTATCGGCGGGCAAAACGGTTCGGGTGATATTGAAAACGAACCGATCTATACAGGTTGAAAAGGGACCGGCCAGACAAACCGGTCCCCTTTCTGCAAAAGATCTTTCAGCATTACTGGGAAAAGGGTAATTAACAGTTTTTCGGAGACAATTAGCTTGCGGGTTAAGCTGCCCTCCCGGGGCAGCGCGGCCGGCATTACAGGCGGGGGAGGCGGCCCGGTTTCGCCCGATGCCGGGCGGCAGGCGCCGCCGGCGCGAAAACCAGGGAGCAGGCGGAGACAGGGCGCTGCCCAACCAGCATATTTACATTAACCGCCTGTTATCTTCATGTACTCTTCCTTTACTTTTTGAAAGTCCTCCCAGACCGGCCGCTTCTTGCTCGTATCCCTCAGGAGCGCGGCAGGGTGATAAGTCGGCATGATTTTGATGCCGCTTTTGCTTACCAGCCACTGACCCCGCATTACGGTAATTCTTGCTTCCGGATCGATCAGACTCTGCAGGGCGACACTTCCGAGGAGGATGATAATTTTCGGAGAAACCAGCTCAATCTGCCTGTAAAGCCAGGGTAGACACCGCTCAGCCTCATCGGGGCGCGGCGCCCTGTTTCCGGGCGGCCTGCATTTTACCACATTGGCGATATAAGCATGTGCAAATCTTTCCAGCCCGATCGATCCCAGAATCCTGTCCAGAAGCTGTCCGGCCTTGCCGACAAAAGGGCGCCCCATCCTGTCTTCGTCAGCTCCCGGGCCTTCGCCGATCAGCATCAGCCGGGCGGACGGGTTCCCCTCACCGAAAACCACCCCTGAACAGCCGGCTCTCAACCTGCACCTCGAGCACCCCGCGGCCATGGCTTTCAGACTTTCCAGATTTTCCACCGCGCTCAAGTCGTGATCTTCGCTGTACGGAACCTTGTTCAAAACAACATCACCCCAGGACAATTTCTTTCAATGACAATCCATCTCCTGCAAAACAAAGCCACGGAACCGGCTTTGTTTCCATCTGGTTTCGTGGCCGCACTTCAAGTTTGTCATTCATATTATCCCGTGATTCTTTTCCAGGCCGTTTTCAGCCACCGGCCCAGCAGGCCGGTTGTCTGGAGTTCGAAGTATCCTGCCTCCTCCCCCTCGGGTACGGGTATAACCCCCCATGACTTCCCCCATCCCGGAGGACGTATCTTGCCGATTTTATAAGTGCCCGCCGATCTGCTGAAAAAGTCCACCATCAGGGGGAGAGAGCTGTCTTGCAGCCGCTCGTAGAAATCGTATCTGCCCGCCAGCCTCCTGCCGTTTACAGTATATATCACGTCACCCGAACGCAGACCGGCCCTCCAGGCCGGGCTGTACGGGATCACATCAAGTATTTTCATGCCCCGGTCCGGCGGTACATAGAGAGGCTCCCCCTTAAACTCCAGTCTCCGGCCGATATAAACCACGGCCTCGTGGCCGAGGGGGGAAAAAACGGCCGCGGTCAGCGCTAGCGTGCGGCTCTGCCCCGCCAGTACGGCAAGGATCAGAAGAAGCACACTGTATACCCCCAGATAAAACGAAGACAGGCGGCTTTTTTCAACCGGACTTCTGGCAATTGCGATATCGCCGTAGCCGAGCCCCGCCACCAGCGGCAGCATGAAATAAACCAGGCTTTCCGGGTTGCCGGGCACATCCGGCTTTATCAGCGGCCACCAAGCCGGCATGTCAATACCCCCTTCCACTGTTCCGGCCATTCCCACAGCCAGGGCGATGATGGGAATGGGCCAGAATTTTTGAAGGGTGAACCCGCCGATGACTCTGTTCTCCGGCGTCTTTACATATGCCGGGACTGCTCCGAGATGCCCGCCGGCCAGAATTAAAAAGCTTTCCACCATATGGAGGATGGCCACCAAAGCAATGATCTGGGGAACATTGATGCGGGGGAAACCCAGCAAAAGATTGGAAAGGGCGAGAATACCGCCGGCATAGGCAAAACACAGAAAGCGCATGTCTACCAGCATCAGCAGGATCGCCACCGGCCAAAGATAGTAAAGTTCCCCCGAGATGGTAAGGCCTACAAAGATCAGAACGAGGCTCCCGGCAAGCCCTCCGATCAGCCCGAAACCGGCGGCCGCAAGGATGTCGGCTCCGGCACGCCTCGTTCTGACCCCGAAAAAACTCTCTCTGATCTTTTCCATCCGGTTGTACTGAACGGCTATGACGGCAACCACCACAAGATACAGCGGCAAGAACTGGGGATCCTGAAAAGCCTGCAGAAATGCTACCAAAATCAACGGTATGATCTGCAAAAAAGGAAACAAGCCGACGCCACCTCATCCTAAATAAAGGGACGTTCCTTCCAAGAAGGTGTACCCCCTTTTCCTAGATCTTCTGTTTCATGATTTCAACGGCGCGCTCCAACTGCACATCCCGCGAGCGTTCTTCCGACGGCTGGACGGCCACGTCCGGCTCGATCCCCTTCTCGTGAATGTCTTTCTTATCGGGAGTCAGATAGCGGGCGGTGGTCAGTTTCAGCCCCGCTCCGTTACTGAGGGGAAAGACGGTCTGAACAATTCCTTTGCCGAAAGTTTTTGTTCCGACAAGGGTGCCGGCCCCCCTGTCCTTGACCGCCCCGGCCAGGATTTCGGCAGCGCTGGCGCTCCCGCCGTTTATTATTACGACGAGGGGAAGCTGGACGGTACGTCCCTCGGAGCTAAAGGACTGGTCGCTGCCCAACCGGTAATCGATATGGACAATGGGCCCTTTGGGGATGAAATTTCTGGCCACGTTTACCGCGGCCAGGAGTTCGCCGCCGGGGTTATCCCTGAGATCCAGGATTATTCCTTTAACATGCGCATCCCCCAGCCTGGCCAGGGCGTCTCTCATCTCCTCGGCCGTCCGCTCCGTAAACTGGCTTAATATGATGTAGCCTATACCGGTATTGGGCAGGACCCGTTCCTCCACAGTCGGCACGCTGATCTGCTCCCTGACCAGGGGAAAATGCAGCGGTTCCGGGCTGCCATGCCTGATCACGGTCAAATTAATCACCGAGCCCACCGGCCCGCGCATCAGGCTTATGGCGGTCTCCAGGTCCAGACCCCGGACGTCCCGCTCGTCGATTTTTGATATCACGTCACCGGGCAGAATCCCCGCTTTGTACGCCGGCGTCCCCTGGTACGAACGAACCACGGTCAGATTGTTATCCTTGACTCCCACCAGAATGCCCAGTCCCCCGAAAGTTCCCTTGATTTGTTCCTGCAACTGGGCGAAGGTTTTGGGCTCAAGATAGACCGAATACGGGTCGTTGAGCGCGGCCACAAGTCCTTTGATAGCCCCGTCCACAAGCTGGACCGTATTTACCGGGTAGAGGTACTGGGTGCGAATCAGAGTAACAACCTTGATCAGGTTTCCGAAGTGTTTGTAATTTTTCGCCAGGAAGGCCCCCGACGCCAGGCACAGGGCAAGCACCAGAACCGCCAGGACATAGAGCCGCCTGCGGCTTTTCGGCCCGGCCCTGAAATCATCGTACCCCAATTGAATTGCACCTTCCGTTCGGTCGTCACATACGTTATTATACTACATCAATATGGCAAACATGTCCAGAAAGTATTTATTCCCCCTGATTTTTTACCAGCCGCCCGGGCTGTTGCCATGAAGAGCATTTTCTCAAGCGAGACGGGCTGTTAATAAAAAAATGCGACAACGGGAACCCGCCCCTGTCGCACTGAAATACATGGAACATACCCGGGAATGGCGGGAATGGCGCAAAAACAATTGCCTGCCTAGAAATAGCCCATCGGGTCGACCGGACTGCCGTTTACCATAACGGTAAAGTGAAGGTGGGGGCCGGTGGAAAGCCCCGTGCTGCCGGCCCTGGCTATGGCGTCGCCCCTTTTGACCTCCTGCCCGCTTTCCACCAACTGGGCGGACAGGTGCGCGTACAGCGTGGTGACTCCGCCGCCGTGGTCGATCATCACAATGTTTCCGTAACCGCTCATGTAACTCACATCAATGACGGTGCCGTCCTGGGCGGCAATCACGGCAGCACCGGTATCCGCCGGTATGTCTACCCCGTTATGAAACCTGGTAGTCCCCAAAATAGGGTGCACGCGGTTGCCGTAATAAGAAGAAATATCCGTATACCCGGGCACCGGCCAGGCGAAGGATCCCTCGGAACGCGGCCGGTTCTTGGAGCGCTGGCGGGCAATCTCCCGCAGGATTTCCTGTTCCTGGGCCTCAAGCCGCGCCGCCTCGGCCTCCAGATCCCACATGTTGTTCTGGGCTTCACGGAGGAGAACGCTTTTTTGACTTTGTTTTTCCGTCAGTTCCCTCCGCGCCGTTTCCTGTTCCTTTATCATGGCCGCAAGCCTCTCCTGCAGCACCTCGAGTTCTGCTTTTTGGTTGTTCAGCATCTGCTGATCCGCCTTGACCTGTTCGATGATGGAAACGTCCTGCTGGACGATCCGTTTGAGCATTTCAAAGCGGTTGACGAAATCATTGAAATCCCTCGCCTCGAGCAGCACTTCCAGGTAGCTTATATTGCCCGCCTCGTAAATATTGCGAATCCTTTTGTTAAGAAGAGCAGTGCTCTCGTTCAGCTTAATTTCGGCATTTTTAAGTTCATCCCGGGTCTTGTTCAACTCATCTTCGGACCGGTCGAGATTCGCCTCCAAATCCTTGAGTTGAAGGGTTTTCTCGCTGATTGACTTGTTGAGAAGCGAAACCTGCTGCGTGTAGTCCCAAACCACGCCCCTGGCCTGATCCACCTGGCCTCTCGTCTGGTTGAGCTGCTCCCGGGTCTCCCTCAATTGCTGCTCCAGATCCTCTCCGTAGGCCAGGCCGGCCGCCCAGGCAAACAGGGCAAGCACCATACCCAATACAACTGCTTTTTTCCTCATCCTAACGGAAAACAAAGCCATACCTCCCCGCATCTTTGGTTACAACCCGGCGCGTTCACATTCACACGCTCAGGAACCTGCGTATGCTGATCAGGCTGCCCAGAGCCCCAATGACCAGCCCCAATATGAGAAGGCTCTCTATGATCGGCAAAACCAGGTTCAAATCGGTGACGAGTTGTAAAAAAGGCAGAGAAACCTGAATGCTGTTGATAAGTGATATGTAACCGAAATACACCACCGCGGACGCCGCCAGGGCGCCGGCCAGGCCAAGGGCCATTCCCTCCAGAAGGAAGGGAAACCTCACAAACCAGTTGGTGGCCCCGAGAAACTTCATAATCCCGATTTCCTTGCGGCGGGCGAAAACCGAAAGGCGAATGGTGGTGGCAATTAAAAAAACCGCCGCCAAACCCAGAAGAAACATTGTGATGAGGCCGGCGGCCCGCATCCACCTGCTCAAAGCCAGGAGCTTCTCCACCACACCCTGCCCGTACCTGACCTGATCGACCTGCGGCAGGGCGGCCAACTGCCGGGCTAGCGGCTCAACCTGTTCAACCGTCTGCGTCTTGACCCTGAAGGCATCGGGCAGGGGGTTTTTCTCTTCAAGCCCTGCTAAAATATCCCTTCTGTCGCCGAAATTCTTTTTCATTTCTTCCAGCGCCCGCTGTTTGGAAACGAATTGAACCTGCACCACCTCCGGCATTGATTTAATCCTGTTTTCAAGATTCCTGACCTGGTCCGGGGTGGTTTTGTCCATCAAGAAAACACTGATTTCAACACTGGACTCGAGGTTGGCCGCAATGTTGTTGGCGTTTAAAACAAGGAGCAGGGAACTTCCCAGAATAAGGAGAGATACCGCAACAACTCCTATGGAAGCCGCTGAAAGCCAGCTGTTCCGCAGAATCGATTGAAAAGCCTCGCGAAAGTAATAGTTGATTGTCTTAAGCCTCACAACGGTAAGCACCCTCTTCCTCGTCCCGCACGATCTTCCCGCCCGAAAGCTCTATAACGCGCTTCTTCATGGCGTCGACGATTTCCCAGGCGTGGGTCGCCATGATTATGGTCGTGCCCCGCCGGTTTATTTCCAAAAACAGCTTCATCAGTTCCCACGATGTTTCAGGATCCAGGTTGCCGGTGGGTTCGTCGGCGATAATCAAAACGGGGTTGTTCACTATGGCGCGGGCCACGCAAACCCGCTGCTGCTCCCCGCCCGACAGGTGGTCCGGAAAAACCCCCGCCTTTTCAGCAAGACCGACCATGTTCAACACCGCCGGAACCGTTCTTTTTATCTCCCGGTCCGAAGCGCCGATAACCTCCAGCGCAAAGGCAACGTTTTCATATACCGTTTTTCGGGGCAGCAGGCGGAAATCCTGAAATACCATGCCGATCTTGCGACGCAGGTAGGGAACTTCCCTGGCGCGCATGCGGATAACATTCTTCCCGTTGAGAATAATCTGGCCGCGGGTGGGAAGCTCTTCGCGGTACAGCAGCTTGTTCAACGTGGACTTGCCGGCTCCGCTCGGACCGACGAGAAAGACGAATTCCCCTTTGCGGATGCGCAGGGTTACGTCGGTAAGGGCCTTGACTCCGTTGGAATAGATTTTGGTAACGTTGTAAAGCTGGATCAACTGCCGCACCTCGCTTATCGGCAATTATTCTCGGCTGTTCAACTCTGCGGAGGCGTACTCCTTAAAACAGCATTTAATACCGGCATTTAACCTATTGTGACACCTTATTACAAGCTGTGTAAGATTTCGACAGAATGAATGCTGAATCCTCCCTGAAAAAGGAGAAAAAGTAAAACGCATTGCAGTAAGCGTGCCCGTTCCGGACATCGCAGCCACCGGCGCAACGGCAATCCGGCTCTGAACTCCCGGCTTCCGGTTCCGAAAAATGAAGAGCCCCGCCCGCAACGGGCAGGACTCTTGATCTGAGCGTTATTCAGCATTACACAAGTATTATCCAGGAGTATCGTTTTGGCATAATTGCTAATACTTAAGACCGGCGGCCTTCTTCAGCGCTCTGATATCAATTTCGTGACTCCCGTACATTTCCGCCAAAAGATCCACCTTCCGGCTGATCTCTTTTTGCCCTGCCACCAGCTCCTTCTGACCGTCCAGCAGTTCAAAAATCGCGGCCTGCATCTGGTTCATCTCCTGGCGCATGGACGCCTGCTCCTGGCGTATTTCCTTGATCTCCTGGCGCATGGACGCCATCTCCTGGCGTATTTCCCCGATCTCCTGGCGCATGGACGCCTGCTCCTGGCGCATGGACGCCATCTCCTGGCGTATTTCCCCGATCTCCTGGCGCATGGACGCCTGCTCCCGAACTACACCCGACACTTCCCGCCGCAATTCGCCAAGTTCCCCCGCCATGGTATTTACCGTTTGAAGAATGAGGTCCAGCTTTTCAGTCAAGTTCCACCCCTCCTTTTGGATAATTATACCACAATATCATATACAGGGGGTTAAACATTTACCCTTTTCTGCCAATCACTTCTCTAACGGCATCCGCCAGGGCTCCAGCAGTCAAACCGTGTTTTTCGAGCAGTTCGGCCGGTGCTCCCGACTCGCCGAACCTGTCCGCTATGCCCACCCGTTTCATCGGCACGGGGTAGTTTTCAACAAGCACCTCGGCCACCGCGCTGCCCAGTCCGCCGATGACGCTGTGCTCTTCGGCGGTAACCAGCGCGCCTGTCTCGACGGCCGCCTTTATCACAGCCTCAACGTCCAGCGGCTTGATCGTATGCACATCAAGCACCCGCACTTTGATTCCCTTTGCGGCCAGCATGTCGGCAGCCTGCAATGCCGTCGCAACCATGATACCCGTTGCAATCAAGGCGGCATCCAGGCCGTCTCTGAGCGTAACCGCCTTGCCGGGAACAAACTCGAAGCCGTCTTCGTGAAGAACCGGTACGGCCATTCTGCCCAGGCGGATGTAAACCGGACCGTTGATAGCCGCCGCAGCTCTTACTGCCCCGGCCGTCTCGACGGCGTCCGCCGGAACGAAAACGGTCATGTTGGGCAGCGCCCGCATGAGGGCGATATCCTCCACTGACTGGTGCGATCCCCCGTCCTCGCCCACGGTAATCCCGGCATGACTCGCTCCAATTTTAACATTCTGAGCAGAGTAGGCAACGCTGTTGCGCACCTGGTCAAAAGCCCGTCCCGAGGCAAACACGGCAAAAGAACTGCAAAAGGGAATCTTGCCGGCGGCGGCCAGGCCGGCGGCAGTCCCGATCATATTCGCCTCCGCCACGCCCATGTCGAAAAAACGATTCGGAAAAGCCTTGCCGAATTCAAGGGATTTAGTCGACTTGGCCAGGTCGGCGTCCAGCGCCACCACATCCGGGTTCTCCCGCCCCAGGTCAAGCAGCGCTTTACCGTAAGCATCACGGGTGGCCATTTTATTACTCAAAACCATTCCTCCTCACCAACCCAGCGCCTTGTCAGCGCTCATTTTGCCGAATTTGCGACAGTGCCTTGTCACCGCCCACTCCTGCTTTTTACGGCAGTCCACAGACACCCTTACGTCCTGTTTCACCCTGCGCTAAGCCCTTTTTACAGCTTACTCTCCGCTTCATCCAGTTCCGCCAGGGCCCTTTCCATTTCGTCAGGCCCGGGCGCCACGCCGTGCCAATCCACCTTGTTCTCCATAAAAGAAACTCCCTTCCCTTTAACCGTCCCGGCTACAACCATGGTGGGTTTCCCCTTCACCGTCCTGGCCTCGGTCAGGGCGTCCAGAATCTGCCTGTAGTCGTGCCCGTCAATTTCAATTGCGTGCCAGCCGAAAGCGCGCCATTTGCCGGCCACCGGTTCCGGCGACATTATCTCCCGCACCGGTCCGTCTATCTGCAAGCCGTTGTAATCGAGAAAAGCCGTCACATTATCAAGCTTGTAGTGGGCCGCCGCCATAGCCGCCTCCCAGACCTGCCCCTCCTGGATTTCTCCGTCCCCCATCAGCACGTAGACACGGTAGTCTTTTGCGTCCAGCTTTGCCGCCAGGGCCATGCCGTTCGCCGCGGAAAGGCCCTGGCCGAGCGAACCGGTCGAAATTTCCACCCCGGGGAGCTTGCGCATGTCGGGGTGACCCTGCAGCCTGCTTCCCAGTTTGCGTAGGGTGAGCAGTTCCTCCGGCGGGAAAAACCCCCGCTCGGCAAGCGCGCTGTAAAGCAAGGGAGCGGCGTGGCCCTTGGACAAAACAAACCGGTCGCGGTCCGGCCATTTGGGCCGGGACGGGTCCAGGCGCATTTCGTGAAAATAAAGCGCCGTCACGATATCGGCAGCCGACAGGGAGCCTCCCGGATGCCCCGAACCGGCGGCGCAGGTCATTCTGATGATATGTTTCCGGATCTGGTTGGCCTTTTTTTTAAGCTCCGCAATTTTGTCCATTTCAATCCCCCTGTCACCTGTATTCCTTGAAACCCTCGCCCAGCACTTCGTGAACATCCGCCAGAATAACGAAGGCCCGCTGGTCGACACTGTAAACTATCTCCTTCAGGCGGGTAACCTCGGACCTGTTTACGACCGAGAGAACGACTTCCTTTTTTGCCCCGGTGAATACGCCGCGGGCCAGCCAGGCGGTGGCGCCCCGCTTCAAGCCTTTCACAATGGCCTCTGAAATTTCGTCCGGACGGTCCGAAATGATCAGGAAAGCCTTGGCGTAGCTTAAACCCTCCTGCACCAGATCGGTGAGCCAGGAAGTGACGAAAATCGTGATCAGGGCGTACATGGCCAGTTCGGCCGAATTGAAGGCAAACCCGGCCGCAACGACTATCAGGCCGTCCACCAGGAAAAGCAACTGTCCGATGTTTATGCCGGTATAGGTTCTGAGCACGGCCGCCGCCAGGTCGGTACCGCCGGTAGTGCCGTTATGACGGAAGACAAACCCCATTCCAAGACCGACCACGACACCGCCGAAAAGGCTCGAAAGCAAAACGTCGCGGGTCGGCACGGGCAGGAAGGGGGCAAGTACGTCAACCGCCAGGGAAAGCGCCACGGTGCCGTAGAGGGAGCGAAAACCGAAACGCAGACCGAGCCGGTAAATGCCCATAATAAAAAGGGGCACGTTCAAGACAAGCATAGCGGCCCCGACCGGCACTTTGATCAGGTAATGCAGGATGGTGGCAAGGCCGCTTACCCCTCCAGCCGCAATCTTATTCGGAATGAGAAACAAGTCCAGCCCGAGGGCAATCAGGATTACACCCCCGGTCACCCCGACAATTTCCCCAAAGAACTTGAGAAGCATACCGGACTCCCCGGAAAATATTTTTTCTAGGATACCCGGAACGCTCCCGTACTATGAAAAAGCACACGTGTTATTATTCTTTTTCCGGAAACAAATTCCTTCCCTTTCTGCCGAAACAACCGGAAAAAGAATGGCTGCTGCAAAAAGCAACAGCCTACAGATTGTTGACAAAATCGCACATGGTGTTGAAACAAGCTGCTCTGTTACGGAGCGTCGTCAGTAAACTAAGCGAAGCTGAGGACGAGAAATTGGATGAGCGGACATGGATGTCCGCGAAAGCCTGAACCGAGCCGGGATGGCGAGTTGAAGGCGGTCCGATTTCGCCCGAAGCGAGCTGAAAGTTTACTAGACGCGAAGCAGATGAGCCAAGCGGTTTCAACACCATGTGCCTTGTATTGTTTGGGTTTTGTCTACAAGTCTGCCGGCTTGCTAAAAGCAACAGCCGTAATGTTTTATTACTTGTTGTCCTTTCGCGCTTTTTCCCTCAGGTAAGCCGTGATGAAACTGTCGATTTCCCCGTCCATGACGGCATTGACGTTCCCGACTTCCTCCCCGGTACGGTGATCTTTGACAAGGCTGTACGGGTGAAATACGTATGAACGTATCTGGCTTCCCCACGCTATCTCCTGCTGTTCGCCGCGCAGGGACGCCAGTTCGGCCTCTTTTTTGCGAAGCTCCAGATCCATCAGCCTGGCCCTGAGCATTTTCATGGCGGCAAGCCGGTTGGAAAGCTGGGAGCGCTCGTTCTGGCAGGTCACCACTATCCCGGTGGGGAGGTGGGTGATGCGTACCGCCGAGTCCGTCTTGTTGACGTGCTGCCCTCCCGCCCCGCCGGAACGGAAGGTGTCTATCTTCAAATCCTCCGGATTGATCTGCACTTCTACTTCGTCATCCACCTCGGGAAGGACGTCCACGGAGGCAAAGGAGGTGTGGCGCCGGGCGGCGGCGTCGAACGGCGAGATGCGCACCAGCCGGTGCACCCCCTTTTCCGAACGGAGGTAGCCGTACGCGTTGGAACCAATCACTTCGAGCGTGGCGCTTTTAATTCCCGCCTCGTCGCCCGGAAGCATGTCGAGAATTTCGACTTTGAAGCGGTGGCGCTCCGCCCACCTGGTATACATCCTGATGAGCATCTCCACCCAGTCCTGTGCTTCGGTGCCCCCGGCCCCGGCGTGCAGGGAAACGATTGCGTTCCCCCGGTCGTAAGGCCCGCTTAACAGGACCGCAAGCTCCAAATCGGCAACCTTTTCGTTGACGGACCGGAGGTTTTTTTTGACCTCGGCGGCAACCGCCTCGTCATTTTCCTCCTCCCCGAGCTCGACAAGCACCTGAAGGTCTTCCAGATCCCTTTCAAGATTTTGAAAAACAGCCAGCCTGTCTCTCAAAGCCGACACCCGCTGAACGGTTTTCTGGGCTTTTTCCTGATCGTCCCAAAAACCCGACTCCAGCATGGCCTTTTCAAGCTGGTCAATCTCCTCTTCCTTTTTGTCTATGTCAAAGAGAAACCCTCAAATCTTTCACCTTTTTTTCCAGCGGCTCAAGCTCGCGCTTCAAATCCGAAAACATAGACTCACCATTCCCCATTAAAAATATTTATCGACGATAACGCCGTATTCCGCCCCGTCCGGGCTCAGCCGGACGAAAACGTCAATTCCTACCTTTCCGCCTGCCGGCCGCAGCATTTCTTGTACTTTTTGCCGCTGCCGCACGGGCAGGGGTCGTTCCGGCCCACCTTGCCCTCCTTGCGGGCCGGCTGTCTCGGCCCTTCTTCCGCATAACGGTTCTCCACCACCCGGCGGCTCTGCTGCTGCCGGGGCTGGACTACGTTCACCCGGAAGATGTAACGCACGACATCGTCCTGGATGGAGTCGATCATGTTCTGGAACATCTCGTACCCCTCGAACTTGTACTCGATCAGAGGATCTTTCTGGCCGTATGCGCGGAGACCTATGCCCTCTCTCAGCTGATCCATCGCGTCCAGGTGATCCATCCACTTGTCGTCAACTATCCGGAGCAGGATTACCCGTTCGATCTCCCTCATGGTTTCGGAGCCGAGTTCCTGTTCCCTGGCATTGTACAATTCCACGGAATGCCCCACCAGGAAGTCCTGCAGCTCTTTCCTGCCCATCTCCTCAAGATCCCCGGGTGAGAGCTTGTGGCCGGGCAAAAAGAGCTGATCGGCGTATTCCAGCAGCCCCTGCAGGTCCCATTCTTCCGGGTGGACTCCCTCCGGACAGTAGGCGCTCACCCCGCGCCCAACGGACGCCTCGATCATTCCCAGAATGTGGTCCTTCATGTTTTCACCGGTGAGCACCTGGCGCCTCTGCTTGTAAATCAGCTCGCGCTGCTGGTTCATCACGTCGTCGTACTGAAGCACATGCTTGCGGATGTCGAAGTTGCGGTTTTCCACCCGTTTTTGGGCCGTCTCAATGGACCGGGTGATTATGGAATGCTCGATCGGCATATCCTCCTCAATCCCGAGGCGGTCCATGATTCCGCTAATGTTTTCAGACCCGAAAAGGCGCATCAGGTCGTCTTCCAGCGAACTGAAAAACTGGCTGGAGCCGGGGTCCCCCTGACGGCCGCAGCGGCCCCGGAGCTGGTTGTCGATGCGGCGGCTCTCATGCCGTTCCGTGCCGATTATGTGCAGGCCTCCCAATTCGACCACCCGGTCGTGCTCCTCCCCGGTCTGCCTGCGATATTTTTCCAGCACCTGCTTGTAGGTTTGATCGTCCCCCCCGGGCGAGATTTCCGCAATTTCGTCGGACGCTTCGAACTGGCGGCTCATCTTTCTCATTTCCTGGCGGGCAAGAAATTCCGGGTTACCCCCCAGCAGAATGTCGGTGCCGCGGCCGGCCATGTTGGTAGCGATGGTCACCGCGCCGAGGCGCCCGGCCTGGGCCACTATTTCCGCCTCCTTGTCGTGGTACTTGGCATTCAACACCTGGTGCGGTATCCCTTTCTTCTTGAGCATACTGCTCAAGATTTCCGATTTTTCAATAGAAATAGTGCCCACCAGCACCGGCTGTCCAACGGCGTGTCTTCTGGCGATCTCCTCCACAACCGCCCTGAACTTGGCCTGTTCGGTCTTGTATATGACATCCGGCAGGTCTTTGCGGATCATCGGCATGTTGGTGGGTATGACCACGACGTCCAGTCCGTAGATCTTCCGGAACTCCTGTTCTTCGGTGGCGGCCGTGCCGGTCATACCGGCCAGTTTTTTGTACATCCTGAAATAATTCTGGAAGGTTATGGTGGCAAGGGTTTGCGACTCCCGCTCGATTTTTACCCCCTCTTTTGCCTCGATGGCCTGATGCAAGCCGTCGCTGTACCTTCTCCCGAACATAAGCCGCCCGGTGAACTCGTCTACGATGATCACCTGCCCGTCTTTGACCACGTAGTCCCTGTCTCTCTTCATCAGGGCGTGGGCCTTCAAAGCCTGGTTGAGGTGATGGGTCAATTCTATGTTCTTGTCGTCATAGAGGTTTTCAACACCGATCATCTTCTCCACCTTGGCCACCCCGGACTCGGTGACAGCCACGGTGTGGGCCTTCTCGTCGACGTTGTAGTCAGTTTCCCGGACAAGGCGGGGTACGATTCTGGCAAACGTGTAATAAAGATCGGTTGATTTTTCCGCCTGGCCGGATATGATCAGCGGGGTTCTGGCCTCGTCGATGAGTATGCTGTCCACCTCGTCCACGATGGCGTAGTTGAGCTCCCTCTGAACAAGCTGGTCCGGGTGGTGGGCCATGTTGTCCCGCAGGTAGTCGAAGCCGAACTCGTTGTTGGTGCCGTAGGTTACGTCGGAACAGTACGCCCTCCTGCGCTCCTCCCAGTCCAGCCCGTGCACGATGAGGCCGACGCTGAGGCCCAAAAAACGGTAGATCTGCCCCATCCACTCACTGTCCCGGCGGGCCAGGTAGTCGTTCACCGTCACCACGTGCACCCCTTCACCGGTAAGGGCGTTTAAATAAACGGGCAGGGTGGCGACGAGCGTCTTCCCTTCACCGGTCTTCATCTCGGCTATGCGTCCCTGGTGCAGCACGATGCCGCCCATAAGCTGGACGTCGAAATGCCTCATGCCCAAAACCCGTCTGGAAACCTCCCGCACCACGGCAAACGCTTCCGGGAGGATGTCGTCGAGGCTCTCCCCCTTCTCCAGACGCTCCCGGAACACCGCGGTCATGCCCTTCAAATCCCCGTCCGGCATGGCGGACATCTTCGGTTCCAATCTGTTGATTTCATCAACAACCCGCTGCAGCTTCTTCACTTCACGGGCGTTATCGTCAAGCCAGTCTTTAATGAATCCCAGCATTCAACACACCTCTAAAGAATACCCGAATAGTTGACGCGGCAGTGCCGCACAGTTCCCCAACACGGTTTTTCAAGTCCTTCTCAAACCGGCTTCCGGTTTTGCTATCGTAATATTATACTTCATTTGGAATTGTACCGTCAATTACAGGAAAACGTACCATTCAAGAGCAAGCTCGCCTGCGGGCCGGAATTGCGGCGGGGTGGATTTTAGAGCATAACATCAAAAGAGGGTCCTGCAACAACTGCAACAACCCCCTTTTCTTGATTCGGCCGTATAAATCAGCCCGGTTTTTATACGCCTAAAACTCCGGTTCGATCAGCCCGTAATTGCCGTCTTTGCGCTTGTACACCACGTTTACCTGCTCGGTCTCCGCATTGGAGAACACAAAGAAGTTGTGGCCGAGCAAATTCATCTGCAAGACGGCCTCTTCAACCGGCATGGGCTTGATGGCAAAGCGCTTGGTCTTTACCACCCGGGGAGTGTCTTCGTCGGGAATCACGGAAACCGCAATCTTTTGTCCGTCGACAATCCGGGCGCCTCTTTTCTGTAGTTTTCCCTTGTACCTCTCGATCTGCTTTTCCAGCTTGTCCACCACGAGGTCGATAGAGGTGTACATATCCCCCGTACTCTCTTCTCCCCTCAAAATCATCCCGTTTATTATCGGTATGGTTACTTCCACCCGGTGAGAATCCTTTTCCACCGTCAGCGTAACCTGCGCATCTCCGAAGTTCTCTATGTATTTATCCAGCTTGCCGACGCGTTTGGTCACGTAATCCTTCAATGCACCGGTCACATCTATATTTCTTCCGCGCACCTGAACTTGCATTGCAATGCCCCCTTTGCTGCCTTTGTATCCTATTATTCCCCAAAACAGGCAATAATCCTGCCGATAAAGCTCTATTAAGCAAAAACCCCAGTCGGGCTGGGGTTTCCCAATCATTATAATTTAACGACGTTGGCCGCTTGTGGCCCCCGAGCGCCTTCGACGATATCGAATTCAACCTTCTGACCCTCGCTTAAGGTCTTAAAGCCCTCTTCCTGAATCGCCGAGAAGTGGACAAATACATCTCCACCGTCTTCTCTCTCGATAAAACCGTAGCCCTTTTCCTGGTTAAACCATTTGACCCTGCCTAGCACTAAAGCATACCTCCTAAAATCTTATCCGTGGGCCTTACTCACGTACCGTAATATTATCACAACGGCAACAGGGGTGTCAAGCTTTTCCAAAACCCGGTCCCAATGGCTTTTATGGCTAACGGTCACACCTCTTTGTCGAAAAATTTCCTGTTGAAGGTTCTGTGTGCAGAATTTCCTGTGGATAATGTGGATAATCTTGTTAATAACCTGAAAAATCAGAGGTTTTAGTGTGAGTAAACCGGGATCGCCCGAAAATAATTGTCAAATGATGTAAAAAGCCGGCGCATTTTTTGTTGAAAATTATAAGTAACGACCGGCAGCGGCCGTCAAACCATATACCTTGTTCGCCCCGGAACCGGCCAGAACGGCGGCGGCAGCCGACATCGTACTGCCGGTCGTAAAAACATCGTCAATTATTAAAACATTCCTGCCGCTGACAGCGCCGCTATCCGTCAGCTTAAAAGCCTCCCTGACATTCGACTCCCTGTCCGGCCCGGCTAGAGCTGCCTGCGGGGGCGTGTCGACGACTTTCGTCAGCGAGCGGGCGTCGACTTTTATGCCCAGCAGCGCCCCGACCTCCCTTGCCAGCAGTTCGGCCTGGTTGAACCTCCTCCGGCGGAGTTTCTCGCCCGAAAGCGGGACCGGCAAAATGAGGTCAATCCCCGCAAACAACGGTTCCCTTACGGCCACCTCAGCCATCAAAACGGCCAAATGACCGGCCAGGCCGGGCCGGCCGGCATATTTGAACCGGTGGATCGCTTCCCTCAAGATTCCCTCGTACGGTCCGGCAGCCCGGGAAACGACAAAAGGCCAGTCCCGCTTTCCGCATTCTCTGCACTTTTGTGCGGCCGGGCCGTTCAAAAACCCGGCTCCCTTCCCTGCAAAACGGCCGCACCGGCGGCAGTATGGCTGACTTCCAAAACCCTCAATAATTTCAGCGCAACTGGAGCATATCCGGCAACCGGGAGCCGCTCCCCCGCAAAAAGGGCACTCCGGCTGCGGTGGAAAAACGAGATTCAGAAACTCTTTCCAGAGCGAAAGCAAATTCCAATCCCCCTTGCAGCAGCACCGGGGCGGACGGTGACGGTATGCCGCCGTGAAAACATTTTTTTATCAATTATTCAATTGTGACCGCGGAAACCTCAACCCGGTCCCTGCCGCCGTTCTTGGCCTTCTCCAGGGCCCGCTCCGCGGCTTTAAAGAGGCCTGCCGCGTCGCCGGCGTCCCGGGGAAACTCGGCCACCCCGATGCTCACCGTCAACCTGGCGGCCTTCCCCTCTTTCCTGAGAAAAACGTGCCCGCGCACGTCTCTCCAAAGGCTTTCGGCTTTGTCCAGCAGGCGCGTTCCGCCCGCCCCGGGAAGAAGCAGGGCGAATTCGTCCCCGCCGTAGCGGGCGGCGAGGTCGCCCCTGCGGGTTACCCCCTCTATCAATCCGGCCAACTCGGCCAGCGCCCGCTCGGCCGCTGCACGGCCGAAACGCCGGTTAAATTCTTTGAAATGGTCGACGTCGACTAAAATCATACCGGCCCCGGCACCGCCCCCCGAAACGCCGCTGCACAATTCCGTAGCCATTTCCAAAAAAACCGTGCAGGTCAGAAGTCCGGTCGGGTTGTCCCTGGAAAGGGCAAGTTCCAGCCTTTCGCCGAGAACGGCATTCTCCACGGCCATTACCGCCTGCCCGCCCAAAACTGCCATAATGTGCAGGTGCTTCTCGTCGAAAGCCTGGGGGCGCTTGTCCCCGATGACCACTATACCCAGTTCCTCCCTGTTTGTAAGGAGAGGAACAATCAGCATCGAGCGGAGGATCTGGCACAAACCGATCTCTTCGCTTGTCCTGGGATCGGCCTTTGCGTCAAAGACAATCTCCGGTTTCCTTTCGGTCAGGGCACAGCCGATTATCCCCTCACCTGCATAAACCGCCGTGTTTTCCAGTTGCTTTGCGTAGGGGCCGGACACCGCAGCCGGCAGGAACACGTCGCTGGAGCCGGAGCGGAGGTATACAATACCGGTGTGGAACGAAAAGGCTTTGGCAGCGCTGTTGAGGATCTCCCCCGCAATCTCGGCGGGCGCGGGATTCCCCTCCAAAAGTTTGGCTATATCGTAAAAAGCGGTCAGTTCCCTGTTGACGACCTGAAGGCGGACATAAAAGCGGAGGATGAACTGGAGGGCAAGCACCGACAGGAACAGCATCAACGTGCCTGACAGGCCGACATACCCGTAAATCTGGGCAATCAGCAGGCCGAGGGGTATGGTGAAAAGGTAAGTCAGCCCGTCCCACTTGACCGTATCCAGCCACGTACCGCTCAACTGATAGCGCCTTTTCGGGAACAGGTAGACATAAATCAGCAGGTGGTTGACGAGGATGTAGGCAGCCGCAAAGGCCGCCAGGGGAGCAAGGGTTTTAACGCTCAACGGCCCCGGCACGCCGCCGCACCACTTGTACGCGTAACCGGCCGCCCTTACTGCCAGAATGTACTGGCCGGCGTTGAAGAGGGTCGTCCTCAAGGGGTTGCCGCGGTTGGCGATACCCTGGCCGAACAATACGGCAAGGCCGTTGACCCAGGCGGTAGCCGCCTCACCGTAAATCAAAAAAGCCGAGAGTACGAGGGCAAAGCCGCCTGAAAGCTGCCCGTACGGAAAAGAAACAGCCAGCCATTCCGCCGTCAGCCCAAGGCACACGATCACCAAAAGTTCCCGGCCCCTGTCCAAATCCAGAACGGGAAACAGGCTGCCTAGCTGCCAGACGGCCAGGCCCACCACAAGCCACAAATACAGGATATGAAAAGCCCCTTCTTTTGCCCGCAACAAATTTACACCTCAACACCTATTTCGACAAAAAATGAATTTTACCTGCGTTTAACTGGGACAGGTGGCAAAATAAGGGTGCGTGCAAGAGCCTTTTTCCTTTTAAACCTCTCACATCGAAACAGAGGTTCTTTTCATCTTCATTTCCCGGCACCGCTGATCCCGGAACGGTCTCCGCGCCGCATCCCGCTTCGGCGGACAAAAGTTCAAAAGGGTAGCGCCTTTGCAGCAGTTTCAGCACTTGCGGCGTGCCGTCGCGCGAACCGCTGTCGAATATGGTTACTGCAACATGAGGCGAGTTTTTCAAACAGCGAAAAATTTTCATAACGAAGCCTTCGAGCCACGGCTCCTGGTTTTCCACAATAACCGTAAGCCTTACACCGGGCGCGGCCGCGGACCTGTTCCCGCGCCTGCCCGGCCTCTTCCGGAAGATACAAATGCCGGCAATTGTCAGCAGTATCAATAAAAATAATAATTTCACTCTTCTCACTTCCCCGGACTTTAATGCACCTTATGCAGGGAAAGCCCGGGGGGTGATAAAGAGCCTTATAGTTTTATTAAAAACCTGCCGAACGTCTCAGCGCCTCCGCCTTGTCCGTGCGCTCCCAGGGCAGGTCGAGATCGTTCCTGCCGAAGTGACCGTAGGCAGCGGTCTGTTTATATATGGGCCGGCGCAGGTCGAGATCCCTGATTATCGCTGCGGGGCGCAGGTCAAAATGATCCCTTACCAGCTTGACGAGAACCTTCTCGTCCACTTTGCCGGTTCCGAACGTATCAACGGCCAGCGAAACCGGGTTGGCCACCCCTATGGCATAAGCCACCTGAAACTCGCACCTGTCGGCCAGCCCGGCCGCCACTATATTCTTGGCCACGTACCGGGCGGCGTAGCTGGCGGAACGGTCAACCTTGGTGGGATCTTTGCCCGAAAAGCAGCCTCCCCCGTGGCGGGACATTCCGCCGTAAGTATCCACAATGATCTTTCTCCCGGTAAGCCCGGTGTCGCCCTGAGGTCCGCCGATCACAAAACGGCCGGTGGGATTGACGAAATAGCGGGTTGCGCCGTCCAGAAAATCTGGTGGGACAACCGGTTTTACCACGTGCTCCAGGACATCATTGCGGATTTCTTCCAGAGTCACCTCCGGGTGGTGCTGAGCGGAAACCACGATGGTGTCCATTCTTACCGGGCGGCCGTTTTCATATTCAACGGTGACCTGCGTTTTCCCGTCCGGGCGGAGGTAGGGAACAATACCGGCCTTCCTGACCTCGGCCAGCCGCCGCGCCAGGCTGTGCGCAATCGATACGGGAAGGGGCATCAATTCCGGTGTCTCGTTCACAGCATAACCGAACATCATGCCCTGGTCCCCGGCACCGATGGTTTCCGGATCCTCACCGGCGACTTCACGGTCGCGGGCTTCCAGCGCTCTGTCCACTCCCCGGGCAATGTCCGGAGACTGTTCGTCTATGGAAGTCAACACCGCGCAGGTGTCGCAGTCGAAGCCATACTTGGCCCTCGTGTAGCCGATTTCCCGTATGGTCTCGCGCGCAACCCTGGGAATGTCGACATAACAGGATGTGGTAATCTCTCCGGCCACCAAAACCAGCCCCGTGGTTACAAGGGTTTCGCAGGCGACGCGGGCAAACGGATCTTCCGTGTAAATAGCGTCGAGAACGGCATCAGAAATCTGGTCGGCTACTTTATCGGGATGGCCCTCGGTCACCGACTCGGAAGTGAACAGCCGCCTGGACATGGTTATTCCCCCTTCGTATTTATTAGTGCTCCGAATATAAAAATTAAACCTCCGGCTCAGAGGTTTGATAAAATCCGGCAAATAGAGCAAAAACCTAAGTTATTTTAACAAAAACAGCCAGCAAATGTCAACACGTCGCGGTTTTTGCGCGAGGGCTGTTTCTTTTTCAGTCCTCATTCATCACCTGCAAGATTTTATACAACCTGTTATTTACCGTCCGCCGGCGGTTTGCCCGGATATTACACCATCCAGGGATAACAAAGGATTGTCAGTTATTCTGCCCCGGCTTGAATACTTCCACCAGCAAGGTATGAACTCCGATTTTCCTGATCTTTTCCCACGGCACCACGACATCCCCGCCGGCGCTCAAAAGGCCGAAAAACCTTCTCTTGCCGGAAGACAGCACCAGTGAAATAATTTTGCCGTTTTCAGGGTCTATATATACGTCCTTTACCGGCCCCAGTTTCGACCCGTCGACAATGTTGACCACATCCCTCATTCCAAGGTCTGAAATCCTGAACTGCATGCTGACACCTCCTCTGACCAGCCTATGCCGGCAAGGGGGAGAAAGTGCATTTTGACCGTACTGTCGGAGGGACGGTTCCGCCGCCAATACTTGCTTGATTGACATGCATTTACAAGGCAGCGATTGTACAAAGCGCTGCCCGTCTATACGGGGTTGCATCCCCGGTACTCAGGTTGTAATGATGCCTTGCCGAAAGACAATGTGCTCTTAAATATTGCCGGAAGGGAACCAAGGCGTTTTCGCTGAGCGACGGGCAATGTCGCCCGTTTCCTTCAACCTCAAGGTCCCGGGCATTTGCCCGCAGCCTGAGAAAGGCGCTGCCTTCTTTCTTCTGCCTTACTTTTTTTGGGCAGCCTGCACAAAGGCGCTGCCTCCGTTTTTACGCCTTACGCCTGGTTGTTCCGCCCTTTACCGCCTCAACGGCGGCGCGCCATACCGCGCGGGCCTCCTCGACCCCCATGGCGAAAAGGGCTGCCGTGTAAACCGCGATACCGGCCGCCACCGACAGGCCAACCTGCGCGATGACGCCGGCAGTTCCTCCGGTCAGACCCTCCGTTGCCATACATACACCCCAGCTTGCCGCAGCCATCAATCCCGAAGCCGCCAGAACAGCCGCCGTAAAGCGGAACAGGCCGCTGCCCCGGAAAACCGGCCTCTTTCTTTCCAGGTAAAACATCAGCAAGCCGGCGTAGGTCAGGGAGGAGAGGGAAGTGGCAAGCGCAATGCCGCCGAGCTGGAGCGGCCGGATCAAAAGCAGGCTCAAGACCAGGTTGATCAGGACGGCAACAATGCCGACTTTTACGGGCGTGCGGGTATCCTGAAAGGAATAAAAACCCCTCTCCAAAAGTACAGACGCCGCCAGTCCCGCCAGGCCGACGGCGTAAAAAAACAGGGCCGCAGCGGTCATGCTTACGGACTGCTCGTCAAACACCCCCCTTTTGTAAACTAGTGTTACAATCGGGCGGCTTAAAACCATGAAACCGATGCCGGCCGGAATTATTCCGGCCAGGACCGCTTTCAACGAACCGGCCAGCACATCTGAATAAGCCTCCCTGTTTCCCTCCGCCGCCCGTTTGGCCAGGGTAGGGAAAGCCGCCGTTCCGAGGGCCAGGACAAACAGGCCGACTGGAAAGTTCATCAGTCTTTCAGCAAAGTTGAGGGCGGATATGCTCCCCTCGGGAAGCCAGGACGCCAGCACGCCGCTCACATAAATGTTGGCCTGCCTGACGGCAACGCCTACGGCGGCAGGCCACGCCAGGCAGAAAACCTTCCGCACCCCCGGGTGGCTCAATTCAATGGAAAATTTCAGCCGGAAACCAGTCCTGTAAAGCGCGGGGAGCTGGATTAGGGCCATGGCGGCGGCGGCAAGCACGGTGCCGAGGGCCAGCCCGTGAATACCGTAAATCGATCCGATGGTCAGAGCGGAAAGAATGATGAAGATGTTGTTGACCGAGAGACTGAAGGCCGGCAGGCCGAAAATATTGTTGGCATTTAAAAGGTTGGTGAAAAGGGAGGCCAGCCCGGCAAAAATCATCAGCGGCAGGATTATTCCGGCAAGCTCCGCCGTCAGTGCCTCCGCCTGTCCTTCAAAGAATGGCGCCATCAGTGTGACCAGCAGCGGGGAACCCGCTATGCCAGCCAGGGTAATGACTGAAAAAAGCAAGGTGATCACGATGACAACCGTGTTGAATACCTTCCAGGCCTCGTCTTTCCTTCCCCTGGCCACATACTCCGTAAACACCGGCACAATTGCCGTCACCAGCGCGCCGCTGACGATGTAAAAAACAATGTTGGGCATTCTGAGGGCCACAATGTACGCGTCGGTGCTGACAGTGGTGCCGAATTGCCTTGCTATTACGGCCTCCCTGACGACCCCGAGCGCCTGCGACATTAATTTAAAAAAGGCGATCATCACCGTCGCCTTAAAAATGAATTTGCCCGTAGTCATAATTCAACACCAAATACAGTTATTCTACCTGAAAAACATATATCCTCCCCCGCATGTTTTTTTCCGGTGAAGAAACTGCTCCGCGGCACTAAAGCCCCAGCAGGTTTCTAGCCGCAGACTGAACAGCCCTCACGTCTTCCGGGGAGCCCGCTTCAGCGTAAATCCTGAACAGGGGCTCGGTCCCGGAGGCCCGGATAAGCAGCCAGGAACCGCCTTCGAGCAGCAGTTTCACCCCGTCCCTGCCGTCCCTGCCAATAACCTTGCGGCCTGCGACAGCCTCCGGCCGGAAATTTTGCAGGACACCCAGGACCCTCTCCTTCTCCGTGGGGGAAGTGTGCACGTCGAGCCGGTTGCTGTAACAAGCGCCGAATTCGCCGTATACCCGCGCAAGCAGCTCGGTGAGGGTTTTTCCGTGCACAGCAACTATTTCCGCCGCCAGCAGCCCGGCCAGAATGCCGTCCTTTTCAGGTATGTGGCCCTTTATCGACAGGCCGCCGCTCTCCTCGCCGCCCAGTACGGCGCCCTTCTCCGCCAGGCACTGCCCGATGTATTTGAACCCGACCGGGGTTTCCTCCACCTGCGTGCCGTAACGCTCCGCCATCCGGTCCAGCAAGTGGGTAGTTGCCACCGTTCTCGCCACGGGACCGCGCATCCCTCTAACAGCGAGCATGTGGTAGTACAAAAGGGGCAAAAACTGGTTCGGAGTAATGAATCCGCCGGTGGAATCGATTATGCCGAAGCGGTCGGCGTCCCCGTCCAGGGCCAGACCCAAGCGGGCCCCGCTTCTTTTGACCACGTCCCCGAGTTCCGCAAGGGACTTCTCCGTCGGCTCCGGGAGGCTGCCGCCGAACAGTGGGTCCCGGTAGTTATGGATCGCCTCAACCCCGGCTCCCGCCTGTTCGAGCAGCTTTTCCAGGTAGCCGGCCCCCGCCCCGTACATGGGATCGACCGCCACCTTCAACCCCGCCCGTCCGATTGCCTTCATATCCACCAGGGCAGTCAGATGGCGGGCGTAATCATCGAACGGGTTTATCATTTTTACGGGGGCATTACCCGCCGCCCCGGCCGGACCGCTCAAGACAGGGCCACTTTCCTGAAGGACCCTGATGTTGTTCTCGATCTCTTTTGTGATGTGGGGCAGCGCCGGACCAGCGTACTCCGGAATAAACTTGAACCCGTTGTATTCCGGCGGGTTGTGGCTTGCCGTGATCATCACCGCGCCTCCGGCATTGTACAATTTTACCGCATACGCCGTCACCGGGGTGGGCGCGGCCCGTTCCGTCAGGTAGACGGAAACACCCAGGGAGGACATCGTTTCAGCTATTTCGGAAGCGAAGCGGTCGGAAAGAAAGCGGTTGTCGTAGCCGACGACAACACCCCTTTGCGCCAGGCCGCGTTTCAGTACGTATCCGGCAACCGCCCGGCTAACCAGGCGGACGTTGCCGAAGGTGAAATCCTCGGCCAGGATGCCGCGCCACCCGTCCGTACCAAAAGAAATCTTTTCCATATTCGCCGAAACCCCCTGCAACCAAAAATCTGATAAATATTTCCACGTCTTCCGCCCCGGTTCCTTTTTTTAAGCCGTAATTGAGCGGTTGAGCGGTAATTAGTTCTCATGCCGCCCCCGATCAATTTTCCGGGCTTTATTCATAAACCGGCTGTTGCCGCAGTATGATTTTACAAACCTTAGTTTTCCGGCAGAACCGGGTATTATGCAGTATATTCGCATTTTGCCGCCGGGAAAAGTCAGGGGAGGGACGAGCTTGGAAAAGACAAGGGTGTTGGCGAAACTGGACCTTAGAAAGAAAATGTTTGAGGATTACGTCCGGTGGCTGAAAAACCCCGCCGGCAGACAGGAACCGGGTAAAAAGAACAGCCCGGTTGAAAAAATAGGATCGTAAACTCACCGTCCCGGGGCGGGCGGTTCCATCTCAAAGCAAGCAGTCAGTGCCGCCGGCGCGAAGCACCGGGAGTGAGCGGTGACAGGGCGCTGCCCAAAAAAGTAAGGCAAAAGAAAGAAGGCGCGCCTTTCTAAGGCTGCGGACAAATGTCCGGGACCTTGAGGTTGAAGGAAGCGAGCGATATTGCGCAGCGTCGTAAGTGAACCGGGCGAAGTGAGGATGTGATATCGGATGAGCGGGGACAGCGGCTAGGGGACACACCTCCCTCGGAGGAATGTCCCCAATTTGTGTCCGCGAAAGCCTGAACTCGAGCCGGGACGGCGAGTTGAAGGCGGTCCAATATCGCCCGAAACAAGCCCCTGGTTCACTCGACGCGAAGCATCTGAGCGAGCGTTTCAACCTCAAGGTACTTTGCCAAAAACCGCAGTCGAAGGCAGCGCCTTCGTCGGCAACGAACGACATTGTCCGGGACCTCGAAGTGGAAAAAAGCGGGCGATATCGCCCGGCACTCGTTGAAAACACCTCAGTTCCCGCCCTGCAGGAAGTATTTCACCTCAACCTTCAAGCTCCGCGCAAACCGTTTTGAGATATTCACGGAAACTCTCAGCCAGGTCCGGACGCGCAAGGGCAAACTCGACGGTGGCCTGAAGATAGCCGAGCTTGTCACCCACATCGTAGCGCTTCCCCTTGAAGGCCAGCCCGTACATGGGCTGCTCCCGGCACAGCACCTTAAGCGCGTCGGTAAGCTGGATCTCTCCTCCCGCCCCCGGTTTGGTACCGGCCAAAATCGAGCAAATGCCGGGCTGGATGATATAGCGGCCTATTACGGCAAGCCGGGATGGCGCCTTTTCCGCCGGAGGCTTTTCCACCAGGTCCCTGATCCGGTAAACGCCCGGACGAATTTCGACGGCGTCGAGAATGCCGTATTTGCTTACATCCTCCCCGGGGACTTCCATGACGGCAATGACCGTGCTCTGTACTTCCTCGTACAGATTCAGCAGTTGCTTCAAGCACGGCACCCTGCTTCTCACGATATCGTCGCCGAGAAGGACGGCGAAAGGTTCATCGGCGATAAACTGCCTGGCGCAAAAAATTGCGTGGCCGAGACCCAGCGGCTCCTTCTGCCTTACATAGTAAATGTCGGCCAGCCGGCCGAGGTCCTCCACCAGTTCCAAAAGAGCCTTTTTGCCCGTTTTTTTCAACTGCATTTCGAGTTCCAGGGACCTGTCGAAATGGTCTTCTATCGCCCTCTTGTTGCGGCCCGTAATGATCAGAACGTCGCTGATGCCCGATTCAATCGCCTCTTCAACAATATACTGGATGGTAGGCTTATCCACAATGGGGAGCATTTCCTTGGGCTGCGCCTTGGTGGCTGGCAGGAAGCGGACCCCGAGACCCGCAGCCGGTATTATGGCTTTTTTTACTCTATTTTTCAAAAACAACCCCCCTGTTTCTTTTAAAAATTGGCGAAAACCAATTCTTAGAATTTCTATGCCGGGACAACCGTCCCCATGCCTTTCTCCAATTTAAATTAAAAGCGGCCCTACATGCGCGTGGACCGCTGCTCCTTGCTCGTACCGGGTAGATATGCCGACCTGCTTCCCGCGGTAAACCCTATCTTGTTTGCCAGAACAATTACCGCCGTCGACAAAAACACCAGAAAAACCGCCGCCTGCCCGGGACTGATCAGGGTCATGGTGATTGCGCTCAAGCCCAGCACCACGTTCACCCCGTAAAGGCAGAGCACCGCCTGACGGTGGCTCATCCCCATCTGCAGCAGCCGGTGGTGGAGATGTTCCTTGTCCGGCTGCAGGATCGACTTATTGCCGCAGTAGCGCCTGACTATGGCAAAAACGGTATCGATAATGGGCATGCCCAGAATTACAATCGGGATTATCACGGAAATAAAGGTGGCGCTTTTGGCAAGCCCCATTACCGCCAGCACGGCCACGCTGAAACCGAGGAACATCGAGCCCGAATCCCCCAAAAAGATGCGGGCCGGGTAAAAATTGTACCGCAGAAACCCGATCACCGACGCGGCCAGGATGCAGGCAAGGACTATGGCCTCCAGTTGGCCGGGCGAACTGCTGTCAGTGACGGTCTTGATCCAGACGACCGCCGCGAGGGTGAGGGCGGCTATGCAGGTAGTGCCTCCGGCAAGGCCGTCCAGCCCGTCGATGAGGTTCATTGCATTGGTGACGGAAACAATCCACAAAACTGTAACCGGGGCGCTCAAGATTCCCAGAGTGATAAGTCCGTCCGCAAAAGGGTTGGTCAGGAAGTCAACCTTCAGGCCAAAAGGAACAACAGCGCATGCAGCCGCCACCTGGCCGGCGAGTTTTACCCGGGGAGAAATGCCCCTGGTGTCGTCGATGATACCCAGAACAAGTATCAGGGTGCCGCCCGCCAGAAGCCCCGCAACCTGAGCGGTGATTTCCCCGGCAAACAGCACGCCCGCCGCGAAACCGGCATAAATGGCCAGCCCCCCAAGCCTGGGCATCAGCTTTTCATGAACTTTTCTCTGGTCGGGACGGTCCACCGCCCCCCATCTGAAAGCCAGTCCCGCAACAAAAGGGGTAACCACCAGGGTCAGCACGAAGGCCAGCACGACAGAAAACAGCGGCACCTGCACGCGCATCCCTCCACAGAACTTGTCCGACAAGATATACACTGGTATTTTATCGCAATGCAGCTTGCTGTGACAATAATGAAAAAAAACCCAAATCAACTAAATATCTCGTTAATTTGACAAAATGCATCAACGGCCTTCCAAATGCTCTTTCTTTTTTGGGGACCGTCTTTTTATTACAGCCGTGCCTTATTTTTGCACCGCAAACATGAGTTCCGCCTCCGCCGCCATCTCTTCCCCGACATAAGCGGCGGCGACACTCTTGCCGACCGTGCCGCGCAGTTTTTTAACCTCCACCTCAATGCGCAGCTGGTCGCCGGGAACCACCCGCCGGCGGAAGCGGGCGTTGTCTATTCCGGCGAACAAAGCCACCTTCCCCGCGAACTCCGGCATTTTCAGCAAGGCTACCGCCCCCACCTGGGCCATCGCCTCTATGATCAGCACCCCCGGCATAACCGGACAGCCCGGGAAATGTCCCTGGAAGAAAGGCTCATTGGCGCTGACGTTCTTGATTCCCACCGCCCTGCGTCCTTCTTCCACCGTCAGGATCCGGTCCACCAGCAAAAAGGGGTAGCGGTGGGGAAGTATCTCTTGTATCTGTTTGACATCGAGCAAGAAAAACCCTCCTCAAAAGGTTCGATTGATTAACTTTTTCCTTTTTTACGTCCCATGACTTTTGGCAGCGCCTTGTCACCGCTCACTCCCGGTGCTTGGCAGCACTTGCTGCTTGCATCGGGCGAAACCGGGCCGCCTTCAACTCGCCGTCCTGCCTCGGTTCAGGCTGGCGCGGACGTCCATGTCCGCGCCCCCGGTTTCGCAACCTCGCCACGCAGAGTGCTGCTGCGGCGCTTTCGCAATGTCGTTCGCCGCTGACAAGGGCGCTGCCTACCTGCGCGGGATTGCAGAGTGGCGTGAAATATCGCCCGCTCCTTCAACCTCAAAGTCCCGGGCAGGTTGTCCGCAGCCTGGAGACGAAGGCGCTGCCCACGTTTTTACGCCTTACGCCCGCTTTTTTACCATCCGGTAATAAAGGCCGGTGATTTTTTCAGCCATTTCCCCGGCGGAAAACCTCTTCTCCACTTCAAGCGCCGCCCGCCTGCCCATGGCCCGGGCAAATTCAGGGTTCTTCAGAAGAAACACGACTTTCTCGGCTATGGCGGCGGCATCTCCCGGCGGGACCAAAAATACGGCACGGCCGTTTTCCCCGGCTATTTCCTTTATGCCGCCCACGGCGCTTGCCACACAGGGCCTGCCCAGGCACATGCCCTCAATCAGGCTCAGCCCGAAAGCTTCGGTCAGTGACGGCACCACCAGCACGTCCATTGCAGCCACCAAGGGGGCGATTTCGTCCCGGTGCCCGGTGAATACCACCCTCTCGCCTATGCCGAGTTCTCCCGCCTTCTGCGCCAGTTCATCCGCCAGGGAGCCCGCGCCCACCACCATGAAGGATACGTTCTCCACCTTTTTGAGGACTTGCGCCGCCGCTTCGAGAAAGTACCTGTGCCCCTTCTCCGGCTCCAGGCGGGCGACCATGCCGACGACGAAACCGCCCCCGGCTCCGGGCCCGCCGCCGGCAACGTCTTTCAAGGCTTCCGCCCTGAACTTTTCGACATCGATGCCGTTGTATATCACCTCTATTTTTTCCTCCGGCATCCCGCCCGCGAGAAGGTTTTCCCTCACAGCCCCGCTCACGGCGATAACCCGCCGGCAGGTCAGGCGGTTCAGCCAGGCCGCCGCTCTTTTTTCAAGCCGGCAACCCGGCGCCTCCCAGTCCATCCGGTGTTTCGTATAGACGACCGGAACTCCCGTCAGGACCGCCGCCAGCCGGCCGGAAAAGGAAGCGTGGGTGTGGACGAGGTCGATCCGCTTTTCCCTTACCAGGTCTCTTACCTCCCGGAACAGTCCGGAAAGTCCCCGCCAGCCGAAAGACCGGTCGCCGGCAAGGTGCGGGCTGAAAAAAGTTTCCGCCCCCGCCTTTACGCATTGTTCTCCCAAAGCGGAACGAACCGGGCAGAGGACGTAGACGGCGAGCCTTTCGCGGTCGTAATGTCCGAGAAAGGCGAGCAGGTGCCTGCCGGCCCCGCCTATGTTGGTATCGCTGATGATATGAAGCACTCTGAGCATAAACGCCACCTTGAAGCCGGCCCCGGGGAAACTTGTCCGATCACCTGCCGGCCAGCACTGACTCGTAAACCGCAGCCGTTTCTCCCGCCATTATTTTGCTGCTGTGATTGGCGATCACGTACCGTCTCAAAAAGGAACCGGCCCGGTTTCGCTGACTGGAAGACAGCGCAAAAAACTCCCTGATCGACGCTTCCAGTTTTTCGGCGGAAGTTCCAGTTTTAAACAGGCGTCCGGTGAAATTGTCTTTTTCCAGCAAACCGAGGCTGCTCTCACCGATCAGCCCCGCAAAACCTTCCCCGCCGGCCAGAACAACGTTCCTGGCGCAGGCCATCGCTTCCAGGGCCACCCTGCTCGCCCCCACAACAAGGTCGCCCGCAGCCATAATCCTGTTCACGTCGGTCCGGGCGCCAAGGAGTCTGACCAATTCCCTGCCGGCCCTGCCGTTCGCCCCGTCAGCCCCGGCCCGGACCTCCCCAAACTTCTCCCCGTCCCCGACCACGATCAATTTCAAGCGAGGAAACTCTTCCCCCATACTCTCGCACGCCTTTATCAGTTCCATTGCCACGGGAGCCAGGGCCCGGTCGAGCCTGCTGACGTATACAATCTTTTGCTGATCCCGGCTCAGCCCCAACTCCCGCAGGAAATCCCCGGCCGGCGCCGACGGGCTGAACGTTTCGGTGTCGACACCGTTGGGGATCAGCACGATGTTTTCGGGCGGTACTCCGAAATGTCTGATCAAATGATCCCGTATGTCGGAACTGACCGCAATCGTCTTCTCCCCCCACCGGGAAAAGTACCTGAACCGGAAATCGGTGGAAAACCTGGCATGGGCGGTGGTGATAAAGCGCGTGCCGGTCTGCCGCGCGACCAGGCTGGAAACAAAAGCCGGGATGCGGGCGTGAGCGTGAATGAGGTTGACTTTTCTCAAGGCAACGACGTTTTTTACCGTCTTCAGCGAACGCAACACCGAGGACGCTTTTATGCTGTCGAGCGGGACTTTGTAGTGGTCGATCCCGCAGCGCCTGAGCGCCTCCTCGTAGACGCCCCCCCCGGAGGCTACGATCACATTGCAGCCCATTTCCCTGAGGTCCCGGGCCAGCACAACGGCATGGGTTTCGGCGCCGCCGATTTCAAGACCCATCAATGTCATTAAAACCGTTACGGGTGCCAATTAAAGATCCACCTTCACATAGTTTAACCCGATGAGCCTTTTTATTAAAACCGCCATTTCCGCCCTCGTCAGGTTGGCTTCCGGCTTCAGGAGATTCCCTTCGTAGCCCCTGATGATCCCGGCGGAGACAACCCTGCCCACGGCCTCCCGGGCCCAGGCCGGGACGCTGCCGGCGTCCTTGAAACTCAACGTGGACGGACCGGGCGGCAACTCGATGCTGTTGGCGAGGATAACCGATATCTCAGACCTGGTGACCGGCCGGCCGGGCAAAAACCTGCCGTCCGGGTATCCCTTGACAATTCCGCGGCTTACCGCGGCGGCAACGGCTTCCCCGGCCCAGGAAGGAATTTCGTCCGCGAACGAAAGCTCAGCTTCTTCCCCGGTCCACCCCAGCAGCCGGGCGAGCAGGGTAACCACCTGCGCGCGGGTTACCGGTTCCGCCGGACGGAAGGTGCCGTCCTCGTATCCCTTGATGATGCCGGCTTCGGCCAGTTCGTTGATCTGGGCGGCGGCCCAGTTGTTTTCGACATCGCTGAACAGGCTTCCCACCTGCACGGGAACCTGCACCGTAAAGTTCAGGTAACTCGCCTCCAGCCTGCCGGTTCCCTTGTTTTCGCCGGCAATGTACCGGCCCCCCTCGAACCTGCCGGTTGTCGCGCGCACCGATACGTACTTGGCGTCAAGCGGGAACACCCTGCCGTCCAGGGTTTCCACGCTGAACGCAAGCGAAACGCTCTGGCCGGGTTCGACCTTGATAGCCGAGGGCTCCGCGTGCAGGGCCTTGATCTGGGAGGCGCCCACCACGTGCACGTTTTTCCTCCCCTTTACGCCGCCGCTGGACGCCTCAATGACGACATCCCCGCCGCTGCCGGCGGTAAAAACACCGCCGCTGGTGACGCTGCCCCCTCCGACTGCATTCATGCTCAGGCTTTCAGGCCGCCACGGGTGAAAGTGGCTGTCGTAGCCTTTTACGGTGTAACTGGCGGTGGTGCCGGCCAGCACCGTATCGGGGCCGTCCACGATCAGACCGGCCGGGTTGCCGCGGGGAGCGGTGTTGAATATGCCGATGGCGTCCGGCACCGATCTCTGCCAGCCGTCCTTCGGCTCGATTATCCTTGTCAGGGCGGTGTCGCCGAGGTGTCTGGCCACCATGGCGGTGGAGCCGCCCCCGTCCAGGTTCACCGCTTCCTGCGCCCCCATCGCAACCAGCAGTTGGGCCAGTTCGGTCTGCTCAACTCCGGCGCTCCTGTTGCTCTTCTCCACGGAGACAAGGTACAGCACCTTCCCGTCCCCGGCCGAAGCCGCCGCCGTGCGCGCGTTCGCACCCTTCAGATTCTCCTGGAACCGGGCGACTTTTCCATTCTGGACGAGAAAACTGTTGCTTCCCGTGGACAACTTCAGCCGGCGGTAGTCCGGGGAAGTCTGGTAAGCCACCTTGACCTTGGACCCGACCGTGAGGTTCTTCCGGATAAAATCCGCCGCCTTTCCGTATCCCCGCAGGAGATAGCCGCCGGCGGGGATCGGCTGCGGCACGCTGCTTACATTAACCACCCTGGTTACAGTGCCGTTCACCACCACGGCCTCAACCGCCTCGCCGAGACCGTCGTCGCCGCGGCCCACCGGCCCCCAGTTGCGGTCGTACAGGGTCAGGTGTTCGGTGTCCGAAACCTGGCCGTTCTCGAGACTGTAAAGCAGCTTGTTGACGCCGAACAGAGGGAAAACGGCCCCGTTGGCGGCCTTCACTTCCCCGCTGAAAGTATAAAAACCCATCAGGGGGCGGTTGCCCCCGTCAAGAGCGAATACGGGCATGTCGCTGCGCATAACCGGACTGGACACGAGTTCCCCGTTTCGCACGATCATCCCCAGCGGCTTGCCCTGATCCTGGATGAAAAATCCGCCGTTCACCGCGGCCACCGCCCCGCTGCGCTCGGCCATTTTCATCACGGGCTGGGTTTTCTCCAGAGTCCCGTTGGCGCCGATTATGTTTTCAATCTTCACATAAGGGTTGTTCAGGTCGATTTTTATAACGGACGCCCTGACCGGACGGCCGTTGACGGTGAGAGTATAAGTGGTCAGGGTTACTCCCTCGCTTATAGTTTCCGTCTGCCGTCCGGTCACGCTGTAAAACGCGCCCCGCTCCGGCAGCTCACCGGCGGCGGGCGCGGCAAACGCCAAAATCAGGAAAATGGCGGTAAAAAGCAGCAGCTTCGTTCTCACAGTCCATCGACTCCTTTTATATGACAAATTCTATTTTAAGCAGCCACTTCCTGCAAATATGCCCGGTTTGAAAGAGAGAGAATATTTTCCAGATGGTCTTTGTAGCTGTCCACCACCTGAATAAAATGCTTTAAATAAAAGTGATCGGGATCGACAAGCTTTGCGAATTCATCAAGCGGAATGTTTTGCTTTTCGCTGATCCTCTTGATCGCTTCAACGCTGTCCCCCCGTCTGTTCAAACCCACCTGCATGGTGACGAAATACTTGAACCCGGCCTTGCGGGCAAGGGCCAGCGCCGTTTCGTTGTACGCCCCGAAAGGCCAGGCCATGATGTCCGTCTCTTTGTTCAGATTGGCTCTGATTGCCGCGCGGGCCTTCAAAAAGTCGTTGTACAGCCTCTCCTCGTATTCCTCGCGGGTTTCCAGCCTGTCCTCGCCGGGAAGATATATCCTGGCGATCACCGCCGGCTTCCTGGAGGTTCCCCGCCGGCCGGCAACAGCCCTGTAGTGAAGGTCGTAAGTATGCGCCTGAATATCTATAAGGCCGCTCTCTTCCATCTCCCTCATTTCTTCCCAGCTCAGGCGTGGATGGTCCTTCTCATGTACGGGATACCAGTCAAACCCGGCAATGACGAAAATGGTCGCCGGCATGCCGTATTTCTTGAGAATGGGGTAGGCTATGGTGTAATTCCCCCTGTAACCGTCGTCAAAAGTAATGACCACCGGTTTTTCAGGTAGTTCCTCCCCGTACTGCATGTGGTTGATCAATTTTCTCAACGGGATGACGTGGTAGCCGTTGGCGTGCAGGTATTCCATTTCAGCCGCGAATCTCGCCCCGGACGTAAAGCGGTTGCTGTCATCGGAATCGTTCTCCCAAAAGTCGTGGTAAACCAGCACCGGAACCCGCGGTGTCCCGCCGCCGGCCCCGGCGGAAGCGGCAATCCAGCCGGCGGCGACCAGGATCAGCAGCGCCGCGAGGAAAACCGGCCGGCGAAAAACCTTCCCGAGTAAGACGTTTCTTTTCAATCGTGCGACCTCCCCGACTGGATGCGGAACACGCCGCGCCGCGCCGTCTCCCAAAGCTGCCTCGCCTCTTCAAAACGGAAAGCGGTCAGGAAAAGGACGTAAACAATCAGACCGGCGGCGGCATCCAGGCACATTTTTGCGATCAGCGCAGGAACGTACCCGCCGGGCGCCGGGGCGGCCCGGCCGTTCATCAGTTCGATAACCCCGCCCATGACCGCGGCCGCCGCCATGACCAGCGCCAGGAATTTCCACATTTCCGGTGTCCACAGGCCTTTTACCCGCCGGTTGAGGCAGGCGGTGAGCAGGATCATGCTGGTCAGCGCGGCAATCGAATTGGCCAGGGCGAGTCCGCCGTGCCGGAGCGGCCCGATCAGGGCCAGGCTGAAAGCGAGATTGGTCAGCACGGCGATAACGCTGATAATTACCGGAGTGCGGGTATCCTGCAGGGAATAAAAGCCCCGCACCAGGACGAATTCGCCGGCAAGCCCGGCAACGCCGAAAGAGTAAAAGAACAAGGCGGCGGCCGTCATCTGGACCGCCTTTATATCGAAGGCCCCCCGGAAATAGAACAGGGTGACCAGTTGCTCCCGCATCACCAGCATGATAACGGCTGCCGGCACGCAGACGACCGTTACCAGGCGCAGGGCGCGGCGCACCCCTTCACCCAGGCTGCGCAGGTCATTTGCCGCGGCCAGCCGGGTAAGTGAGGGAAAAACTGCGGTGCCCACGGCGGTGGCAAAAAGGCCGGCCGGTATCTGCGCCAGTTTGAGGGCGTAATTGAGCGCCGAAATACTGCCTTCAGCCAGTCCGGAGGCCAGGTAGCGGTCGATCAGGATGTATGTTTCGCTTATCGATATGCCGACCGTGATGGGAATGATGAGTTTTAAAATTTTCTTCAGGTCCGGGTGGTTGACCGGCACCCCGGGCCGGA
>Ga0116192_1000228_pt1 | contig 44996 bp, 46 predicted proteins | sample AD_UKC113_MetaG_FD_89876 | JGI IMG/M metagenome (GOLD analysis project Ga0116192, IMG submission 89876) | Active sludge microbial communities of municipal wastewater-treating anaerobic digesters from Hong Kong - AD_UKC113_MetaG | ecosystem: Engineered > Bioreactor > Anaerobic > Digestate...
CGGAGTATGACACCTCGTTCTTGCTGGCTTCCTGGAGCAGCAACTCCAACTGCTGGCCGGTGCGGTGCAGTTTTAGTTGCTTGAGGTTCTCCTGCATCCTTAGAAGCTGTGGGTTATCCAAGACGAACACCTCCCTCAGCCAGCGATGCGTAGATATCCAGGCTTCTGACCTCAACCTCCGGGAGGGATGCTTTGGGACAATTGACGCTCTTTTTTGTTGCCAGACCCCGGTAATGCTCATCATCTTTGATTACCTGATACTTGGTCTCTGATTTCCGGTGAGTGGCGATCAGTGTTCCCTGGTGGTAGATCGATATTTGGTCGCCCTGCTCCTGGAGTTCCACGGTTTGATGCACATACTTCCAGGGCACCGAGTAGCGACTCGCATCGTAGGAGACCAAACAGTCGGTGGCCACCCGGCGCATCTGCCATACCTGCAAAACGTATGGCGGCCTGCTGGTATGCGGCCGGAGGTTTTCCTGCCGGAAACGCGCTGCCGGCTGCTCGTGGGTGGTGCCGTGGATCCGCAGACCCGCCACCTCCCTGATCCAGGCCTGGACCTGCTCGTTGGCGGCTGCCAGCGACGCAAACTCCTGCCCGGGCAGGAACGATCTCTTGACATACTTGACTCCTGACTCGACCTTGCCTTTCGTCTTTGCCCGGTAGGGCCGGCAGAGACGTGGAGTGTAGCCGTAGTAGCGGCAGAAGTCCTCGAACTTGGGATGATCCTGACATTGGCGGTAGCCCGGTCGAGAACGATGGTTCTGGGGTTGTCGTAGAGGATCTCTTCCGGGATGCCCCCGAACCAGTTAAATGCATGCTCGTGGCAGGCGATCAGCGTGGGCAGCGTCTCATCCATGGTGAACTCCACGTAGATCGCCCTGGAGAAGCCGAGCACCATGACGAAGATCTTGATCCTGGTCAATTGGCCGCCGATCATGAGCTTTTTGCTGCCCCAGTCCATCTGCGCCTGTAGCCCGGGCGGGGTTTCAAAGCGGGCTGTTGCCGCCTCCATCTGGCGGTGGGTCTCCCGCAGCGGCCGCACCGCTTCCTTGAGTATGGTGTAGCTGCCGGCATAGCCCCGCTTTTTCAGTTCCCTGAGGAGGATGGCAGCATTGAAGTCCACCTGCGGGGCCCCTTCCATCAGGAACGGCATGAACTCTGTCAGCAGACCAGATTTACAGTTTTCCCGGGTGTATGGCTGGTAGAGATCACTGCGTAAGGCTTTTTTGACGGTATTCTTGCTGATCATGAGTTCTCTGGAGATCTTCTTGATCGATTTACCCATTTTGCGCATGAACCGAATTTCGCTCCATAAATCCTGTGTAAGCATCTGGCTCTCTCTCCCATGATCGTAATCATGAGAGTTGGTTTCCGCTTGACCCATGTCATTGCCTCCTTTTTGGTGGAGGGGGGTCAATTTTCAACCGCCACATAGGGTCATTTTAGCACCGGCGATGACATTTTGCGATTGGTTCAGTAATTCGGAGACCAATTTTCTGTTGCTATCGTTCATTTCCCTTTTAACTAATTCCCAATCTCTTATTGTGCTAGGGGCTATACCACATAAATTAGCAAATTCCTGTTGGGTTAATCCTAATGAAAGCCTTAGAACTTTAAGCTGAATCCTCAAATCCTTTGAAAAAAATTCATCGGGTTTAACTGCTAATACTGCAACAGATATTTTCAAAATTGTAGCTAATTTCAATGCTGTTTTAATTGTAGGTTGATGTCTGTTATGCTCAATGCCCGTTATTGTTTTACAGCATACACTAGATAGCCTCGATAGTTCTTTTGTCGAGATTTTTGCATCATTCCGTGCGTTACGTAGCCTATCTCCAATTGTTAACCTCATATCCACACCGTCGAACTGTGCAAATTTGCTTAGAAAAGCTGCTACTTCGGTTTTGATGGTTTCTAAATCCACATTTTTGTTTGATTTATTACCAAATTCTGTTGCCAAACTAAAGTGTGTGGTGTTGCTACACCGCTTGTGTTGTGCACATTTTGAGTGTTTCCGGTCTGCACGTGGGTCTGGTTCTCGGCGGATTGATATGCGTTTTAAATCTGCTGAAAGCATCGCCCGGACTTACCGCGCCGGCGGCCACCCCCGTATTGGCCGCTTACGCGTTGATGACGGGAATGAGCCCGGCGGTGGTGCGGGCCGCCTTCATGGCTTTGCTTTTGTTGTGGGCTCGCCACCTCGGGCGCGACAGGGACTGGGCCGCGTCCATGGCGGCGGCCGCCCTCGCCATACTGCTCTGGAATCCTTTGCAGATTTACCACCCCGGGTTTCAACTTTCGTTCGCCGCCACCTGGGGAATACTTTACCCGGGTCCGGTGCTGGCATCCGTTTTTGAAAGTTTTATGAGCGGTTTTCCGCCCCGGGCGGCCCGCACAATTTCCGTGATGCTGGCGGTTCCCCTGTCTGCCCAGCTTGCCACGGTGCCGCTGGTGGCCTGGTATTACAACTTCGTTTCCCCGGTGAGCGTCGCGGCTAATCTCCTGGCCCTCCCGCTGGTGAGCCTGGTCATGTTCCTGGGAATAGCCGCCGCGTTGCTGGGCCTGGTCTGGCTGCCGCTTGCCGGGCTGGTGAACGCCGGCACCGGGGCGGTGATGAGCGTTTTTCTGCCCATGGTGGATTTCTTTCAGGGTTTGCCGGGAGCGGTGATCTACCTGAAATCGCCTCCCGTGGCGCTGGCGGCGGCATGGTACGGCCTGCTCCTGGCCGCCGTCCACCTCCGCGGCTGCAGCCGGGAGGTCCGGCAGCGCGTTTTGAGTTGGACGGCAACAGGTGTGTTGTTTGGCGCCGTTCTGGTCCTGATCCTTTTCCCCTGGAAGGGAAGCCACAAACTTACCGTTCATTTCATTGACGTAGGCCAGGGCGACAGCGCTTTAATCCAGACTCCGGGCGGCCGGAACGTGCTGATTGACGCCGGGGGTTGGGGCAATGAGACGGATACAGGCAGCGGCGCCGGGGATCAGGTGGTGGCTCCCTATCTCCGAAAGGCGGGCGTGCGGAAGATCGACGTGCTGCTTCTCACTCACCCCCACGAGGACCACTGCGGGGGCGCGTCCTTTTTGATCGGTAGCTTTCCGGTGGGTCTGGCTGTGGTTTCCCCTCTTACCGAGGCGCCGGGGGGAGGCAGGTGGCCGGCGTCCGGAGGGAACGGCGGGGAAATTCCCGCAGGGTACGCGGTCCTTCTCGAAAAAATGGCGGCAGCCGGAATTCCGGTCGCCGCGGCGGCCGCGGGCGACGTGATAAGACTGGAAAACGGCCTGCGCATGGAGGTTTTGTCCCCCGAAAGAACTACGGGAGGCTCAGTCGCGGCGGTCAACGATAATTCGCTGGTGTGCAGGCTTGCTTACGGGCGCCGTTCTTTTCTCTTTGCCGGAGATATCGAGAAGGAGGCACAGGAGGAGTTGGTCCAAAGGAAAACGGACCTCAAAGCCGACGTCCTGAAAGTACCGCACCACGGGAGCCGCTCGATTGTGCCCGAACTGCTTAAGCTGGTCAAACCGGAGGCGGCGGTAATTTCAGTGGGCGAGCACAACTCCTTCGGCCATCCCGCCCCGTCTACCGTGGAACTGCTAGAGGAGGTCGGGGCCGGGATCTACCGCACCGACCTCGACGGGGCTGTGATCGTGGAAACGGACGGCAACACGCTTGAGATAAGAACCGGTAAAAGAAATTAAAAATAAAGCATAATTATAGGGGATAATAAAAACAAGAGGTGATTTATATATGCCTGCCCGCTATATTACAGAACACTCAAACCAGTTGCATCAGTTGCTGGTTTCGGTATCGAGGCATTTTTACGTCCAAAAGAACGGAATGCTGAAATACCAGGAAAAACCCGTCGAGGTGAATATAAAAAATTACACCAAGAGTAAAAAAGAACACCTCGTTTATTGTATCCTGCGGGACCACTTCAGCGGCAGTTTCGTGCTTGAAGTGGCCACCACCAATTCCCTTATTCCCCTGGCGGACTTTTTATACTACGGGTGGAGTAATGGAACGGAGGGGAGGTATCTTTGGGGGCTGCCCGATTTTTTGTATGTACCCCAACTGATTTCTTCCCCGGAACTGTTTGCTGGCCTCAAAAGATTGGGTGTTGAAGCGCTGAACCCGCCCAGCGGCTTTGCCTCCGGTATGCGGATCGTCAGGGATATTGAAGACCAGATTAATTTTTATGTCCTCGGCTACACCGTTGACCACCGTCCGGAAAATATTTCCCGGCACAAAGAAAAAATTTATGAATATATGCTCAACCTTAATTTCGGGGAGAACAAATTCAAAAAGTGGCAGGACAACCTGCCGGCCGGCCATCCGAAAAAGACACCTGAATACAAGGATTTTGTAAAATGTTTCGCGGCCGCGTCGGGACGAGCTGCCGGGATACCCGTAGTTAATCCCTCCCCCGCTGGCGAGTTCACCGGTTTGAAGAAGTATGTAGAAAAACCGGTTGAAAACGAAGTTTTTCCTATTGGGAACCGGAAATTTTCGGCCGAAAAACTCCGGCGCGCTCAAGACCTGATTTATGATGCCTGGGAGACCGACAGCCGGCAAAGGCGCCTGGACCTTGCCCGCCGGGCGCTGAAAACCTCGCCTTACTGCGCCGACGCCTACGTGCTGCTTGCTGAAGAGAGCAGGGACCCACAGGAGGTTCGGGAACTATATGAAAAGGGTGTCCAGGCCGGCAGGTTATCCCTGGGAGATTTGTTTTTTAAAAAGAATGCAGGAAATTTTTGGCTTATTCTTGAAACGAGACCTTACATGAGGGCATTGGCCGGCCTGGCCGACTGCCTTTGGAAAACGGGTCAAAGACGGCAGGCCATAGGGCATTACAAGGAAGCGCTGCGCTTAAATCCCAACGATAACCAGGGCATCCGCTATATCTTGGCCGGATGCCTGCTGGAAGAAGGAATGGACGATGCTCTGGGCGCTTTGCTGAACCAATACGAAGGCGACATATCCTGTTTTATGCATTACAACAGGGCGCTCTGGTCTTTCCGTACCTCCGGCGGCAGCAATGAACAGTCGGACGCATATCTGGCGGAGGCTTTGGAGTCAAACAGCCACGTACCTGCTTACCTGTTGGGCAAAAAGAAGATACCTTATTGCCTGCCGGATTATTATGCTCTGGGCAGCGAAGAAGAGGCCATGATATATGCCGAGGGAGCCAAGAAAGCCTGGCAAAAAACGCCGGCGGCGCTGGCGTGGCTGGCCGGGCATCTGCCGGAATGAGACGGCTGAGTTTATAAGAAGCCTCATAATTTCAAGACGCGCCGAAGAAAAAATACCAGTATGACCCGTACCTGGACCCCCGGCTGGATTGGGCCGGAAAGGCGGAACAGGAGGTGGACACGGACGGAAGAATATTTTATGGAAATGACGGCAACAGGATCGGTTGAGACAGACAGGGAATTGAGATGAAGTATGATTGACAATATTACTCCCGGTATGATAGATATATCATAAGGGGGTGTCTTCAATGAGTCAAAAACTCACGATAAGCATTCCGGACGAACTTATTAATGTTCTGGACAATCTGACTACCACATGGAAAACATCCAGGAGCGGAGTTTTTGCCCGTCTTCTTCAGGAAGTTGAAAAAAAGCGACTGGAGAACGAGATGGAGGAAGGCTATAAGACTATGACAGTGAACTGTGCTGATTTTTATTTGCCGGCTCAGGCCGAGGCGGTGTTCTTGAATGATAAAGAGAGGTGAAATTTACCTGATCGATTGGAGTCCGGGCAGAGGCAGTGAGCAGGCAGGATTGCGTCCGGCTTTGGTTCTGCAAAATGACATTGGTAATAAATACAGCCCCACCACCATAGTTGCAGCCGTTACAACTTCTTCGGGAAAAACGTATCCCTTCCAAGTCCGCATCGAACCTGAAGAATGCGGCCTTTCAAGGCCAAGTAAGGTTTTGTTGGAGCAGATACTCACCGTTAGCAAAGAGAGGCTGGTTAAAAAGATTGGTCAGATAAGTCCTCAAAAGTTATATGAAGTAGAAAAGGCGATCCACAACAGCTTGGGACTGTTATGGTAGCAAGAGGCCCGGCAATTTGCTTTGCGGGTTTTTTGTTTTTGAAAACACCCCGAAAGCGGTGTTCGGTTGTAAGAGCGCCGCTGATTATATATAATTTAAGTAAAACATTCCCGGGGTGATTTGTGATGGCGGTAGCAGAAGTTTCCGTGGTTCCAATCGGGACGAATTCCGCCAGCCTGAGCGAATACGTGGCGGGATGCGTCGCTGTGTTGAAAGAGGCCGGAGGGATCACTTACCAGTTGACTCCTATGGGAACGATAATCGAAGGGGAACTGGACAGGGTTTTGGAAGCGGTGCGCCGGATGCACGAACAGCCTTTTGAAAAAGGCGCGCAAAGGGTCCTGACGACCCTGCGCATCGACGACCGCAGGGACAAGAAGCTTACCATGGCCGGCAAGGTCGCGGCGGTGGAAGCAAGACTGGGCAGGTAGGAGCCTTTCGTGAACTATTACATCGAACTGTTGAACAGCATAAAGCGGGGGGTGATCTCCCCGGTTTACCTTTTTTACGGGGAGGAGACCTATCTCCAGGAGCAGGCCGTGCTCCGTTTCAAGGAATTTGCCGTCGGCGGGCAGAGCGAGCTTAACTGCGAGGTTGTCGACGGTGAGACGGCAACTCCCGCGCAAATCGTCGAGAGCGCGGAGACTCTGCCTTTGTTTTCTGAAAGGCGGCTCGTCGTGGTGAAGAACCCGGTGTTCTTCAAGTCCGCAAAACGGGGAGGGCAGAAGGAGGACGCTGAAGAAGGGGCGAAAGAGGACGTTCAAGAAAAACCCCTCATAGATTATATTGAGAACCCGCTTGTTTCAACCTGCCTGATTTTTACCGTAACCGGCCCGGTTGACAAGCGGAGGCGCATTTTCAAAGCGGTAAAGGAATGCGGGCGGGAACTGGAATTCACCTGTCTTTCCAGGGAGGAACTGGCCGGATGGCTGGCGAAAAGAGCGCGGGCGGAGGGCCGCAGGTTTGCCCCCGGCGCCGAATACGCGCTGGTTGACGCCGCCGGGCCGCTGCTGCAAAACCTGGCGGTTGAACTGGAAAAGCTGCTCAATTATTCGAGAGGGCGGGAAACGATCACGAAAAAAGACATCTTCCAGGTGTGTCCGCCCAAACCGGAGGAAAACGTCTTTGCCGTTGTGGACGCGGTGGGGAACAGGCGCTGCGGTGAAGCCCTGGCCGGCATCAAGGACATGCTGGCGGCGAGGGAGCCGCCCCTGAAGATTCTGTCCATGATAGCGAGGCAGTTCCGTCTCCTGCTGCAGGTTCACGACATGACGGAAAAGGGCTTTTCCGAGCGCGACGTAGCGGCCGGGATTAACATGAAGCCATACGCCGTCCGCAAGTTGATGGCCCAATGCAGGAACTTCAGCCGTTTACAATTGCTCGACGCTTTGAAGTACCTGTCTGAAACGGATTTCGCTTTGAAAACCGGGCGGCAGGAATTCTACCCGGCTGTCGAGGTTCTCCTGTTGAGGCTTTGTGCCGGCAGGGGCAAAAGAGTGGAAGATCACGATGTTTCCAGGAGATGGACATGACGGAAAAGAATGTCCGGGAGAATACCGGCAGCCTGCTGTACAACCTTGATGACCGGCCTCCGTTGAACCGCACCCTGTTTTACTCCGTTCAGTGGCTTGCCTTTACCCTGGCGAACTCGGCCGTGGTTCCGGTTGTGGTGGGCAACGCCCTCGGTCTCGACCAGGCCGGCATTGCCGAACTTGCCCAGCGGACCTTTTTTTTTCAGGCGTTGGCATCGCTCCTGCAGGTGACTTTCGGCCACCGGCTTCCGATCATAGAAGGGCCGTCCGGCATGTGGTGGGGTATTTTCATCACCCTGGCCGCCATGTCGCCCGGCCTGGGCAAGCCGCTCGGCGTCCTGCGCACCGACCTGGAACTGGGCGTGCTTGCGGCCGGAATCGTTCTTGCCGCAACCGGCTCCGCCGGCCTGGTAGGGCGGGCGCTGAAACTGTTCACGCCTGCAGTCACCGGCTCCGTTCTTCTCCTGCTGGGGATTCAGTTGAGCGGCACCTTCGTCAAAGGCATGCTGGGCATCGGCTCTCACGGGACCGTCGACCTGAAATCGAGCCTGGTTTCGCTGTTTGTGGTGGCCGTGGTGGTGTTAATCAGTCTGAAAGCGAAAGGTTTTCTGAAAAGCGTCGCCATCCTCATCGGCACGGGCGCCGGTTGGATTGCAGCTTACGCCGCCGGGATCGCTTCCGGAGTCAACTGGACGCATCAAGCCGCGGCAGCGCTTCCCCGGCTTTTCGCCTGGGGGCCGCCGACGTTCGATCCCGGTATCTTGCTTACGTCTGTTCTTACCGGCCTTCTCGTCCTGTCGAATCTTGTGGCCAGCATCCTGGCCATGGAGCGGGTGCTGGAAACCGAACTGCCCAAGAAGACGTACGACCGCGGCGTGGCCTTGACCGGCCTTTCTGATGTCCTTGCCGGCCTGGGGGCGACGGTGGGTTTCGTGCCTTACTCGGCGGGAGCGGGCATGGTCAGCCTGACCAGGGTTGCCGCCCGGCTTCCCTTTGTCCTGTTTGCCCTCGCGCTGATGATCCTGGGTCTTTTGCCACCGGTCGGGGCGTTTATGGCGTCGATACCGGAGCCGGTCGGCTATTCCGTGCTGCTGGCCTCTTTCTGCCAGATGGTCGGTTTCGGTCTCAAGGACTACGCGCGGTTGAAGTTTGAAGGAAGGGACTACTTTGTGGTCGGCTTTCCCGTTCTGTTCGGGACCGGGGTGATGTTCCTTCCACCGGGAGCTTTTGAAGGGGTGCCGGCCTTGGGCAGGTATGTTTTGGGCAACGGCTTCATCTGCGGCATGCTTTTGTGCATGGTGCTGGATCACGTTATTCTGCCCGGCAGATTTTTTAGAGACGCGTAAGCCCCCGCCAATTTGAAAAGAAGCAAACCCGGCCGTGACGCCGGGGAGGATGTTGACTAGGCGCCTTGAGGTTGAAACGCTAGCTCAAATGCTTCGCGCCGGCTTGCGTCGGGTGAACCAGGGGCTCGCATCACGCGATATCGGACCGCCTTCAACTCGCCATCCCGGCTCGGTTCAGGCTTTCGCAGACGTCCATGTCCGCACATCCAATATCGCATTCTCACTTCGCCCGGTTCACCTGCGGCGCTTCGCAATATCGCTCGCTTTCTTCAACCTAAAGGTCCCGGATAGTTTGCAGACTGCCCGGCCGCGCCGCCGGGCTTAATTCTTGCAGACATGCAGTTCGGAAGAATCTTCCACCAGGCAGAGCGACGCCACAGTAATGTCCTTGACGGTTTTCAACTCCGCCAGCAGGGCGTCCAGTTCGGCGGAGGTGGCTTCTATGGTCAGGTTGATTATGCCCCGGTTGCATTGGGAGTAGGGAATTCCGCTGCGGTGCAGGATGAGCGAGCCGTACTTGGACAGGACCTCCTGGACTTTGGGAGCGTGCTCTGATTTTTGATTGACCAAGATGCCGACTATACAAATACGCTTTTTCAACTGATTTCACCTCCTTTTCCGGAAACAGCGCGAAGATTTAGTGCTGTTTCGCCGTTTTATGGACGGTGTTGCTGCCCGTCTTATTTTAATAAATACAATAATTAACAGATAATGTCTACTTTTTTAGAAATATTCCGGTCGAATTTTTGTGGCAGCGTCAAAAATAACAGAAGCCCTCCAACCTGTTTGAAGGGCTTCTGTTATTTATCCGGTAAGCTTGTTGAACTTTTTGGTAAGGCGCGATTTTTTACGGGCGGCTGTGTTTTTATGTAAAATGCCTTTCGTAACGGCCTTGTCGATGGCTTTAACGGCGTTGCGGAGCCTGAGCCCGGCTTCTTCCGGGTTTGTTTTTGCTGCTTCTTCAAATTTCCTTATTGTCGTCTTGAGGGCGGATTTAATGCGGGTGTTGCGCAAGGTCCTCTTGCGGATCGTCTCAACCCGTTTGACCGCCGACTTGATGTTCGGCACGTTTTCTCACCTCCCAACGGCAACAATTTTACCATGTGCCCGAAAAAAATGCAAGCGTTGCCGGCATCAGTCGCACCCGCCGGTTTTTGACAGAAAGGCTATCAGGTAACGCTTGAAGTCTTCAAAGTCACCCAGTCTTTTTTGAATTATATTGTACACCCTTTTTGTGTCCACTTCCCAGTATACATGCACCAGTCTGTTGCGGAACAGGGCCATATTTGCCAGTTCTTCGGCGAAACTTCCGGGCAGAATGTTATGTTTGCCGAGTATGAGAAAAATATCTGAATAGTCTTGGGGCGCTTCAAAATTATGCGCGGAGATAATATGGTTTCCAATGTTCAGAGTGGTCTCAATGGCTAGTTGCAAAAACCTCTCGGCGCTTCCATAATTACGTGGGTCCCCGGTGAATTCGGTTAAACTTACAAGGCTTAGCTGTCTTAAAATTTCGAGGTATTTGTCGAGCATCTGCAACTGTTTCTCTATCTTTTGGAAATTAACCGTCGGTCGTCTTTCCCTCCCGGATTCGCTTTAAGAACTCCTCGCGATATTCACGGTATATGGGCAGGCAGTCGATGTAATATTTTCGCACATATTCCTCAAAAGCTGTTCTTTTTTGCTCGTCTGCGCTGAACAGCAATATGCCGCAGGTAGCGTTATACTGGACGGGTAAAGGAGCTTTGTTTAAAACTACCAGATCGATGTTATTTGTTTTGAAAATCTTTTGAAAATCCCCCTGAAGGCTCATTTCGACCCGGAAAGAGTCCATGTCCGGCAAGTTGTCGACCAGCAGCAGGCCGATATCGATATCGCTCAGAGGTGTGGTGCGGCCGCATGCGTACGAGCCGAAAAGGTAAACGGTCAGTACTTGCGGGTAACGGTTGCAAGCCTCTTTAATTCTAGGCAGAATTGAATTAATGGCAGACGATATGCTTTTTGCGGACAACGGCAATCACCACCTGAATTTTTCAACCCGAACGATTCCGCCTGAACAGTTTGATACCGCTGGAACAACATCATATCGCATCATGTAAAATTCTGCAAGGGCGTTGTTTTGATTTTTTATCAAATAATGGTTTACCCTTCGGGTTTTCCGAAGGGTATTTTGATGTCGATGGTATATTCTTTCCATTTTCGGTCAAAGCTATTTTTAGCTGTAACGATTGGAGGTGACACATTAAATGCAATGGCTCGGACTCATTATCAGGTTTGTTGTTTCAGCACTGGTACTTATTGTTGCTAGCTGGCTCTCGCCCGGTTTCGTGGTGAGGGGGGGGTTTGTCGGGGCTCTTATCGCCGCCGCGGTAATCGCCGTCCTGGGGTATGTTGCCGAAGCTCTCCTGGGCGAGCGGATTTCACCTCAAAGCAGGGGCCTCGTGGGCTTCATAACTGCGGCTGTGGTGATCTATCTGGCGCAGTTTATCATCCCCAGTTTGCTCAGTGTGAGCCTCGTCGGCGCCTTGATTGCCGCTTTCATTATCGGACTGATTGACGCCTTTGTACCGACTGTTCTACGCTGATGCAACTCTCATAAACCCCTCTTTCCGGGCATAAAATTTAAGAACCACGCCCGGAAGGAGGGGTTTTATGTATCCGGCGTCGGCCTGCCGTTTCAGGAGGATGCAGCCGCCGTTCAGGGCCCGTCCGGCGGCGGCTGTCGCTCTGTCGGCGGTTTTTCTTTTCGTTGTTTTAAGATTTGCTGCCGCTTCCGCGGTTTATCCGGCTCTGGCCGGAGCGATAAAAAACCTGCCCGGGATAGCGGCCGCCATCTACCTGAAGGATTCTTTAAAAATACTCAAAACGGCCATGCCGGTTCTCGAGTGGAGCAGCGATGAGGGGGATGCAGCAGGCAGCGGCCCGGTGCGGGCAGTTCTGGCCGCCGCCGGGGAGGCGGTCGGGTTGGGTTTTTACAGTCCGGCAGCTCTTTTGCGGTCGCAAATTCCTCTCCTGTCGGCCGTGGATTTTGCGGACCCGGTTGCGGCGGCGGGTCCGGCCCGGCCGCATGAAACCGCCACCCCGCAAGCGGTCTCTCCCCTGTCCGGAGACGCCCTCGTCTGCATTTATAATACTCACACGGGGGAAACTTACAGCCTTACCGACGGAGTGGACAGGGTCGACGGGCGGGCCGGCGGGGTTGTTGCAGCGGCAGCGGCCCTGCAGGAGGCGCTGGAGGTGAAGCATAAAATAAAGACGGCCAGGTCGGACCGGATAAATGATTCGATTTACGCCAGGTCTTACATTGTATCGGGGGAGACGGCGAAAGAGCTTCTTTCTGCCAATCCCGGGGCAAGAGTCGTCCTTGACATTCACCGTGATTCCGGGAAGACGAGGGAACAGAGCGTGGTAAGCGTCAACGGCCGGGCTGCGGCCCCCATTTTGTTTGTCGTGGGTTCCGGCGCCCGCCGTACTTTTCCCGGCTGGCGGCAGAATTACGAGTTCGCCGTCCTGATTTCCGGCAGGATGAACGAAATGTACCCCGGTCTTTCTCTCGGGGTAAGGGTGGAGGACGGGATCTATAACCAGAACCTGCACCCTCATGCCGTCCTTGTAGAAATCGGCACTTCGAAAAATTCCACTGGGGAGGCGGTGTATTCGGCGCGCCTTCTGGCCGATGTATTGGCCTGGTACATCAACGGGGATAATAAGGTCTAGCAGTAATTTCTTTATTTAGTTTTTCCCCCGGAGTAGTGCAGTATTATGAAATACAAGCTCGTTGTTTTGGTTTTCTTCTTAGTGGTGGGGGCCGGAACGTCGGCCGTACTGTCTCAATTCAACCGGATGATCTACCCGGCCGGCCCGTTCTCAATCTTGAAGGTGGAATGCGGCGGGCCGGGTTTTTACCGGGTGGAGTTCTTGGGTGAGAAAGCTCTCCTGGAGCGCCCGCTTTGGATATCCGGTCCCGGCGCCGTTGGAGCGGCCGCACGCGGGGCGGCGCTTTTAAGAGAAATCACAGACAATGCGAAAATAACCGTCAGACAGGCGTTTGACCGGATAACGGCCGGATTCAACATTTTCCGTACCGGCATCAAACCGTTCGTCCGGGAAGGCCGGGATCGTCCGGGTCATTGATAATTGATAGCTGAGAACTTTGTAATTGTTTCACAAGATGATCCGCATCATCCGATCGTCCGGGTCATTGATAGCTGGGAACGGCGGTGATATAATTATATAGTTGTTGTATAACGCAGGGAGGGCTCCCGGATGGAGCGGGAAAGGGACAGAATCCGCAATTTCTGCATAATAGCGCATATCGACCACGGCAAATCCACTCTTGCGGACAGGTTTCTGGAATATACCGGCGCTTTAAGCGGGCGGGAGATGACCGAGCAGGTTCTCGACCAGATGGACCTGGAGCGCGAGCGGGGCATCACCATCAAGATGCAGGCGGTGAGGTTGAAGTACAAAGCTGCCGACGGCAGAGAATACCAGTTGAACCTGATCGACACCCCCGGTCACGTCGATTTCTCCTATGAAGTTTCGCGCAGCCTTGCCGCCTGCGAAGGGGCGCTGCTGGTGGTGGACGCGGCCCAGGGTATCGAGGCCCAGACCCTGGCCAACGTGTACATGGCTCTGGAGCACAATCTTGAAATAATACCCGTCATCAACAAGATCGATTTGCCGGGCGCCGAGCCCGAAAGAGTGAAAAAGGAAATAGAGGACGTGATCGGGCTTGACGCCTCCGGGGCCGTGATGGCGTCGGCGAAGTACGGGATCGGTATTGAGAACATTCTGGAGCAGATCGTGGCGAAAATCCCCCCGCCCGGCGGCCGGGAAGATGCGCGTCTGCGGGCGCTGGTTTTCGACTCGCACTACGATCCCTACAAGGGAGTTATTGCGTACATCCGCGTAGTGGAAGGCTCGGTGCGCTCCGGCATGCGGATAAGAATGATGGCGTCCGGAAAGGAGTTCGAGGTCAGCGAAGTGGGCGTTTTCCGTCCCGCTCCCGCTGCCGTAGACGGTCTGGGTACCGGCGAAGTCGGTTTTATCGCCGCCGGAATGAAAAACGTCAAGGACTGTATGGTGGGGGACACCGTCACCGATGCCGAAAGACCAGCCGCCGCGCCCCTTCCCGGCTACCGCAAGGCTACCCCGGTGGTGTATTGCGGATTGTATCCGGTGGATCCCGGGGAATACGAGAGCTTGAAGGACGCGCTTGAAAAGCTCAAGCTGAACGACGCCTCCTTCACATACGAGCCGGAAACCTCGGAGGCCCTCGGGTTCGGTTTTCGCTGCGGGTTTCTCGGGCTGCTGCACATGGAAATAGTTCAGGAGAGGCTGGAACGGGAGTACAAACTGACCCTGATCACCACGGCGCCCAACGTGGTTTACCGCGTGACCACCACGGCCGGTGAAGCGGTTTACGTGGAGAACCCCAGCAAGCTGCCGCCCGCCGGGAAAATTGAATCCATCGAAGAGCCGTACGTCAAAGCCACGATCATGACCCCCAAAGAATATGTGGGGGCGGTGATGGAACTTTGCCAGGAGCGCCGCGGGAGTTTTTCCAACATGGAGTATATGAGCGTCAGCCGGGTCATGCTCAATTACGAAATACCCCTCAGTGAAATCATTTATGATTTCTTCGATCAGTTGAAGTCACGGACGAGAGGGTACGCCTCCCTCGACTACGAAATGGCGGGTTACGTGCAATCGGACCTGGTGAAGCTCGAAATTTTAATCGCCGGTGAAGTGCTGGACGCCCTTTCCGTGGTAGTGCACAGGGACAAGGCTTATTACAGGGGCAGGCAGCTTGTGGAAAAGCTGAGGGAACTGATCCCCCGGCACCTCTTTGAAATTCCGATTCAGGCCGCCGTGGGAAACCGGGTCGTGGCCAGGGAAACGGTAAAGGCGGTGCGGAAGGACGTTTTGGCCAAATGTTACGGGGGGGACGTCACCCGCAAGCGGAAGCTGCTGGAGAAGCAGAAGGAAGGCAAGAAGCGGTTGAAGCAGGTGGGCAACGTGGAAATTCCGCAGGAAGCCTTCATGGCCGTGCTGGGCGTCCGGGAGAAATAAGCTTGACGGGGTGGCGGGGAAAATGACCGTCGGTCTCTACATTCACGTTCCGTTTTGTCTGAAAAGGTGCTCGTATTGCGACTTCGTATCCTATATTTATGAACCGGAGGCGGCGGAAGCCTACATTACGGATCTTTCAGCCGAAATCCGGCTCTACGGGCCGTTGCTGCGTGAAGACGAAAAGCGGGTTGCCAGCATTTTTTTCGGCGGGGGAACGCCCACCAGCCTCCCGGCGGCAAGCCTCAAGACCGTAATGGACGAGATCGGTTCTGTTTTTTGCCTGCTGCCGGACTGCGAAACAACCGTCGAGGCGAATCCCGGGACCGTGCATCCGCGATATCTGGACAGCCTGGCGGAAGCGGGATTCAACCGCCTGAGCCTGGGTGTCCAGTCCTTTGACGAAGGTCTCTTGCGCGTGTTGGGGCGCCGGCACGGGCGAAGGGATGTTGAAAATGCGGTGCGGTGGGCGCGGGAGGCGGGTTTTCAAAACATAAACCTTGATCTCATCTACGGCATACCGGGACAGGCCGCCGAAGGCTGGCTTGAAACACTGGAAAGGGCCGTAGCCATTGCGCCGGAACATATTTCGGCGTACGGGCTTCAGCTTGAAGAAGGGACTCCGCTGGCGCGGGCCGTCGCCCGCGGGGAGTTGGTTCCCTGTGCGGAGGAAACGGAACTGCTGATGTACCTGAAAGCCGTTGATTATCTCACCTCCAACGGGTATATGCACTACGAAATTTCGAACTTTGCGAAGCCGGGCAGGCAGTGCGCCCACAATCTCGGCTACTGGCTGAACCTGCCCTATCTCGGACTGGGGGCCGCAGCCCATTCCTTTTTCCGGAACAGGCGCTTTCGCAACGAAAGTTCGCTTGCAAGGTATCACGAAAAGCTTTTGAGGGGAGAATACCCCGTGGAGGAAGAATTGCCCGTCACCTTGGACGCGGAAATGGCCGAAACCATGTTTTTGGGATTGAGGCTGATTGACGGAGTAAGTCTGAGCTCTTTTTGCCGGCGCTTCGGACGGTGCCCCGGGGAGGTCTACCGGGAAGAGATTGCCGGTTTGAAAAAGGCCGGCTTGATTGAATTGAAAGGGGATTTCCTGCGTTTGACCGGAGCCGCGCTGCCGGTTGCCAACCGGGTTTTCCGGGAGTTCGCATAGCGCAAAACAGCTTGACAAAAAATTGGAGTAGTGCTATTTTTTATTTAGCTGGGCTTAGCACTCAACAAGAGAGAGTGCTAACAAGAAGGAGAGGTGGGTCCGGCATGAAATTGGACGAAAGAAAGCAGAAGGTGCTTCTTGCGATCGTTCACGACTACATCGCCACTGCAGAACCGGTCGGTTCCCGGACCATTGCGAAAAAATACAAGCTTGGGGTAAGCCCGGCGACAATACGGAACGAGATGGCCGACCTGGAAGAACTGGCTTTTATCGAGCAGCCCCATACTTCCGCCGGGCGGATTCCGTCCGAGATGGGCTACCGCTACTACGTGGACTATTTGATGAAAAGGCAGGAACTGACCAGGGAAGAGGAAGAATTAATCCGCCGGGAGTATGATGCGAAAATAAAGGATGTCGGCCAGGTTATGCAAAAAACGGGCCAGCTTCTTTCCCAGCTCACCCGCTATACCGCCCTGGTGCTGACGCCGCAAATGGGAGCCAGCAGTTTCAAACACATTCAGCTCGTCCCCATGCATGTTTCCCGGGCCATGATAATAGTGGTTATGGACAACGGCACGGTGCATCACCGGATGATCGAAGTTCCGGAGAGCATTACCCAGAGCGATATGGAAACTATTTCCAGAGTATTTAACGCCAAGTTGCAGGGCCTTACCATTGAAAGCATAAAACTCACCCTGCTGAAAGAAATTTATTTTGAGCTTACCAGGCACAAGCACGTCATTGATCTGGCCATGGAACTGATCCAGGACAGCCTGGCCCTTAAAACCGAGGATAAAATATACCTGGGCGGGGTATTTAATATGTTAAATCAGCCGGAGTTCCACAACGTGGAAAAGGTCAAGACCCTGCTCGGCATCCTGGAGCAGGAAAGCCTTCTGAAAGATTTGCTTACCGGGAAGGCGTACCAAAACGGTGTTACGGTACGCATCGGCAAAGAGATTAAAAATGATGAGATCAGGGAGTGCAGCATGATAACCGCTCCCTATTCCGTCAACGGCCGTAAAATCGGCACTCTTGGCGTTCTGGGTCCGACCAGGATGGAGTATGCCAAGGTTATCACCATAGTGGAATTTATGACGAAGAGTCTTTCCCAGGCCCTGGAACGCATTATGCAGGGCAGGGGAAGGTAAGGGGGAGCCTTTATTGAGTTTGAAAAAGGAAGCAACTGCCGGTTCCGAGGTTGACGAGAGGCTGGCGGCGCTTATTACCAACTCCAACGCAATCAGGGCCATTGCCAGCGCGGTGGAGGGCACGCTGGGCCCCAAGGGCCTGGATACCATGCTTGTCGATAAGTTTGGCGAGGTGGTTATAACAAACGACGGTGTCACCATCCTGACGATGATGGAAGCAAATCACCCCGCTGCAAGAATGCTTATCAACATCGCCAAAGCCCAGCAGGAGGAAATTGGAGACGGCACCACCACGGCCACGGTTTTGGCGGGAGCCCTGGTCGGCGCTGGTGTCGAGCAGGTGACCAGGGGCGTTCCGGTGGCCAGGGTGATCGAGGGTTTGCGCATCGGCCTGAAGAAGGCGCTTGAATTCATGCGGGGGCAGGCCCGGCCGGTGAAAGGGCTTGACGACCCGGTAACCCGCCAGGTAGCGCTGGTGGCCGGCCGCGACCATGGGGACATAGCCGACCTCGTGGTGCAGGCTGCCGTTTTGATTGGGGAGGAGAAGCTTAAAGACCGCTCCTTTAAATTTTCGGACACCATTGTAGCCGAGGAAGGAGCGGACAACCAGGTTTTTATGGGCGTCATCATCAATAAGGACCGGATGAACAGGCAGATGCCGGGAGAGCTGGAAAACGTAAAAGTGCTGGTGGTCGACGACGCTCTGGAACCGGAGGAAATCGACGACGAGGCTCTCGGAACCGAAGCCGGCTTTACCCGCTATATGCAGCTTCAGGAGGAATTTAAGGAAAACGTCAAGAAAATTGCCGGTCTGGGCGTCGGCCTGGTGCTTGTGGACCGGGGCGTGGGCGACGATGCCGAGGAGATTCTCACCGACGCCGGCCTGATGACCGTCCAGAGGGTCTCCAACAAGGAACTGCGCAAGGCCGCCGAGCACACGGGCGCCAGGATGATCAAGAGGACGGGCCTGAAAAAACCGGCTGAAGAACTTGAAAAATACCTCGGCCGGGCCGACAGGGTCTACAATGACGAAAAGCTCGAACAGGTCTGGATACTCGGCGGCGGCGGAAAACCCATGGCTACCGTTCTGGTCGGCGCGGCCACTTCGGAAGTGGTGGGAGAGAGGGAACGCATTGCCAAGGACGCGGCCTCTTCAATCCAGGCGGCAATAAAAGGCGGCGTCGTGCCCGGCGGAGGCGCCATAGAACTTGCCGTTGCCCGCGAGGTTGAAAAAGTGCGGGAAGGTATCCGGGGAATGGCCGCCTACGGTGTCGACTGCGTGGTTGAAGCCCTGAAGCGTCCCATGGCCCAGATTGCGGCCAACGCCGGCTTCAACCCCTTGGAGAAACTAGGTGATGTTATCGCCGCCCAGGTTGAGACCGGGAAGAACTCGCTGGCCGTCGACTGTGACAGCGGACAGGTGGCGGACATGTACGAGTCCGGCATCGTCGACCCCGCCGATGTAAAAATCTATGCTCTTAAAGCAGCCGGTGAAGTGGCTGAGGCAATTTTGCGCATAGATACGATCATCAAGAAAAAAGAAGAGAAGGAGATTCATACGAAAGAAAGCGTTTAGGCATGTGAGGTGATTGAGTTGAAAAAGGAAGAGGAGGTCAACGGCGTTAAAATGAACGCTTCCGATACCGTTCAAACGGACGGGACCCCGGAAGCCGGCGAGGAGCAGGAGCCTAATCAGGGCGGCGTGCCGGCCGAGGAGTCGGACACCGAAACGCTGCGCAGGCTGCTGACCGAGCAGATGGCCAGGGCTGAAGACTATTACGGCCGTCTGGTGAGGCTCCAGGCTGATTTTGAAAACTTCCGCCGCCGCACCAGGCAGGAAATGGAGGGGGTGTATAAATACGCCTCCGAGCAGATTGTCGGTGCGCTTTTGCCGGTTCTGGACAATTTTGAGCGGGCGATTGCTTACGGCGATTCGATAGAAGGTTTTAAATCCGGCGTGGAAATGATCTTGAGGCAGTTGAAAGAAGTGCTGGCCGCCGAAGGAGTCAAGGAAATAACCTCCGTGGGAGAACAGTTCGACCCGGAGAAACACGAGGCCGTGCTCCAGGTGGAGTCGGACGAATACGAGGACAACACGGTCATAGAAGAAATGCGCCGCGGTTATTACCTGAAAGACAGGGTGATCCGCCCGGCTTTGGTTAAGGTAGCAAAATCTTCCAAGAAACAGGGGGTAGAATGAAATGTCTAAAGTGATAGGAATAGATCTCGGGACCACAAACTCCTGTGTGGCCGTTATGGAAGGCGGAGAGGCGGTTGTAATACCCAATGCCGAAGGGGCCAGAACCACCCCTTCCGTGGTTGGGTTTTCGAAAACCGGCGAGCGTCTGGTCGGCCAGGTGGCCAAGAGACAGGCGGTCAGCAACCCCGAACGCACCGTGAGTTCCATAAAGCGCCATATGGGAACCGACTACAGGGTTGCTATCGACGGTAAGTCCTTTACTCCCCAGGAAATATCCGCAATGATTCTGATGAAAATGAAAGCCGACGCGGAGGCTTACCTGGGCGAAAAGGTGGAGAAGGCCGTTATCACCGTGCCCGCTTATTTCAGTGATTCGCAGCGCCAGGCCACCAAAGATGCCGGAAAAATCGCCGGTCTCGAAGTGCTGCGCATTATCAACGAGCCGACCGCGGCGGCGCTGGCCTACGGCCTGGACAAGGAGGAGGATCAGACCATTCTGGTGTACGACCTCGGGGGCGGCACTTTCGACGTGTCCATCCTGGAACTGGGGGACGGCGTTTTCGAGGTTAAAGCGACCAGCGGAAATAACCGCCTCGGCGGGGACGACTTCGACCAGAGAATCATCGACTACCTGGTAACTGAATTTAAAAAAGATGCGGGCATCGACCTGCGCAACGACAAAATGGCCATGCAGCGGCTCAAAGAAGCTGCCGAAAAAGCCAAGATAGAGCTTTCCGGCGTGGCCACCACCAATATCAACCTGCCGTTTATCTCGGCGGACGCCAACGGCCCCAAGCACCTCGACGTCAACCTCACCAGGGCCAAGTTCGAGGAGATGACCGCGGACCTGGTTGAAAAGACCATGGGTCCCACCAGGCAGGCGCTTTCAGACGCGGGATTGCAGCCCAAGGACATCGACAAAATCCTTCTGGTTGGCGGAGCCACCAGGATGCCTGCGGTTCAGGACGCCATCCGCAAGTTTCTGGGCAAGGAACCTCACAAGGGAATCAACCCGGACGAATGCGTGGCTATTGGGGCCGCCATTCAGGCCGGAGTTCTTTCCGGAGAGGTCAAGGATGTGCTGTTGCTGGACGTCACTCCGCTGTCCCTCGGAATTGAGACTCTGGGCGGGGTGGCGACGAAGCTAATTGAGCGCAATACGACCATTCCCACCTCGAAGAGCCAGATTTTTTCAACCGCGGCCGACGGCCAGACGACGGTGGAGATTCACGTTCTCCAGGGCGAGCGGACGATGGCGGCGGACAACAAAACTTTGGGAAGGTTTACGCTTACCGGTATTCCGCCCGCGCCGCGGGGAGTCCCGCAGATCGAAGTCAAATTCGATATTGACGTGAACGGCATCGTAAACGTTTCGGCCAAGGACCTCGGCACCGGCAAGGAGCAGAGCATGACCATCACCGCCTCCACCAACCTGAGCGAGCAGGAAATCGAACGGATGGTCAAAGAAGCGGAGAAGTACTCCTCTGAAGACAAGAAGCGCAGGGAGGAAGTGGAAATCCGCAACCAGGCGGACAGCGTCGTTTACCAAGCCGAGAAAACCATCAAGGAGTTCAAGGACAAGGCTGACGCCGCTTCCATTGAAAAACTGCAGAAAGCCGTAGACGACCTGAAGGAGGCCGTAAAGGGCGGCGGCGTGGACAACATCAAGGCGAAAATCGAGGCGGTTACCGGGCCGCTCTATGAGCTTACCGCGGCCATGTACCAGAAGGCCGGCCAGGATCGCGGCGCCGCCGGGGAAGCCGGCGCCGGGACGGACGGCGGCCGCAGGGACAACGTGGTGGACGCCGATTTCGAGGTAAAAGAAGACAAGTAGGGCGTTCCCGACGCAGCATGCGAGCCGGCAAGAAAGTGCGCATGACGCCCGCGTTCAAGCCGCTCGTTGTTCGCGGCAGAATTTCTTCGCCCGATATAATTCTACACGGTCCGGTTTAAATATGTTATATTATAAAGTGTACTCTCTCTGATACCTTCCAAGGGGGAATTGCGGTCCCCCTTTGCTTTGTTTCAGTTTGACAGGATGGTGGGCAGATGGCAAAGCGAGATTATTACGAAGTGCTGGGCGTACCCCGGAACGCTTCCACGGAAGAAATAAAGAAGGCGTACCGGAAGCTTGCGAGGCAGTATCACCCGGACGCCAACCCGGACGACAAGGACGCCGAAGCGAAATTCAAGGAAATCAGCGAGGCTTACGTAATCCTGGCGGACCCGGAAAAGAGGGCCAAGTACGACAGTTACGGCCATGCCGGCGTTGACGGTCAGGGTTTCGGCGGGTTTGACGGTTTCGGCGGTTTCGGCGGGTTTGACGGTTTCGGCGGGTTGGGAGACATTTTTGATATATTTTTCGGCAGCGGCACCCGCCGGCGCACGGGCCCCGAAAAAGGCGAGGACATCCGGGCCGACCTGGAGATAACTTTAAAAGAGGCGGCTTTCGGACTCGAGCGCGAAATCAAGGTTCCCCGCGTGGAAGCCTGCGGCACCTGCGGTGGTACCGGCGCGGCGCCGGGCAGCAAACCGGCTGCGTGTCCCGTCTGCGGCGGAACGGGACAGGTGCAGTTTGCCCAGAACACACCGTTCGGGCGGATCGTCCAGTCTCGCACCTGCGACCGCTGCCACGGTTCCGGCCGGGTAATCGAAAAGCCCTGTCCGACCTGCCGCAGTTCCGGCAAGGTCCGCAAAACCCGCAGCATCAAGGTGAAGGTGCCGCCGGGCGTCGATAGCGGTTCGCGCCTGCGCCTGGCCGGGGAGGGAGAGGCCGGGACAAGGGGAGGTCCTCCCGGCGATCTTTACGTGTACATTCACGTCAAGCCGCACCGGATTTTTAAGCGCGAAGACGACGACGTCATCTGTGAAATACCCGTTTCTTTCGTTCAGGCCGCCCTGGGCGATGAAATTGAGGTGCCGACCCTGGAAGGAAACACGAAGCTGAGAATTCCCGAGGGCATTCAGTCCGGCACCATGCTGCGTCTCAAGGGCAGGGGCATACCGCATATCAACGGCTACGGGCGGGGTGACCAGCATGTGGTGATAAAAGTGATCACGCCGACCAGGCTTACCGACAGGCAGAAGGACCTGCTGAAGGAATTTGCCCGGCTCGGGGGGGAACACCACCAGGCCGGGGACAAGAGCTTCTTTGAGAAGATGAAAGACGCATTCATGGGATAGAACCGGGTGTGAGGCGCCGGATGCAGGAAGACGAAACTTTTTGCGGGGAGAAACGGACTGAAAGTGAAATGGCTGGAAATTGCCGTGCTGACTCCTGCTGAAGGAGTGGAGGCGGTAGCTGAAATTTATCGCGAGTTAGGTACCGGCGGGGTTATAATCGAAGATCCTGCCGTTATTTTTGAGTACGCCGCGAGGACTGAACCGGAAGAGTGGGGCGTGCCTCCGTGTATGATCGGGGCGGGCATGGCGGTCGTAAAGGCCTACGTTCCGGCGGAAAACGGCGCGGAACGGTTTGTCGGGAGGCTTGAAACCGCCCTCGGCGGGCTGGTTCTGCGCCGCCGCCCGGAGATAAGCGCCTGCACGGTTGCCGGGGAGGACTGGGCAAATGCTTGGAAGACGTACTACAAACCCATGCGGGTGGGGAAACGGCTGGTAATAAAGCCTGCCTGGGAGAGTTATGCTGCGGGTAAAGGCGATCTGGTGATAGAAATGGACCCCGGCATGGCTTTCGGCTGCGGCACGCACGCCACCACCTCCCTGTGCCTGGAACTGCTTGAGAGGCACGTCCGGCCCGGTCAAACGGTATACGACATCGGGACCGGATCGGGCATTCTGGCGGTGGCCGCCGCCAGGCTTGGAGCTTCCCGGGTGGTGGCGGTCGATATTGACCCGGCAGCCTGCCGGGCTGCGGCTGAGAACACCGCCAGAAACGCTGTCGCGGACAGGGTCCGGGTGATATGCGGCGACATGCTGAAAAACGTAGAGGGAAAGGCCGATCTCATAGTTTCAAATATCATCGCAAACGCAATAATAGAAATAGCGCCGGATGCGGCCGGCCGGCTTCTCCCGGGCGGAATTTTCATTGCTTCGGGAATCATCAGGGAACGCGCCGCGGAGGTTTGCGCCGCCCTGGAAACCGCCGGCTTAACTGTCGGGGAACATCTGCAGGAAGGCCAGTGGACAGCCGTTACGGCAAAAAAGTTTTGAGACGGCGCAAAAGCCGGGGAGAGAGCGGCGACCGGGCTTCTGCCGCAAGATACACATACAGGGTGGCTTTCAACCATGACCCGTTTTTTTGTTAAGCCTGAACAGATAAAAGAAGGCCGCGTCTATATAGAAGGGCCGGACGTTTTGCATATAACCGGGGCTCTTCGCCTCGGAGCGGGGGATCGCATCACCGTGCTGGACGGCCTGGGCAAATCATACGGGGCGGTGATCGAACAGCCCGGCAGGAACAAAATCGTGTGCCGGATAGAGAGCGAGTCGAAGGCGGAAGGAGCGCCGCCGGTCAAGGTCGTGCTCGTGCAGGGCATTCCGAAGGGAGATAAAATGGATCTGATCATACAGAAAGGGACCGAACTGGGCGTGAGCAGGTTTGTACCTCTCATGTGCCGCCGGGCGGTTGTCAAACTGGAAAATGAAAGGTCGGCGAGAAAGAGGGAGCGCTGGCAGAGGATCGCCCTGGAATCGGCGAAGCAGTGCCGCCGTCCGGACGTGCCGGAAGTGGACGAACCGGCGGGCCTCGAGCGCGTCCTGGCCGGCATGCCGCTGCATGCGGCCGGTGTTATCGCCTGGGAAGAAGAGAACGCCGTATCTTTGAGAGCCGTTTTGGAGGAACCCTCCCCGGACGGGGAAATTTACGTCTTTATCGGACCTGAAGGCGGTTTTGAGCCAAGTGAGGTAGAGATGGCGCGAGCGCGGGGAGTCCGGCCGGTTACCCTGGGAAACCGCGTTCTTCGCACGGAAACCGCCGGCATCGCTGTTTTGACCATGATTCTTTTCAAATGGGGAGACCTTGGAGGGAAGACGGATGGATAAGAAAAGGGTCGCGTTTGCCACCCTCGGCTGCAAGGTTAACCAGTACGAATCGGCGGCACTGGCGGGGCTGTTCCGGCAGCGGGGCTACGAGGTCGTGGATGCCGGCGAAAAAGCCGATGTATATGTGATAAACACCTGTACGGTAACTCATCTCAGCGACCGCAAATCGAGACAGCTGATCCGGAGGATGTCGAGAACAAACCCGGAGGCGGTGATTGCGGTCACCGGCTGTTACGCGCAGGTTTCCCCCGAAGAGGTGTCCGAAATACCCGGTGTCGCCCTCGTGGTAGGCACCAGGGACCGGGGCGGGCTTGTCGATCTGGTTGAAAATGCGGCAAAGGGACGGATGCCGCTCGAGAGGGTGAGTGAATATACCGGCGGGGAGCAGTTTGAGGAGTTCGCCGCCGCTTCCGTGCAGGGAAGGGTGCGGGCTTTTTTGAAAATCCAGGAGGGCTGCAGCAATTTCTGCACTTACTGCATCGTTCCCCATGCCAGGGGTCCCCTGCGCAGCCGGCGGCCGGAAAGGGTGATGGAGGAAGCCCGGGAACTGGTCGGGAAAGGTTTTAAAGAAATCGTCCTGACCGGCATACACACGGGCGCCTATGGCAAAGACCTGAACGGCGGCGTAACTTTGGCCGGCCTGCTGCAAAGGCTCTCGGCGGTCCCGGGGCTGTCCAGGCTGCGCCTGAGCTCCGTCGAGCCCAACGACATAACCCCGGAACTTGTGGAAACGCTGTCGGGGATGGAAAACTTTTGCCCGCATTTGCACGTTCCCCTGCAAAGCGGGGATGATTTCATCCTCAAAAGAATGGGGCGCCGTTACACCGCCTGGGAGTATGCCCGCCTGGCGGAAATTTTAAGGGAAAACCTGCCCGGCCTGGGGCTGACTACTGATGTAATGGTCGGTTTTCCCGGAGAGACCGGGGAGAATTTCGACAACACGCTTAGATTCGTAGAGAAGGTCGCTTTCAGCAGGCTGCATGTTTTTAAATTTTCACCGCGGCGCGGCACCCCCGCCGCGCTTTTCGAGGATCAGGTCGAACCGCCGGTCAAGGAAGAAAGGAGCCGCAGGCTGATCGACGCCGGCAAAAAACTGGCGGCAGGGTTTGCCTCGAGGCACCTGGGCGGGGAACTGGACGTTCTGGTGGAACAGCGCTGTGAGAATTCCGCCGGTCTTTACGAGGGACTGACCGGCAATTATATCAGGGTCGTCTTTCCCGGAAACGAAAACCTGCCGGGAAGGATTGTCAGGGTGAAGGCCGTTGATAGGAAAGGAGACGTCATCCGGGGGGAAATTATTATCGGATAGGGCTGGAGGATTTATCCGCGGACCGTTGAATAAAAACATTCAAGGTATTTTGATTATTTATCCCGGAAGGTGGTGGAAAACAGTGCGGGACTGCATTTTCTGCAAAATAGTCAAAAAGGAGATACCTGCAGATATCGTCTACGAAGACGACGAGATTGCGGTTTTTAAAGACATCAATCCGGCGGCGCCCGTTCACCTCTTGCTGATACCCAGAAAGCACATAGAAACTTTCTTCGATTTGGACCGGGAGGACGCCTCAATTATGGGCCGGCTGCAATTGGCGGCGGTGCGCGCGGCTCGCGAAGCCGGCGTTTTTGAAAGCGGCTTCCGCCTTGTGTCCAACTGCGGCCGCGGCGCCGGTCAACTGGTAATGCACATACACTATCATCTTCTGGCAGGCAGGCCGTTTGAATGGCCTCCGGGCTAGAACCGTCATGTTTTGCCGGTTAAATGAGAATTGCCGGGAGCCCGGCAGAAGGGAAAACCGTTTTTGTGTCGAAAAGTATAGACCGGTTGACTCATATCTGAACACTATTGTATAATAACAAAGTGTTTGTTCTTACAGTATTTCTTACTAGAGATATAATTGCTGACAAATTGCGGTTTTATGGTTTTAAGCGGAGGGAGGGAGATTGTGTGGCGGAAGTAAAAGTAGGTAAAAACGAAACCCTGGATAGCGCCCTCCGGCGATTCAAACGCTCCTGCCAGAAAGCCGGCGTGCTGGCTGAGGCCAGAAAGCACGAGCATTATGAGAAACCGAGCGTCCGCAGAAAGAAAAAGTCGGAAGCGGCGAGAAAGCGGAGATATCATTGATATATCGAACCGACTGCATGCCTGGCTTAAAGAGTCAGGCATTTTTTGCCTGGGAAGAGGAGAGGGAAAGGGTGGAGACCGTCAATACATACCTTCAGCGCATAATCTGCAAAAGCAGCTGCGGAATCATCTATATGGCGGCGCTGGATGCGGTCTTTGCCCGCATGGAAGGCGTACCGCCGCCTCTTTCAATAGGGCTGGCCCGGTTCCCGCAGGACGGGGACAACGTCGACAAGCTGCTCAGCAGGATGTACACGGGCAAGGGTAAAAAGCAATACGGCTGATGCCTGTCAAACTGTGTATCCGCAGTAAGGGGCGGCGGCGTCCGGACAACTGTTTCACCGGCAGAAAAAGGCGGAAATAATGATTTTAGGGAGAGGATTAGGAAGAGTTTTTGTCGAAGTCACCTAAGCATAACATAAAAACAGGAGGGAATTGTTGGTGAAAAGGGTAATCATTACGTTGCTGGCAGGGCTCCTGCTTTTGACCGCCGCCGGATGCGGCGGCAAGGGACAGCCGCCGGCGCAGCAGCAGGCCCAAAAGGTGAAGTTGGGTATTATTCAGATTGTGGAGCATCCGGCCCTGGACACCGCCCGCAAGGGTTTCCTGGACATCCTTGCGGAAAACGGCTACAGGGACGGCGAGAAGCTTGCTGTCGACTACCAGAATGCGCAGGGGCAGCAGGATAACCTGCAAACGATAGCCACAAAGTTCGCTCAGGAAAAGAAGGACCTGATTCTGGCCATAGCGACCCCGTCAGCCCAGGCCATGGCCGACAAGACGGGCGAGATACCCATCCTGATTACTGCGGTAACCGACCCCGTGACGGCTAAACTCGTCAAGAGCATGGACAGGCCCGGAACCAACGTCACGGGTACGACGGACATGAACCCTATCAAAGAACAGTTGCAGTTGATCAAGGACATCGTGCCGGCAGTCAAAAAAGTGGGTGTTATTTACAACTCCAGCGAGGTCAATTCCCAGGTTCAGGTAAAACTGTGCAAGGACATCGCCCCCGGCCTGGGTCTGGAGATCGTGGAGGCTCCGGTCACCGCGAGCAACGAAGTCATGCAGGGAGCCCAGTCCCTGGTCGGGCGCTGTGACGCGATTTACGTTCCGACCGACAATATGGTCGTGGCCGCCATCGCCAGTGTCGTCAAAGTGGGTGAAAGTAACAAGCTGCCCGTTTTCGCCGGTGAGGAAAATACCGTTAAGGGCGGCGCAATAGGTACCTACGGCATCGACTACTACAAGCTTGGCCGACAGACCGGCCAGATGGCCTTGCGCGTCCTGAGCGGGGAGAAACCGCAGGATATGTCCATCGAAAGCCAGAAGGAACTGGCCCTGACCCTTAACCCTGCGGCCGCAGCGCGCATGGGCGTAATGCTTCCCGACGGGCTGAAAGCCAGGGCCAAACTGATTGAATAAGCAAACAAATTCTTCTTTAATTGTAAAGGTAAAAGGTGATTAACTTGTCATCGTTGCATGTTTGGACGGGAGCCCTGGAGCAGGGGTTGCTCTGGGGCTCCATGATCCTGGGGGTTTATCTCACCTTCCGGATTCTGAACTTTCCGGACCTCACGGTGGACGGTTCTTTTACCCTGGGGGCGGCGGTGGCCGCGCGCCTGATTCTAGGCGGCTGTGACCCGTGGGCGGCCACCCTTGCCGCCGTACTGGCCGGAGCCGCAGCAGGACTTGTTACCGGCTTGCTTCATACCAAGCTGAAAATCGACCCCCTCCTTTCCGGCATCCTCACCATGATTGCTCTCTATTCAATCAACTTGCGGATCATGGGTACGGCCAACCTCTCGCTGCTGCGCGTCGACACCGTGTTTACCACTGTCGGCGGATTGACTTCGCGCAACTCCGCCGCTCTTGTGCTGGGCGGTGCGGTCTGCCTGATCGCCGTCGCCGGGCTGTGTTTTTTTCTGCAGACCGAAGTGGGCCTCGGAGTACGGGCGACTGGCGACAACCCCCAGATGATCCGGAGCCTCGGAGTAAATACCGATATCACCAAAATAATAGGCCTTTCCCTGAGCAACGCCCTAGTCGCCGTATCCGGCAGTCTGGTGGGACAGTACCAGAGCTTCGCCGACGTCGGTATGGGCATCGGCATGATCGTCGTCGGTCTGGCCTCGGTAATCATCGGCGAGGTCCTGGTCCGCACGCCCACCCTTATCCGGGCGCTTTTGGCGGCTCTGGTCGGATCGGTCATCTACCGCGCGGTTATCGCGGCTGTCCTGCAGTTGGGTATGCCGGCCACAGATTTAAAACTTCTCACTGCAGCAATCGTTACCGCCGCTCTGGCCTTCCCCGCCCTCCGGACACGGTTCCGCAAGCTGCCGGCATACGGGGAAAGGGGCGGTAATGGTGCTTGAAATAAGAAACGTCACCAAAATTTTTCACCGTGGGGACATAAATGAAAAAATCGCCCTGCATAATCTTTCCCTTCATCTCGCTCCGGGCGAGGTCGTTACCGTTATCGGCAGCAACGGTGCCGGCAAGACCACCCTGCTCAACGCGGTGGCCGGGGTTTTTCAGATTGACGGAGGGCGGATCTGCATTGAGGGGCGTGAAGTCGACCGCCAGCCCGAGCACATCCGCGCCGCTTTTATCGGACGCGTTTTTCAGGACCCGAACCTGGGTACGGCGGCGTCGATGACCATTGAGGAGAACCTGGCGATGGCCCTGCACCGCGGCCGGCCGCTGCGCTTGCGCCCGGGAACCGGCAGGGCCAAACGCGAATTGTTCCGCGAGCGCCTGCAGCAACTCGGCCTCGGCCTGGAGAACAGACTGACGTCGAAAGCGGGTCTGCTTTCGGGGGGGCAGCGCCAGGCGCTGACTGTCCTGATGGCGACCATCGCCCGTCCGAAGCTCCTGCTCCTGGACGAACATACGGCGGCGCTCGATCCCAAGACGGCGGCAGTGGTGCTGGAGCTGACGGCCCGGATTATTGCCGAGGGCCGGCTGACGACCCTGATGGTGACTCACAATATGGAACAGGCGCTGACTGTGGGTACGCGGACAGTCATGATGCATGAAGGCAGGATCATTCTCGACATATCGGGGCCGGAAAGGGAAAAGATGAAAATACACGACCTGCTGCGGATGTTCGAGCAGGCCAGCGGCAAATCGCTGGATACAGACCGGTTGCTGCTGGCCCGGTAGGCCGTTCCCGCCGCCAGCGGGGCCTAAAGCACAAAAGCCCGCATTTCCCATGACAGCGGTGAAACGCAAGAAGGTAATATGATTTGCCTGTGTAAAGAAAACGAGTTTGACGCCATTTACACTATCATTAATGATGCTGCCGCGGCATACAAAGGAGTTTATCCCCGGGGACTGCTGGAAAGAGCCCTGCTTGTCCAGAGAAACCTTATTAAAAAGGAAACACAGGCAACGGCTGCGTTCCCTTTTTACCGTCAATTAACTGCCGGGGAACCTTCCCGGTTACATCCATCTGCATACGGCCATGATTGCTGATATTCTTTTTGTCTCCTGGCAAACCGCCCAGAACAGGCAGTTTTCCTCCGACGGCGTGAAATGGTCGCCGGTCTGTTCGAAATTTACGGCGTAACAGCCGCCGGTGCATTTCCTGAAACACCCGCGGCAGTGCCTGGGCTGGCGAATGATCGGGTTTATGAACGGCTCCAGCAGGCCGGCGTCAATCCCCTCGTTGACATTCCCCACGATGTATTTACCGGCTTCGTCGGCCAGCCCCAGCAGTTTTGAGCACGGGCTTACGTCTCCGTTGGGCGCCACCGCGAGCGAGGTTTTGCCCGCCCTGCAGCCCCAGCCGGCATACGCGTCTTCGCCTTTTTCAAATTCTTCGATGAATATCGGATAACCTTGCCGCCTCAAACGGCGGTAGTCCCTCAAAATTTCGACAAGGTTGAGTCCGTACCGCTCTATTTGATCTTTGCTCCAGGCAACGGATCCCTGCGCAGGGGCTATGATGAACTGGTTGGCGCCCATGCCGACCAGTTGCCGGAAATCTTCCCTCATGCCGGCTATGGCTTCGGTACTTACGGTCATCCTGATGCCGAGCCAGGGCTGGTATTTTTTTATCAAAGGGACCAGTCCGGCTATTTTGTGCCAGGTGCCCTTTCCGTCTCTGGTTCTGCGGTAGCGGTCATGGGTCTTTGGGCCGCCGTCCATGCTCAGAAGGATGTTGATCCCGTGCAGGGCGAAAAATCGCAGCATCTCCTCGTTGATTAACGTGCCGTTGGTCGTAAGCGACCAGTTTATGGCGAGGCCTCTTTTTTTCGCGGTCTGAAGCGCGTAGGCGGCAATTTCTTTGATCAGCCCGAATTCCAGGAGCGGCTCGCCGCCGATCAGGGTTATGTTCACGGCAGGAAACGCCGCCCGCGCAAAGAGCAGGTCGAGGGCGTTCTTGGCCGTATCGAACGTCATCCTTTCCCCGGAGCCTTTTTCGCGCACAAAACAGTAGCTGCAGGTGAGGTTGCAGTTGAAGGTAAGGTTCAGTTCGATGGCTGCGAGGCCGGGTGTTTTTTGCTTTAATTCATTTTCCATAGCCTATTCCTTTGTTTCGTCTTTATTCTGGGTTTCCTGCTTTATCGCCAGTTCTGTCGGCGGCAGCGGCGGAAGGGGCTGAGCCGTCGCCGTTCCCTGCGCCGCGCCCGGCGGCCCCACCAAACCGATGAACTGCTGGCCGGGGCAGATGAACCCTCCGGGGACGCCGCACTGTGAGCCGCCGAACTGGAAGGGACCGCAGCCGAACGTAAACGGTCCGCAGCCGAATGCGAAGGGCCCGCACGGCTGCCCGAACTGGAAGGGACCGCAGCCGAACTGGAAAGGTCCGCACGGCTGCCCGAACTGGAAAGGTCCGCAGCCGAACACAAACGGCCTGCAGGCGAAAAATGGGCATGCCCCGCCGCCGGACGGGAGACCGGGTACGTAGCTGCCCGGACAGGCAAAGGAGAATGTGCAGGTGTCGGGCGGCCTGCAGATGTAAGACCGGGCGCAGGTAAAGCCGGGGAAGGAAGTACAGGCGATCTGGGATTTTACGTCATCCTGGCCGGCGAGCGGGCCGGCTTCGGTGTAGAACGGCGCGTGGCAGCCGGACTGGGCCGGTTGCAGCCCTGCCGGAGGTGTTCCCATATCCGACGGCCCCACGAAACCGAAAAACTGTACGCCGGGACAGGCGAAGGCGACCGGGCACTGCGAGCCTCCCTGGAAGGGAACGTAGCTGAAGGGGCAGGAAAAAGCGCCGGTGCAGATGTCGGGAGGCCTGCAGATATACTGCTGTTGGCAGGCGAACTGGGCTCCTGTGCATGCGATCTGAGTTTTAACGCTGTCCCTGAGTTTCCCCGCGATTTCCTCCATGTTCTTTTCAGTCAGGGAACGTTCCCGCGCCTCCCAGATAATCTGGACCGCATTTACGGGAAGTATGCCGAGCCCGTCGTCTGTGTTGAAGCGTATGAACTCCCGGTCCAGTGCGAGAACAGTACCGGATATGATTCTTCCGTTGACCAGTTCGAGTATGACTTTCTTGCCCTTATAGGATTGCAGTTGGTCGAACAATTACGGTTCACTCCTTTCACGGATGATTTGGCCTTTAATGTCAGCATATGTTAGATAATGGCATTTTGCTATTTTTTTTCATAAGGGTGCGGCGCTGCAAAACCAGGCTAGAGAATGGATTAACTGCCATTTTATAGTAATTTATGCTTTGCCTGACGCATAGAATTTTGGCGGGGGGAATTTTTATGGCTTTTCGGGATTTGCGCAGAAAGGTAAGAAAACGCCTGTCGGAACTGTTTGAAATTCCCGGGGACGTTATGCTGGACCTGCCCAAGATTACACTTGTGGGCAATATTCAGATCCTCGTTGAAAACCACAGGGGAATCATCGAGTACACTCCTCAAAGGGTGAGGGTCTGCACGGGTGACGGGGAGGTGGCTGTAGGCGGGGAGGATCTGATTCTCCGCAATATTCTTCCCGATGAACTGATGGTTGAAGGGAAAATCAGGACGCTCAGCTTTAACTAGTTCAAACCCTTCGTTTCAAGGAGGCGCTGAAGATGTTTTTATTCAATTTGTTTTCTTTTCTGACCGGTCACGTCGTTATTTTGGTAACCGGCGAAGCCCCGGAAAAGTTTGTGAATATGGCTGCAAGCAGGGGAATTCACCTCTGGGATATCAGCCGGGTGAGAGAAGGGGCGATCCTTCTCAGGGTGCGGCTCAGCGCGGTAAAACCCCTCCGCCACATTGCCAGGCGCACCCGCTGCCGTTTCAAGACCCGCCGGCGGGTCGGCCTGCCCTTTTACCTTGCCGGGTTGCGCCGGAGGAAGGCCCTGGTTGCGGGGGCCGTTTTTTTTCTTTCAGCCCTTTATTTTTTGACTTCTTTCATCTGGTTTATTGAAGTGGAGGGAAACGAGCGCCTCAGCGAGAACGAGATCATTGCGGCGGCGGAGGAGGCGGGGCTGTCCAGGGGCCTTCCGAAATGGAAGCTGGAGACGGGCAGGCTGGAGGCCGCTATACAGGAAAAGCTTCCTCTTGTCGCCTGGGCGGGTATTGATGTAAAGGGGACCAGGGTAACTATTGAAGTGGCCGAGAAGACGGTACCCCGGGTGGAGGATCGCAGGCCGTCCGATGTTGTATCCGCCAGAGCGGGGTTGATCAAAGAAGTCCTGGTTTTTGAAGGGCATCCTGTTGTCAAGGAAGGGGACACCGTCCTCCCCGGACAGGTGCTGATATCGGGTGAAATCCCCCCGCTGACGGAGCCTTCCTCGCCGGGAGCTGAAAGGAAGCCGGGAGAGGCGCCGAAGATAGTCCGCCCGTCGAGATACGTTCACGCCAGGGGCATTGTCCGGGCGAGGGTATGGCGTGAAGGGTACGGCGAGGTGGCCACTGTTGAAACCGGCAGCAAGCCCACCGGAAGGCGCAAAACCGTTTTCAGTATTAAATTTGAAGGCAAGGAAATAATTCTTTCTGGAAAACGGAATATCCCCTTTGAACATTACGAAACCGAGACTTTTGTTAAAAGGCTGCCGGAATGGAGGAATATCGGCATACCCGTCGAACTTATAACTGTAATATATAACGAAGTGGCGGAATACCGTCTGGAACGAAGCTGGACGGAAGCATACGGGAAAGCGGAAGAAATCGCCCTGCAGGAGATCTGTGAAAAACTTCCGCGGGACGCCAGGTTGCTGGAGCGCTGGGTGGAAGAGGTGCAGACGGGTCGGCGGGACAATCTGGTCAGGGTCAAGGCAGTTGTGGAAACCGTCGAAGACATCGGGACGGACAGGCCGATCAATCAGTGAAGGAATTTACCCGAGGAGGTCAGGTCCTAATATTGGCTGAAAAATTCGAGGAAAGGGTTGAGCTTGAGGATACAGGCGCTGCGGCTGAGGTATTTGGAAAGCACGACGAGCACCTGGCTCAGATAGAAAAAGCGCTTGGTGTTCTGTTCGTTGCCAGGGGTCAGGAACTAGTCATCACCGGAGAAAGGGAAAGAGTCGAACAGGCCAGGGAAGTAATTTCGCAGTTGAAGAAATTTTACCTCGCGGGGAACCGCCTGACGGCGCAGGACGTGGGGTACGCCATCAAGGCGGCGCAGGGCGGCATCAAAAACGCACTGGAAAGCCTGGCCAGGGATGTGGCAATGGTTACGCCGCGCGGTAAGCAGATCAAACCGAAAACTATCGGTCAGCAGAAATACGTGGAAACAATAAAGAATTACGACGTGGTATTCGCAATCGGGCCCGCGGGGACGGGAAAGACCTATCTGGCAGTCGTGATGGCGATCAAGGCCCTGCGCAACAAGGATGTCGGCAGGCTCGTCCTGACCCGCCCGGCGGTGGAAGCAGGTGAAAAGCTCGGATTTCTGCCGGGCGACCTGCAGGAGAAAATCGACCCGTATTTGCGGCCTCTTTACGATTCCCTGTACGACATTCTCGGTGTGGAGAACACACAGAAATATTTGGAAAAACATATCATAGAAATTGCTCCTCTCGCGTATATGCGCGGCAGGACCCTTGAAGATTCCTTCATTATACTGGACGAAGCCCAGAATACCACCCCCGAGCAAATGAAGATGTTTTTGACCCGCCTGGGTTTCGGTTCCAAGGCGGTGATTACCGGCGATATTACCCAGGTCGACCTGCCCAGGGGACAGGTTTCGGGTTTGATCAACGCCCTCAAAGTTTTGAAAGACGTCAAAGGTCTGGCTATCCACACCATGACCGGGGAAGATATTGTCAGGCACCCCCTGGTGGAAGAAATCATCAGGGCGTATGAAAAAGTGAAATAGGGTGATTGCCGATGCTTAATTCAGGCGGGGCAAAGGAAAAGATTAAGGCCGTACTGTCCGCACCGGCCAAAAACCGCAGGGCGAGAAGGGGCAGCGCGGCGGTTTTGTTTTTGCTGCTGGTTACGCTCATAGTGGCTGTCGATTTCGTTTCCGAAAAGTCGAACCTCGTTGTCGGCCAGGTGTCTCCGAGGACGTTCAAGGCCGAAAAGAGCATAGTGTTCGAAGACAAGTTCAAAACCGCCGAGCAGCGCCGTATTGCCGCGGAAAAGGTGGAAAAGGTTTACTCCAAGGACCCGCAGGTGGGAATCGCCGTCCAAAAGGACATCTCGGAGCTGTCCGGAAAATTGCGCGACATTCAGGCCGACAGCAGTCTGGACACTGCCGCCAAGGCCTCCAGGATCAAGGCGATACTTCCGTTTGTAATGCTTGATACGGACATCAGCGGCCTCGCCCAGGCCCCGGCGAAGGATACCGACAGCGTCGAGTCTGCCGTCAACGGCCTCATTGCCGGGGTTATGGACTCCGAAGATGGCGTAACCCAGGACCGCCTGGGGGAAGTAAAAAAAACACTGACCGGCAATGTCAGCGGCCTGCAGCTTGCCAGGCCGTATGAGGAGTTCGCCAAAGGGGCCGTCGAACGCTTTTTGCGGCCGAACGTTTTTGTCAATTATGAAAAGACGAGGCAGATGCAGGATGAAGCGATGGCCGCCGTTCAGCCGGTCATGGTGTCGGTGAAGGAAGGAGAGAAGATCATCGGGGAAGGGGAGATAGTTACCGAAGATCACCTGGCAAGATTGCAGGCGCTGGGCGTGACCAGACAGAAACTGCCGGTGTCTTCGCTGGCGGGCATATTTCTCCTGAACGCGCTTCTGACAGCGGTCGTTCTCTTCTACCTCTTTCAGCAGAAACGCGAGATATACAGCAATCCGGGCCACCTGTACCTGCTGGGCATTATTGTTCTGGTGGTTCTGGCGGTGGGCAAGGTGATCATAGCCATCAACATTCCGCAGTGGCCCGAATTCACCGCCCAATTCGGCTACATGTTTCCTCTGGCCGCGGCGGGAATGCTGATCGCCATTCTCCTCGACTCGCGGCTTGCTTTGCTCGTAGTGGCGGTGATGAGCCTGGTGCTCGGCATAATGACCGGAAACCAGATCCGCTTCGCGCTGGTGGGCCTGATCGGCGGCGTTACCGGCGTTTACAGTGTCTCGAAACTGAGCCAGCGCGGCGACCTGGTCCGTGCCGGCTTTTATACGAGCGGCGCAAATATGGTGGCCATACTGATCGCGGGGCTGTTGAACGATACCCCTACGACGCTGCTGCTCTCGTCCAGCATCGCCCTGGGAGCCGCCAACGGCATAATATCTTCTATACTCACCAACGGCTCCCTGCCGTTTCTGGAGCACACCTTCAGGCTTACTTCCGCAGTCAGGCTGCTCGAACTGTCCCATTCCAACAATGTGCTTTTAAAGAGGCTTCTTACCGAAGCCCCCGGCACCTACCACCACAGCATTATCGTGGGAAACCTGGCTGAATCCGCAACCGACGCCGTAGGCGGCGAGTCGCTGCTGGTCAGGGTCGGCGCCTACTATCACGACATAGGAAAAATCAGAAGACCGTTTTTCTTTATCGAGAACCAGATGACCAGCGACAATCCCCACGACAAGATAGCCCCGTCGCTGAGCACGCTTATTCTTACTTCCCACGTCAAAGACGGGGTGGAAATGGCAAGGGAGCACAAGCTGCCCCAGGGCTTGATCGACATAATCGAACAGCACCACGGAAGCAGCCTGGTGAGTTATTTCTACCACAAGGCCCTGGAGGGCGGCCGTACGGAAACGGTAACTGAGGAGGAGTACAGATACGAAGGCCCCAAGCCTCAAACCAGGGAGGCCGCCATAGTCATGCTGGCCGACTCGGTGGAGGCGGCGGTGAGATCGCTGCAAAACCGCACTCCGGGACGGGTGGAGGGGTTGGTCCGGAAGATCATCAAGGAAAAGCTCAACGACGGACAGCTGGACGAGTGCGACCTTACCTTCAAAGATCTTGACATTATTGCAAACTCCTTTGTCAAAGTACTGTCGGGGATTTTGCACTCCAGGGTCGAATACCCCGATATGTCCCAGGAGATTGAGAGAAGGAGGAAAAAATATGTCGGTTCTCGTAAGCAACTTACAGGAAGAGGTGGCGGTTGACGATGCCCTGATCGACTTTTTGGCCGGGGTTGCCCGGGAAGTGATAAGATCCGAGGGGTATGACGAAAAGGCCGAGGTGAGCATTGTATTCGTCGACGACGCCTACATCCGCGGACTCAACAAGCAGTACCGCGGCATCGACAGGCCCACCGACGTCCTTTCTTTTGCCATGCGGGAAGGAGAGCCGATCCTCGGAGTGGAGGACGAAATCATCCTCGGTGACGTGGTGATTTCCCTGCAGGCTGCCGAACGGCAGGCGAAAAAATACGGGCACAGCTTCCGGCGGGAAGCCGCCTATCTCGCGGTGCACGGTATCCTGCACCTTCTGGGTTACGACCATCGCGGCAAGGAAGAAAAGAATGTGATGCGCGACAAGGAAGAGGAGATTCTATCCGCACTCAACGTCACGAGATGATCGCTTTTTCATTTGCGGGGAGCAGGCGGCGGCGGCGCTGCTTTTTTGCGACCGGCCTTATTATTTTTTTATCACGGACCTGCCCGCCCCGGACTGTTACAAGGTGGTGACTATGGTTATAAGAAAACTGTTGGACAGCTTCAACTACGCCGTCGCCGGTATCGTTTACGCCGTCAGAACCCAGCGCAACATGAAAATTCATCTCGCTGCCGCATTTCTCGTGCTGTTGCTGGGAATTTGCCTTCGCGTGAGCAGCCGCGACCTGCTGTTTTTGTTTTTCGCCATCACGCTGGTAATAATGGCGGAAATGATCAACACGGCCATAGAAGGCCTGGTTGACCTGAACGTAAAAGAATTTCATCCGGTGGCAAAAAATGTCAAGAACATCGCTGCCGGAGCAGTCCTGATCACCGTCCTCAATTCCGTCGTGGTGGCCTACGTAGTGTTCTACCCCCATCTGGAAGTTCTTTCATTTCAAATCGGTCCGGAGGTCAGAGAGGCGCCCCTCGCCGTTACACTTACCGCCTTGCTCCTTGTTGTGGTGCTGATTGTTGCGGGAAAAGCGCGCAGCGGCAAAGGTGCCTTTGTCAAGGGGGGGCTGCCCAGCGGGCACACGGCTGTGGCTTTTGCCGGAGGCACGGTGCTGGCGCTGCTGGCCGGCAATTTTCTGACGGCCTCGATTGCTCTGACAATGGCCCTGATCGTAGCTCACAGCAGGCTTGACTCCAAATCTCACACCCTGTTCGAGGTAATTATGGGAGCGGTTTTGGGCATCCTGGTTCCCCTGGTCGTTTTCCGCCTGGGCGGATGGTGAGTGCGGCGGAGGGCAGGGATTTTGGGGCGTTTAGCCCGAAGCGGCAAATAATAAGGATGCGGATGCCTGGTACAGTACCGGGAAAACGCCGTTTTCAGGCGCATAAACGAAAATTGGTTTAAACCGTACCGGCAAGAAATAATATATTTTATAATGCGGTGGCGGGTGTTGAAATGTGATTTTTCCGGTGGAGAAGTTGATCAACGCGGCGGCGGCGGCCCGGGAAAGGGCGTATGCCCCCTATTCCGGATTCAAGGTGGGAGCCGCCGTTCTGACCAGGGAAGGACGTTATTACACCGGATGCAATATCGAAAACGCATCTTACGGCCTGACCTGCTGCGCCGAAAGAGTGGCCCTCTATAAAGCCGTTTCCAACGGGGAGCGGAACTTTGAGGCTGTTGCCGTGACAGCCGGCACGGACGATTACTGTACCCCGTGCGGCGCCTGCCGCCAGGCGCTGGCCGAGTTCGGCGCGGAAATAAAGGTGTACATGGCCAACAGGCGGGGGGAATATCTCCTCAAAACAGTGGCTGAGCTCCTGCCGGAGGCCTTTTACAAAGGAAGGCTTGTTTGCAGCGGGGATAAGACCGGCGAAAAAGGGTCCGGGGGAAAGGTTTTTACCAGGCTGATCGAACCGGTAAACAGGTAAGGCCGAGCTTTAATCTATAACGATGACGGGTGGTTTTGATTGGAAAGGGGAATAGCTTCTTTCAAATCCGGATTTGTGGCATTGCTGGGCAGGACGAACGTGGGCAAGTCCACGCTTCTGAACAGCCTCGTCGGAAAAAAAGTCGTCATAGTGTCCGACAAGCCCCAGACAACCAGGAACAGAATTCTTTGCGTGCTTACCCGGGAAGATTCCCAGGTGATTTTTCTGGATACCCCGGGGATACACAAGCCGAAGCACAAGCTCGGCGACCACCTGGTAAAGGTGGCTCTGAAAACCCTGAAGGGCGTCGACGTCGTTCTCTTTCTGGTGGAGGCGCAAAACCCCCCGGGGCCCGGGGACCGTTTTACGGCCAGGCAACTGGAAGGGGTGGACACCCCGGTGCTGCTGGTGATCAACAAGATTGACCTGATCAGGAAGGACCAGCTCCTTCTGGCCATCGACCGGTACAGGGAGCTTTACCGGTTTGCGGAGATAATACCCGTTTCCGCGCTCAAAGGCGACAACCTGGCTCATCTCCTTGAGATTGTGAAGGGATACCTTCCCCCCGGTCCCAAATACTACCCGGACGATATGCTCACCGACAAGCCCGAGTCTTTTATCGTCGCCGAAATAATCCGGGAGAAGATTCTCAACCTTACCGAGCAGGAAGTGCCCCACTCGGTGGCCGTGGTCGTCGAGCAGATGGAGGAAAGGCCCGGCAACGTCGTATTTATCAACGCGCTGATATATACCGAGAAGGATTCGCAGAAAAAAATCCTGATCGGAAAAGGAGGGCAGATGCTGAAAAAAATCGGGCAGGCGGCCCGTGAAAACATAGAGGGCATATTCGGCACGAAGGTGTACATCGAATTGTGGGTCAAGGTGAAACCGGACTGGCGGAACAAGGAAGCCCAGCTTTACAGTTTCGGCTACCGTGAGAAGGAGTAGGCCGGAACCGCCGGTGCGGGTAAAAACCGCCCGCCCGGCGGCGGAGGCGAGGCTGTTGATGACGGTTAAAGGTCAAAAGCCTTTTTTGTTGAGTGTTCCGGGTTGCCGTCACCCCACCGGGGGAACAGGTCGTTGTCGATGCCGAGCAGGTCCAGGACGCGGCCGGCCGTCTGCGTTACCAGGTCTTCGACGGTTTGAGGCCGGTGGTAAAAGGCCGGAACGGGAGGCATGATTGTCACGCCGATCCTGGCCAGCTTGAGCATATTTTCCAGGTGAACGGGGCTGAAGGGGGTTTCCCTCGGCAGGAGCACGAGTTTTCGTCCTTCCTTGATGACAACGTCCGCCGCCCTGGCAATGAGGTTGTCCGAATAACCGCAGGCTATCGCGGCAAGAGTCTTCATGCTGCACGGGGCGATTACCATTCCCCGGTGCCGGAAAGATCCGCTGGAAACAGCAGCAGCCATATCACCGGGGCGATAGCAGCAGGAGGCCATGGAAGCGACCTGATCCGGGGTGCGGCCGGTTTCCAGTTCAATTGTGCGTTTTGCCCAGTCGCTCATGATCAGATGGGTTTCCACACCGCATTCTTTTAACAGCTTCAAAACCGTAATCCCGTAAATTGCTCCCGAAGCTCCCGTTATTCCCACCAATACACGCAAAAAACAACATCCTTTCGATTCATGAATGGCCGCGGCCGGCGGCAACCGGGGGCAAATGCAAAGTCCGGTATCGCATCCCCGCTTCGCCCGGTTCACTTGCCCGGCACTCAGGCTGTTAATAATCCCTGCCGAAAGTCAACGTTCTCTCTGGCATTGCCGGACGGGAACCGGGGGGTTCACCGGGTTCCGGCAATATTGCCGGCTTTCTCAAGCTCAAGGTTTCGGAGAGTATGTCCGACGGGCTGGAAACAAAAATTTCTTTAGCCATTATACAATATTTCAGCTTTGATAAAAACAATAAATCAAGGTGGAACTCTTATGAAGCTATACAAAGCGGAAGCGGTGGTCCTGCGCGCCAGGGACTACGGAGAGGGAGACAAGTTGCTGACTCTTTATTCGAGGGAGTACGGCAAAATCAGGGCGGCCGCCCACGGAGTATCCAAGCCTTCAAGCCGTAAGCGCGGAGCCGTCCAGCCGTTCACCCTCGCCAGGTTTCTTCTTCGCCGGGGCCGGGAACTCGATTCGGTGAGCCAGTGCGAGGGTCTGGAGATGTTTTTGCCTTTGAGGGAGGACCTTGAAAGGATCGCTTACGCCAGCTACATTGCCGAACTGGTCGATGCCGTGACCCCCGAGGGAGAGCCGAACGAGCCGCTTTTCCTCCTTCTGTTGGACGCGTTGCGGCTGATGCCGGAGGGGGACCCCGAGTTACTCGCCCGCGCCTTCGAGATCAGGACGACCGCGTTTTCGGGCTACCGTCCCGTCCTCGAATCGTGTGTCAACTGTATGGGGGATGCCGCCGGCCGCATTTTTTTCAGCCCCGCTCTCGGCGGAGTCCTCTGCCCGGGGTGCCGGGCCGCGGACGTCGAAGCCGTGCCCTGCGGCAAGGCCGTGGCAGAGATTTTAAAGCTCATGCTGCGCTGGCGTCCCTCGCGGCTGCGCCAGCTCAAGGTCGATCCGGCAATTAAGAGGGAACTGAGAGAGGTAATGCACCAGTACCTCAAATTCCACCTGGATAAAGACTTGAAGTCGTCGTCTTTTTTAAACAGGTTTGTATTAAAAAAGTACGAATGAATAAAAATAGCCCGGACAGGAGTAAATAATTAGTGGAAAGGAGTGTTGTCAAAAGTGACCAGTGAACTTGAAAAGATCGATATCATCAGGAAAAGGTTCGGAGTCGGTTATAAAGAGGCGAAAGAAGCCCTCGATGCGGCAGGCGGCGATCTGGTCCGGGCCCTGATTGATCTTGAAGAAAGGGACCGCAACTTTGGCGAACGGATGCAGGCCAGAGGGCAGGAACTGGTGGGGCAGGTCAAGGAATTCTTTAATAAGAGCAGGGATTGCCGGATCAAGGTAAAACGCGGCGAGGAGACGGTCGCCGAAATCCCGGCCGCCCTCGGCGCGCTCGGGGTGATCGGTATCCTCGCCAGCAGCGAGATAGCTGCAATCGGGGCGCTCGGCACCATGGCCGCCATGGCCGGAAAGTACACCCTGGAGTTCGAACGCAGGGAGCGCGGCCCGGAACCGGAATGCGGCGCGGCCGGGGATGCCGGCGTTTGAGGAATGGGATTGACTTATGGGCGGGAATTTGATAAATTGGAAAAAAAATACCGAGGCGATGAGGGAAAGAGTAGCCGGCCAAATGTTTTCAAAGAGAGCCCGGTCTGGTGAAAACGGGCAGGACATAGCCGGTGAAAGGGGTTTCCGAGCTGCAAGAGGAACGCTGAGACAGGCGCGAAGTCCCGGGGCGCAAGAGGTGAAAGGCTGTCCGGGATGCCGCCGGCAGGAACCGGACGGTTTTGCCGGCCAAAGGGTTTGTTTCAGTCAGTAAAGCTTGCGCACGATAAAGAGGGCGGTTTGTTTCCGAGGCTGAACTAATTGCCTCGGAAATGACGTCAAACAGGGTGGAACCGCGGGAACAGGCTCCCGTCCCTGGTAGAGCGATACCGGGGGGCAGGGAGTTTTGCTTTTGCAAATATTATTTCAGTCAAGGAGGAAGTGAAGTTGAATTTTCAGGAACTGATCCTGACCCTGGATCAATTTTGGGCAAAGCAAAACTGTATCATCCAGCAGCCTTACGACGTGGAAAAGGGGGCGGGCACGATGAACCCGGCGACTTTTTTGCGCGCTCTGGGGCCGGAGCCGTGGCGGGTGGCTTACGTTGAGCCGTCCAGGCGGCCGACGGACGGCCGCTACGGCGAAAATCCCAACCGCCTGCAGCATTATTACCAGTACCAGGTCATTTTGAAACCTTCGCCCGACGATGTTCTCGATGTTTATCTGGACAGCCTCAGGGCCATCGGCATTGACCCGGACGAGCACGACATCCGCTTTGTCGAAGACAACTGGGAATCGCCCACGCTGGGGGCATGGGGGCTTGGCTGGGAAGTTTGGCTGGACGGGATGGAGGTGACCCAGTTCACCTACTTCCAGCAGTGCGGCGGCATCGACTGCCGGCCTGTCTGCGCTGAAATCACCTACGGGCTGGAGCGTCTCGCCATGTTTATACAGGGCGTGGACAGCGTTTTCGACATAACCTGGACGGAAGGCGTTACATACGGCGACGTTCATCACCGCGGCGAAGTGGAGCACTCCCATTACAACTTTGAACTGGCCGATACGGACATGCTGTTCAAACTGTTCGACATGCACGAGCGGGAGGCTTTGAGGGTAATTGAAAAGGGTTTCGTCCTGCCCGCTTTCGATCAGGTTCTCAAGTGTTCCCACACTTTCAACCTTTTGGACGCGCGGGGAGCGATAAGCGTGACGGAGCGCACCGGCTTCATCGCCAGGGTGCGTAACCTGGCCCGGCTTTGCGCCCAGGCTTATGTGGAACAGCGCCGGGAAATGGGATATCCCCTGCTCAAAAAAAGGGAGGCGTAGCTGTATGGCTGACAATCCGAAAGACTACCTGCTCGAAATAGGCGTGGAAGAAATGCCCGCCAGGTTTATGGAACCGGCGTTGCTTGAACTTAAAGAAACGGCCTCGGTTATTCTGAAAGAACAGCGGCTGCCGTTTAAAAACGTGGAAACCTACGGCACACCGCGCCGTCTCACACTGTACGTGGAAGGCCTGGCCGGCAGCCAGGAGCCCCTGGAGGTGGAGGTAAAGGGACCGGCGGCAAAGGTGGCTTTCAAGCCGGACGGAACGCCCACCAGGGCGGCCGAGGGCTTTGCCAGAAGCCAGGGGGTGGCCGTGGACGACCTGATCAGGAAAGCCCTGGGTCACGTGGAGTATGTCTTTGCCGTAAAGAGGGAGGCCGGGCGGCCGGCCAGGGAAGTCCTGTCTGAAGTGGCGCCCGCTTTTATAAACGGGCTTCATTTTCCGAAACCGATGCGCTGGGGTGACCTCGAGGTCCGTTTTGCCAGGCCGATACGCTGGATCGTATCGCTTTTCGGTGACGAAGTGGTGGAATTCGAGTTTGCCGGCCTGAAAGCCGGAAGAACGACGTGCGGCCACCGCTTTCTCAGCAAGGAGCCCGTTGTTCTGGCCTGTCCGGAGGAATATTTTAAAAAAATGCGCAGTAATTATGTCTTGGTTGATCCTGAAGAGCGCAGGCGCTGCATCTGGCAGCAGGTCCGGGAGCTTGCCGCGGCCGCAGGCGGCATGGTGGAGGAAGACGGGGATCTGCTTGACGAAATCAACAATCTCGTAGAATACCCCACGGCGCTGGTAGGTGAGTTCAGCCGGGATTACCTGAAGCTGCCCAGGGAAGTCCTGGTCACCCCGATGAGGGAGCACCAGCGTTACTTTCCGGTGGTGGGACCGGATGGAAACCTGCTTCCCAAATTCATTGCCGTGAAGAACGGAACTGCGGATCATCTCGATACCGTGAGGGCTGGCAATGAAAAGGTGTTGCGGGCAAGGCTGGCCGATGCCGATTTCTTTTTCCGGGAGGACCTCAAAACGCCTTTGGCCGAAAAGGTTCCCGCGCTGAAGAAGATTGTATTCCAGGAAAGCCTCGGCACTGTTTACGACAAGGTGCTCAGACTGTCCACCCTGGCGGACTATCTCGCCAGCGAGGCCGGCGCGAGCGAGCAGGACAGGAGAGTGGCCTTGAGGGCCGCTCATCTGGCGAAGGCCGACCTTGTCACCAATATGGTCTATGAATTTCCGGAACTCCAGGGTGTCATGGGCAGGGAGTACGCCGAGCGTTCCGGGGAACCCCGGGAAGTGGCGCTGGCGGTATTCGAGCATTACCTGCCGCGTTTTGCAGGCGACCGGCTGCCGCGGACAATGCCCGGAAAAATATTGAGCATGGCGGACAAGATTGACAATATCGTGGGCTGTTTCGCCATCGGCATCCAGCCGAGCGGCTCCCAGGACCCGTATGCCCTAAGGCGCCAGGCCCTGGGGATAAGCCATATCGTCCTCGACGGAAAATTTGCCGTCCGTCTGCCG
>Ga0116192_1000234_pt1 | contig 44023 bp, 36 predicted proteins | sample AD_UKC113_MetaG_FD_89876 | JGI IMG/M metagenome (GOLD analysis project Ga0116192, IMG submission 89876) | Active sludge microbial communities of municipal wastewater-treating anaerobic digesters from Hong Kong - AD_UKC113_MetaG | ecosystem: Engineered > Bioreactor > Anaerobic > Digestate...
CATGCCCTTCTTTACCTTTACCAACCCCGAAATATGCAAGGCGTTGCTGCTCTACCGCTACAATACCCTGGAGCCTTCCCGCAATGAAGCCCGTACCCTCTCCCATCCCAAGGGCGTGAAGTTTCCCTGGAGAACCATTGCCGGAGAGGAGTGTTCGGCCTATTTCCCGGCCGGAAGCGCCCAATACCATATCAATGCCGATATTGCGTATATGGTCAACCGCTATGTTCAGGTGACCGGGGATTATGATTTTCTTGTGAAGCATGGCGCTGAGATCCTCATTGAAACCGCCAGAGTATGGGCCCATACAGGCTGTTTTGTAGAAGCCCGCGGCGGCAAATTCTGCATCAACGGAGTAACAGGCCCCGATGAATATACGGCCATTGTCAACAACAACTGCTATACCAATCTGATGGCCAGGGAAAACCTTTACTATGCATACCATGCCGTTGAGTGGATGAAGGAAAACGCACCCCATGAATATACCCGTCTGGCCGAGCGTCTGGGCCTTGAAGCCCACGAGCAGGAGGACTGGAAGCGCGCCGCTGATAATATGTTTATTCCTTATGATGAGGCCACAGGCATTTACCCCCAGGACGACAGCTTCCTGTATAAGGCTGTCTGGGACTTTGAAAATACGCCCAAGGAAAAATATCCGCTGCTTCTGCATTACCATCCGCTGGTCATTTATCGGTATCAGGTATGCAAGCAGGCTGATTTGGTTCTGGCCCTGTTCCTTCTGAGCGAGCATTTCAGCCTTTCGGAGAAAAAACGCAATTATGATTTTTATGAGCCCATAACCACCCATGACTCCTCCCTTTCGTCCTGCATCTTCAGTATTGTGGCCAGTGAGATTGGTTATACGCAGAAGGCCTATGAATACTTTATGTCCACAGCACGCATGGATCTGGACGATCACAAGGGCAATACCAGGAACGGGGTTCACACGGCCAATATGGGCGGTGCCTGGATGTGCATCGTCAATGGCTTTGCAGGAATGCGCATCAGCAATGGCAGGCTGAGCTTTAATCCCTACCTTCCTCAAAAATGGCAGGGCTATGCGTTCAACGTGACCTTTAACAACAGAGTCATCAGGGTAAGGGTAGAAGAGGAAACTACCACCTATGAGCTTATCAGGGGTGACGAGATCACAATCCTCCATTGCGGTCAGGAAAGACTTTTAAAATCAAGTCTAGTAGAGCAAACACGTAAAATAGAAGAATAGAAAAACGGGCCCCGAAGGTATTTTCCCTCAGGGCCCTTTCTTACTTCTTTACCTGAACAAATGAATCTTTCTGTCGGTGAGCTCCGCCACCTTTTTCTCAATGATGGCGAATTTTTGGAATATCTTTTGAGAGCACTCGATAGCCTCCTGCAAAAGCCGTTCTGAGCGGCCTTTATCCTTTTCACGAATGGCGTCCAGGGCCTGTCCGCCTTTTTCATGAAGAGTATGATGGATTTTCCCTATCTCCAGCCATTCGGCGACAATGCTCTCATGCTTAACATCTAACAGGTGATAAACATGTCCAAAGGCACATTTGGTTCCGTCAATCTGAAGCGGCTCCAGCTTCTGGTTTTCTACAATCCTGGCCAGCTTCTCCATCCACAGCCTATGGGAGGTCTTGGCCGCATCAATATGCTTGAGGAACTGCTCATTGCTCATGGCATGAATACCGCCGTTTAAGAGCCTGTTCATTTCCTTGCTCAGCTCGGTAAAGCTATTGTCTATCTCTGCGATTTTCTTTGCAGATTCGGCGGCATCCTTGGATTGAACCACGATGCTCTCGGTCATAAAGGTAATGGCCTGAGTTTCCTCGCTGGCTTCCTTCATGGCCGCATTGATCTCCTGGGTAGCCATGGATATCTCTTTCATGGCCATGGACAGCTCATTGACGCCTTCCACGGTTTCCTTAAGTCTGTCCACATTTTGGTGAATGGAGCTGCTCACATCCTCAATGCGATCGGACATGTCAATGGTGGACTGAAGGGTATTGGACATGCTCTGCTTACCCTCATTGGCCGCAGTATGTATGCTCTGCATGAAGCTCCGCATACCCTCAAGATTGCTCTTGGTGTCATCGGCCAGCTTTCTTATTTCATTGGCCACAACAGCAAAGCCCCTTCCGGCCTCACCAGCTCTTGCCGCTTCAATGGCAGCATTTAAAGCCAACAGGTTGGTCTGCTCTGCAATACCCTCAACGCCTTCCACGATCTGGCTGACCTTGTCAATCATGTCCACCAAGGCTTCAATCTTGGCTGACATGTCTTTGGCATCCTGTATGACATTGTCTTTGATCTGATTGATCTCCTCCATCTGATCAAGACAGCTTCCATTTAAATCAATCAAATCCTTGGATTGCTGGGTGATCTTATTGAGGGTCTCAGTATGAACCTTGATGGATTCATTCACATTATCCATACTGGCCGTGGTCTGCTCTACCATGGCCATATTGGCTTCACTCAGCGAGGTCATCTCTTCGGTAAAATTGTTGATGGCCTTCGCCAAGAAATTCATTTCAACCTCGAAATTACTGAGCTTGCTCGTCTCGGTCAGTATCCGCTCCGATATGGTTGACAGTTCTTTCTCATTGTTCAGGAGCTTTTCATACTCTGTAAGAATGTTCTGATGGATCTTATACTTGACCGTTGGTCTTTGTGGATTCAGTCCTGCCAGCCTGTCACTGACATACTTCATGATAGCCTTGGTTTCATGACAGGGCTTTCTTCTAAGAAGTGCCATTTTGAATCCCCCTCTGGATGCACAATAATATCTATATATAAATCAATTCTACCAATATTCAAGGCAAGTAAAACGGTTTTCTCATAATATCCTTAATTTTCTTCATACAACATTTCCTAAATCATAAAGTTTATATAAAATAGGTATGGAACATTACTTTAATTTAACTTAATTCTGAGTTATAATTTAATAAAATTTACCTTGTGAGGGTGTGGCATGTTATGAAACCAAAAATGTCCTTCATAGGCTTAGTGCTTCTTTCATTACTCATCCTGTTATGGGGCTGCAGCAATACCCAGAACAGCGCGAATGTACCAGACGAAAAGCAGGTGGAGCAAGTGACTCAAAAACCCCAGGCAACCATTGAGGATACGGGGCTGGAATTAAAGGTAAAGCCCTTGGAAAAAAACGCTGAGATTGTGATCCCCGATGTTCAGGTAGAGGACTTTCCGGTTCCGGAGAACGAAGCCATGGCCTTCACTCGGCAAATGAAGATAGGCTGGAATCTGGGCAACACCTTTGACGCTTTCTCAGACAGCCCCTCACTTAAGAATGAGCTTGATTTGGAATCTTATTGGTGCGGGGTCATGACTACCCGGGAAATGATCGCCTCGGTCAAAAATGCAGGCTTTAATACCTTAAGAATACCTGTTTCCTGGCATAATCATGTTTCAGGGAACCAGTTTACCATCAGTGAGGCCTGGATGGACAGGGTCCAGCAGGTGGTGGATTACGCCATGGCAGAGGATATGTATGTCATTCTCAATATCCATCATGATATCGCTGAGGCTTACTACTATCCCAGCGCTAAACACATGGATAATTCAACGGCTTATGTCAAGGCCGTCTGGCGGCAGATCGCCGAAAGGTTTAAGAATTATAATGAGCACCTGATCTTTGAATCGGTCAATGAACCCCGATTAACCGGCACCCCATTCGAATGGTGGCTGAATATGAGCGATCCCCTCTGTCTGGAGGCGGTGGAATGCGTCAACAAGCTGAATCAGGTCTTTGTGGATACCGTCCGGGCTTCTGGAGGCAATAACAAAACGCGGTATCTCATGGTGCCCGGCTATTGCGCCTCAGCCGACTATGCCCTGCTCGATGAATTCAGGCTTCCCACCGATACTCAGGACAATAAAATCATTGTATCAGTTCATGCCTATACGCCCTATGCCTTTGCCCTTCAAAGCCCCGGCGAGCCGGGAAGCATTTCTGCATGGCGTGTCACTAACCCCGGCAGCCGCCGGGATATTGACTGGTTCATGACCGGACTGTATGAGAAGTTTATTCAAAAAGGGATCCCCGTGGTCATCGGCGAATTTGGCGCCCGGGATAAAGGGGGAAACCTTCAGGACAGAGTGGAGTTTTCCGCCTATTACATACGGTCGGCCAGGGCAAGAGGCATGACCTGTCTGTGGTGGGACAATAACTCTTTTGCCGGTAACGGCGAGAATTTTGGTCTTTTTGAAAGAAGCAGCCTTTCCTGGCCCGGTCAGATCATCGTTGACGCCATGATGAAATATGCGGAATGAGTATTGGCGTTGTATCCGACCTATTCATCGCCTTCATACTGTATTAAAGCGCCGGCATTTTTAAGACTTATATAGAATCCAACCCCCGTCATGGCATAGAGGGCTGCTCCAAAGGCCGCTTCTTCCCGATGGCGGGGGATTTTTACTGGGGCCTGGAACCTTTGGGACAGAATTTGCCTGAGGGTAAGATTCTTACGCACCCCGTTGCCCGAGGCAATCAGAAAATCGGTACTGCTTTGGATTTGCATGGGTTCCACCAGCGCATAGAGTTCCTGAGCCATGCCGTTTAGGAAGCCCCGTATGAGATTTTCAGGGGTAAAATTGTCATAAGAGATATTCTCAATCCTTCCCCGTGCCTGGGGCTGCTCGCGGGTTCCCGAAAACTGGGTGTAAACCTTAAGAGGATGATGGTCCTCCTGGGTACGGCGCAGCAGTTCATCCATCTTGTCATACAGGCTTTGAGGGGCTTCAATTCCCGCCATAGAAACAACCGATCTGAAAAACCGTTCAAGAAGGGCATAGGCACTGCCCCCACAGAGGGGTGAGCCGGCATATAGATACCTTCCTTCAAAGTAGGGCCGAAGCTCAAGGCCCTTGGGCAAAGGCTTCTCAGAACCTCGGGCCAAGAAGGAAACCTGGCTGCCCGTGCCAATATTCACCAAAACACTTTCTTCCGGTGCATTCACGGCCCCCAAAAAGCTGGCCTGGTTATCCCCAATGGCCACGGCCACGGGAATGCCCTCCTTTGTCTCGCCCAGGATTCGGATATCCTCGGTGATTTCAGGCAGCAGCCCCGCATCCATGCCTGCCTTCTGGATAGCTCTCACATCAAAGGCCCCGGACGCCAAGCTAAAGCAGCCAAAGCTGGCGGCGTTTGTGGTATGCACAAGGGGTCTGGTTCTGCCGGTAAGGCGCATGGCCACATAATCCTGAATGGTGCAAAAGGCAGACGTTCCTGCAGGAATCGCCCCCGATAGGGTATGACAGAACAGAGTGGTGATGCCATAGCCCGAGGCCATGGGGTAGCCACTTGAATGAGTCAGGTATTGGCTATAACTCAACCCGTCCTTATAGGGCAACAGTCCGCTTTCATCCTGCCACGTGTAAAGGGGACTTATGGCCTCCCCTTTTGAGTTTAGATAGAGGATCCCATGCATCTGGCCGGTGATACCGATGCAGAGGATGGGTGAGTATTTTGGAATAAGCGCATCACAAAAGCTTTGAATCAGTGTGCATATGGCTGAGACATCCTGAATTCTCTCCCAGGGCTTTGGGGCAGGAAGAAAGGTATTGTTCTGAGAAAGCACCTCCAAAACCCTGCCCGATGGAGCATCAACGGCAATAGCACATATTTTGGTGGTTCCAATGTCCAATGCAATTACAGTCATGGGTGTCCCCTTTCTCATCATGGACTCGTCAAATTCATTTCCTCCAAATATTCCTCCAGGCATTGACCGCTTTCTTTAATGTAACGGGCTGCCTCAACCCCCACAAAACGCCAGTGCCAGGGCTCATAGATAATGCCCGTTATATCGGTCTTACCCTCGGGATACCTCAGAATAAAGCCGTATTCATGGGCATGCTCAATAAGCCAGGGGAAGGCATTGGTGTTGGTGGTCTCAATATCCAGGGCAAGGCCTGTCTGGTGCTCACTGGTATTGGAACGGGCTGTATGCTTTGCGGCCTCGGCCTCAGCCCTGGCGCGGCTGTAGCCCTTGTCCAGATAGCTTTGAACCTTTTTTTCAAAGAGCTGGTTCTGCTTCTCATAGGTCCGATGGGCCACCACAAGCTGAAGCGGATGACCGTCACGTCTGGCATGGTCAAACATCCTTTTACAGGTCTCGGCAATGCGGGCATCCACTTTACCCGATTCAAAGTCGGCAAGAACAACACTAAAATCCTCAGGAATAGGATGGGTGGAATTAGCTGATTTGGGGAAGAAGGCAACACTATTGATGGTGGTGTCTCAGAACATTCATCAGACGGCTCGGGAATCTCCGGGATTGCTTGGGGGCTAGGGGCAGAGGACATGGGGTTTTCCATCCCTTGGGGCAAAGCCTCTATGTCGGCTTCAGAGGTATTAAGGGGTACCCCCTGGCTCTCCAACGGCAAAGGACCCCGGGAAACGGACGCATCAACATCATCCTCACGGGAATATCCACAGGAAGAAAGCAATATTACAATAAAGGCACAGTAAAGAAATATGGACACCAGATGAAGCAGCTGAATACTCCGGCAATAACGGGCTCTGTTGCTTTTCATCGTTCTGTCTCCGTGTTTTTTTATTACATTATAGCATGAAACCAATGGCTCAATCGTTCGAAATGTTGTTTGAAATTGCGTTTCTGATATAATACTATCCAGAAAGGTAGTTTATCAAATTCTTCCAGCGTGGTATAAAAAGATGTTTGAAATAGTATCCTCCATATTCAAATATGCCTTTACACTGATAATCTATATTTTTATCTATAATATCATCAGGCTCATCCTTATGGATATTCGCTCCATGAGTGATAAAGGCCGCTCCGGAGATATGCCCAGGTATGTTCTGAAGCTATCGGGTGTAAAGGGGATTGCCGATTTTGTCATAGAGCCGGTCTATGACCTAAACAAGGTGACCACCATTGGCAGGGCCGTAGAGAATACCATCACCATTGAGGATGACTTTCTCTCCGCGACCCATGCCCGAATTATCAGGAAACGAAAAAACTACTATCTTCAGGACGATAACAGTACCAATGGGACTTTTCTCAACGGAAAGCGCCTGGGCAAGCGACGGGTCAGGCTCAAGGACGGGGATCAAATCCACCTGGGCCGCTGTGAGTTCCTGTTTGTTATGGAAAAGGGGCAGGTGAGCCATGAAAGCATTTAAGACTTTAACCAAGCCCCTTAACCCTCTCTATATGCTGGTTCTTTTTGATATTCTGGCATTCTTTCTGCTGTATATCCGAAAGACCCCCTTTGATACACAGGCGCTGATTGTTGGAGGCGCGCTGTTGGCCGGTACGCTATTAATCTATATCCTCACCGGGATCTTTCAGCTTGGGGACAGGTATATGCTCCTTATCACGGCCATGCTCATCTCCATCGGTGAGCTGATCCTCTACCGCCTGGACAGCAGCCTGGGCTTAAAGCAGGCCATCTGGCTGGGTGTCAGCTTTCTGGTCTATTTTCTCTGCTATGGGCTATTCGGCCTGATAACCTTCTGGAAAAGGATAATATGGGTTTTCCCGCTATTATCGGTGCTGCTGTTTTTGCTGACCATGGTCTTTGGCACCACTGTCAACGGGTCAAAAAACTGGATCTTTATCAAGGGCATGAGCATTCAAACCTCGGAGATTATAAAGCTTCTTTTCGTTTTCTTTCTCGCCTGTTACTACAGCCAGAGGGAAAGGCTCATGGACAAATACCCAAGAATCTGGGTCACCCTTATATTCATGATGCTTTCATATACCATGATGGGGCTCATGATCCTCCAAAGGGAATGGGGAACCCCCATGCTGCTCTTTTTGGTATTCACCCTCATGCTCTATATTTTTGAAAAAGATCTTCGGCTTTTTCTGCTTAATGGAATAGCAGCCGCAGCGGCAAGTGCCGTGGGCCTTCTCTTTGTCCATCATATCAGGGTCAGGGTGGAGGCCTTAGTAAACCCATGGAAGGATATCGCCGGAAAGGGGTATCAAATCACCCAATCCCTCTTTGCCATTGGATCGGGGGATTTCTTTGGCCGGGGTATTGGCCTGGGCAGGCCCGATTTTATTCCCGACGTCAAAACCGATTTCATTTTTTCGGCCATTTGTGAGGAGATGGGGATGTTCGGGGGCGCCGCCGTCATTCTTCTATTCCTGCTTTTAGCCTATCGGGGCTTCAAAATCGCCCTGGAATGCTCCGATACCTTTTATAAAGCCCTTGCTCTGGGGATTACCCTCATCTTCGCCTTCCAGGCCTTTATTATCATTGCCGGGGTTATTAAGTTGTTCCTGCTCACGGGCATTACCCTTCCCTTTATCAGCTATGGCGGAAGCTCCATGGTGGTAAACTTTGCAGCCATGGGCATCCTTCAGCGCATTGCCGCCCTGAGAGAAACAGAGGGGGGGTGTTGATATCTTATGAAGACCGACAAGAAGATCGTCCATGCCTTATTGGTCATCTGCCTTCTATTCTCCATGCTCATCGTTTATCTGACCTATTTTGAGCTGTTCGTCAAAGACAAAATCATTTCCAATTCCTATAATCAGCGGCTTAATGCGGATAACAGCAGTGTATTGCGCGGAAGCATTCTGGACAGAAACGGTGAGGTTCTGGCCAAAAGCCAGTTTAAAGGCGAGACACAGGAACGAGTCTACCCCTACGGCAGTTTATACAGCCATATTATTGGCTACAACTCCAGGGTCTACGGAAAGTCCCTGCTGGAGGCCAATTACAATGACTATCTCTCCAACCGATACGATGCCCATACCCTGATGGATATTCTGGCCAAGCTGGAGGGTTTTGATCCTGCGGGCGCCAACCTCACCCTCACCCTGGACCACAACCTGCAGGCCCAGGCCGAAAAGCTGATGCGCAACCTCAAGGGCGCGGTGGTTGTCATGAACCCCAGGACGGGTGAAATCCTTGCCATGGTATCCAAGCCCGATTTTGATCCAACGGGCAGCAAACTGGAGGCCTCCTGGAGAACCCTTGTGGAATCCCCCGACTCCCCGTTTTTGTCAAGGGCCACCCAGGGCTTGTATGCACCGGGCTCCACCTTTAAGGTGGTGGTTTCTGCATCAGCCCTGGATCATGGGCTTGCCGACAAGGTCTATAAGGACACGGGTATCACCACCATTGATGGCAAGGAATTTCGCAATGCGGGTGGAAAGGCATACGGTGAGATCAATCTGTCCCAGGCCCTTTCGGTATCCAGCAATACCTATTTTGCCAGGCTGGGGACCGATCTGGGCGCATCCGCCCTTAAAAAAGCAGCGGAGGCCTTTGGGCTTGAAAAGGATGTCCCCTTTGAATTGCCCTTTAACAAGAGCCGCTTTCCTTATAAAGAAATGAGCCAGACCGATCTGGCCAGCGTGGGCATTGGTCAGGGAAAAATCCTGGTGACCCCCCTGCATATGGCCATGATAGCCTCATCCATTGCCAATGACGGGGTTATGATGCAGCCCTGGCTGGTCAAGGACATTAAAACCGTCAATGACATCACCCTGCAGGAAGGTAAGCCCAGAGTGCTTGCCCAGCCCATATCGGCCCAAACCGCCCAGGCCCTTAAGGAGATGATGGTGGACGTGGTTAAAAGCGGCACCGGGAAAAAAGCCGCCATTAAGGGCATCACGGTTGCAGGTAAAACAGGCACGGCCCAGAATGAGACAACCGGAGGCGAAAAAGAACAGGAGCATGCCTGGTTCATAGGCTTTGCTCCTGCTGATGACCCCACTGTTGCAGTGGCGGTGATTGCCGAATACAGCGGTTCAAGCGGCGGGGATCTGTGCGCTCCCATAGCCGGAAAGCTCATGGCCGCCTGGTTGAATGGAAAATAAAGCTGTTTAGCTTCTATTCGTATCAGTCGTTCTTGTGCGGAAGAAAAGGACTTATGCTGGCGGCCACATTGCTGACGGGCATGGTTTGAAGAATGATTTTACCGGGTCCGGTGACAACGGTATTGAACAGACCCTCTCCGCCAAACAGCACGTTTTTTACTCCGGGAACCTTGGTAATTTCCATGGTGCAGCTTTCGGTCATGGCTGCTAGATACCCTGTATCAATCACCATCTTTTGTCCTGCCTGCAGTGTGTATTCCACCGCATAACCGTCGATTTCTATAAAGGCCGTACCGTATCCTGAGAGTCTCTGCATGATAAAGCCTTCTCCGCCGAACATTCCGGCGCCGAATCTTTTCTGGAAATGGATGGACAGCTCAACGCCAGCTTCAGAGGCCAGAAAAGCAGACTTCTGCACAATCATGCCATTCCCGGGTGTAATCTCAAGCGCTCTGATGGAGCCAGGAAAGCTTGACGCAAAGGCAATAAGCCCCTCTCCGCCGACGGCAGTATACCGGTTCTGGAAGATGGACTCTCCCGAGAACATTCGTCCTAAAGCCTTTCCGAGTCCGCCATTTGTGGTGGTCTCCATCCTCATATTGGGACTCATCCAGCTCATGGAACCTTTTTCAGTAATCAACGTTTCTCCGGAGTCTACGTAGCAAATGACAACGGGTAATGGCTCTCCTATAATCTCATATCTCATAGCAGGCCTCCTTATTTTATGAAAATTTTGGCATACTATCCTATTATACCATTGCAGAGGCGAAAAGTCTTATGCCGCTTACTAATCAACAATAAAGAGCTGTTTTTTCTCCTGTTCGGTCAGGGTTCTTCCCTTCAACTGCCTGTCAGCCTCCTCAATAAGCTTTTGGGTGGTATAGAAGGGCATAATGCATACATTCTCATAATCATTGACAATGATATGGCCAAAGTCCGGCGAAACCGAAAGGAACCCATCAATGCGGCCCAATGCCTTATTGGAGTCATTGCTCCAGATAAGAGCGTCGTCTATGTCCCCCACAGTGATATAGTATTTGTTATCCGGACTGAAAAGAATTTTTTCAACAGCAATTCCCTTTGTCTCGGCATCACTCAGCAATTTGCCGTTCTTAATGCTGTAGCGTCTCAGGGTATATCCCTCACTTGCCATAAAGAGGGTTTCATCTTTGGCATCAAAAAAGATGTCTTTGACGGTTATATCCACAGAGAGAAATCTTAAAATTTCATCCAGGCTTTGAGTATCAAAGATCCCTACCGTATTATCATAGTACAGGCAGGCCAGATATTTTCCGTTATGACTGAGCTTCATGGATAAAGCATCAGCAGGGACTTCTTTTGTGACCTGGCCCTTTTCCAAGTCAATGATTCGGATGGAGGAATAATCCCGTATAGCCACCCGGCGATTGTCGGGGAAAAAGGCCAAATCTGAAGGCATATCCTCCGATAAATCAGCCACAAGACTAAGATCCGATGTTCTGAATATCTTATCCTCCCCCCAAATGCCTTTCACATAGCAAAGGGACTTATCCGCACTGGGGATGACGAGCATGATTGAATCATCCAGGGAATACTGGTCAATAAGGTTCAAATTGGTTGCGTCATAGAGCGAAAGCATACCATCCTCAGAAACTGTAAAAAGCTTTTGATCCTTATCAACAAATGCGGCAAACTGGATGGACGCTTCACACATGACTGAAGCAAGCTGCTTTTGGTGCTCCACATCCCAAAGGATCAGCCTGTCGTAGGTATGGGAGAACAAGCGCTTTCCGTCAGAGGAATAGCCGGCCAGATTAACGGCTCCGTCATGCCCCTCCAAAGCAGCCAGATTCTCGTTTTTGACATACTTCAGTATGGATGCCTTGTTCGAGGATGCCAGAAGTATTTTATCTTCGGTCCAGCTAACCAGCGCGGGAGCATCGGAAAAGGTCATGCTATGTACCATACTGTCGGGCCGTTCCAGATCCCAGTATCTTAAGACCCCATCGGCAGCAACCGTAAGGAGAATGGGGCTGATATTATAATCATTGATAAAGGTATCATGATTAAAGGTCGCAATAACTTGGCCCTGACTAATGCTCACTACCTGGAGTGCCTTTTCGCTTATATAGAAGAAGTAATCCTCTTGATAGGAATGGGCCCGTAAATCCTTGATGGATAAGTCCTCGGAATCCTGAGAATAAAGATTCCTTCCACTGGAAATGTCAATGAAGTCCAGGGCGCAGGCTGATCCACCCTCACCTTTCGATATGACACCTAGGACGCCGTCATTGGATACGGCAAGACAGGCAATGCCCTCATGTTTTGCTCTGTGAATGCCCAAAAACTGTCCCTTGTAAAGATCAAAGGCATAGATATCGCCTTCTCTGTATGCAACCGCATACCGATCAAAGGAGCTGACAGTCAATGAACTTAGAAGAAAAGGCCCATCCTCAGTCTTGTTAACGGATAATGTCTTAAGTATCTCGCCCGTTCCCGCATCAAGAATGTATAAGGCGTCCTTGACGGCTATGATGCTGGTTTTGTCCTCGCTGAGGGCAAAGTCGGTAAAAAACTCATCACATTCCCACTTGATATCAAAGGAAGGAACCTCAAGGCATTGGATACTCTCATAGGTAGAGATAATCAAAGTCTCATCATCCACGAAAAATGCCTTATCCACATGGATGGGGTTATCAAGATCCTTGTATTGATACAGGAGCTGACCATTCTCCGCATCCCAGACAAAGAGATCAGCGTTGTAGGTTATGGTAACGAGTGTTTTGCCCCCAGGGCTTAAGGCCATGTATTTTACGGGATGTTTGTGATTTACCACCACATCAACGGTCATGCTCTGCTGGGGACGGTATACATAAAGCGCCTCACTTAAAGCATATTCGGCTTCCTCCACATAGGGACGATCAAGCTCCTCCCAGTTCTTGGGCAGGGCCTCCTTTGCCGCCAATACGGCCAGCATTCTGTCCCCTCTTTTCAGGAGTTCTTCAGATTTGCTGGCAAGAAAGAGGGATTGTCCTCTTAAGGTTTTATCCACCTGTTGTTTCAATTGCTCGGATTTTTGGGCGATCTCCTCGGATTTTTGCTTGATCAGGAGCGCCTGATAGGTGCTGAAGGATCCAAAGGCTAAAAAGAACAGGGCCAGGGATAAGGATACAGTGGCAACCCGCTTAATCATGCGCTCCTTGTGCCGCTGCTTCAGATCATCAAATCCGCAGCCTATGATGGGGGCCAAAAGTCTTAAAATCTCAGTCTTAAGCGTTTTCTTCATGGCCCCAAGGTTCTGCCCGCGAATATCGGCGGCCAGGGGCTCCACTTCAACCAAGACCTCGCTGACCTGACCGTCCGCACCGACCACCTTCTTCCTGGCAAACCGAAGGGGCTCAGGAAAGGATTCCTGGTGTTCACCCTCAATCAACAGTGCGAGAATACGGTCATGGCCATGGAGCTCGGCAAAGGTTTCTATTTCTTTGCGCACCCACTGAGAGTGGGGTGTTCTGGGCGAGCAAATAACAATCAGATACTCGGAGCTCTTAAGCGCCTGTTCAATGTTTTCTGCCAGGTTGGATGAGGTGGGAAGCTCCTCCCTGTCTCTGAAGACCCTGCCCAGCTTCTTTTTTCCGTACCTCTTGGCAACCGGACCGGGTATCCTATAGGTCTCCAGCATTTTGTGAAGCTTTTCTGCAATGGTTTTGTCGAGCTCAGAATGGCGATAACTGATAAAGGCGTCGAATTTAAGCGGATTCACTGAAATAACCCCCAAATAAATTAATGATAAATGTTATGAGAGAAGTCGTTTTTATCCGTCTATTGCCTATTACATAACCAGAGTAATCTCTATCATTTCAACCCTATTGTCTTTAAGGTGTACAATAAAAGTGACATATCCCGAATCCATATACTCGTAATAGTATGTGGATTCATTAAATCTATCGGGATTCGGCTTATCGTATAGTTCCAGGAGCCTTTCGACGGTATCCCCCACCTTTAATCCCCTTGGTGTTACATACTTATCATTGATAACCTTCAGGGAATAAAGCTCATCATCGGTATAAACAGCCTCTGTTCCATCCTCATAGCTGATAATGGACACCGTGAACTCTTCAAAGGTCTCGGCATCGATTTCAGAGTAAAGGATGTTCTGGGCGATAATGCTTTCCATTGCATCTCTCTTCTTGCCCAGTTCCAGGGTTTGATTGTCATAAATAAAGCTTAGGTCTTCATGGGTTACTTGATTTTTTGAAAGCGCCTTGTCCCCTTCGGGTTCATCTGCCGGGGTTGGGGCGGGTTCGTCAACATTCTCCGGAGTTGGGCTTGGTGTTACGGTTTCCACAGCCTCGGGGCTCTTTGTTGCCACTGGCTCCGGCATGGGGGTTTCCTCGGGCTCTTTGGAAGGAGCCACAGGAGAAGTTACTTCTGCGGGCGGGGGTGTCATGGATTCCTGATAAGCCTTTTGACCGCAGCCTCCCAGAAGAAAAATGATGAGCAGAACAAGGATATTCCTTAACAATTTCATAAAAACCTTTCCTATGGTCAAACAGGATATAAATTATTCCCTAAGTCCATAATCATGCCATTCTTTTTACTTTGAGGAAATAAGCTTATAACTTACTATTTAGTATAAACCACGGATAATGTAAAGACAATTTATGGATTAAACAAAAAAGCGATTATGGACTTAAACCATAACCGCCTATTGCGAAACTTAAGAATATTCAATCAAATACCCTGCAAATATCATTTATGTATGGTATGAATCTGCTTCATCAGCCCTTAACCGCACCGGCGGTCAAGCCCTCAACGAAGAACTTATTCCCGATAAAGAATACGATAAAGACCGGGATGAGGGCAGAGGCCGACGCTGCCATGATCATATTGTATTCAGTCAGGGACTCTTCCACAAAATTGGTCAGTGCCACGGGGATGGTATATTTTCTCCAATCCGAAAGGAAGACCAAGGGATCGAGATAGTTATTCCAGTTCCACAAAAAGACTATCATGGCCAGCGATGCCATGCTGGGCTTAGCCACCGGAACCATGATTTTGGCCCATATCTGGAATTCTCCTGCACCATCAATGACGGCTGCTTCCTTAAGCTCGTTGGGTATCTGCATGAAGCATTGGCGCATAAGGAAGGTACCGGTGATGGTAAAAAGGCCGGGCAGGATGAGCGGCAGATGCCCATTCATCAGATCCAGGGAGTTGAACATGACAAAGCGCGGGATCAATGTCACCTGGGTGGGAATCATCATGGTGGCCAAATAGATGAGGAAAACAACATTTCGGCCTCTGAAGTTGATCTTGGCAAAGGCATAGCCCGCCAGGGTACTGGTAAGCACCGCACCAGTCAAGTTAATAAACGCAATTTTCAGGGAATTAAAATAGGCAATCGAAAAGTGATAATCCACTGTGGCCTTACCGCCTATATTCCAAACCTTGATATAGTTGTCGGGATAAAAATACTCCGGAATCCACTTAATGGGAAGCTTCAAAACGTCAGCCGCAGTTTTCATGGAAGCCGAGAGCATCCAGACAAACGGAATGACCATAACAACAGCGATCGCCGCGATAATCAGGGTAAAAAAGCAACGAACAAGAGTCTTTTTTACCCAGTAATATGCCTTTGGATTTTTATCTTTACGCTTCATTATCCATCCCCTCCTATTGGTAGCTGACCCATTTTTTCTGACCACGCCATTGGATCAAGGTTGCCACCAGCAGCAACAGGAACAGTATCCATGCGATGGCAGAGGCATAGCCCATCCGATAGAAGGTAAAGGCCGTGGTATACATGTAATACACCAGAACCGTGGTGGAGGTACCGGGGCCTCCCCGGGTCATGATCTGTATGGGTGCAAAGACCTGGAATGAATTGATCAATGTTGTAATGGTCAGAAAGAAGGTGGTGGGTGTAAGCGCTGGAACGGTAATTCTAAAGAACTTGGTCATTTCGTTGGCACCGTCCACATCCGCCGCTTCATAGACATCCTGGGGCAAGCCCTGAATGGCCGCCGAGTATATGAGTACACAATAGCCCACGCCGCTCCATATGGCCATGATGATAATGGCGGGAAGCGCCCAATCATAGTCACCCAGCCACGCGGGCGGATTTTCCCAGCCCAAAGCCTTTACCGCCAGGGTAAAGGGCCCCCAGGGAGAGTACATCATAATCCATACAATGGCCACGGCCACAATATTGGAGATATAGGGCATAAAAATGGCTAATTTCATGGGAACCTTGGCATAGCAGTATTTTTCAAGAATAACCGCAATGACCAGGGCAAGAAAAATGGTAATGGGGACGACGGCCAGCGCATAGACCAGCGTATTTTTCAGGGATGAGAGGAACCACTCATCGGTCCACATCTCAATATAGTTTTTACCGTAATTAAAGGTCCAATTTCCTAATCCCCGGGTAAACTCCCAATCGGTGAAACTGATAAAAAGTGAGAATATCAGCGGGAATAACGTAAAACACAGCATCCCCATCAGATTGGGCAATATAAAGGCATATCCGGTAAGATCAGTTTTTACCTTTCTGCTTAATTTTATCTTCATATTTTACCGCCCCTAAAATGGATTTGATGGCCAAAAAATGCTCTTAAGGTTCTTTGTGTAATATCTTTGAGAATCATTCAGGAAGTTTTATGGGGCCTTTTATGGCCCCATAAAACTTAGTGTGCTTTTTGTCATCCGCTATTTCAGGAAGGAGTCAGCCTTTATCTTAGCATCTTTCAGCGCTGTGGCCGCATCCTGCTTATTGGTGTAGATAAGCTCCAGAGCGTCGTTGAAGACCTTCTGAATTTCAGGCAGCTTGTTGGTCTCGGTGGAGACTGCCAGATTATCCTTCTTTTCAAGGAACTTAATAACCGTGTCGCGGTGCAGAATGCCTTCACCGTTCTGCATGTAAGCGTCTACGATAACATTGGCATCAATATCCTTATGGATGGGCACGCGTCCGTATGGAGTCATGGAAATCATACCGCCCTTGATATACCACATGATGAACTCCATGGCCTCGTCATGATACTTGGAATTGGAGTTAATGGAAATAAAGTCTCCGATAACACCTTCACCGATATCGTACTTGGCTTTTGACTTGTCAGACACGGGTACGGGCAGATAGGCGGTCTCAAAGTCATGGGGGTACTTTTCCAGATCTTTGATGGAGCGAATGGTCCAAACACCCAGTGACATCGCGCTCTTGCCTGCCAGGAAAACACTCTCGACAGAAAGCTTCTGTGTGATATTGTCCACATGGGTAACGGTTGACTTATCCACATACATCATATCTTGAATCATTTGATTGAGCTTGATAAATTCAGGATTGTCCAGATTGGTTTCCTTGCCGCCCTCTTTATAGAGGAAGTTGTTTCCCAGGACAGTCTGGGCTATGTAGGAGGGCCTGAAGATTTCCTGGCTGGTGTTCCAGTACATACCGTAAACCTTATCCTGGCCTTCACCCTTAGTAAGCCTCTTGGCAATATCTCTGAACTCCTCATAAGTCCAGGACTCAGGAAGAGGAATTCCTGCCGCATCAAACATGTCCTTGTTGGCCAGAATGAAGTAGTTTTCCATCTTTGTCGGAATACCGTAGACCTTGCCATCATAAATATAGGCGGCAGCGCCATTGCCCAACTCGGTGACAGGGTCAAAATTCAATGCCTTCAATCTGTCCGACAGCTCCAAGGCCATTCCGCCGGTACCTCTCTTGACAAGATTGCTGGAGGTATAGGTCATGAATATGTCAATCTCGCCGCCGGCCAAAAGGGTAGTTTCAAGCTTCATGTTACCGGTATCATCGTTAACATAGCGTACATACTCTACCTGAATACCTTTGTCCTTGTACAGCTTATTAAACTCATCCACAGTCTGTTGAGGTCCGTACTCAGCAGGAACGCCGCCCCAGAATTTTAAAAGCACGGGTTCCTTGGCATTACCGGAATTGGGTGATTGGGAAGGTGAAGCGGATCCTGAGGAGGGTGACTGTGCCGGATTTTGATTTCCCGAAGCATTTCCGCAGGCTGCAAAGGCGGTTATCATCATAACCAATGCTAAGAGAAGGGTAAGTACTCTTTTCAACATATTATTCCTCCCTAATACATTTTTGCGCTTCTTGTGAGCACACTTTCATTTTAAATGGGGGTCCGGGGAAATTGAATCATTTATACTGTCCTCTACCTTCATTAAGCTGTTAAGAACGATAAGGCGCTTCCCTCCTGTTTAATGAAGAAACCTGGATTAAAAACCCTCTGCTTGTACTTTTTTTCGTTCTCTATCACTTTTCTGCAATCTTTTTATTTCTATAGTCCTGAGGGGACAGATTTGTTATCTTTTTAAAGAGGATACTGAAGTAATTGGGGTTGTTAATCCCTACCTCATAGGCAATTTCATTGATTTTTTTATCGCTCTCCGACAACATGGCCATGGCCTTTTCAATCCTGAGGCGATTGACATAGTCCACAAAGGTAATCCCCATTTCCTTCTTAAACAGATGAGAAAAATAGCTTTCACTGATGTGGATGATTCTGGCCACATGGGATATGCTTAAGTTGCCGCTGAGATTATTCTTCACATAGGCAATGATCTGAGCCGTCTCTTTTTTAAGCTTCCTGTTGCCTAATTTATCGCATTCCTCTCCAAAGCTTTTCAGAATCTCAGTAAAACTCTCTTCAATGGTTGAAAGCAGATCATATTGGAAAATAGCCTGATACAGTGTCATGCCAAAATTATCAGTGAGCTTATCCAGGAGTATCCCCTGGGAAAGACCGCTGCTTTTGAGTACCCGATAATAATCATAGAGTTTTTCACGGATGAGATGGGGCTCTGCCTGAAGCTGTTGATATAAGTGGTCAAAAACCTTTCTTATAAAGGCCTCGGCATCATAAAAGCTGAAGGGATCCAGGGCAATCTTCCATTCGGCAATACCCAGCTCCAGGGGCATCATGAGTTCCTGAACCCGGAAGGCATCCTCATGACTGACCAAAAGCTGCGGACTTTTAACAAAAAACCGTTCCTCCATGGTTTTCTTACATTCATTTACCGCATGGGAAAAGGCCTCAAGACCTATAGCCTTTCGACTCAGCGACCCTAAGACCTTTAGGCCAAAATACCGCTCCACACATTCTACAATCCGCTGGAAGCTGTCTTTTATTTTTTCCACGGTAGGCCGATCCAACTTTTTACCGGGAAGGTTGATGACCACAAGGCATTGGCCGTTATCATACCGGAAGGTTTGGGAGACAAAACCTTCGGTCATAATCTCGGATACAATATTCTCCAGGGAGGCCGTAAAAAGACTGGGTTCCAAAGCATTTTCAGTCATCTGCATGGTATTGTAATTGGCAATGCTTAAATAGAGTAAGGCATAGGGACTATTAAAGTCACAGGCCACATTAATCATTTTAAGCTCGTTGAGAAATTCTTCTTCATTGATATAGCTCTGCTCAATAAGTGTGTGAACCAGCCATTCCCGAATAGGGCCCGCACTACGCCGAAGCAAGCGCTCAGCCTCTTTTACCGAGGTCGTTCTCTCATCTATCTCCTTAGAAACACTGTTGATGACATTCAAAAGCTCATCGGCATTGATGGTCAGCTTAAAGATAAAATCGCTTGCGCCCAACTTCATGGCCGACTTGACCTTTTCGAAGTCATTATAGTTGCTCAAGACAATAATCTTGATATGAGGATACCTTTCGGCACAATACTTAATAAGTTCAAGGCCATTGACAGGCTCCATGACCAGATCGGTCAGAATAATATGGGGATCGGTTTCAGGGATTTTATCAATAGCATCCTGCCCATGATTGGCATCGTAAACAATGGAATAACCTTGAGCTTCCCAATCCACCATTGATTTAATACCGATATGTACCAGGAATTCATCGTCCACTATCATAATCCTTTTCACTTTAAGCCTCTCCCCCCGCTTCTTTATTCATGCATTTGATGGGCAGATGATAGTCCACCCGGGCCCCGCCCGTCTCCCCGTTTGAAAGCTCTATACCGTATTCCTTGCCAAAGGCTATACGTATACGCTCATCAATAATGTCCAGGCCTATACCCAAATGCTCTCGGGCATTACCGCTGCCCTCTCTTCTTTGATAGAAGATCTCTATACTTTCTTTGCTGAAGCCTTTTCCGTTATCGGAGATGGTGACCAGAAGCCGATCATTATCCCTCCATGCGCCGATATGGATGAGCCCGCCCCGGGTATCGGGTGAAAAAGCATGCTTGAAAATGTTCTCAACCACGGGCTGCAGAATGAACTTAATAATCAGCAGATCCTTGACCGAATCCTCCAGATCCACTTCAAGGGTGTAAGAGTTTCCAAAGCGCATATTTTGGATATGGCAATAGCTTTTAATGATAGATATCTCCTGGTCCAAAGGAACCAGCTCATCATTCTTGGTCATGCTGTATTTAAGAATTTCGGCCAGCGCATCAATACTTTCTCTGATATTGTCAGCCTTTCGGATAATGGCCATCCAACGGATGGTATTCAAGGTGTTAAACAGAAAGTGGGGGCTCATCTTGGAGCGCAAGGACTCAAACTGGTACTTTTCCTTGATCCGCTGCTCCTGGGTAAGCCGCTTAAACAGGTCGTTGATATGTGAAGACATGGTATAGAAGGATTGATAGATATCCCCTATTTCATCCTTTCGTCCCACCTCCAGGGCAACGGGCTGCTCACCTACCCGATAGCGCTTCATAAGTCCTGATAAAACCCGGATAGGTCGGGCTATCCAGCGGGCTATAAAAATTGCTATGATAAACAAAACGGCTATAAAAATGAGACTCAGGGTATTAATTTTAATCAATAGGTTGTTCATTTGATTCTGGATATTCTGATAATCGGTAAAATAAAAGATCTTCAACTGTTTTTGGGAGTAAATGCTGCTCAGGCTGATGGTGTAATAGCTTAAAAGATACCTTCTGCCTTTCTGAGCGATAATGTCATTACCTTCCCTTTCACCATTGTAGGCAGTAAGAAGCTGGGTCAGTTCCTCTTCTGAAAGAAATTCATTGTTATTGAACAGGACTGCTCCCTCCTGAGTAAGGGCGCAAATAGAGTCTAAATCCGAGTATTTGTATTTATTAAGGATACTAAAAACATACTCATGATCAATGCTGAGGATAATGGTGCCCAGCCTTTTATCCGAATGGTCATCATTCATGATGGACCGGGCCAGGGATATGTGTTTTCCTGGCTTCTCATCAAGAAATTCAAAGCCGTCAGTGGACAGCTTCCACAGGATATAGCCCTTGGCGGAAATACTGTCCTTAACCCAGTCCTGATCCAGGATATAGGCAATATCCTTGTTGTTAAGGCTCCAATTGGCATAGGTTTGTTTCTCTCTGTCAAAAAAGGTCACATGGGTATTTTCCAGAAAACTGTCATAGAGATTCTGCATGGAGATTTCATTTAAAACATTATTAAAGACCACAGCCCTGTCATAATAGGATTGGTCCTCGTCATTAAAGGTCCGGGCAAAATCCGGATCACGAAAAAATACATTAGATATGCTAATCATCCGTCCAAGAACCTGGCTTATCTCGTTTTCGCTTTTTGAGATGTTCTGTACAACCTTAAGGCTTATCTCTTCCCGAAGAACAGCCTCCATATCGCTTTTTACGTACTGGAGCATCAGCGAAAAGGGAAACAGTATCAATAATGCAATGATTAGAAATATCCTTAAAGATAGACTGAGCCTTTTTGTAAAAATCACACGCTTCACCTCTTGATGCTGCTTCTGTACTGGGAGGGTGATTGTCCGGTTATTCTTTTAAATACACTGGAGAAGTAGTTGGGGTCCGAAAACCCACATTTTCCTGAAATCTCAAAAAAACTGTCCTGTGTTTTATGGATTAAGTCCTTGGCCTTATCAATACGGACCTGGTTGATATATTGATTAATACTCTGATTCATTCCGGCTTTAAAGATATGGCTCAGATAGGATTCACTGCAATGACAAAAAGAAGCTATATCCTTAATCTTAATGTCATTGGCATAGTTAATACGGATATATTCAATGGCGTTGGACAAATGATAGACGCGGCTGGCGTCAGTGGAATTGATGCTGTAACGGGAGATTTCTCCGGCATTTAACAGGCTCCTGTAAACCATGATAAAATACTCCACCAGAATTCCACACAAGCGCATGGCCTTCTCATGGTCGGGAGCCTTGCCTGAAACGGTATTTTTGTAAAGACGCAGGGCTTTTTCTTTATCCATTCTGTATTTTACTGAGATCTTGGCAATGCGATGATGGGCTCGCCTTTCATTACCTTCAAAGCCATAGAGGCATATGGCTGCAATGGCCCTGTCTTCATGCTTGACGGGAATGACCATTTCACTGACCCCACAGTAACAGGTTCCTACAAAATACCCCTCACTGACTTCGCATTTTCGGTGCAACAGGCGGGTATTGTCCAGACAGCGGTCCCAGAGCTCTTTGTTGGATTTTATATACATGCAGAAGGATGAGCGGTGGATATAGTAGGCATTCAAATCATTGGCTAAATCAGGATCCTTGGGTATAAATCCGACGAAGTCCTTGATAGCTAACTGGCATCCTAATTCGGAAACGAGATATCTTACGTACCCCAGAACATTTGAATATCTGCTCAAAAAATATCACGTCCACTATCAATAATTTGAGGTCTTATACCTATAAACCTACCACTCTTCAGGGATTATTAACAGCGCAAAATGTGCTATTTTATGCCTATTTTATCAAGATGGCGGAATAGTGATAGTGATAGCAGAATTTTAATAACGCCATTAGTGCAGATTTTTAAAGATTTTTTGCGATTTATTTAAGGCTTCTTATCGGCCCCCATCCTATAATGAACTCAGGATTATCCATGGTAAGCCATTTTGGCATTTCAAAGGATGGGCTTTCCACTTCATCCATAGACGACAGCCCTAAAATCATTGAGGAAACAGGAGGAAAGAGTCCATGAGTGACAAGAGAAATCAGACCAAAAAATATGATGTAGTGGTGGTCGGCGGTGGTATGTCGGGAATATGCGCCGCTCTGGCATCCTCGCGTCATGGAGCCAAAACCGCCCTCATTCAGGCACGTCCCGTTCTCGGAGGCAATGCAAGCTCTGAGATGAGAATGCATATTACCGGAGCCAACTGTCATCTGGGGAAGACCGATCTTCAGGAGACGGGGATTCTAATGGAAATTCTTTTAGAGAATAAACGTAGAAACCCCTATCAAACCTTCGCCATCTGGGATTCGGTCCTTTGGGAAAAGGTCCGCTATCAGGAAAACCTGGACCTATACCTCAATACCTCCATGGACGAAGCCTATACCGAGGGCAGCAAAATTACCTCCATTCTTTGTCACCAAATCAGCACTGAGACCACCTACCATTTCTATGCTGATATTTTTGTTGATGCTACTGGTAATGGTTCCTTAGGCATGTATGCCGGGGCTGAGTTTCGCATGGGAAGCGAGGGTAAGGCGGAATTCAATGAGCCTAATGCACCCGATGAACCCAACAGTACCACCATGGGCAACACCCTCATGTTCATCGCCGAGGACATGGGTGAGCCAGTACCCTTCAAAAAACCCGACTGGGCTTATACCTTTACCGAAGAGGATTTGATTTTCCGAGGACATGGCAACATGACCATAAGCCATGGTGAAAACGGGGTTCAGGAGCTCTACAATGCCGATTCAGGCTATTGGTGGATAGAACTTGGCGGAACCAGCCACGACATCATCGGTGATCATGAGATCATTACCGAAGAGCTTTATAAATGCGTCTATGGTATATGGGATCATATTAAAAACAGCGGAGATCATGGTGCCCAAAACTATGCCCTGACCTGGGTGGGCTCGGTTCCCGGTGTAAGAGAAAGCCGCCGCCTTGTGGGGGACTACTTATTGACCGAAAACGATGTGGCCGGCAACCGTATTTTTGAGGATGCAGTGGCCTATGGCGGTTGGCCCATGGATGAGCACCCGCCCCATGGTCTTTTCCATAAAGGCTATCCCGTTCGCTATATCAACTTCCCAGGCGCCTATACCATTCCTTATCGCTGTTATTATTCGAAAAATATAGACAATCTGATGATGGCCGGCAGAAATATCAGCACCACAAAAATGGCCCTGGGCTCTACCCGGGTTATGGGAACCTGTGCAGTGGGCGGCCAGGCGGTAGGAACAGCCGCAGCCATGGCGATCAAATATGGCTGCACTCCCCGGCAAATCGGTCAGCATATGGACGAGCTTCAACAGACGCTTTTAAAGGACGACTGTTATATTCCGGGCTATAAAAATACCGATACTAAGGATCTGCTTTTAGAGGCCTCGGTCTCGGCTTCCAGCTTTCTTTCTGGTTGTGAGCCTGAAATGGCCATTAGTGGTGTGACCCGCAGGGTGGGAAATGCCCAGAACTGCTGGGAGTCCCAGGGTATTTCGGAGCATGGTGAATCCCTTGTCTTTAAGCTTCCATCAATTAAGCCCGTCTCCCAGATCAGGGTTACCTTCGACCCCAACCTTACCCTTGAAATCGCCCCTTCTATTACCCGGAAGGTAGTTGAGCGCCAGGTCAAGGGTATGCCCAAAGAGCTTGTTAAAGATTATAGGCTATTGATTTATAACGGGGAGCAACTGGTTTATTCTCAGGACTTTACTGACAACTATCAGCGGCTAAATGTTCACCATTTGTCCCAGGCCATGCTGGGTGATCGGATTGAAATTAAAGTTTTCAGCACTCATGGCTATCCCAACGCCAGAGTTTTTGAAGTTAGAGCCTATTGAAAGGAATGTGATGGTTATGAGAACATCTCGCAGATATATGGAAAAGAACTTTGATGTGATTGTGGTAGGCGGAGGTCTTGCAGGAACCTGTGCTGCCATTGCATCTGCCCGGCATGGTGCCAAAACAGCCCTTATTCAGAACCGTTCAGTACTCGGCGGAAATTGCAGCTCTGAAATCCGCATGCATATTGTGGGTGCAAGCTGCCATCTGGCAAAGCTCAATGCCGCAGAAACAGGAATTGTAGAAGAACTCCTGCTTGAGAATAAAAACATTAATGTAACCCAATCCTTCCCCATCTGGGATACCCTGCTCCTTCAAAAGACCCGAGCCACCAAGAACCTGGAAGTCTTTTTAAACACCCATATGCACCATGCTGAGACCCAGGAGGGAAGCATTACTGCCATCTACTGTCACCAAACCACTACCGAAACCGATCTAAAGCTTAATGCCAGGATATTCATCGATTGTACCGGACATGGAACCTTGGGTTATCTGGTGGGCGCCGAAACCCGAAGCGGCAGTGAGTCCATCCATGAGTTTAATGAGCCCAATGCACCCCAGGAGCCCAATCAGTTTACCATGGGCAATACGCTCATGTTCCAGGCCATTAACCGGGGAGAGCCGGTCAAGTTTATCAAGCCTTTCTGGGCTTACAGCTTTTCTGAGGAGGATCTGAAGCACAGGAAGCACTACAATTGTGTCACAGCCTTTGCTGATGGCGGTGCCACCACAGAGTTTGTGGAGGGAGAAGCCAAAGCACTTCCCGAGTTTTCAGCCATGGACGCTGGTTATTGGTGGATTGAGCTGGGAGGTAAGTATGACGACATCATTGCCGACGGAGAAATTATTCGTGATGAGCTGTTAAAGTGCGTCTATGGCGTTTGGGATCATATCAAGAACTGTGGGGATCACGGCGCCGAGAACTATGATCTGGTCTGGGTGGGCATGGTTCCTGGTTATCGGGAAAGCCGTCGTCTTGTAGGGGATTATTTGCTCACCGAAAACGATATCCGCGCCAATAAGGTCTTTGAGGATGCGGTGGCTTACGGCGGATGGCCCATGGATGAGCATGTGCCTGGTGGGATCATGGACTTTGATAAATTCCCTTCCCGTATTCTTAACTTTGACGGCCTGTATACGATTCCTTACCGCTGCTACTATTCCAAAAACATTCCCAATCTCATGATGGCTGGGCGGAATATCAGCACCACAAAAATGGCCTTTGGCAGCACACGGGTCATGGGCACCTGTGCCGTAGGCGGCCAGGCTGCTGGTACTGCGGCAGCGCTTGCCATTAAGTACCAATGCACACCCAGAGAGGTTCATCAGCATATGGATGAGCTCCAGCAAACCCTTTTAAAAGATGATTGTTATATCCCCGGGTACAAAAATACCGATCCCTGTGATCTCGCCCGTGAGGCCAAGGTCACGGCATCCGGTTATAAGCAAGGCTTTGAACCTGAGAATGTCATTAACGGCATATCCCGTACGGTGGGAAATAACTCAAATCTCTGGGAGTCCCTGCCCCTGGACCAGGGTGTTCAAACACTGACCCTGGAACTGGAGAGCTTTAAGAAAATCCAAGAAATACGCCTGACCTTTGACCCCAACTTAAATCAGGAGATTATGCCCTCCATCACCCATCAGGTCAAAAACCGCCAGGTAAAAGATCTCCCGCCGGAACTGGTCAGGGATTATGAGGTGACCTTCTATTACGGGGCCAAGGTTGTCCATAGCCTTCATATTAATGATAATTACCAAAGGCACAATGTTATTGCCCTTCCCTCGCCGGTTACGGCTGATCGGGTAGAGATCAAAGTTCTGGCAACCTATGGCTATCCTGCGGCAAGGATATTTGAAGTCAGACTATACTAACCAAATTTTCATACCCACCAGGCGAAGGGTTTACTCTGCTGTTATAGTTTTATTGGGCCGTCCCGCAAAGGCGGCCTTTTGATTGACGGTTTTCTGAACATAGAAAATGCGTAAAGCTTCATATAAAAAAAAGCCTAATTTACTTATGGTATAATGAGATTAAGTCTACGTTTTTACTGATAAGGGGGTTCATCATGAAGATCAAGTTTCTGGGTGCGGCTACATCGGTAACCGGCTCTTCTCATCTCATCACAACCCAAAAACACAAGATCTTGCTGGATTGCGGCATGTTCCAGGGGAACGACGAAATAGAGGCCTTGAATCGGGAGCCTTTTGATTTTGATCCCAGTGAAATAGATTTTGTTATTCTGAGCCACGCCCATATTGATCACAGCGGACGGCTTCCGTTATTGGTCAAGCGGGGCTATAAAGGCCAGATCTACTGCACCGACGCAACCGCCGACCTTTTGGATATCATGCTCAAGGACAGCGGATACATTCAGGAGCGTGAAGCCGAATGGAGGAACAAAAAGAATCAGCGTAAAGGAAAACCCTTAGTCGAGCCGCTGTATACCTTCAATGACGCGCAGGCTGCCTTGAAGCAAGTGCGGCCGGTTCTTTACAACCAGCTTATCGAGCTTGATCCCGATTTAAAAATCGTCTTTAATGATGCGGGGCATGTACTGGGCTCATCCATTGTCGAGCTCTTTATCAAGGAGGATGACAATGTCTCTAAAATTGTGTTCTCCGGCGATTTAGGCATGAAGAACAGGCCCATTCTCCGGGATCCTACCATTATTAAGAAGGCCGATTATCTGATTATGGAAACGACCTATGGTAATCGGGTTCATGAGAAGAATGCCTCCAGCATAGAAAAGCTCATAGAAATCGTTCTCAAGACCACTAAGCGGGGCGGCAATGTCATTATTCCCTCCTTTGCCGTGGGACGGACCCAGGAGCTTATCTTTGAGTTCAACCGTTTTTATGAAGAGCATTCGGAGTACAGAGATGCCCTGAGCAATATCATGGTCTATATCGACAGCCCCATGGGCGCATCGGCCACTGAGGTATTCAGAAGGAATGCCCAGGTCTTTGACGATGAGATGAAGGCTTATATTCTTCAGGGAGATAACCCCCTGGACTTTAAAAACCTGAAATTCACTCGCACCAGTGAGGATTCCATGGCCCTGAACCAGGATCCCAGCCCAAAAATCATCATCTCCTCCAGCGGTATGTGCGAAGCTGGACGGATTAAGCACCATCTTAAGCATAACCTGTGGAATCCCAAATCCAGCATTGTCTTTGTAGGCTATCAGGCAGAGGGAACCCTGGGCAGAGCCCTGGTCAATGGGAGCAAGGTAGTCACCATCTTTGGCGAGAAAATCAATGTTGAAGCCGAGATTTACAATTTGGAAGGATTCTCGGGCCACGCTGACAGGAACGGCCTTTTGGAATGGCTCTCCGGCTTCCGGGTTAAACCCCACCGGATCTTCTTAGTCCATGGCGAGGAGGAGTCCAAAAGGGATTTTGCCAGAACTGTCAAGGAGACCCTTGGTTTTGATTGCACAGTGGTCAACAAGGTTTCTGAGTACACCCTATCCCATGAAAGCATACAGACTGAGGAGGAAATCCTTCAGGAGCGTGTTTCCCCGGAGGCCCTGGCCGAGATTAAGAATAGAATTGCTAACCTTCACGATTTTTTGGAAACCATTCTTTACAATACCCGCTTAGCCATGGGCTCCAATCTCTCCCCTGATCAGGTTACCGAGATTAACAACATCCTTCTGGGGCTTGAAAAGAATATTATCAATCTGGGTTCTGCCGTAACACGGGAATCCAACCCTTTTGTAGAATGATGAAATGATGGATCGGACGATATTACATTGTGACTGTAACGGTTTTTATGCCTCGGTAGAATGTCTGCTGAGGCCTGAGCTTAAGAATGTTCCCATGGCAGTGTGCGGAAATCCGGAGAACAGGCACGGGATTATCCTGGCCAAAAACGAACTGGCCAAGAAATACCATGTGAAAACGGCAGAGACCATATGGCAGGCCAAGAAAAAGTGTCCCGACCTGGTCCTGGTTCCGCCCCACCATGATGAATACGAGAAATACTCTGCACTGGTCAACCGGATATATCAGGATTACACCGACAGGGTGGAGCCCTTCGGTATTGATGAATCCTGGCTGGATGTGACTGGGAGCCTTCATCTCTTCGGCTCGGGCAAGGAGATTGCCGATACCCTTCGAAAAAGGGTGGCCACTGAGATCGGCTTAACCATTTCAGTAGGGGTTTCCTTTAACAAGGTCTTTGCCAAGCTGGGCAGCGATTATAAGAAGCCCGATGCCACCACCGTCATTGACCGGAATAATTATAAAGAGCTCATTTATCCCCTGCCGGTTTCTGATCTTCTGTATGTGGGAAAAGCGGCCAAGGAAGTGCTTTCCCACCTTCATATTTTCACCATCGGTGACCTGGCGAGAAGTGATAAGTCCATGATTATCTCTAAGCTGGGAAAAATGGGAGAGATGATCTATGATTACGCCAACGGCCTGGACGATGCGCCCGTAAAGTCCGTCACCGAGGAGAGTGATATTAAGTCGGTGGGCAATGGCATGACTTTTAAACGGGATCTTGTAGGATTATCGGACATTACCATAAGTGTCCATGCCCTGGCCGACAGTGTGGCTTCCCGTATGAGGAGATACGGTGTAAAATGTTCCACCGTCCAGGTGACCATCCGGGATCCGCAGTTTAAGAATATCTGCAGACAGAAATCGCTGAAAAGGCCCACCCATCTTGCCCGAGAGATTTCGCAAGCGGCGCTGGAAATCATTAAGAACTGCTGGGATATGAAAAATCCTATCCGCATGCTCACCATAACAGGCTCAAACCTCATCACCAAGGATGAGTACTATACCGAGCAGTTGAGCCTATTCGAGGAATGCTGCGATGAGAAGCGGCAGAAGCAGGAGCAATTGGAAACCACCCTGGACAAAATCAGGAGCAAGTTCGGAAGAGGGGCTGTCACTTTTGGCTCATCCCTCCACAATACCCTGGGCATTAATGAAGAGGACCCTCATTCCTCATAGATCAGGGCAATTCCTCGTCTGAGGGTGTCCTCATCGATGGCCCCTTCCACGCCCGCCTGGATATACCCATCTTTGTCAATGAACAAGGTGCTGGGAATGGATCGAACCCCATACGTAATGGCCCCCTCCTGATGGGTATCAAAGAGGACGGTAAAGGTGAACTGGTTATCTTCAATATACTCTTTGCCTGTCTCAACTTTTTCACGTTGTCCATCCACCAAGTCCACCATGAGGAAGATCAGTTCCTCCCTTTCATACTCTTCCGAAACCTTGTTAAAATGCGGCATCTCAGATTTACAGGGAGGGCACCAGCTTGCCCAGAAATTGAGTACCACCGGAGTTCCACGATAGTCGGAAAGCTTGACCTCATTGCCCTCCCAGTCCACAGCCGTAAAATCGGGGGCAAGAATGGGCTGGGGCGTATCCTCCTCGGCAGGGGACGGGCTCTGGTTTTGATTCCCCGGTTCCACCGAAGGCGGAGTTCTGCTGGTCTCGACCTTAGTTAGTGAATTCTCCGGCGAATAGCGGTTGGATAAATACCTGTAGGCCAGGCCCGCACCCACCATGAACACAATAAACAGGACTATATAAAGAATGGTTCTAAGTTTTTTATTCATACCATTTCTCCCTTTTCATAGATTGCTTAGCTGAACAGGGCCAGAAGCCTTCCCATAAGACCCGTCATCATGGCCAGGCCCAGGGCCACCAAAAGCAGGCCTGAAATCATGTTAATTACACGGTAATGTCTTTTAATAAAATCAAAGACCCCTTTAAGCTGATTAAGAAGAAGCGCTGATACTACAAAAGGAATGCCAAGCCCGAGAGAAAAACTTAAAAGCAGGGTAATCCCCTTCATGCTGCTTTGGGCATTGGCCGCCAGCATCAGTGCTGAGCCCAAAAAGGCTCCCACACAGGGGGTCCAGCCTATTGAAAACACAGCCCCAAACAGGATGGAGGAAAAGAATCCTAGTTGATTGGGTTGATATTCCTTACTGATGAAGCCCCTGAATAAGTTGAATTTCAAGATACCCAGATAATTCAGGCCAAAAAGGACCACCAAAGCCCCTGTGATAATATTTACGGCCATTGCATAGCGAATCAGAAAACTACCCAGGGTGCCTGCAAAGGCGCCGAGGGCGGTAAAAACAAGGGAAAAGCCCAGTACAAAGCCAAGGGCATTGGTCAAGGTCTTTCCTCTGCTTCTTTCTCCTCCGGCAAAGTACAGAACATATAATGGCAGCATGGGAAGCATGCAGGGTGAGACAAAGGTCATGATTCCCTCAAGAAATACAATGATATAATCCAAGACATTTCCTCCTTCTATATGGATCATGCCGTTCCATGCTTTTATAGTGTTTGAATCTATCATATCAAATAAACCCTATTTTGACTGTAACCCTGTCACAAAAAATTTATGATTCAGGATGGTTTTCATTTCGGCTTTTTATGTTATATTATGATAGATATAGCTATACCCGGGTTCATAAAGGAGATACTATGGAAAAAGCCAAGATAGAACGCATTAATTTCCTTGCCAGAAAGTCTAAAACTGAAGGACTTACTGAGGAAGAAAAGCTGGAGCAGCAGGCACTGAGAAAGGAATATATTGCTGCCATGAAAGAAAGCCTCATTAATACCTTGGATCAGGTGGTCATTGTGGATAAAGAAGGAAATCAGACCAGGCTCAATCCGAAGCCTTCCTCACATCCCAAGCAATAATCAAAAAGACACTATAAAGCGTTTAAAGCCTTATAGTGTCTTTCTTATCATGATAAACCTTATCTTACTTTTTGGGATAGAGTCTGTCCTTGCCAACCCAAGGTCTTAATACCTCAGGAACAACGATGCTTCCATCCTCCTGCTGATACTGCTCCACAATGGCAGGGAGAACACGGCTGGTTGCCAGGCCCGATGCGTTCAGGGTATGCAGGAACTCCGTTTTCTTGCTGTCCTTGCGTCTGAAGCGGATATTGCCTCTTCTGGCCTGATAGTCATAGGCATTGGAGCAGGAGCTTACCTCTTTATAATCATTCATACTGGGAATCCATATTTCAATATCATAGGTTTTACCCATGCTTGCGCTGCAATCCTGTGCGGCAAGCTTGCTGACACGATGGTGGAGGCCCAGGCCCTGAACCAGCTTTTCAGCCTTATGAACCAGTTCCTGGAGTGCATCCTCGGATTGCTCGGGCAGGGTATACTGGAACATCTCAACCTTGTTGAATTGATGACCGCGTATCATTCCCCTCTCTTCTGCCCTATTGCTTCCGGCTTCCTTTCTATAGCAGGGCGTATAAGCAAAATACTTTTTAGGAAGGTCCTCTTCGTTTAATATTTCATCCCTGTGATAGTTAATCAGAGCTGTCTCAGCCGTGGGCAGAATAAACTGCATTCTGTCATTGACTTCTCCAGTCTCAATCTTGAAAACATCCTCTGCGAACTTGGGGAATTGTCCTGCGGTATAGCCGCATTGATAGGTCAAAAGATGGGGCGGCAGCATAAACTGATAGCCATCCTTAATATGTTCGGTGATAAAGTAATTGAGCAATGCCCATTCAAGCAAGGCACCGTCCCCGGTATAAACCCAGAAGCCGCTTCCACCGATTTTTACACCCCGATCATAATCAATGAGTCCGCAGGAGGTAACCAGATCCACATGATTTTTGGGGGTGAATGCGAACTGGGGCTTTTCGCCGAAGGTACGAACTACCTGATTATTCTCTTTTCCACCGGGAACTACATCATCGGCAGGAATGTTAGGCAGCGCCGAGAGAAAATTGAAGATCTTATCCTCAACTTCTTTAAGCTCATCCTCCATAACCTTGACCTTGTCGGAGATCTCCTTCATCTGGGCCAATAAATCGGAGACATTCTTTCCCTGCTTTTTAAGCATGGGAATATCATTGGAAACCTTATTTTTTCTCGCCTTTAATTCCTCGGATTCAGCAATAATGCTTCTTCTTTTCTGATCCCAGGATAGCAGCTCGGTAAAATCAACCTCATAGAGTCTTTTTTGAAGGGCCAGCCTGACCTCTTCGGGGTTATTCCGTATTCTTTGAATGTCCAGCATAATAGAGTTACTCCTCTCGTATTAAAAACCTTTATATTGTAAAGGATAGAGCCTTAGATAAAGCTTCCTTTTCTTCTTTTGACAAGTCCTTCTTGGGATTTCCTTCAATGACCTCTTTTAAGTACACATAAGAGTTTTCCCTGGTGTAAATGCCTGTAAGCACAAATCCATTTTTTTTATCATCCAGGGCCGCCATTGAAAAGCTCATATTGTTGCCCATGTTCTCAAAAGCATTATACGAAACCATGCCTACATTTCTAAGGGCAGTGGGCATTCTCTTTTCCAGGTCGCTGATGCGAAGATCCACATTTTCCTTAAGCTCTTTCTTAATCATATCCAATTCTTCGGAATAGGAAACCATAAGATCTTCTACATTTTTTTCACTTAATCCCTTAATGAGATTCCGGTACTTTTTTATCATACCACTTAATCTGACATGTTCAATAATGAGCAGAATAAAACATAAACCCAATAATCCTAAGCCACCATAAAATAAATAATCTTCCATGAACCCATCCCTCCAAAAGATTACTGCATTCAATTCATAATTTTCGTAAAAATTTTATGCTTCGTATTTAATGCGTCTATTTTTGCTTCTAATTTGTTTTTGTGTTTGGATAGGATATCATATTACCCTTTCTCAAAAAATTAAAATACAAGAGTTCTATGAGGTCGGCTATTTTACATTATTTAGCAACAGATCGATAATTCTGTCAAACTCATCTTCGGAGTAATACTCCAATACAATTTTTCCTTTTCCCTTGCCTCTGACAAGATCAATCTTGGTTCCGTAGAGTGAACGAAGCTTTTCTTCAAGATCCTTCATCTCCACGTCCACCTTCCTGGCGGGTTTTTTAACGGGGCTGACCTTTTTGTCTTCCTGAGCAGCCAGCTTCTCAGTCTCGCGAACATTGAGATTTTTTTCAATAATCTCATTGGCCAGGGCCAATTGACGGGTAGTATCATTAATGGTTACAAGGGTCCTTGCATGTCCGCTGGTGAGCCTTCCATCCGATATCATTTCTTTGATTGGCTCGGAAAGGTTAAGCAATCTCACCGAGTTAGCTATGGCAGCTCGGCTCTTTCCAACCACCCGGGCGACTTCCTCCTGGGTCAGTCCATACTCCTCCATGAGCTTTTGATAGGCCTCTGCTTCTTCAATGGGATTCAGATCCTCTCTCTGCAGGTTCTCTATCAGTGCAATTTCCATGACTTCCCGAGAGGAAAGATCCTTAACAACCACTGGGATTGTTTTGAGCCCAGCTATTTTTGAGGCACGCCATCTTCTTTCACCAGCCACTATGATATAGCGTTGGCCTTCCTTACGCACCAGAATGGGCTGCACCACACCATGATCCTTTATAGACTGAGCCAGTGCTTCCAGCTTCTCCTGATCAAAAACCTTACGCGGCTGATCCTGATTGGGCTCCACGTCATTGATTTTTACCTCAAGCACACTGTTCTTTGTATCCTCCAGGGCATTGACGGAACTGATAAGTGCGTCCAAACCTTTTCCTAAACCCTTTTTCATTTATATTTCCTCCGAACTCATGATAACTTCTTCTGCCAATTCCATATAACATTCGGCACCCTTGGATTTCTCATCATAGAGAATAATGGGCAGACCATAGCTTGGGGCCTCGCTTAAGCGTACATTACGAGGAATAATGGTTCTATACACCTTGTTGCCGAAATATTTCTTGACTTCCTCCACCACTTGAATGGATAAATTGGTTCTGGCATCAAACATGGTCAGTACCACACCCTCTACCCGAAGGGATTTGTTCAGATGCTTTTGAACAATCTTCACCGTGTTCATCAACTGGCTTAGACCTTCCAGTGCATAATATTCGCACTGAATGGGAACAAGGATGGTATCCGCTGCCGTCAGTGAATTAACTGTCAGCAATCCCAGTGAGGGCGGACAGTCAATGATAATAAAATCAAATTTATCCTTAATATCTTCAAGGGCTACCTTTAACCGGGATTCTCTTGAATAAACAGAGACCAGCTCCACTTCTGCACCGGCAAGATTGATATTTGAGGCTGATAAGTACAGATTATTAACCTTGGTTTCGATGAGGGTTTCTTCTATGGGTGTCTCGTTGATAATAACATCATAAATGGAATTTTCAACGGTATTTTTATCAACGCCAAGACCACTGGTTGTATTTCCTTGAGGGTCAATGTCAATGACAAGAACTTTTTTATTCTTAACGGCAAGGCATGCACTCAAATTTACAGCGGTTGTCGTTTTACCAACACCACCCTTTTGGTTGGCAACTGCAATGATCTTAGCCATAAAACACCTCGTATAATTATGCTTTGATTTATCATTCTTTTTGGAGCATACCTATTATATCACAAATTAAGTGAAAGTGAATGTTTCACGTGAAACAAATCTGGTAGATTGGCTTAATCAACGGTTTCAAAATTTTTATTGCCTTATGTGATTTGAAACAGGATCCGTAATAGGACATACCTTATATAGATACTCGTATAACTCATTGATTTCTATAATTTGCTTATGATTTCTCCTACTTTTTTCAACCACATATCACACTTTCAGATTTGTAGAATATATTCGTTCATTTATTGATAAGGATAAATCTCACGCAAGTTACAGCCTATCTTAAGCAAATACCGCTTATGCTTATATTTATATAGTAAAAAATTAACTATCACTCTTATTTTTTAACTCTCTTCTATTTCATACACTGATTATTATGTTTTGATTTCTCGCTGAAGTCTCTTTGTCATTTCACTTTCTCGACACACTTAAAAATAGATACCAAAAGACCGAGTAGTCTTCAGACCAATCTAAATTTATAAACTTTAAATACATGTCCCCAGGCCTCATTTGACCATAAAAAGTTACACTATAAATGCAATATAGATATTACTATGATATTGAATATCATAGACTTTACTGCATTCTTATCATGTAATGTAGTATTATACTTCATAATTCGTCATATTAGCATCTTATATGGGTCTATTATGACAGGGGTAAAACGGATAGATTATAGATGGAGTACACATTCATATTTGCAGGACATAATAAGATGAAAAAAAGAAGTAGAGAGTTTTCATCTATCTACTTCTCAGGCTTCATTCGATCTGACTATTTGATATAATCACTTCTTTTGATATTCATTAATATCGTGCTTTTTACAAACATCTAAATAAAATCATAATGGGATATTGTTTACTTAGACCTTTGGATTTGTTTTCAAAGTACAGATATTCTTGATGTGAATTCAATGCCTACTGTTTTAACGAGATCCTAAATATATATTTGAAACTGACTTCATACTCTTCGATTCAGATACGTATAGTAATATATCTTCACCATCTATTCCCGTCCAAACCATAAATGTTTCACGTGAAACAAAAGGGAAGGATTCTTCTCCTTCCCTTTCTTTTTATATATCCAGATTGTTTACTGTCTTAGCGTATTTGTGGATGAATTCCTTTCTGGGCTCTACCTTCTCACCCATCAATATGGTGAAGATTTCATCGGACAGTACCGGATCCTCAACCTCTACCTTCAGTAGATTTCTTGTTTCAGGATTCATGGTAGTTTCCCAAAGCTGATCTGAGTTCATCTCACCCAAGCCCTTAAAACGCTGTATAGTGATATTGTTGTCTTCCTTCTTCCAGTTCTTTTCTTTCATCAGCTTCTGAAGCTCACGGTCATTATAGACATAATACTCTTCCTTACCTCTCTTGACTTTATACAGGGGGGGCTGAGCGATATACACATGACCGTTCTCTACCAGAGGCCTCATATATCTGTAGAAGAAGGTGAGCAGTAATGTTCTTATATGGGATCCGTCCACATCGGCATCGGCCATAATAATAACCTTATGATATCTGAGCTTGGAAAGATCCATATCCTTGCCTATACCGCTGCCCAAAGCTGTGATGACAGGACTGAGTTTATCATTACCATAAACCTTGTCCTCTCTCGATTTTTCAACATTGAGCATTTTTCCCCATAGCGGCAGTATGGCCTGGAATCGACGGTCCCTTCCCTGCTTTGCGCTTCCGCCTGCAGAGTCACCCTCAACAATGAAAATTTCACACTTTTCCGGATCCCTCTCAGAGCAATCAGCAAGCTTACCGGGAAGAGAGGTAGACTCAAGCACTGACTTCCTCTTTGTCATTTCTCTTGCCTTTCTGGCAGCCTCTCTCGCACGGAAGGACAAAAGGGTTTTCTCTACGATAATCTTCGCCATCTTTGGGTTTTCTTCAAGGATGTAGCCCAGTTTCTCTGTAACTACGCTTTCTGTAAATGAACGAATATCAGCATTACCTAGCTTTGTCTTGGTCTGTCCTTCGAACTGGGGATCAGGCAGTTTGACACATACAATAGCAGTCAAACCTTCTCTGACATCCTCACCCGAGAGATTCTTATCACTTTCTTTCAACTGATTAATCTTACGGGCATAGTCGTTGACAACCTTTGTGATTGCAGTCTTAAAACCGGTAACATGTGTACCGCCTTCTGTGGTGGCAATATTATTGGCATAGCTGTAGACATTCTCAACAAAGGAGTCAGTATATTGCATGGCCACTTCAAGCTCCATATCATCCTTTTTGGCGCTGAAGTAGATAATTTCAGGATGAATGGTTTCTTTGTTTTTATTAATGTACTCCACAAAAGAACTGATACCACCCTCATAGTGAAGAACGACCTTGTTCTCTTCTTCACCACGCATATCAATCAGATTGATGGTGATATTCTTATTGAGAAAAGCCATTTCTCTGAATCTCTTTAAGAGGACATCAAAGTCAAATACTGTCTCTTCAAAAATATCTGCATCAGGCTTAAAGGTGGTCTTTGTTCCCTGCAGGCTGGGATCACATTCTCCCACCATCTCCACGGGTGTTGTTGGCATACCTCTGGAATAGCGCTGCCTAAATATCTTCCCGTCACGCATGACTTCGACTTCCATCCACTCGGAGAGTGCATTAACCACCGATGCACCAACGCCATGCAAACCGCCCGATACCTTATAACCCTCACCACCGAATTTGCCACCCGCATGGAGTACTGTATGAACCACTTCCAGGGTGGGAATCTTAAGTTTGGGATGGATACCGGTCGGAATACCACGACCATTATCTATATTGGTTATACTATTATCCTTATTTATAATTACAGAAATGGTGTCACAATATCCGGCCAAGGATTCATCAATGCTATTGTCGACTATCTCATAGACTAAGTGGTGTAATCCTCTGGAAGATGTACTTCCTATATACATACCTGGTCTTTTCCTTACGGCTTCTAGCCCTTCCAGGACCTGTATCTGCTCGTCATCATAGCTTTGATGGTTATTGATTTCTGTCATGGGGTTAATTCCTCCTGTCGGATGATAAAGGTTTACATACCCGTTTCTTCAGCGTTGCTGATGATATGGGAGACAAGTAGACTTTCTCCTCGCCTCCCTCACGGGTTATGATAAAGGATTTTGGAATATCCTCACCTATAGTCGTAATTATTCCCTTTTCCTCACATTTTTTTAAGTATTTTCTGGTGGTCTGTGAGGTTGTGGTTCTTTCAATATCCATGATGGCCACGATATCTTTTATTAAAACTATCTCGTTTGATCCAATATGAAGAAACATAGAACCACCCTATCAATTTTAGTCTAGTTTTCAAATCCGGTCAACTTTTCAAGGAAACGCACCCATTCTCTACAAAAAACCTGGTGACCGCTTTTCCCTTTATGCCGGAATAAGGAACATCATCGGTTGCAGTAATTAAAGTCTGAACATCATACAATCCTTCCAGAAGATATTCCTGTCGTTTGGTATCAAGTTCGGACATCACATCATCCAATAGCAGCACAGGCTTTTCTCCTCGAATGGATTCGACAAACAGCAATTCGGATATAATCAAGGCCAGTGCCAGGCTTCTTTGCTGTCCCTGGGAACAATACTGCCTCGAATTCATATCATTGAGAAGGATTTCAAAATCATCCCTATGGGTTCCGTAAAGGCATTGTGATAATGCCATTTCCTTTGCCATATTTTTATCCAACTTCTGTCTTAATGCTTCTTCAAAATCCTCTGGCCCAAAGGATGCATCCATAGGACAAAAAGTCTTATAGATCAACTGTGATAGTTCTTTTCCGCTGGATATATGATGAATCTCATGCTGCATGTATTGGTTCAGTCTTTCAATGGTCTTCATTCGCGTATAAGCAATCCTGCTTCCGAATTGCGCCAATTGCTCATTCCAAACAGGGATGACATCCTTGTATTTTTGCTCCCCACTGGATTTCTTCAGGGCAAGGGACTTGTTTTTTATGATCCCGTTATACTGCTGAAGATTGTGCAGATACTGTCGATTGGTCTGGCAGAGCAATACATCGATGAATTTTCTTCTTTCTGCAGGAGAACCCTTGACAACATCAAGGGTTTCCGGAGAAAAAAGTATCATATTGAGGGTTCCGAGAATATCTGACAGCTTGCTTCGCTTTATGCCATTGATTTCTGCATATCGTCCCTTTTCTTTTGCATACTTAATGACAATATCTGTTGGACGTTGATCAATCAAAGCCTCGAGCTTTATCTCAAAGCCCGTCTGTCCATACTGAATCAGATCATTATAATTATTGCTGCGATGGGACTTGCCGGTGGCGGCAATATATAATGCCTCCAACACATTGGTTTTACCCTGGGCATTTTGTCCGAACAGGAGATTGATGCCTTCGCCAAAAGCAATAACCTGTTTATTGTAATTTCTGAAATGAGAAAGCTCGATGGATTTGATAATCACTTTTCTTCACCGGCCTGGGTGATGACGTATTCCTTGCCCAGAACCTTGACGCGATCATTAGGCCTGAGTTTTCTGCCGCGTCTTGTCTCCTTTTCATCATTGACGAAAATATCATTTTCAAAGATGAAAAGACGTGCCTCTCCCCCTGTGCCTATGATGTTCGCCAGTTTTAAAAACTGATCCAGCTTGATATATTCTGTTGTAATGGGGACATTTATCATATGAAGCACCCCTTTTAATTGCTCTTAATTCTTACAGGAAGAATCAGATAGAGATAACGATCATGGTCAACGGCTGTAATAATGCAGGGGCCGATATTGGAAGTAAAGGATATTTTGATGGTCTCATCGCTTATTACCTTCAGCGCATCAATGAAATAGCGCGGATTGAATCCAATATGAAGGTTGTTTCCGTCATTTTGAATCTTAATCTGCTCCTTGGACAAACCAATCTCGGCAGTTGACGAAATAACAAGATTGTCATCACCAATGGTGAAACGAACAGGATACCGCTTATCGTCACTGGTTATCAGGGAGGCTCTCTCAAGGCTCTCTGCCAGCTCCTTAGTGTTAACCTGAATGACTGTCTCAAACTGTGATGGAATGTAGCGTCTGAAGTTCATAAATTCCCCGTCAAGTACGTTGGAGACAATGCGGCAATGACTGAAGTTAAAGGATATAAGGTTTCCCGAAAGGGATATGGTCATGGCATCATTGGAGGATTCCAGAATGCGCAGGATTTCATTCATATTTTTTCCGGGAACAACAACATTAAACTTTACATCCTCCTTGATAACAGAATGAGCCACAGCCATTCTGAAACCATCCAGAGCAACAATTCGGATTTCACCCTGATCGGCTTCTATCAGTGCACCGGTCATGATCTTTCTGTTTTCGTCGGTTCCTACTGCAAATATGGTTTGCTTGATAAGCTCCTTTAATGTGGCCTGGGAGATAGAGAAGGAAAGATCTTCCTGGGAAACGGGAGGCAAAGGATAGGATTCTGCATCCATACCCTTTATTTCGAAATAGGAGTTTAAGCATTCAATGCGAACCTTGTTTCCGTCAAAGACTTCAATGGCCACCGGAGCATCTGGAAGGCGACGGATTATTTCACCGAACATCCTGGCGTTGATAACAATGGCGCCCTTTTCTTTGATATCTGCTTCAACAATGTACTCAATACCCAAGTCAAAGCAATTGCCTATCAGTTTTAATTGTTCATCGGCCTGTATGAAGATACCTTCAAGAATGGGTAATGTTGCTTTTGACATAACCGCCTTCTGAACGACATTGATAGCATCCATGAGATTCTGTTTGAGGACAATTGCCTTCATTTTCTTTGCCTCCGTTTTTTCCTTCTTTTTATTCAGAGATCAGTCGTAATAGTAGTAAGGGGTGTGGATTCTGTTGAAAAGTGGTTAAAAGCGTTTAATATCTTCGTTTTCGCCTGTTAAAAACTTTGTTGAAAACTCTCATGATTTCAAAGTCAACTTGTGAGCAAATTTTCGGGTCACTTTTATTCACCGTTTTTCCAAGGATAATCCACAGGATTTTGGGGAAAGTTTTCATTATTGCTTCCCTGTTATGTTTCGCTTCATTTCTGAAATAGCCCGTCTGAGCTCGGAATTTCTGTCCATTTCCTCTTGAATCTTGTCGCAGGCATGCATAACGGTGGTGTGATCCCTTCCTCCAAAGACCTGTCCTATTCTGGGAAGGGACATGCCCGTAAGCTCGCGGCACAAATACATGGCCACCTGTCTGGGGAAGGAAATGTCTCTGGATCGCTTTGATGTGGTAAGCTGATCCGGAGAAATGTCATAATATCGAGAAACCACCTTCATAATGGTATTGTGATTGACATTGGTCACCGATATACCGGCCAGGATCTGTTTCAGACAATCCTGAGCCAACTCCAGCGTAATGGGGCTGCCGGTTAAGGAAGCATACGCAATAACGCGGTTTAACGCCCCCTCCAGCTCTCTGATATTGGATTCAATATTATCAGCAATATAGACCAGTACCTCATTGGGGATATCATAGCGCTCCAATTGGGACTTCTTTCTTAATATGGCGATACGGGTTTCATTGTCGGGCGCCTGGATATCAGCAATCAGACCCCATTCAAATCTCGAACGGAGTCTGTCCTCAAGGGTGTTGATTTCTTTTGGTGGTTTATCGCTGGAGATAACGATTTGCTTATTGGCCTCATAGAGTGCATTGAAGGTATGGAAGAATTCCTCCTGGGTTCTTTCCTTACCCCCGATAAACTGTATATCGTCAATAAGCAGTACGTCGATATTTCTGTACTTGTTTCTGAACTCCTCGTTTCTGTCGTCCTTAATGGCGTTGATGAGTTCATTGGTAAATTTCTCTGAAGAAGTATAAAGAACTCTTGCGTTGGCGTTCTGTTCAATGACATAGTGGCCGATGGCATGCATAAGGTGCGTCTTGCCAAGCCCCACACCACCATAGATAAAGAGAGGATTGTAAGCGGTGGCAGGTGCTTCGGCTACGGCCAAAGCCGCGGCATGAGCCAACTGGTTGCCATTTCCTTTAACAAAGGTGCTAAAGGTATATTTGGGATTGAGTATGGAAAGCTGAGGTGTAGTGTCTTCAATGACTGTTTCCTTCTGAATTTTAGTTTCCGCGGATTTGACACAAAGCTCTACTTCAAGATCACGTTGCGTGACTATTTTAACGGCATTTTGTATAAGATCTTTATATCGTGATTTGATAATACCCAGATTAAATTCCGACGGAACTTCTAATATAAGACTACTCTTTTCAATTGAAATGGGAATAATGGGTTCAATCCAGGTGCTGAAACTAACACTGGTCATTTCTTCTTCCAAAAGCTTCATCACTTCAGCCCATATTTCCCTTAAGCCAGATGCCATTAGAAATTCCTCCATTTGTTTTCCTAACCGTATACTTAAATATATCAAACTTCGTAAAGTGTTTCAACACATTCGTTCTCAACAATTTCTTGACTTAGTGACAGATCGCATTATATAATATTTGCTGTGTCCCTATGGAAAGAATAATGTATTGTTATAAATACAATTGAACGGAGGTGTCCATCCATGCTTCGTACCTACCAGCCAAAGAAAAGGCAACGTTCAAAAGAACACGGCTTCAGAAAGAGAATGAAAACTGCCAACGGCAGAAAAGTTTTGAGAAGAAGAAGACTGAAGGGCAGAAAAAAGTTAACTGCATAAAGACCAATTATTGGTCTTTTCTTCTATGTTGCGAAAAATCAGGTAATATGATGAATAAACTGCCTGTACTGACAAAGAACAACGAATTTCAACGGGTCTATAGCAAGGGAAGATATTCTGCTTCCGCCTTTTTGGTCATCTATGTTCTCCCCAATCGTTTGGACAAAACCAGAATAGGTATTACGACCAGTAAAAAAGTTGGTAATGCCGTCAAACGAAACAGAATGAGACGGCTTATTCGGGAGAACCTAAGAATACTCAGTGATCGGTTGATCAAGGGCATTGATATCGTAGTGGTTGCAAGAAAAGCAGAGGAAACAGCTTCCTTAGAGACTATAGGGAAAGAGTTAAGGTATCTTCTTCACAGGTTGGAGCTTTTAGATAGGGAAATAGAATGATAAAAAGGTTTTTGATTTTTGTCATACGCTTATATCGACGTTATATATCCCCTCTTAAAAGAAAGCCTTCATGCAGATTTTATCCGACATGTTCCCAATATGCTCTGGAAGCCATTACACGATATGGGGCGTTTAAAGGTTCTTATCTATCAATACGGAGACTTTTGAAATGCCATCCATTTCATCCCGGAGGCTATGACCCTGTGAAATAATTATCCGGAGGGAAATTTAATGACGGGAATATTAAGCGCAATTGGCTTGTTGTTCGGGAAGCTGATGTACTTTATCTATAACACAGTCGGCTTCCATAATTATGCTCTTTCAATCGTCTTTTTTACCATTGTGTACAAGCTTATCCTTCTTCCCTTAACCATGAAGCAGATTAAATCCAGCCAAAGGATGCAGGAGATTCAGCCTGAGCTGGCGCGGATTCAGGAAAGATATAAGCACGACAAAGAAAAGCTCAATGAAGCAACCATGAAGCTCTATCAGGAAAAAGGATATAATCCTGCCTCCGGATGTCTTCCATTATTTATCCAATTGCCCATACTGATTGCTCTGTTCTATGTTATCAGAATGCCCATGTCCTATATGCTTGAGATTCCTGCGAAGGCCGTGGGTGAGATGACCATTGTCTCCATTCAGAAGGGTGAGTTTAATTACGGTAATGTGGGTGAAGAAGCCTATAACAAAATAAAGGACGATCCTTTAGAGGTCTATCAGGCCTTCATTCAGAAGGATCCTTATTATGAAGTCAAGATTATGAGTGTTATCGATAAGGATCCGGCGCTGATTCAGAACAATACCTACCTTAATGACAGCCAGAAAGATGTTTTATCAAGCTTTAATCTGAAAATGTTCAATATCTTCAATTTTGGTACGCCGCCCACCCTTGACTTTAAGGCGATAACATCTGATCCGGCAACCAATATTCCTCCGCTGGTACTGCTTCTGCTTGCTGTACTGACGACTTACTTTACGGCTGTCCTTTCCATG
>Ga0116192_1000238_pt1 | contig 43457 bp, 40 predicted proteins | sample AD_UKC113_MetaG_FD_89876 | JGI IMG/M metagenome (GOLD analysis project Ga0116192, IMG submission 89876) | Active sludge microbial communities of municipal wastewater-treating anaerobic digesters from Hong Kong - AD_UKC113_MetaG | ecosystem: Engineered > Bioreactor > Anaerobic > Digestate...
ACATGAGCGTTTCATGTATTTATATTATACCATGATTGTTATGTCCTTAACTACTCTTTTAGATAAAAAAAGCCCACTTTTCAGTGAGCTTTGTCTTCAGTCTGAAAGCCCGTATTACTACGGGCTTTTCTTATTCCATCCACAGCATGGGGTCGTCGCTGTACTTCCAGAAATACTGACCATTTATCCTGATCTTAATCCTATAAGGTGATACCTCCGGATCCTCGCTCTCGAAAGCTTCTATGGGAAGCTTTAAAGTTTTGTCAGTGCCATTCTCGGCAGGGGTCAGGATTAAGCGGTTTTTATGTACCAGATATGTTCCGGTAAAACCTTCCCTGTCCTCGTATTCACTGGGCAGATATTCAAAAGTACCATCTTCAAAAAAGATATAGCGATCAGTAAAACCGGAACCCACAGAAGGCGAGGCGTGCCATGAGCCCACAAAGTCTTTCATAAACTGCTTATCCACATTGGTCAGGACAAGCTCTTCCTTCTCATCATCCCGGGTTACAATCTCTTCTTTATGGGTGTTATCGGCCTTGGCTTCGTTCTTAGCCTCCATCCTTGAACAGCCCGAAAGAAGCAGAAATACAATAAGAATAAGGGATAAGCGCTTCATTCAAAGAAAAGCCTTTCTTAATAATTTCTTCAATTACTAAATTATAGCATAACAGAACCAGGGATGAACAGTCCATCTTTGGAGCATAGTATAGGCAATAAAATAGGCGGAGGGTCTCTCCCTGATTAACCCGCCCGCCTAACCTGCTTCCGATGTGTTATGAAGCAGGATTTGACTTCTTAAAGTCATTTGCTTGACAACTCCTCAACTTAAGAAACAACTGCGCCTATAGGGTGGAATCATCTCCTTTACTGGTTATTCTTAAAACTGGCTGTGACTCTTTTTGCTTTCCCCTCCTTACCCACTGTTTTTGATGAAACCTTTCCTCCATGTGCACCATCGTTCTTTACCATACCCTATGCTTGCGGACAATTTGAACATTCCTAAAATTTCCCTTATTGCTTATCCATAAATTTGACAGAAACCTGGTGTTTTTTTGTATATACTTTTTATCTGGATCAAAGCAGTACATATGGTATAATGATTTTCATGCATTATAATACAGTGATACAGCAAGAAACGGGGGATGGTTTATGAAAGCGGTTATAACGGTCCTTGGCTGCGATAGAATAGGTATAATAGCATCTATTACAGGAATTCTGGCAAAAACCAATGTAAACATCTTGGATATCTCTCAAACCATCATGCAGAACATCTTCAGCATGATTATGCTGGTGGATCTGTCGGGTATGAATTGTGAATTCTCCAAGCTCAGCGAGCTTTTGACAAAAGTCGGCGAGGAGCTGGGTGTAGAAGTCAGGCTGCAGAGGGAAGAGATATTTACCCGTATGCATAGAATATAGGAGGTACATATGTTTAATGGGAATGAGATCCTGGAGACCATTTATATGATCTCTCAGGAGAACCTGGATATCCGCACCATTACCATGGGTATTTCCCTGCGGGATTGTGCTTCGGACAGCGCCAGGACCTCCTGCCGGAAGATTTATGATAAGATAAGCCGCTATGCCCAGAACCTGGTCAAGACCGGTGAAGACATTGAGCGGGATTTTGGTATCCCCATTATCAATAAACGCATCTCCGTGACCCCCGTTGCATTGGTGGCCGAAAGCAGCGATGCTGATAATTACGCGGTTTTTGCTAAAGCTATGGATGATGCGGCCAAAAACGTGGGTGTTAATTTCATTGGCGGATTTTCAGCCCTGGTGCACAAGGGCTACACCAAGGGGGACGCGCTTTTAATTAAAGCCATTCCCGAAGCCCTTTCCACCACCGAACGGGTATGCTCCTCGGTGAACCTTGCCACCACCAAGACGGGAATTAATATGGATGCTGTCAAGGAGATGGGGCTTGTTATCAAGGAATGCGCCGAAAGAACCAGGGATCGGGGAGCCATAGCATGCTCCAAGCTGGTGGTCTTTGCCAATGCGGCTGAGGATAATCCTTTCATGGCCGGTGCCTTCCATGGTGTGGGCGAACCTGAATGTGTTATTAACGTCGGTGTCAGCGGCCCCGGTGTAGTGGCTAGCGCCCTGAAGAATTTAAAAGGCGCCGACCTGGGAACAGTGGCCGAAACCATTAAAAAGACGGCCTTTAAGATTACACGAATGGGACAATTGGTGGCGCAGGAAGCCTCCTCAAGGTTGAAGGTGCCCTTCGGTATAGTGGATCTTTCTCTGGCTCCCACGCCGGCCATAGGTGACAGTGTGGCTCATATTCTGGAGGCCATGGGTTTGGAACGCTGCGGCGCCCATGGAACAACTGCCGCCCTGGCCCTCCTTAATGATGCCGTTAAGAAGGGCGGTGTTATGGCTAGCTCCTATGTGGGCGGCTTAAGCGGAGCCTTTATCCCCGTCAGTGAGGATGCGGGCATGATTGATGCGGCCATTTGCGGAGCCCTTTCCATAGAAAAGCTGGAGGCCATGACCTGTGTATGCTCGGTAGGATTGGATATGATTGCGGTTCCCGGTGATACACCGGCATCGACCCTCTCGGCCATCATTGCCGATGAGGCCGCCATTGGTGTGGTCAACAACAAGACAACGGCGGTGCGCATTATCCCTGTTCCCGGTATGAAAGAGGGCGATGTGGTGGAATACGGCGGCTTGTTCGGGCGCGCACCCATTATGCGGGTAAATCCCTTCTCGGCAGAAGAGTTTATCCAGCGCGGCGGACGGATCCCGGCCCCGTTGCAGAGCCTGAGGAATTGATAGGGTGTGACGGCCACTATAAGAATCTAAGGTTTTATTTGAAGTAATTTCGTGGTAATATAGCAATCATATGGGATGTATGATGGGAGAGTGCAAGCATGACTTTTGAACTTCGTGAATCGGGAAATGTCATTATTGTTGCCGTGGAAGGCCAGGTTCGTATCTCAACACAGAGCGAGTTTAAGGAATACATGGATATGCTCTATGAAAAGTACGGAAATGGCACCGTGCTTTTGGACATGCAAAAGGTGAGTTATATGAATAGTGCGGCCATAGGTATCATTGTGGATACCTTCCGAAGGTTCAGGGACAATGACGGCCGTCTGATCCTCTCCGGACTAACTCCCGAAATTGCCAAGCTGTTTGAGGTGACCAAGCTCAATCGGTTTATTGAGATTTATGCCGATGTGGGGGAAGCAGAGGCGAAGCTTGTCAATCAATGACTTGCTAATTCAGCCAATATTTGATAGAGTATTAGAGTCAAGGGTGCTGTATTCAGCGCCCTGTTTGTATGTTTGGAGATTGTTAGTAAAATGTCAATGGGAGGAAGGCTCATGATTCCCCGGCAATTTTATCTTGGTGATGTTGTCGAATTGAAGAAGGAGCACCCCTGTGGGAGCAAGCAGTGGAAGGTGCTGCGTACCGGTGCGGACTTTCGCATTGAGTGCATGGGATGCAAGCATTCAGTGATGATTCCCCGGGTGAAGTTTGAGAAAAGCGTTAAGAAGGTTATCAGTTCATCACATCAGGAAAGCTCAGAATAGACAAAAGCGCTCTTCAAAGATCTATTTTATTATACTATTTTTCACCATTGAAATAAGCTATATTGCAGGAATATAATTGAGTTCGTGACCCTCGGGCCACTATGTCTACAGTATAGTGTATACGTTTTACTGCATTAAGAGGTGGCATTGTGGAATCTATTTTACTTCTTATACTGTTCCCGTTATTTACAGGTACTATATTGCTTTTTGTCAAAAATGACAGCCTCAGAAAGATCATCGTCAGGCTGGCGGCGCTTATTCTGATAGCGGTCTCACTTTTGACTACTGTACGCTATTTTAACGACGGCTTGACCCTTGCTTTACATAGAGAATGGATCAACTATGGCATGGTGGTCATAGAAAGCATCCTGGCCATTGTGATTATAGCGCTCAGCATCAAGCATAAAAAGCATCTTCCAATTTTATTGATCTTAATCCAGACCCCCCTGATTAACTGGTACGAGTTTACCCATTCCCATGAGGTGGAGATCAAGGCCGATATAGTCATTGATCGCTTCACCCTGATCATGGTTCTGATTACGGGGGTTATAGGGAGCCTTATCTGTGTTTATGCCCTCAATTATATGAAGGATTACCATCACCATCATCAGGAGGTTAAGGACAGACGCCCCTTTTTCTTCTTTCTGCTGTTTGCCTTTTTATCGGCCATGTTCGGTATAGTGCTGTCCAACAATCTTTTGTGGATGTATTTCTTCTGGGAGATAACAACCCTGTGCTCCTTCTTGCTGATTGGCTATACCCAGGAAGAAACCGCAGTGAAGAATGCCTTTAAGGCGCTAATTATGAATCTTTTAGGTGGATTTGGCTTTGCGGCAGGGATAATCTACTTAGGCTATGCCGTGGGCACCCAGGAGCTCAATCAGCTTCCTGTTCTGGCCCAATCGGGTATTGATCTTTTGATACCCGCCGTGCTTTTAGCCATTGCCGGTGTGTCCAAGTCGGCTCAAATGCCTTTCTCAAGCTGGCTTCTTGGCGCCATGGTAGCGCCCACGCCCTCCTCGGCCCTGCTTCACTCCTCAACCATGGTCAAGGCCGGGGTTTATCTGCTCATCCGCATTGCCCCCATTCTGGGCTTCAATGTGGCGGGTATTCTGGTTATGATGGTCGGGGGCATCACCTTCCTGCTGGCCTCTCTGATGGCCATCACCCAGTCGGACGGAAAGAAGGTTCTGGCCTACTCCACCATCTCCAACCTGGGCCTTATCGTGGCCTGTGCCGGTATCGGTTCCTATGAATCCATCTGGGCAGGGATGCTGCTCATTATCTTCCATGCCATCGCCAAGTCCCTTATGTTCCTGTCGGTGGGCACTGTGGAGCATAATATGGGAAGCCGGGATATTGAGGATATGCACGGCCTGATCATCAAGCTTCCCGAAATGGCGCTGATGATGACCATAGGCATAGCAGGCATGTTCCTGGCCCCCTTCGGCATGCTGGTTTCCAAGTGGGCGGCCTTGAAGGCCTTTATTGATTCTGACAACATTCTCATTGTTATGATCCTGGTCTTCGGAAGCGCTGCGACTCTCTTTTACTGGACCAAATGGCTGGGAAAGCTGGTTGCTGTGCTCAATAAGATTGAACGCATCCCGTCAAAGCTGACCTTTGACGAGTGGATAGCTCTGGGAACCCATGCGGTGCTGACAGTAGTGATTTGTTTTGCCTTCCCGCTGATAGGCAATCAATTTATCGAACCCTACCTCAACGCCCAGTTCGCTGTTCAGATGGATGCGGTCATCTCCGACGGCAATATCAAGATCATGTCCATGATGCTTGGAATGATCCTCCTGATCCCCCTGGGCCTTCTGGGCTTTGTCGCCCTTAAGGAGGACAGGATTGTCACCTCCTACATGGGCGGGGTCAATCAGGGCGACAACCGCTATTTTACCGATGCTCTGGGGAACAGAAAGAAAATGTATCTCAGCAACTGGTATATGGAGAAATATTTCAGCGAGACGCGCCTGAATACCATTGGCATCATCACCACTTCAGCCGTTATCGTGGTCATCTTTTTCATGGCGTTAGGAGGTGTTCTCTAATGACAGGCAGTACCTTGAGTGTGCTCCTTTATATCTTTGTCGGGCCTATCGTGGGAGGACTTATCTCCGGCCTTGACAGAAAAATTACCGCAAGAATGCAGGGCCGTTACGGACCCCCGCTGCTGCAGCCCTTTTATGACGTGTTTAAGCTCCTGTCCAAGGAAAGCATTGCCGTCAATGGTATACAGAACTTCTTTATCTTTTGCTTCCTTATTTTTGTGGTCTTTACCGGCAGCCTGTTTTTTATGGGTGGGGACATTCTCCTGGTCATCTTCGCTCTGACATTGGCCTCCATTTTCATGGTGCTGGGCGCATATTGCGCCAATTCCCCCTATTCCAGCATAGGGGCCATGCGGGAGCTTTTGCAGATGATGGCCTATGAACCCATGGTGCTGTTGACCGCCATTGGCTTCTATGTGGTGACCAAGAGCTTTAATATTACTGAAATTATGGGTTTCAATGTGCCCTTGGTGCTCTATCTGCCCGGCATCTTCCTGGGCTTTGCCTATATTCTGACCATGAAATTGAGGAAATCCCCCTTTGACTTAAGCATGAGCCATCATGCTCACCAGGAGGTAGTAAAGGGGATTACCACTGAGTTTTCGGGCTCCACGCTTGCCATGATTGAAATCGCCCACTGGTACGAGAATCTGTTCCTCATGGGCTTTATCTTCCTGTTCTTTGTCTGGAAGATGCCCGGAAGCTGGCTGGTGGGCCTGGGCGCCTGCATTATTATGTACTTTATTGAGATAGTCCTTGACAATGCCTCAGCGCGTGTTAAGTGGCAGTTGGCCTTCAGCTCGGCCTGGATTGTGGCCGCCGCCCTGGGCTTTACCAATCTTCTCATACTTTTTTTGATGAAATAGAGGTGTTTCACCATGTCGTTCCTTAAAAAATCTCCCTGGATTATCCATTATGACGGAACAAGCTGTAACGGCTGTGATATAGAGGTTCTAGCCTGCCTGACCCCCCTTTATGATGTTGAGCGCTTCGGCGTTGTGAATACGGGCAATCCCAAGCATGCCGATATTCTGCTCATCACAGGCTCAGTCAATGAGCAGAATAAGGATGTGGTCTGGCAGATCTTCAATCAGATGGCCAACCCCAAGGTGGTGGTAGCCGTGGGCATTTGTGCCACCTCGGGCGGAATCTTTGCTGAATGCTATAATGTAATGGGCGGAGTGGACAAGATCATCCCTGTGGATGTCTATGTTCCGGGTTGCGCCGCCAGACCTGAATCCATTATTGATGGTGTTGTCAAGGCCCTGGATATCCTTGAGGAAAAACGTGTGGCCCTGGCCAGAAGGAGAAGGAAGGCCCGCAAGGCCCGTCCCGTTTCCCTCACCAATTTGTTTTAGAAAGGATGGCAAGCCATGGTCGATAAACAAACTATAACTGAGGTCAAAGTGGACGAGCTGGTGGATAAGGCTGTGCTCATGAAGGGCCAAGGCTATCGTCTTGTACAGATTTCCTGCACCTTTAAAGATTGCTTTGAGATTACCTATTCCTTTGACAAGGATTATGAATTGGAACATTTCCGGATTTACGGGGAAAGGGATGAGGAGATTTTATCCATCAGCCAGGTATTCTTCTCGGCCTTTCTCTATGAAAATGAGATGAAGGATCTCTTCGGTGTCAAGATAAAGGACATTGCCATTGATTATCAGGGCGGCCTTTATCGGGTGGCCCAAAAGACACCCTTCGCACCACAGAAGGAAGAAGAGGAGGAAGCAGAGCATGTCTAAACGATCCATTGTCCCCTTCGGACCCCAGCACCCGGTGCTTCCCGAGCCCATTCATCTGGATTTGGTGCTGGAGGATGAAAAGGTTGTGGAGGCCATTCCCTCCATCGGTTTTGTCCACAGAGGCCTGGAAAAGCTGGTTGAAAAAAAGGAATTTACAGAGTATGTCTATGTGGCCGAAAGAATCTGCGGCATATGCAGCTTTATGCATGGCATGGGCTATTGCCAGGCCGTTGAAAATATTTTGGACATTAAGGTTCCCGACAGGGCCGAATACTTAAGAACCTTATGGGCCGAGCTTTCGCGCATCCACAGCCATCTTATGTGGCTGGGACTTTTGGCCGATGCCTTCGGCTTTGAGAGCCTCTTTATGCACTGCTGGAGGCTCAGGGAACAGATCCTGGATATCTTTGAAACCACCACCGGCGGACGGGTTATTTTCTCGGTCTGCAAGATTGGCGGGGTCAGAAAGGATATCGATAAGGACACCCTCAAAGGGATTGTAACCATTCTGGATAAGATGCAGAAGGAGCTCAAAGAGCTCACCGATGTGTTTATCGAGGATTACTCGGTTCAGCACAGGCTGGTGGGCGTTGGGGTGCTGACCAAACAGGAGGCCCATGATGTGGGTGCCGTAGGCCCCATGATGCGCGCCAGCGGTATCGCCCAGGACATGAGAATGCTGGGCTACGCGGCTTATAAGTACCTCGACTTTGAGCCCGTTGTGGAGAACGACGGGGACTGCTATGCCAGAACCCTGGTGCGTATCCGGGAGATCTATCAGTCCATGAACCTCATTCGCCAATGTGTTGAAAAGATGCCCGAGGGCGAGATAGAGGAAAAGTTCAAGGGCATGCCCCAGGGCGAGCGCTATGAACGGCTTGAACAACCCCGGGGAGAGGTTATTTACTACGTCAAGGCCAACGGAACCAAGTTCCTGGATCGGGTCAGGGTCAGAACGCCTACCTTTACCAATGTTCCAGCCCTTTTGAAGGTGCTCCAGGGCTGTGAGCTGGCCGATGTACCCATGATGGTTCTGACCATCGATCCCTGTATAAGCTGCACCGAGCGGTAGGACCCAAGAGAGGTGTTGACAATGACCGTATTGCGTTTTTCAACTTATGTCATAAAAAAGCTGTTTCAGAAACCGGCCACCCATCTGTATCCCATCAAAAAGCAGAAGTTTTTTGAAAGAACCCGGGGACATGTGGCCATAGATATTGATGCCTGTATCTTTTGCGGCATGTGCTCAAGGAAATGCCCAACGGGCGCTATCGGTGTGGATAGAACGGCTAAGCAATGGGATATAGAGCGGCTCAAATGCATACAATGTAGCTGCTGTGTTGAGGTTTGTCCCAAGAAATGCCTGTCTATGGAGAATGCCTATACGGCACCTTCCGAAGGCAGTGTGAAGGATGTGTTCCATGCACGAGTTCCCGATAACCAGCCAGATCGTTAAAATTGCCCAGAAGCATGCAGAGAAGGCCCAGGCTGTACGGGTTTTAAAGATTAACCTGGTGGTGGGGGACTACTCGGGCTATATCGGGGATGCCATCAGACTGTATTTTGATATTCTTTCCGAGGGAACCCTGTGCGAGGGGGCCGAGCTCTCCATCCGGAGAGTGGAACCCATGCTAAGGTGCACAGCCTGCGGAGAGCTGTTTAAGAAGGAGCCCTTTTCCTTTGCGTGTCCCAAGTGTGGGGGCGAGGGTGGTCCTTCCGAAATAGGCAAGGAGTTCTACATTGACAGCATAGAAGTCGAGTAGGTATCCGGCCGGAAAGCCGCTTTTGGTGCCCGGTGCTTTTAAAGCAGGGCCTTAAGATAAAATGAGGCGTATCAATCATGAACAACACCATTCAATACAAGCGCATAACCCTTTATGGACTTGTTCAGGGCATAGGCTTCCGGCCCTCTGTGGCACGGCTTGCCATGAAATACGGCATCAAGGGTGAGGTCAATAACTGGGGAGGTGGGGTCAGCATTCTGGCTTCAGCTCCTGCGGCATTTTTAGAGGATTTTTTGGTCGAGCTGAAGGCCTCACCGCCGCCCCTTTCCGAGATACTGCATATTAAGGTGGAGGACTTAAGTGCTGACCAATATAAGAAGGCCCTGACCCGGACCGAGGAAGCGCGGGAAGGCAGTTTCTATATTGTGGAAAGCCAGCAGGAGTCCGAAGCTCCGGTGATGCTGCCCCCCGACCTTCCGGTGTGCGAGGCCTGTCTGGCTGAGATGGAAGATGCCGAAAACCGGCGGTATAAGCATCTTCTCATAAGCTGCACCCATTGCGGCCCCCGCTATAGTATTATCAAAAAAAGCCCCTACGACCGCATCCATACCACCATGGATGCTTTTGCGTTCTGTCCGCAATGCTATGAGGAGTATACCGCCCCGGAAAGCCGGAGATTCCACGCCCAGACCGTTTCCTGCCATCATTGCGGGCCCCGGATTCAATTTATTCTGCGGGAGGACGTACTTAAGCCGGGGATCGAAACCAAGGCTGTATCTGCGCAGTCCGCGCCTATAAGAACCTGGTCCGGGGAGGAAGGCTTTGAGAAGGCAGTCATCCTCTTAAGAGAAGGCCATATCCTGGCTGTTAAGGGTATAGGGGGCTATCATTTCATAGCAAGCCCCTATCGGGATGGGACTGTCAAGGCCCTGAGAGAACTGAAGCATAGGGAAGAAAAGGCTTTTGCCGTGTGCTTTTCAAGCCTTGAGGACATTAAGGCCTATAGCGAGGTATCAAAGGAGGAGGAAGTCCTCCTGCGCTCCAAGGCACGGCCCATTGTACTCTTGGAGGCCAAAAACCATGATATTCCCTTTTCACCCGAGGTCTGCAAGCATAGCCGGTATATGGGCGCCTTTCTGGCCTATACGCCCATCCTTGTGGCGTTGTGCCGGCGCTTAGGCCCTCTGATTGCCACCAGTGCCAACTTAAGTGATACCCCCATTATCCATCGGGAAGAGGATATCTTAAGCTATCCCATTGCAGAGTCCCATCAGGTTGACGGCAGGGCTGATATTACCGCTTCTGATGCGCCCCGCCCTGTTTTTGCGGGAGTGCTTACCCATGAACGAGAGATTGTGGTGAGTCAGGACGATTCGGTGGCCTGGGTGATTCAGGGCAAGCCCCAGCTTATTCGCCGGGCCAGGGGCTATACGCCTTTGCCCCTTTATATTCAGCCCTTCGAGGCCCATAAGGGGCCTGCTGTTTTGGCTGCCGGCGGGGAACTGAAAAGTGCATTCTGCCTTCAAAAGGGCCCCCTGGCTTATATGAGCCAATACCTGGGGGACCTGGAAAGGGACACAAGCTTAAAGCTTTACCGGGAGAATCTGGAGCATATGGAGGATCTTTTGAAAATAAAGCCGGGTCTCTTGGCCTGCGATCTTCATCCCGATTATGCCACCACCCGTATGGCACAGGAAATGGGGCTTCCCGTCATCAAGGTTCAGCACCACCATGCCCATATTGCTTCGGTCATGGCCGAAAAAGGGCTGGAGGGCCCCGTCATAGGGCTTTCCTTCGATGGAACGGGTTATGGTGCTGATGGAAATGTCTGGGGCGGAGAATTTTTGATCTGTGAAGGGGGCAGCTTTACCCGGGCGGCTTGTCTCAAGCCCATACCCCTATTGATGGGGGACGAGTCCATGAAGGATTGCCTGAAAACTGCTACGGCCTATCTTCATGCCTATAATCTTTCAGAGGCTGTTTCCGATCAGCGTTATCCCATTATTGCCCGGGCCCTGGAGCATAAGGTCAATACCCTTTTATCCTCCAGCATGGGCCGGCTGTTTGATGCGGTGAGCAGCATTCTTAATCTGTGCCAATGGAATACCTATGAGGGCAAGGCCGCCATTCTTTTGGAAAATGCGGCTTGGTCTGCCTTAAAGGAAGGCCATGGGGATGCGTTAAAAGCCCCCGGTTTTGATATAATAGAGGAAAAGGAGCTTTTACGCTTGGATGCCGGGCCTTATTTAACGGCTCTGGCTCAGGAGAAAGCAAGGGGTAGGCTTACCTCACATCGGAGGAATCAATGGGCCCTGGCCTTTCACCGGGCACTTGCCCAGGGGGCTGTGGCTATTGTGGACAGGCTTTCTGAAAGGACGGGCATTAAAGAAGTGGTCCTGTCGGGGGGTGTCTTCCAGAACAAGATACTGGTTCAGGAACTCTTGGCAAGACTGGCTGAAAAAGGCTATAGAAGCCATATGAACGCCAAGGTGCCCACCAACGACGGGGGAATTTGTTTAGGACAGGCCTATGTGGCCATGAAGCAATGGCAAGGGTAAATGAGAAGGCAGGGGCTTAATACCGCCCCTCGAACGGATGGAAAGAAGGATAAAAGATGTGTGTAGCATTGCCGGGATTGGTTTATGAAATAGATGGTGACACGGCTCTGGTGGACTTTAAGGGCAATAAGCTTAAGGTGAATCTGGGCCTGGTGGACGCCAAGGTGGGCGACTATGTGCTGGTCCATGCTGGCATGGCCATTGAGGTTATGAAAAAGGACAGTGCCCAGGAGCTTATGGATATTCTTGAGGAACTCGAGGCCGAGGTCTATGGCAGGGATTGAGAGTATCATTCATGCCCTTAAGGCATATAAAGGCAGAACCCTGACCCTTATGGAGGTCTGCGGTACCCATACCTCGGCCATTATGAAGCATGGTATCAGGGAGCATCTATCCCCCCATATCCGGCTGGTATCGGGGCCCGGCTGTCCCGTGTGTGTCACCCCCGCAGCCTATATCGATGTGGCCGTGCGCTTTGCATTGACCGAGAACCATGTGCTGGTGACCTTTGGGGATATGATGAAGGTGCCGGGGGTAAACGGGGAACTTTATGAAGTCCGTTCCAGGGGCGGAAGGATAAAGATGATTTATTCACCCTTAAGCCTTCTGGATTTGGCCAGGGAAAACCCGGATACCACCTATGTGATGGCGGCTGTGGGCTTTGAAACCACCGCTCCTGTCTATGCCATGCTGATTAAAAAGGCCCGTGAAATGGGCCTTAAGAATATCAGGCTTCTTTTGGCGGTTAAGACCATTCTTCCGGCCATGGAGGCCATTCTTGAAGCCGGAACCGTGGACGGGTTTATCTGTCCCGGCCATGTGAGTGCCATACTGGGAGCCTCGGTCTATGAGCCCCTTCAAAAGCGCTATAACAAGCCCTTTACCATTGTGGGCTTTGAGGGGCCCCAGCTTTTATCGGCCATCCATGATCTTGTGCAGCAGGCGGAGCGGGGTGTTTCGGCCGTCCATAATCTCTACCCCAGTGTGGTGAATCATCAGGGCAATAAAAAAGCCCAGGCGCTTATGGATGAGGTGTTTGTCCCCTGCCATGCCTGGTGGCGGGGCCTGGGGCTGATTAAGGGCTCAGGACTGGCTTTAAAGGATGAATACGGAGACTTTAACGCCACTCAGGAGGAGATTAAGGAGGACGGAACCCTTAAGGGAGGGTGTCGGTGTACCGATGTTATCACCGGGAAAATCAATCCCAACCAATGCCCCTTGTTTGGAAAGGTCTGCACACCCACCAGCCCCCAGGGGGCCTGCATGGTGTCCAGCGAAGGGGCCTGCGGTATCTGGTATGGAACGGGGAGGACTAGCCCATGATTATTAACATGACCCACGGAAGCGGCGGCCAGGCCACCAGTGAGCTGATAAGGGATGTTTTTGCCGCGCATCTGGGCAACAGCTTTTTAAACCGTATGGAGGATGCTGCCGTTCTGCCCTTGGACAATAAGCATCAAAGGTTGGCCTATACTACCGACTCCTTTGTGGTAACGCCCCTTATTTTTAAAGGCGGGGATATTGGAAGGCTTGCGATCTGCGGCACTGTCAATGATCTTCTGGCCATGGGCACCGTGCCTCTGGCGCTGTCAGCGGGCTTTATTATCGAGGAGGGCATGGATACTGTTCTTCTTCAAAGGATCGTTATTTCCATGGCCGAGGCCCTGAAGGAGGCGGGCACCAAAATCGTGGCTGCCGACACCAAGGTCATTGAGGGCCGGGGCGGGCTCTATATCAATACCTCGGGGGTGGGCTATGTCCGTGAAGGCCTTGAGATTGGCGCATCTCAAATCAAGCCCGGGGACGGGCTTATTGTGTCGGGAACCCTGGGGGACCACCATGCTTGTATCCTAAGCCACCGCATGGAGATTGACAATGACATAGAAAGCGATGCAGCTCCGTTGAATGGGATGGTGGAGGCCCTCATTTCTCACAACATTCGCATTCATGCCATGCGGGACATCACCCGGGGCGGCTTAGCCACCATCCTTAACGAGCTCTGCGAGGCCTCCCAGGTGTCAGCCCTTATTGATCACAAGGCCCTGCCTGTGAAAGAAAGTGTCCGGGGCCTCTGCGGCATACTGGGCCTGGATCCCCTTTATATGGGCAATGAGGGGAAGATGCTTTTTGCCATTCATCCCGAGGATGTCAATAAAGCATTGGACATTATAAAAACTGCCCCTTACGGGCAGTCTGCAGCGTTCATCGGCCATGTGAAAGAGGGAAAAGGGGTTTACTTGACGACGGATACCGGAAGCCTGCGTACCCTTCCCGTCCTTTTTGGGGAAGGGCTCCCTCGCATCTGCTGAGCAATAAAAAAGCCGATCCTTTTTATAGGGTCGGCTTTATTTCTACAGGCTTAAAAAGCTTGTCAGATCGGTAAAGTCCCGTCCAAGGCGGAGTCTTTGGATGGTCACATTCTTATCGGCCAGCGCACCCCTGACAATATTGGCCGCATACTCAAAGTCCTGGGGTACAATGACTGCCGTCTGGTCATAGGCAATGGGATAGACCTTGTCCAACAGCTCGGAAAGTATCTTGGCAACACCGTTTTCACAGAAGGGCGAGGCATTGCTTTCCTTTATCCTTATAACTTCAAGGTCGAAATCATAGCTCAAGCATTCCTTCACCTGGCTTTCCAGAGCCTCAATGAAGACCTGGGCATAATCGGGTACATAGAGCTTCTTTTGCTGCTCCAGGCTGATAAAACCATTGATCAGAGGGGCGACCTGATTGGCAATGGTTTCATAGGTCAGAATGTTCTCCTCATCGCTCAGAATCCCTTCAGCCAGATTGAAGATCAGAATGGCCCCTACAAATACGGTGTTATAGCGTTCCAGGGTCATGGGAAGAGCCAGCACGCCGGCCTTGTTATGTATGGCACTGGCCATCTCCTTGCCCACCAGAAGGGGTGCCATATCGGCATTGCTTTCAAAGACAGTCCGCCCGTCTTTAATAGGGAGCAGGGCAGGAGTAATGGGCAGGGTGCTGCCAACCAGGGTGGGGTCGGAGGACTGGCATATCTTCAGCACATCGTTTTCCTCATCATAGAGGGTGATCATGGCGCTTTCCACGCCAAAGGAAACGGTGAGGGTTTCCAGAGCCAGCTCCAGCAGAGCCCCGCTGTCCATGGCTGAATTGATGTTTTTGGAAAGACGATTGAGCATGATCAATCTGTCCAACTTCTTTTGAAGCAGGGCCTTCTGTTCATTGACCAGATCAATGAGCATGGCGTTGGAAAGGGCGATATAGGTGTAGGAGGCCAGACTGTCCACCAGCTCAAAGGCACTCTTTTTGTAATCAGCGCCCGAGATGGTCTGGCCCAGGGTGACAAAACCCAAGAGCTTTTGCTTGTCATAGATCATGACCGCATAAAGGGCCTTGATTTCAGTGAGGGCCTCGGTGCCGTTGGGAAAGAGGCTGTTAAAATAGGCCAGATCCTCGACATTGGAGAGATCCAAAAGCTGCTTGTGGAATTTAAGCAGGGCCTCGTCGGTTAATTCCAGACTGAGGACATTCTTGCTGGAAGGGTTAAACACATCCCTGTAAGATTTCAGCACATATTTCTCAGAGGGGTTGTCATAGAGCACAAAGCCTGTGTGAGCGCTTTGGGTAAGCTCCGAGAACACGTCAACAGCCAGGCTGTAGAGCTCTTCCAAACGGTGCTCGGTGAGCATGGCCTTGGCCGACTGATTGATGGCAAAGAGATTGAATATCTTTTCATCCAGCTCTCGGTTGCTGATCTGAAGCTTCTCGAGGCGCTGAGAGCTTTCCATGGCATTATTGAACAAATTCATGAGAGTTTCGCAGATCAGGATGTCACTCTCATTAAACTGGGCGGTAATTCTACCGGAGAGCAGAAAGAAACCATAAAGCTTGTCCTCAAGAATGAGAGGCAGCATAACGTTGGCGTCCAGAGGCTCAATGACCGAAGCATCAAAATAATGGCTTAGACTCTCCTTGCCTCTGACCACATTGCCCACATAGAGGGCGAAGCTGGAAAGGGACTCGGTTAAAGGAATTTCTTTAGGAGCCTGAACACCTCTCTCCTTTTTCAGGGAGAAGGCTGCACCGTCAAAAAGATAGAGTGCTGATTTATCCACTGTTAAAAGCTCATTGACAAAATCAAAGGCTGTATCGGTGATCTGATCCAGCGTCAGGCGGTTGGCAAAATACCGTATGGCTTCCAAAAGCCCGTTATATCTGTACAGATCCATACGATGGTCATTTTTTTCGTCCTGCTCTATGTTTTTGAGAATCTCCTCGTACTGCATGCGTAATAGTCCCCCCTGTGCAATTACATGGTTTTTAATTCGTTGTCTCTGGCGTAATAGGTGACCATGACCTGTTCATTCAAAACCTCAGTGGTATTTCCCTTAATCTCAATCCGCACCTTGGGGTAGATTCTCGACTTGGCGATAACAGCCCCTTCACCGGGTGTTTTCAGATAGTCATTGAGGGCTTTGTATTCGAATTCAAGCTCTCGAATAATATCCTTGAGATTGGCATATTGGGTTTTTAAATTCTCATACTGATTCTTTTGTTCCGGGGTCAACTGATTGGAGGAGGAATAAACCTGTAAATGCTGCTTAATGCGGGTCAGGGCCAATTTATTCTCATCCAGCTTTGCGATGACGTTGTCCAGTTGGGCTCTGTAGGCATTGCGATCAAACCCGCGTACCCGGACAATGGTCCGTGTTTCTGCCTTGCTGCCGAACTCGGCGGCAGAAACCTTAATCTCAGCATCCATCTGGCCGCCGATTATTCTTCCTCTCGGGGATTCGACAATGATCTGCTTGGCCCGTACATTGGCATTCATACAATAGAAACCGACATAGACGCTGCCTTCGCATTCTACGGTAATGTCGGACAGGAATTTTACATAGAGATTCTTTTTGCAGCGCAGATAAGCCTTATTTTTACCAGCTATACCGCCCTTGATATAGATGTTCCCTTCACGGCTGGTGATACTCTCAGCGGCACCCACACCGTATTCACTGAGGATCTCCACGTCCTGTCTGGCCGAGACGCTGAAATTGTCCTCAACAGTGCCTTTAACAGACAAATAGCCGTCAAAATCGATGTTGCCGGTGGAATAGTCGATATCGCCTTTAATTTCCAGATAATCATAGACACCGATGGTATCCCCGCGGTAGTAGACCGCCCCGTTCTTCTTAGCCACCAGGGTGGTAACCCCATTTTCATAAATCTCTTTGACCGAGGAACGATCATAGAGCAGGGGCAGATTGCGTCCAGGAATGGGAGGAATCTCCTGGCCTTTGACGTTTTTACCGGGAATGCCCGGGGTGGGATCCCTGCGCTCTCCCAACCAGTCCCCTTCCTTGACATGGTTGATCAGGTTGAGCTCATAGTGATTGACATTGCCTGAGTCAATGAGCTGGGGCTGGGGCGGCGCAATCTCATAAAGCTTGATTTCGGCATCCTGACCATTGACGGCAGGAAGACCCTCGGCAATGAGGTACTCCATGCCCGAGCGAAGCTGACCGGCAAGCAGATTGGTCTTGATACCAAAGACAATACCCGCCTTGCTCAAGGTATCAAAGATTTCCTTGACCAGCTTGACACGGTTATTGGGCGAAAGCTCCTCATCGGTGACATAAAGCGTCATATACGCTTTTAGTGCATCATCTGTAATGCTGATGGTTACGCGCTCCCGCTCTTCCCCGAACAACTGTGGTCCGGCAGGTGCATGCATCAGGGTGTTTTTTATAGCAATGAAGTTAGTAATCTTGATATTTGGGAAGGAGTCCCGAAGTACCTTGTTGAACATTTCTAGGGTAAATCCGCGACTAAGTGAACGAATATAAAAATACCCTGCTTCCCGTGAAATTTCTATATGTTCATTCTTGTAAAGCAGTAATGCCATTGCTCGCCTATCCCCCGCACTAGAATATTTTTATATTCCCATATAGGCCATAGTATTAAACAACACCTTAGTCATTATATCAAACCTAAACCTGTTCCTGTTTACCCTGATTAGGAGCACATTTCCAGAAATCACACTGTAAAACGCGTTCTAGCTTTATTATAATAGGATTATCCGGCATGAGCCAGAAAAATTTAACTAAAAATGTCTAAAAATAAATCATTTGAAAGGGCATATATATATTATATATCGGAAGGCAATTCCAGATGGTTAAGTGGGAAGTAAAGAATAATACAGTTATAGTCAGGGATTTAACACATTTTGATCCCGTTCAGACCTTTGAATGTGGTCAATGTTTCCGGTGGACGTGCATCCAGAAGAACCGTTGGTTCGGGGTGGTCAGGGGCCGGGTGCTGGAGCTTGAATGGAATGGGCGCGATTTATTGCTCTATAACACCACCCAAGAGGAGTTTTTGGATCTCTGGTACCCCTATTTGGATTTGGATCGGGATTATGGCGCTATAGAGGAGATATTGTCGCAAAATGACCCGGTCATGGCCAGGGCCATTGCCTTTGGCCGGGGCATAAGGCTTCTTAAGCAGGACTTTACGGAAATGCTCATCACCTTTCTGATCTCCCAGAACAACGGCATCCCCCGCATCCGGAAAATTATAGAAAGCCTCAGTCAGAACTTTGGTGAGCCCATTCATGCTGAAACGGGCGCCTATTCCTTTCCGTCGATGGAACGCCTGGCAGGCTTATCCCTCGATGAACTGAAGGTGATTCGCGCAGGCTATCGTGACAAGTACATACACCGGGTGGCACAACAGCTCCATCACCAGGAGGTAAACCTTTCCATCATTCTTAAGGACACTGAATCAAAAGCCCGGGATGAGCTTTTAAAGCTCTACGGCGTGGGCGAGAAGGTGGCTGACTGCGTCCTTCTTTTCAGCGGTATCCGCTATGATATTTTCCCCATAGATCGCTGGGTGAAAAGGGTGATGGCAGAACTGTATCTGGGCTATGAGGCCAGCTACCAGGAGCTTGCCGCCTTTGCCAGGGAGCGCTTTGGCGAGCTGGCCGGGTTTGCCCAGGAATATCTCTTTTACTACGCCAGAGCCCAAAAAATCGGTATAGCGCGCTAGAGATGATAATCTCCGGCAGCCTCAGGCTGATAGAGAATCTTCTCGATATGGATCTCAGCCGTGCCCGAGGGGATTTTCCATGAGATGGTATCACCCTCACTGTAGCCGAGAATTGCCGTTCCCACGGGCGAGAATACCGACAGCTTCTTTTGGGACATATCGGCATCCCTGGGGTAGACTAGGGACACTTCCATGCTGTCCCCATTAAGCCGCAGACGGGCTCTTGAGTTCATGGACACCACAAACTGAGAAAGCTTGCGGGGATGGACCACCGTGGCTTTATCAATTTCCTGCTCCAGCTCCTGCAAGGCCCCATCCTTTTCCCTGCCATTGCGAAGCTCCTCGGTAATGAGCTTTCTTAGCCTGTCCTCATCCACCTCGGTGATGTAAATATCACTGGAAGGTATGGCCTGGCTCTGGATGGTTTGTACATAATCCTCCAGGGTAATGGAAAAGCTCAGCAGGGCAGGGGAATCCTGTTCCACTCTAAACCCTGCATTGATAAAGGCCTTGATCGAGCGTTTGTTCTCATGGTGGATCTTTGCGATAAGCTTTTGGACCCGATGCTCAAAAAAGGCAACCTTCATGGTCTCCCGGATGGTATTGGTTCCAAGCTTTTGTCCCCATCTGGTGCGATCGCCGATGACAATGACCATTTCTGCCTGGGTGCCTTTTATGACAAGACGTACAAAGCCCACTGCAATGTTATGCTTGTCATAGACCATGTAAAAGCGTCCGTTCTGGCTGAACAGATGGGTCAGAATGGGGAGGTTTACCCGATTGATAACCTGCTCGATACTGGTGGAGACATCCTGAGAGTCGCTTAAGTACTTCCTCACCTCATGGTCACGCAGCCAATGGATGAGCAAAAGTGCGTTTTCCCTGGTGATTTCAGGGCATAAAAAAATGGAAGGCTCTTTCATTTTTACTACATCCTCTGTGGTAATCATTAAAAAGCCTTTCATAGATTGAAATGCAACAACTATGACGGTTCTTTTTCATCCCCATTATAGCCCATTGTGGGTGCATCGTCAAATTTCAAGCCCTGTAAAGACTTTACAGCATGGAAAAGAGTGATACAATGAAGGTTAAATATATTTTGTAGTACGGAGTTTGTTATGATTGAAAAAGTACCTTTAACGGAGCTTCGGCATCGGCTTGACCGGTTCAGAGCCGAGATGGACCGGCAGGATGCTGAATGGAAGATGGTAGTTATCTTCGGCAAGATTAATCTCTATTTCTTTACCGGCACCATGCAGGAGGGCATGCTCATCATTCCCAGGGATGACGAGGCCACCTTATGGGTGCGAAGAAGCTATGAGCGGGCTGTTGATGAATCTTATTTCCCGAAAATCAAGCCCATGGAAAGCTATCGGGATGCGGCACAGGCCTATGGTACCATGCCCGACAAGGTCCATATGGAGCTTGAGGTTGTCCCCATCGCTTATTTAAAAAGGTTTCAAAAATACTTTCCCATTCAGGATGTGCGCTCGGCTGACAAGGCCATAAGCAAAGTGCGTGCCATTAAGACGCCCTATGAGCTTAAGCTTATGGAAAAAGCGGGAGCCATTCATCAGCATGTTTTGGAGGAATGTGTCCCGGGTCTTTTCAGGGAGGGCATGACAGAGCTGGAATTGGCCATGGAACTTTATGCCCTGATGGTGGATAAGGGACATCACGGGGTGGTTCGCTTTTCCATGTTTGATACTGAGATGGGCATTGGACATATCGCTTTTGGAGAAAGCTCCATCTATCCTACCTATTTTAACGGCCCCGGCGGAGCCTATGGGCAGAGCCCCGCTGTTCCCATTCTGGGAAGCCGTGATCGAAGGCTGAAAAAAGGAGAACTGGTCTTTATTGATGTGGGCCTGGGTGTGGAGGGCTATCATACCGACAAAACCATGACCTACATGTTCGGTGGCCCCCTTCCTCAAACTGTTCTGGACGCCCATGAAAGATGTGTGGATATTCAGGACAGAATCGCCGCCATGCTCGAGCCCGGCAGCATCCCCTCCCAAATTTACCGGACCATCATGGAGAGCCTTGAGCCTGAGTTTTTGGAGAACTTTATGGGATTTGGCCGACGCAGGGTGAAGTTTTTGGGTCATGGCATTGGTCTGCATATCGATGAATATCCCGTCATTGCCCAGGGCTTTGACGAGCCCCTGGAGGAAGGCATGGTTCTTGCTCTCGAACCCAAAAAAGGTATTGCCGGCGTCGGCATGGTGGGCATTGAAAACACCTTTTTGGTAACCCCCCAGGGCGGCCGCTGTATTACCGGTGCCAGTCGGGGAATGATTCCGGTCTACTGATCCCTTTAAGCGAGGCATTTGAAAGCGTCTAATCAGTCATCAGGTTCCTGTGAACACTGATTTTTCAAAGATCAACGAACCCCGGGCATCTATGACCGTCTAATGGAATAGACAGGAAAGGGAGGGTGCTTCGCTATGACAAAGCAAAATGCTGGAAAACGAATTTCAGGAAAGAAACGGCTATTGGGGGTTATAGGGCTGTTAATCGTAGCCCTGATGATGACCGCCTGCAGCAGTAGCAAGGAAACGGCTGCTGTAGCCTATAGTGAGGATGTTTACAGAGGCGGAACGTCCCAACCCCAGGCCTCATCAGCGCCCCAGGCTGACGGCATAGGGATGAACGGGAGCAGCTATGAGATTGCTGAGTCCATCAACCCGACTGCAACCCAAAGAAAGATCATAAAGGATGGGAGTGTCTCCCTGGAGACTCTGAATTTTGAGGAATCCTTGAAGGCCCTGAATAAACTGATTGAGGACGTGGGAGGCTATTCGGAAAACAGAACCGTACAGGGGCAGAGCATTACCTATCAGGGCTTAAGAAGTGCCTACTATGTCATTCGTGTTCCTGCAGAATGCTTTGAACAGGTTTTAAACAGCATGGGCAGCATTGGCACCGTATTGGAGGTCAGTGACCAGGGAACCGATATTACCGATACCTATATGGATCTGGAGACCCGGGTGAAAAACCTCAAGGTTCAGGAGCAAACCCTCCTGGAGCTCATGGCCAAGGCCACCAAGCTTGAAGACGTCATTACGTTGGAAGGCCGTATCACCGAGGTTCGATATGAAATAGAGCGCATTGAAAACACCCTGAAAAATTATGACAGCCTGGTTGCTTACAGCCGCATTACCATTAACCTTTATGAGGTCACCGAAAGAAATGAGACAAAGCCCGTACCCAGAACCCTGGGTGACCGCATTTCCGGTTCCTTCATCCAGTCCCTGGAGGATGCCAAGAATGGATTGGAGGACTTCCTGGTCTGGCTGGCAGGGGCATGGATAAATCTTCTGCTCATGACCATTATCGGCGTGGTCGTCATATTGGTGGTCAAGAAACGATTAAAAGCAAGGAAACCGGTAAAGCCGGCGGCTCAGGAGACCACCCAGGCTGAACCCAAGGAATAGTCGCAAACTGCCAAAAAACGGGGCTGCATATTCAAAAAGCAGCCCTTTTTCACGTTTTCGGTGAATGTACACAAAAAAACACACAAAAAAACGAAGAACTCCGGTTTTAACCCGCTGATTTTGGGTAATTATTATCAGCTTTGTCTTTTTAACATGCAGGATTTACCGGAGGGCACCCATGGATTCTATGGTCAAGTTCTATAAAGGGATAGGTAAGTATATTGCAGCCATCGTTCTGTCTGTGATCCTTGGGTGCATTGCCTATTTTGGCTGTCATCGCATGCTTGATTATGTTTTGGCGGAGTCCTTCAGCGATTTGGCCCAACAAGGGGTCATAACCATCGAGAAGAGTATTCGAGGGGCTTCGGAAAAACTCGACTTCATTTCTCGTGTTTTTGCGGGATTCTTTGGCTGTGGGCTGGCCGGTTTTTTGATTGCCTTGATCTTTCTCCGACAGAAAATTAAACGGGAGGAAGCCTTGTTCAATAAGGCAGTTGAAACGGCCAATATCATTATCATTTCCTTTCTCGAAGACGGCACCATTCTTTCTTTTAACCGGAATGCTGAAGAATGGCTGGGCTACAAGCGGGAACAGGTGGTTAAAACCCTGACCATCTATGAGCTTTTGAGCCTCAAGGATCAACAGAAGCTGAAAAAGATTCTGGAAGAGGCCGCCCAGGGTAATAAGGAGAAAACCTTTGAACTGACCATACGCACAAGAAGCGGTGGTGCCGGACATGTGGTCTTCAGCCTCAATATTGTGGATCAAGGGAATAATACGGTTGTTTACGAAATGCTGGGCATTGATATCACCCCACGGGTAAAGTCCCAGATTGAGCTTATGGAAAAGCATGAGGAACTCTCGGCCGTCTACGAGGAGCTTGCTGCCTCTGAGGAAGAGCTTAAGGATCAGCTCAACGAGCTCATTCACCAGAAGATCCTTCTCCAGGAGAAGGATGAGCGGCATAATCTTATTGTGGAGGCCTGCAATATTGGTATCTGGGATTGGGATATGACCACCAATACCTATTTTTATTCCGATAAGTGGTATGAGATCCATGAGCTTAAGCGCGAGGAGATCAGCGGTAAGGAAAATCAGGTGCTGACCCAGATGATCCTCCCCGAGGACAGGGATATTCCGGTAACGGCATACAACCACCATATTGAAAACCGGACCCCTTTCTATGAGTGCCAATACAGGATTAAAACTGCTGATGGTAAAATCAAGTGGATTTACGCGGTGGGCAAGGTGCTGTGGGATCAGGACGGCAAGCCCATCAAAATGGCAGGGGCCTATACCGACATCTCGGCTGACAAGGAGAACGAGGAGAAGGTCCATCGGTTAGCCTACTACGACACCCTGACGGGCCTTCCCAACCGCAGTCATCTCATTGAGATCTTTAACCATCTGAAGCTCAAAGTGAGCAATATGGCGCTCGTTTATATTGATCTGGACAATTTCAAGATCATCAACGATTCCTATGGCCATGCCATCGGGGACAGCCTGCTTATAGAGGTGTCTGAGCGTCTGCAGAAGCTCTGTACGCCCAACATGTATATTTCCCGCAACGGCGGGGATGAGTTCGCCATCCTGGTATGTGATTGGGAATCCAAGGAGGCGCTGGAGGAGCTGGTAGGTAATCTTTTGAAAACCCTTGAGGGCCTGATTCGGATTAAGGACAACACCATCAGCCTCTCCACCCATGTGGGCATCTCCCTGTATCCCAAGGATGCGGATAACTTCAACGATCTATTGAAGCATGCCGATACGGCTATGTTCAGGGCCCATGAACAGCGTAATAAGTTCCTCTTCTTTGACAAGGGCATGAATGATGCTATGATAGAACGCCTTGATCTGCGCATCCGCCTTAAGGAAGCCCTGGATAATAACGAATTCCTCTTGTATTATCAACCCCAGTACCGGGGCAGCGACCGCAAGATCATGGGCTTTGAAGCCCTGGTGCGCTGGAACAGCCCTGTCATGGGCATGGTCTCACCCATGAAATTCATCCCCGTTGCCGAGGAGTCCATGCTGATTCTTCCGCTGGGCGAGTGGATTCTGGAAGAGGCTATCCGCTTTATCAAAAAGATACACCAGGCGGGCTTTGAGGATATGATTATGTCGGTAAATATCTCGGTCATTCAGCTTATGCAGGAGAACTTCTCCGATACAGTCATCCGGCTCATTGAGGCCTATGACCTGGCGCCCGAACTTTTGGAGCTTGAGATCACTGAATCGGCCATGATGGAGTCCATGGAATCGGTGCTCAAGAACATTATCTTCCTAAAGCGGCGGGGGATAAGGTTTGCTCTGGATGACTTTGGCACGGGCTATTCATCCCTCAACTATTTGACCCAGCTTCCCATCAATACCCTGAAAATCGACAAGAGCTTCATTGACAATATTGGCCGCATCAAGGAAAAGGCCTACCTTATCAGCTCCATTATGGAAATTGGGCAGAAGCTGGGCTTGAGCATTGTGGCCGAGGGTGTGGAAACTGAGGATCAGTACAATTACCTTGTAAAACGCCGCTGCGAGAGAATCCAGGGTTATCTTCTGAGCAAGCCCCTGCCCGAGGCCGATGTGATGAAAATGCTCATGGTGGATGACCGGCGGGAGATTACCACAGCCTGAGAATAGGTTGATCATTGACAGCTTTTATAGATCTATGGTATATTAATTGGGCTATTAACATAGCTGACGGATAATATAGAGATATAAAATATGCGTGTATGCCTTAATAAAGCGTGATAGTCTTGGAAGGAGGCATTCTTCAAATGTCTGAGATTAAAAAGGATAAGGGCCCTAAGAAGGGTGGCAGCGGCGAAGGCAAAGCAGCAGGCCGCAGCGGCATGAGAAGGGCAAAGCGTAAGATATGCCAGTTTTGTGTCGATAAGGTAGAGGATATAGATTACAAGGACGTGATGAAAATCCGGAAGTTCCTTTCTGAAAAAGGAAAGATTCTTCCCAGAAGAATTTCCGGAAGCTGTGCAAAGCATCAGCGCCAGCTTACAACAGCCATAAAGAGAGCTCGTCACATTGCCTTATTACCTTATACAACCGACTAATGTGTATTAAACAGCCTATAGATGGAGATCTATAGGCTGTATTTCAATGATGCGAATTTATAAGGAAAGCTCATTCGTTATTATTCTCACCTATTACCGCATAAAGAGCCCATTCTGGGAAATTGGAACTTGCCGACCGCCAATGTTATAATGATTGACAGATTGGGGTTGAAGTGATTCATGAGTGTTAAAGGAATGGATATCACAAGAAATATGCGGTTGATTGAAAGTCTGAAAAGTGATCTGCTCCTCGCTGTTTCCCATCTCTATTCGGAGATGAGCTCGGAGACCTGCGAGGATATCAGGGATGTGGCACTGGACACCCTTTCCGATGTCATCATCGCAAGCTATCTTCTCTCCAGAAGGTTAGGGGTTGACTATGCCACCCTAGAGAAACAGATAGCCTCCAAGATTCGTCTTGGCCTGTTGCAGGAACATGAAACCGAAAAGTATTTTGGTGATTTGTCTGCATTGTCCAAAATCAGGAATCAGAACCCACAAACGGGGAATGCTTCATAAGCTTTTGATGGCGGGCAACCGGCAATTCACCAATAGAACAATAGCATGGAGGTTGCACGATGAAAGTTATATTGAAGCAGGATGTTAAGACTCTGGGGAAGAAGGATCAGATCATAGAGGTCAATGATGGCTATGCCAGGAATTTTCTTATTCCCAAGGGTTTAGCCGCCGAGGCAACGACTGCAGCCATCAACGAAGCCAAAGCCAAGCAGAAGGCCGAGCAGCACCGCAAGGATACCGAGCTGGCCGACGCCAAGGCTTTAGCCGCAAAGATTTCCAATCTCACAGTTACCGTCAAATCCAAGGCCGGGTCCAATGGCAAGCTCTTTGGCTCCATCACCAGCAAGGACATTGCCGATGAGCTTAAGGCCCAGCATAAGATTTCCGTAGATAAAAAGATGTTTAATATGCCCGAGCCCATTCGTTCTCTGGGCGAAACCATGGTAGAGATTAAGCTGTACGCAGGGGTCAGCACCAAGCTGAAGGTCATTGTAGAGAATGAATAGACGGCTTTCTTTCGGGGGTTATCATGGATGATTTTACGAGGATTCCGCCCCACCATGTGGAAGCGGAACAATCGGTGTTGGGGGCACTTTTAATCGACCGGAACGCCTTGTCCGAAGTCAGCGGCAGGCTGAAGGCCGAGGCATTCTACCTTGAAAAGCATAAGGAGATCTATGAGGCCATCCTGTCCCTGTATGAGGACAGTCTGCCCGTGGATATTGTGACAGTGTCGGATGCCCTGTCCCGGCGAGGAACGCTGGAGAAGGTAGGGGATCTGGACTATATTGCCCATTTGGCCAACAGCGTCCCTACCACGGCCAATGTGGCCCACTATGTTTCCATTATTGAAGATAAGGCTTTGCTAAGAAGCCTTATTGCCATTTCCGGGAAAATATCGGACTTGAGCTATCAGGGGTCCATGGAGGGCACCGAGGTGCTCAATGAAGCCGAGAAGAGCATTTTCGACCTCTCCCAGGGCCTTAACCGTACCGGTCTTGAGTCCATTAATACCGTTCTGGACAAGACCTTTACCCAGTTGGAGGAGCTATGTCAGAACAAGGGGGACTTAACGGGTGTCCCCAGCGGGTTTATCGATTTGGATCGAAAGACCTCGGGCTTCCAGAACTCAGACCTTATTCTGGTGGCTGCCCGTCCGGCCATGGGAAAAACCTCCTTCGTGCTGAATATTGCCGTGAATGCGGCACTTCGCAAATATCCCGTGGCCATTTTCAGTCTGGAAATGTCCCGGGTTCAACTGGTCAATCGTATTCTCTCCCTGGAATCCATGGTGGAGCTGGAGAAGATGCGTACCGGCAAGCTGGAGGCCGAGGACTGGAAGAAGATAGGCTTTTCATTAGGCCCCTTGTCCAAGTCACCCATCTATATTGATGATAATGCCAGCACCAACGTCATGGAAATGATGTCAAAGCTTCGGAAGCTCAAGCTGGAAAAAGGCCTGGGCCTTGTCATTATCGACTATCTCCAGCTTATGGAGGGCCGCAAAAAGACCGAAAGCCGCCAGCAGGAGATCTCGGAGATTTCACGATCCCTTAAGATTATGGCCAAGGAGCTCAATGTTCCCATTATTGCGTTGTCCCAGCTCAGCCGTGCGCCGGAGCAGCGTCAGGACCATCGGCCCATACTGAGCGATTTGAGAGAGTCGGGGGCCATAGAGCAGGATGCGGACATGGTCATGTTCCTTTACCGTGACGATTATTATAACGAGGATTCCGAGAAGCGGAATATTGTAGAGGTTATTATCGCCAAGCACAGAAACGGTTCCACCGGAACGGTAGAGCTGGCCTGGATTCCTCAGTACACCAAGTTCGGAAATCGTTTGTATGACGAGCGGACCTGATAAGCATTCTAATGAGGAAGTTTTTAAAAGGCCCTATGGGGTATCGGGCATGAAGCAGGGGATGAATCATTTACTCAAACGGGTAAAACAGGATATAGAGGCCCATGGGCTCATTGAAAAGGGTTGGAGGGTCGTGGCCGGAGTTTCGGGCGGAGCTGACTCGGTGGCCCTTCTTCATATGCTTATGTGCCTTCAGGAGGATTTAGGTTTTTCACTGACGGCCGTTCATGTCCACCATGGCTTAAGGGGTTCCGAAGCCGACGGGGACGCGGCCCTGGTCCGGGACTTATGCGCCCGATGGGAGATCCCCTTTGAGCTTCACTATGCCGATGTTAAGGCCGTGGCCCAATCCAGGGGCATCTCGGTGGAGGAGGCCGGACGGGAGGAACGCTATCGGATTTTCTCCCAGGTCCTTGAAAGAACCGGGGCCCAAGCCATAGCCGTGGCCCATCAAATGGAGGATCAGGCCGAAACGGTCATGCTCCATCTTCTCCGGGGGACGGGGCTTGACGGACTGTGCGGCATGGCCATGCGTCAGGGCTGTATCATCCGCCCGCTGCTTCATATCTCCCGCAGGGAGATACTGGCTTACTTAAAGGCCCATCACCTGGACTATCGGGAGGACAGCACCAATCTGTCCAATGATTATACAAGGAATCGGATACGTAACACGCTCTTTCCTTCAATCAACGAGCTGTTTCAGGTGGATATCCATGAGCAGTTGGTTAAGCTTTCTCATCTTGCCCGGGATGACAGGGACTATCTGGAGCAGGCTGCTAAGGCGGCCTTTGAACGGTGTTTGACAGAGGAAGGAGAAAAAGCTCCGGGCCTACCCTATTTGGCACTTTCCATTGAAAAAATGAAAAGCTTTCACCCAGCCCTGATAAAGAGGATAATCAGACTGGCTTGGGAGAGAATAAACACCAATCGCAAAAATTTAGAATGGCTGCATGTCAGTCAAATCCTTGAACTCATGGACAAGGGAACGGGCAAGAGGCTCTGCCTTCCATGCAATACGTTGGCCAGAGTTGCGTACGGGCAATTGATTATGACTGGCAATACTCATAATGAGGGTGAAATGCCTCGAACCCATGCCTATGCCTATACGGTGGTCCCCGAAGGGCTGACTTATGCCCGGGAAGCCGGAGGCACCCTTTCGGCGGCCATTATGCCTGCCCCGGAAGCCTATGCCCGGTATGGAAGACCCGGTGCCCTGAAAGAAAAGGATTTGGTACAGCTTTTTGATTATGATAAACTTAAGAGTGGAATAACCTTAAGGAATCGACGTGAGGGGGACAGGATTCACCTCCGGGGTTCCAAGGGTGAGAAAAAATTAAAGGAATATTTTATTGACGCAAAGATACCCAGGGAGCAGCGTCTTTCCATTCCTCTGGTGGCCTTAGGCAATAAGGTGATTTGGGTGATTGGAAGAAGAACATCCCAGGCTTTTAGCGCTCAGGAAGAGACACAAAGGGTTTGGGTGCTGTCCTGGAACAGTCATGATGGAGGAGAAAACAGCAATGTCTAAGATCAAGGTACTCATCAGCAGAGATGAACTCAAAGCAAAAACTGAGGAATTGGCCAGGAGAATATCCGAGGACTATGAAGGAAAGGATCTTCTTTTGGTAGGCGTTTTAAAAGGCGGCTTTATGTTCTTGTCCGACCTTTGCAGGGCCATTACCATTCCGGTCAGCATAGATTTTATATCGGTCAGCAGCTATGGCAACTCCACCGTTTCATCGGGTGTTGTCAGAATCCTTAAGGATATTGATTATGATATAACCGGAAAGCATGTGCTTATTGTCGAGGATTTGATTGATACGGGCCTGACCCTTACATACCTGAAGGATTTGTTTGCGGCCAAGCATTGCGCCAGCGTGAAGGTATGTACCATTTTGGATAAGCCATCCAGAAGAAAAGTGCAATTAGAAGTGGATTATCAGGGTATAATAATCCCGGACAAATTTGTTATCGGCTATGGGCTGGACTATGCGGAAAAATACCGTAACCTGCCTGATGTGTGTATTGTAGAGGAAATATAAGGTTGTTTTTTTATAATCGGTATGTTACCATAATATAATAATTTTGAATGGCCTACCTGTTTTATATAAATGTACTCATGGCCTTCACAGGAGGGTGAATTATTTGAAGAATGCTAGGGGCTTTAGTTTCTACATCATCATATTCGTGATCATGGCCCTGATCATTATGATGTACACAAACATCAGTAATCCTACTGAGATGAAATACTCCGACTTTCGCAGAGAGCTCAATGCAGGCAACGTGAAAAACGTTATGGTAGGAACGCTCACTGCCGAGGTGGTGCTCAGCCAAGCCTCGGGGACCTTTTCCCCTGACTATAGATACACCATCAGCTTTTTGTCCCAGGATGCTTTTATCAAACTTCTGGATGATGCCTTTGATCAGGGAAAACTGCTGAATTACGACATTGAGAAAAAGTCAAGCCCACCCTGGTGGCTTGAAATGCTGCCCATGTTTGCCATGGTCATTCTCTTTGTCTTCTTCTGGATTTTCTTCATCCAGCAGTCCCAGGGCGGCGGAAACCGTGTCATGTCTTTTGGTAAGAGCAAGGCCCGCATGGCCAATGAGGACGGCAAGATGAAGGTTCGCTTCAGCGATGTGGCCGGGGCTGATGAGGAAAAGGAAGAGCTTGAGGAAATTGTGGAATTCCTTAAAGAGCCTAAGAAGTATGTTGAGCTGGGCGCGCGCATTCCCAAGGGTGTCCTCCTTGTAGGCCCTCCCGGAACAGGTAAGACCCTCCTTGCCAAAGCTGTTGCCGGTGAAGCCGGTACGCCCTTCTTCTCCATCAGTGGTTCCGACTTTGTGGAAATGTTTGTGGGTGTGGGTGCGTCCCGTGTCCGTGATTTGTTTGAGCAAGCCAAGAAAAATGCTCCCTGTATCATTTTCATCGACGAGATTGATGCGGTGGGACGCCATAGAGGCGCTGGCTTAGGCGGCGGCCATGACGAGCGTGAGCAGACCCTTAACCAGCTCCTGGTTGAGATGGACGGCTTTGGCGTCAACGAGGGTGTTATTATTCTGGCAGCCACCAACCGTCCAGACATCCTTGACCCGGCGCTGATGCGTCCCGGACGTTTTGACCGTCAGGTAGTGGTCAGCTATCCCGACATTAAGGGCCGTGAAGAAATCTTAAAGGTTCATTCCAAGAACAAGCCCTTGGGTCCCGATGTGGATCTTAAGGATATTGCCAAAACCACTCCGGGCTTCACCGGAGCTGATCTGGAAAATCTCTTGAACGAAGCAGCCCTTTTGGCCGCCCGTAAGAACAAGAAAGAGATTACCATGGTGGAAATCAAGGAAGCCAATTACAAGGTCATGATGGGTCCCGAGAAAAAGAGCCGGGTCATCAGCGACAAGGAAAAGAAGCTAACGGCTTACCATGAAGCAGGTCATGCCATTGCGGTGCGGGTGGTTTCCACCACCGTCAAGGTGGACCGCGTCACCATTATTCCCTCGGGTCGTGCCGGAGGCTTTACCTCCTATAAGCCCGACGAGGATCGCCAGTACACCACCAAGGCTCAGCTCATTGAGCAGATTATTGTCAGCCTGGGCGGCAGAGCGGCAGAGGAGCTGGTACTCGGTGAGATCAGCACGGGCGCTGCCAGCGACCTTAAGAATGCCAATGGCATTGCAAGGAAGATGATCACCAAGTACGGTATGAGTGAGGAGCTCACCAATATGATCTTTGGCGATGAAAACGATGAGGTCTTCCTGGGCAAGAGCTATGGACATACCAGGAACTACAGTGAAGAAATCTCGGCCAAGATTGACGCAGAGGTTAAGAAGATTATTGACAGTGCCTATAACAAGGTTAAAGAGGTGCTCACCGAGAACAGGCAGAAGCTGGATGACATTGCACAGGCTCTTCTGGATAAGGAACGTCTGGAAGCCGATGAGTTTGAGGAAATCTTCAAGAATGGCTATAATAAGCCAGTAACTGTATGATATTTATAAGGGTCAATGACCATTGACCTTACAAACGGGATATGACAGGATAGTCGCTTTCGCAGTAAGGCGACTATTCTTGTATGCGGACTTTTGCTAAAGTTCCCGTTGTCAGTGTGAAAGGAGGAGCAGCATGGAGAAGAAATCCACCTTGGTCTTTGAGTCGCCCCTGGGGCTTATTGAGATAACGGGCAATGGGAGAGCCGTTACCGCTATGAGATTCTGTGAAGCGGGTGAGGCAGAGCGCAAGGACTCTGATGATCCTGTCTTATTGGAATGCCAGAAACAGCTTCAGGAGTATTTCCAGGGGAATCGCAAAGCCTTTGATATCCCTGTGGAGTTAAAGGGCACAGAATTTCAAAAGAAAGTATGGGAGGCCCTTAAAGCCATCCCCTACGGCAAGAGCACTTGTTATGAGGAGATTGCCAAAAGCCTGGGCAATGTCAAGGCCTGCCGTGCAGTAGGGGCGGCCATTGGCAGAAATCCTGTCTGTATCCTGGTCCCCTGCCACAGGGTGAGCGGCAAGGACGGGAGCCTCACGGGCTTTGCCTGGGGACTGGAACGGAAAAAGTGGCTGCTGAACCACGAGAAACACTGAGTACGTCTATAAAAAGATTGGCAGTCCGGAGGGAAAAATAGCCAGGAATAACTGTTCGGACCGCCCCGAATATGGTAGAATAGGAAACGCCCATTGATAAAGCTGGGCATGAAAGGATTGGATCATGACACCTGTTCAGGTCATGAGAGGGCTTAAGCCCCAGTACAATAAGCGCCTTATCTATACAAGGCTGGGTTATGACAGGGAGAGGACTTCCCTTTCGCCGGAGCTTGAGCAAGAGGTGGAGCGGCTTTTAACACTGACAGAGAACACCCTGAACATTACGGCTGCTTATCGTATGGTGGAAATCAAAAGGATTGATTCCCCCGCCATAGTCCTGGAAGATGATACTGTCTTATCGGGTGTCAGACTTGCAGAGCTTCTGGACGGCTGCGATCAGGCACTGCTGATGCTGGCTGCAGGGGGCAGCAGGATCATGGACCTCATTCATAGGCTCCAGGAGGAGAATCGTATGAGTGAGGCCGTGGTGGTGGATGCCGCCGCCTCAGAGATCACCGACTCGGCGCTGGATATTGTCATGGCCCATGTGACTACGCTCCTGCGTTCCCGGGGCAGGGCACTGACCTCCATGCGATTCAGCCCCGGATATGGGGACTTTGAGATTACGCAGCAGAGGGACTTCTATCGACTGCTCAATGGTGAGGCCTTTGGCATAACCCTCAACGAGGCCTGTCTGCTCATTCCTGAAAAATCCGTTTTCGCCATTGCCGGAATCGGTAAACAATGATCCTTTGTGGAGGCTGGTATGACCAAGAAAGAGTTTAAAAAGCTGTTTCATAATAAATTGATTATTCTGGACGGTGGTATGGGAACCCTTCTTCAGAAACTGGGTCTGCCCAGCGGTGTATGCCCTGAGGAATGGGCTATTCAAAACACCGAGCTTCTGATTAAGACCCAGAGCCAATACCGGGAAGCGGGCTCCAATATCCTGTATACCTTCACCTTTGGGGCAAATCCTATAAAGCTGAAAGAATATGGTCTGTCGGATCAGACCTTTGAAATAAACCGCCTGCTTGCCCTTGCGGCCCGTAAGGCTGCGGGAGATGATGTTTGGGTGGCCGGCGATATATCCTCCTGCGGAAGCCTTCTGTGGCCTTTTGGAGAGATTGAGTTTGAGGAGGCCGTTGAAAGCTTTAAGACCCAGGTTAAAGGGCTTTTGGCAGGCGGTGTGGACCTCTTTGTCATTGAGACCATGCTGGATATTCAGGAGGCCCGTGCAGCCCTTTTGGCTGTCAAGGAGCTTTGCGATTTGCCCGTGATGGTAACCATGACCTATGAAGGGGAGAGAACATTAATGGGCAGTGATCCTGTCAGTGCCCTGGTCACCCTTCAGTCCCTTGGCGCCGATGCGGTGGGCTGCAACTGCTCCAGCGGACCTGCCGAGATGGTGAGCTTAATCGCCCAGATGAAGCCCTATGCCAGGGTGCCCCTGATTGCCAAGCCCAATGCGGGCAAGCCCCGTCTGGAGAAAGGCAAAACCCTGTTCGACATGGATGCCGAGACCTTCGCCTCCTATACCACAGCTCTTGTGGAGGCCGGTGTCAACGGTCTGGGCGGCTGCTGCGGCACTACTCCGGCCTATATTGAAAAGGTAGCGGCCGTTGCCCGGGATCTTAAGCCCGTCAAGGTGGAGCGGAAACCCTATAGCCTGGCCTGTTCCAATCGCCAAACAGCGGCCATTCATCCCTCCCTGCCCTTTACCATCATTGGCGAGCGGTTGAATCCCACCGGTAAGAAGGCCCTCAAGGAGGCTTTGCTTAAGGGGGATATGGAAACGGTGGCCGAGCTGGCACGGGAACAGGTGGAGGCCGGTGCGGTTCTGCTGGATATCAATGCGGGCGTCCCCGGCATCAATGAAAAGGAAACCCTGGTGGCCATGGTCAATGCAGTATGCAATGCAGTACCGGCCCCAATCCTTTTGGATTCCTCCAATGCTGAGGCGCTGGAGGCTGCACTCAGAATTTATCCCGGACGTGCCGTCATCAACTCCATATCGGGTGAGACCGAGAAGCTGGAAAAACTTCTGCCCCTGGCTCAAAAGTATGGGGCCATGTTTGTTCTGCTTCCGGTGGATGATCATGGCGTTCCTGAAACAGCAGAAGAAAGAATTGCCATCATTAAGAAGGTTTATGATAGAGCCAAAAAACTGGGCTTTAACAAGGAGGACATCCTGGTGGACGGCGTGGTTATGACCGTGGCCAGCAATGCCCATGGCGCAAAAGAAGCCCTCAAGGTGGTCGCCTGGTGCTCGGGCAAGTTCAGGGCCAATACCACCCTGGGTCTTTCCAATGTATCTTTTGGTCTTCCCGGAAGGGAGGCTGTCAATTCGGCATTTGTGGCTATGGCCATGGCCAAGGGCCTGTCCACCGCCATACTCAATCCCAACAACGAGCAGATGGTGCAGACAGTGAGAGCCTCGGATGCACTTATGGCCCGGGATCTTAATGCGGTCAACTATACCAGCCTGTATGCGGGTCAGAAATCCGGATCCGCCCAGCCCCAGAAGGAGAAGGCTGTGAGTAAAACCCTGTATGAGGCCATTCTCAGCGGATCACGGGAGAGTGCGGGAGAACTGGCAAGACTGGGGCTATTAAGCGGCCGCACGGCCAAGGAATTGATAGATCAGGAGCTCATCCCGGCTATTCAAAAGGTGGGGGATTTCTACGAGAAAAAGCAGTACTTCCTTCCCCAGTTGATTCGGGGCGCCGAGGCCATGGAAAAGGCCATGGAGGTACTTACGCCCGAGCTGGTCAGGGACAGCGGTGACCAACCCCATCAGGGAACAGTGGTCATTGCCACTGTTAAGGGGGATGTCCACGACATTGGCAAAAATATTGTTGCCATGCTGCTTAAAAATTACGGCTTCAAGGTTATTGATCTGGGCAAGGATGTGGATGCTGATAGCATAATTCATGCAGCAAAGACAAATAATGCAGATATCATCGCCCTTTCCGCTCTCATGACCACCACCATGAGCCAGATGCCGCTGGTTATGGACAGAATGAGGGAAGCAGGCCTTGACATACCCATGATGGTTGGGGGAGCGGTTCTTGATAAGAAGTATGCGGAAAGCTTTGGCGCCCACTTCTCCAATGATGCCTATGGCGCTGTGAAGTTGGCCAAAAGCCTGATGAATAGTAAATAAACGGGGGTAATACACATGGAAGGCTTTTTAAAACTGGGATTCTTCACCATGGCTGATAAAGTGGTGGATGCATTAGGGAAAACCACGCCCTTTATCTTTACGGGGGCCGTTATTGCAGCCATATGGATTTACTTTCTTTTCCTTGTTCCCAAGCAAAAGATAAACTATAACAGCTTTAGAGACTATATCGTTGACGTGCTGCACTTCAGGGTCATGCTGGCCTGTGTACTGGCCAAGATCCTCTATATTGCATCAGCCATTGTGCTGCTTATCATTGGTATTGTGGCCATGATTGTAGCCAATTTCATGGTGGGCCTGGTGGGCACCGTTATCCTGCAAATTGTTCTGCGGGTACTTTTTGAGATATTTATGGTTCTCTTCTCCATTCAGGAAAATATAGTGGCCATGCGTGAGGAGAGGCAAACCATGGAAGTAGAGGCATATTACGACGATGAGGACTAATCCTTTTCTGCTTTTGTTCATCCTGGCCTTTGGGCTTATTACTCTGATTGTCGGTATTAATGTTCCCTTTGCCCTGTTGCTGCTGGTAACGGGGCTTTGCTTCGTTCTTACTTTTCGGTATTCCCTTAAAGGCTTTCCTCTGGTGCTTTTTTTGATAGCCTTTATCACCCGGCTTGTCTTTATTCTTGTGGTTGATACTCCGCTTATCTCTGATTTCAAGATGCTCTATGAAGCTGGGGTTTCCTATGCCAATGGGGACTACAGCTTCAGCCTTGACCAGTACTTTTCTGAATGGGCCTATCAGACGGGCTTTGTGATTTATGAGGGGATCATCATCAAGATCTTTGGCGCAAAAAGTGCCTTTCTGGTGCTAAAGCTGCTCAACGCGGTCTTTAGCTCGGCCACCTTTGTGTTTATTTATTGGATTCTGAAGAATTATATCCGAGAGAAGGTTGCACAGTTCTGTGCGTTGTTTGGCTCATTTCTCATCTTCCCGCTGACCTTTGTCACCGTACTGTCCAATCAGCAGCTTTCCACCTTTTTCATGGTGATAGGGCTGTTCTTCTTCACCGAGAAGAATATCACCCTGAAGCCCTGGGTGCGGGGTGCTCTTTCGGGATTGTTTTTCGCTCTGGGCAATATCATCCGTCCCGAGGGAATGGTTGTTTTGGCGGCATTGGTCATATTCTTCCTGCTCCGCCTTGTCAATCCCCGTCACGAGAGGCGTGGAGCCATTCTATCCATGGGCATCCTGCTCTTCTTCATTTACTTTTCTCTGAATTTTCTGGCTTCACAATGGATTATGGGCTCGGGGGTGAATCCCCAGGGGCTTAAAAACAATAACTCACTGTATAAGTTTGTAGTGGGCCTCAATCATGAGACCAAGGGACTCTATTCCGATGCCGATGTGGATGCCATCTACGGCCAAGAGATGTCCAAGGAGGAACGGGACAAGCTGGAAGTGCAGATGATTATTCAACGTCTGTCGGCAGGCCCAAAGAAGCTTTTGGCCCTGCTTGTGAGCAAGCAGCAGCTTCTCTGGGGAGGCAACCCGGTGATCTGGAGTTATCAGCACCTTTTGGATGCCGAAAAATCAGTGAATCTTTTGGGGATAGAGATACCTATGGTTAAAGTGGGAGAGCTGCTATGGCGGTTACATAACCTCCAAATCTTTCTGCTCTTTGCCTTAAGTGTCATGGGCGGGGCATTCCTCCTCAGAGGCACCATGAACCACTATTTCATGGTCTATTATCTGGTTCTGCTTATGTCTGCAGCAGCCTTCCTGCTGATAGAGGTACAGCCCCGGTATATTTACTTTCCGCAGCATCTTTTAGTCATTACCACGGCCATTGGTTTTGAGGGAATGCTACAGCGTTTCGGCCAGAAGCAACCCAAGGCCCAGGGCCCCATGCTGCCCCTGTGACCTTAAAACCCGCATCTACAGAAATTGATCCCGAATAATATCGGCAAGAATCTTTGCGCTTTTTTCAATGCCAAACCGACTGCTGTCTATCATAATATCGTAGCCGTCGTAGGCCTTTTTCAAATCAGGACAATAACGGCGGTGATAGTTTTCTCTGGCTTTATCAACCTCTTTGATCATCTTCTTTGCGGTTTTTAAATCCATTTGCAGGGATTCGATGCAGTTCTTAAGCCGTTGCTCATAGGGGGAGTAGATAAATACATTCAGGCATCGGGGATGATCTCTCAGTACATAACCGGCGCATCTTCCCACAATGATGCAGGACTCTCTTTGGGCTATGTCCCGGATAATGTTTGACTGAACATTGAAGATTTCATCCTGAATGTTGGCCACGCCCATACCCAAGGGATACTTTCTTCTGAAGAGCGCGGGATGCACGTTTTCCTCCTCGTTACTGATGACGGGGATGGGCTGCCCCATTCTTTTTGCTGTGGCCTCAACAATATCTCTGTCATAGAACTCTACCGAAAGCTCCCGGGACAGTTTTTGGGCGATGGATCGTCCAAAGCTGGCGAATTGTCTTGATATTGTAACAACATAGTTCTCCATAAGGTAAACCTCCTTTGCGCGGTTTATCTTTTTATATCACAAGATGATGTCTCAATTCATACATATCAAGCTGACACCTTTAGGACGTGCGGGTTGTAGCCTTGGGAATCCGAGGATGCTTTTGGATGTATCTTACCAGAGAGGACAGTAAAAAATTAATGACAAAGTAAATCAACGCTGCAAAGCCAAACAGAACAAAGACATCCGAAACATTGATGGAACCTGTGCCATTGTATCTGTTTGCCGCACTCAGCAAGGTTTTCACCCTGCTCATCAGCTCAATGACAGCGATATTGGCCAGGTAGGAAGAGTCCTTAATGGTGGTGATAACCTGGCTGAGCAGGGTGGGAACGATATTTCTGTATGCCTGGGGCAGTACAATGTAAATCATAATCTGCACGGTGCTAAAGCCCTGAGAATGTCCGGCCTCAAACTGTCCATGGGCCACTGAGTTCAATCCGCCCCGTACAATCTCTGCAATGACCGAGGATGTAAACAGAATCAGGGCCATGGAGCCTTTAAACAATAGCTTTACCTCCACCGAAGTCAGTCCGAACATCTTCTTGGACAGAGCCTCCGGAACGGGGAAGAATACCAGGCAGATAAAGATCCACAGCAAGAGGGGCGTGTTTCTGAATATCTCAATATAAGCCGTGGCCAGCCATTTGAAGATTCGGGTGCGTTTACTGTTGCAATAGTTCCTGACGAGGGCAAGGATGGAGCCTAACAGCAGGCCAATGGCCACAGCAACCATCGATATAATCAATGTAAAGGCAATGCCTGATAATAAGTAACTGAGAACAGTCGGATTTCCCAGCATGGACAAGCTGTTATCCAATGTATTCATTGCTTAGCCACCATCCCTTCTGCCAGAGTGTTTTGCGTTTCAACCGTTCTGGACTCCCTCTTCTTCAAAGAATTCTCCCATGTGCTTGCAAGGGTAGAAAGCGGAAAACAAACAATGAAGAATAGAAGTCCGCTCACCAGGTAGGCAGGCGCATAAGCTCCGCCAGTCGTGGCGCCTGTTACAAAGCTATAGGTTACCGAGATAAGATCGGCACCGCCAATAATGTAAAGGCAGGAGGTGTTTTTAATCAGATTAACCACCTGGTTAGCCATGGGAGGAAGGATGATTTTGATGCTCTGAGGCAAGATGACATAGTACATCTTCCCTATGTAGTTAAACCCCTGGGAATCTGCGGCCTCAAACTGCCCCTTGGGGATGGAGCCTATTCCGGCCCTCACCACCTCGGACATATAGGCACCGTGATAAACACCGAGAGAAATGGTACCGGTAGCGATGATTCCCATGCTGTTGCCCGAAAAGGCAAGGGCATAATACAGAAAACACAACTGAAGCACCAAGGGTGTGTTCTGTATGAGCTCCACATAAACACGGCTTATTCCCCTTAAGATCTTTTTGCTGCTGGTGGCCATCAAGCCAAAGATTATCCCGAGCACCAATGAGAGCAGCAAGGCGAATAATGCCATTCTGCCGCTATTGAGCAGCCCCAGCAGAAAGGTGGAACGGAATGTCCATACTTTTTCCCATGCCTCTAAAGAAAATAAACCCTCCATACCATTTCCTCCTGTTCATTTCATGGGTGATTCCTGATGCTGTATAAGGCTTATAAACAAGAGGCTTCGCACGAGGCGAAGCCCTGTAGCTCATTCAAACTGTAATGCTTACTGCAAGTTATTCTCTTTTATCAGGCTGTCGATGGTTCCGTCAGCCAACCATCCGGTAATCAGCTCTTCAACAAACGGTGAGAACCCGGAGCCTTTCTTGGTGGCAACACCATAGTTTTGAGGTGCAAACTTCTCCTCAATATAGGATCTGCCTTCGGTATGGTATACGGCGAGGATGGACTTATCCACGCAGAAGGCGTCCACTTCCTTAGCACTCAAAGCCGTAGAAATGGTTGGATAGTCGTCGAACTGCTGGAAGGATACACCGGTGGTCCAGGTTGCAGGATCAAAGGTATCATCGCTGAAGCCATCCCCGCTGATGACACCATTTTCAATCATGGCCTTAACCAGCGCTTTTGCAGAAGTTGAACCGGAGGATACGCCCACCTTTTTGCCCACTAAGTCTTTAAGAGATTTAATGCCGGAGGAGTTTTCAACCAGAACGGTAACATAGTCTGTATAGTATGGGGTTGAGAAGTCCCAGTTCTTCTTTCTTTCCTCTGTGATGGTGAAGGTGGCAAGCACGCAATCAATGTCACCGGAGTCCAGAAGCTCGGTACGGGTAGCGGCTGTTACAGCGGTATACTCAACGTCAACACCCAGCTTCTCGGCAATTTTTTCAGCCAATGATATTTCAAGTCCGGAGTACTCCTTGGTCAGCGGATCTTGATAACCAAAACCGATAACGGCATTCTTAACGCCTACTCTCAGTACACCGCGGTCAACAATCGCTTGTACATCGGGTGAATATTTTGTCTCTGTGCCTGTAGGGTTTGAACTAGCAGGAGTCGGTGTGGTGCTGCTGTTGCTGGCCGTATCGCCGCATGCGGCAAGGGATACAACCATGAGCACACTGAGCAATAAACAGGTGATTTTTTTGATGCTTTTCATTTTACATGACCTCCTTCAGATACATTGAATGTATGTTGATTTATCAGGGATTACCTGTCACAGGCGTTATAAAAGGTGGTTGCTTTTAACGGATAATCTTGCTGAGGAATTGCTTAACTCTGTCGTTCTCAGCACTGGTAAAGAAATGCTCGGGTTCGCCTTCCTCGATGATCTGGCCGTCCTCCATGAATACAATTCTATCTGCAACCTGCCGTGCAAACCCCATTTCATGGGTAACCACGACCATGGTGATATTCTCCTTGGCCAGCTTAATCATGACGTCCAGAACTTCCTGAATGGTTTCGGGATCGAGCGCGGAAGTGGGCTCATCGAACAGAATAATCTTTGTCTGAGCGCACAGTGCACGGGCAATGGCGATACGCTGCTGCTGCCCGCCCGACAGGGTGGACGGGTAGACATGGGCCTTTTCCCGCAGGCCGACAATATCAAGGTAATGATAGGCCAGCTCCTCAGCGTCCTTCTTGCTCTTTTTATGTAACTTCATAGGTGCCAGCGTCAGGTTTTTCAATACAGTCATATGAGGATAGAGGTTAAACTGCTGAAACACCATAGAGATTGAATCCCTGACCACCTTGGTTCTATTCTTAGAGGTTAGCTTTTCTCCATTAATATAGACACTTCCGCTGGTGGGAACCTCCAGAAAGTTCATGCACCGAATAGCCGTGGACTTCCCCGACCCCGAAGGCCCGATGATAACCAGTTTCTCACCCTCAGCAACTTCCAGATTCAGATTCTTAAGTACATGAAGATCCCCAAAAAACTTATTAACATTTTCCATCCTGATCATAATGTCACCTCTCTGCAAAAGCTGTAAGGGGATAAAAAAGCAAAAAATGGCCTCTGATATTCAGACGCCATTATCTTGAATGCAATTAATTTTATATGAAGATTCATTTTTTGTCAAGGGTTTATCAAGTTGTTTCACTAAATATTTATACATATTATCCGCCCAAAACGAGATTATATAATATTTATACGATTCGCAACGAGAATTGATGACTGACTGGCGTGAAGTTGTAAATAATACAAAAATGAATTAATGGCGATAGTAAAGCTGCATATATCAACAAATTACTCTCATATCGACAGATTTCTGCGAGGATGAAAGTCCATGGTGGCCAATGCCCTGAGGCATCAGGTCTGAGTGGGATATTACTGGAATGAAGGGGATAACATCCAGAAGTGCCATAAATAAAGCGAAAAATCTCTGAAAGAATTTTATATAGGGACTAGACAAACCATTCTGCCTTGTGTTAAAATAAATCTCGCTGCATGACATGTTGTGCATGCGGGTGTAGTTCAATGGTAGAACATCAGCTTCCCAAGCTGATTGCGAGGGTTCGATTCCCTTCACCCGCTCCAAGTTAAGACTCGCCCTCATAGCTCAGTAGGTAGAGCGCATCCATGGTAAGGATGAGGTCACCAGTTCAATTCTGGTTGAGGGCTCCATTAAAAATGAGGCATCCCAAATCGGATGCCTCATTTTTAATGCAATCTCCATAGTTGTACCTGGAGGCCACGCCCTCCCATGGATGCGCTCTACCGTAGAGCATGCACAGTAAAAAGCGAGTAATGCGAGGAAAGCAAGCGGCGAGGAGCGGAGTTTATGTGATAAATGAGCACCGCAGAAGGCTTAAGCTTGACGAAGCAGGACGAAGCTTTTTACGAAGCAGAGCATCCATGGTAAGGAATGAGGTCATAGTTCAATTCTAGTTGAGGGCTCCAATAAAAATGAGGCATCCAAATCGGATGCCTCATTTTTATTGTAAATATCATATAGTCTTTGCTCCCAAGTATAGACGAAAAATAATCTACAATCAATATAAGGAAAGTATACGAGACATCCTCAAGGTGTTGTTTATATACATTTATCCCTAGCAAATCATTATCAGAAAATGAAAGATAAAAATTCAACTGTATCTGTTATATAAAGCTTATGTGGTTTTCAACCAGGTAGGCTTTTTCTTTATTTGTACCACGTAAGACCATATCGATTCCGGGTATCAAGTATTAATTTTAACCAATTTCGGCAAAAAAGGCACCAATTTCGCCATTCAACTTTCTAAAGAGGATTTTTAGTATATAATGAGTTATATGCCTAATTGACCCATAAGTCGGTTTGGTTTGAACAGATCATTGCTGTACTGCTATAGGGAAAAAAGCTGTCTTACGGGTTGTGAAGCATTATCTGTATGGGGAATCACCACAGAGATAAAAGATAAGATTCATCTTAGAGCAACCCCAAAAAAGTTACGGACAATATACTATGGAGGTAACAAGCAATGAAAATCATGAAAAGCGGGTATGGAGTTTAATATTGGTGGCGGCAATGATTCTGGGTCTGTTTCCGGTACAGGCTTCTGCCGCTGATTCTATATCTTACTATGATGAAAAAGGAAACCTACAATCCGAAAACGCCACAGAAATTATTACAGCATCGACGACAACGTGGAGTAACAGTTGGTATGTTGCCACGGGCAGTGTGAGCATCAACAGTGACATTACTGTTTCCGGCGATGTCAAGCTGATCCTTGAAAACGGCTGTAAATTAGAAACAAAGAGTATTTTGCTTAGTAACAATGCAAGCCTGACCATCTATGGACAAACACACAACCCAAGCAAGGGTGCTGGAGAGGGTGCCGGTGAATTGGTGGCTGCCAGCAGTAATGACGATATCCCTGCCATAGGCGGAGGAACTTCAGCAATTACCATCAATGGCGGTAAAATTAGTGCCACAGCAGGTATATTGGGCGCGGGTATCGGCACTGGACATAGTAGTGGTAATGACATAACAATCATCATCAATGGTGGTTCTGTTGAGGCTAATGCGGGGAGTCATGGTGCCGGCATCGGTACTGGGAACAATGTGGTTGGATCTGCTGAAATTACTATTAAGAAAGGTACTATTACAGCTGAAAGCTACTATGGCGCAGGTATAGGTTCTGGTAATAACAATTCTGGTTCTGGTACTAGTATAGATATTAAAATAGAAGGCGGCATCATTACAGCTAAAAGTAATTCAGGCGCAGGTATCGGCAAGGGGTCCATCAGCAAT
>Ga0116192_1000240_pt1 | contig 43387 bp, 35 predicted proteins | sample AD_UKC113_MetaG_FD_89876 | JGI IMG/M metagenome (GOLD analysis project Ga0116192, IMG submission 89876) | Active sludge microbial communities of municipal wastewater-treating anaerobic digesters from Hong Kong - AD_UKC113_MetaG | ecosystem: Engineered > Bioreactor > Anaerobic > Digestate...
AACCCTTCACCCTCACGGGCGGAAATCCGGAGGGAGGGATTTACTCCGGAACGGGCGTTACCGGTGGAACCTTTGACCCCGCAGCAGCTGGTGCCGGAACGCAAACTATCACCTACTCCTACACCGATGCCAATGGATGCTCTGCAAGTGCTTCCGAGGATATGGTGGTGAACGGCCTACCAACTGCCAACATTAACACAACAGACCCAACCGATTGGTGCGAGGGTACTCCTATAAATGTAAATTTAACGGCCGATGTTGCCGAATCCTACCAGTGGTTGCTAGATGGGCAACCCATTACGGGCGAAACCGGGCAAACGCTGATTGCCACACAGGCAGGGACTTACAGCGTAGCTGCTACTACTAATGGTTGTAACTCAACTGGTAACACAATTACCATAACCGTTATATCAACACCCTCAGTGGCCATTACTACTGAGGATCCGACAACATGGTGTGCCGGTGATGAGGTTTCGGTTCAGCTTACAGCAATACCCTCGAGTGGCGATAGCTACCGGTGGATTAAGGACGAGGTAACCATTGCTGGTGAAACACAGTCCAACTACACGGCAAATGAGCCAGGCAACTATAGGGTTGAAGCCTTATTTGCCGGGGGATGCAGCTCCGTTTCGGAAATTTTCTCCCTAACCGAGAACCCCGTTCCAACGGTTAGCATAGCTACCGATACCATTCAGATTGACACCTCATCAACCTACACATTTGATGCGGGGGCAGGATTCGTATCATACCTTTGGAGCGATACCTCTACCGGACAAACCCTTCTGGTAGATGGAGCCGTTACCGGAACAGGTGAGTTCACATACTGGGTAACCGTAACCAACGAGTTTAGCTGTTCAGCTTCCGACACGGCAGTCGTGGTTGTTTCACCTGTGGGTGGCGTTCCTACGCAAATTTCGTGGGAAATTTCAATCTACCCCAACCCGTCATCGGGTGAGTTCAAGCTGAAGGTTTCAGGCATTGAACCCGGAACATACACCCTTACAATTTTAAATGCCGGTGGTCAAATTGTCTATGGATCAACCTTTAGCGCAAGTGATACAGAAATCACACGGGCAATTAACATTCAAACCCTATCTAAAGGATTGTACTACGTAAGATTTGAAAACACGAATAAGGGATTTACCCGAAAAATAATTCTGAAATAATAGCTTTACTTGAATTTATAGATAAAAGGAGGGTTCATTTACCCTCCTTTTACATTTAACCTTGATCTTGCTGGCTATTGATTGAAGAAAATAGCTCCTCGTAGCTATCGGCCACAGCTTCCCAGCTGTATAGGTTTTTAATCCTAGTATAATTCGACTGCTTAGCCTTTAAAACAGACATGGCAGGAAGACGGCCAAACTCCCTAATCCTGTCATTCAACTCCGTGGTGCTGCCGAAATACCACCCTTCATCACCAAGAACCTCCCGGTTAAAAGGGTTGTCATGCGCTATAACAAAACATTTACAGGCCATTGCCTCCAGCAACGAGGGGTTAGTGCCTCCAACCGTATGCCCATGTATATAGGCCAATGAATGGTAACGCAAGGCATTCAAATCATCCTGGTTAAAATTTGGACCTAAAAAACGAATATTCTTGAAATGTTCAAATTTTCTATATAAACTTTCACCAAAACGAGTGTCGTACCTGCCAATAATAATCAGATTTTCGCCTAGAGCAACAAAAGAGCGAGCAATCATCTCGATGTTGTTTTCGGGGGTCAGCCTTGAAACCATAAGGTAGTAGGGTTCAAAGATTCCGTACATTGCCAATACATCCCGTGGGGGAATCTCTCCAAGCGGAAATGCACCGTAGGGTATGACTTTAGGCTTAACGCCATAGGAAGCGGCGTAGTAGGACACCAGGGCTTGGTTATCACAAACCAACCGGGCTACAAAGTGCACTGCCATATACTCTGAAAACCTAAGGAATAGCTTTGCGGGTTTGCTCCATTTAGACCTTTTATGCTCAAGCCCATCGAGATTTACAACAATCTTTTGTCTAAACGTTTTTTTAAAAAGGGGTAGCCAGGGAGCAAATGAATGGCCACATTCCAGAATAACATCAATTTCTTCAGTATTTGCCCAGCATAGCGATTTTAGGTCGTAATGAAGGGTTTGGAAGTTGTGGGGAAGATGTTTCCCTACACCTACATTAACCAGGAACAACATGGAGCTTAGCCTGGTAACGCTTCTACCTCTTCCATTAAAAGTTGGAGAAAGAACGTAGACAAGGTGCCCACGAGCTACCAGAATTTGAGACAGCACCTCTGCAAAACGTTCAAAACCGCCATAGCTGTTAGGTATTCCCCTAGTTCCAAGTATTGCAATTTTCACAAGAAAGTGGATTACGGATAAATTAAAATCCTATACTGCCGCCATTATTCTTCCTGCCAACCATATTTTAAGAAGAGAAAGAGACCCCTGTAACTATAAGCTGTCAACAAGCATCAACTAAAACAAATGATACAATTGTTTTAGCTAACCTTAAAACCATTTCACAAGCCAAATCAGTTGCATTGTGCGGGTAATCTATCTTATAGCTAAAGGATTGGGGTAGCAAAAACTTTTCTATGATTTGTTTTCAAACCGCGGGATTGTGAAGAAGAATGTAGATCCCTTCCCTTCGGTGCTCTCAACTGCGATGGTTCCACGATTTTTTTCAACAAATTCCTTACATAAAATGAGCCCAAGCCCGGTTCCTTCCTCCTCATTTGTTCCCGGAGTTGACGGATTTGAATCAATCCTAAAAAGCTTTTGCTGATTTTCGGGAGATATTCCAACACCGGAATCCCTAACCATCACTTTAAGGTATTCGGAATCCTTGACAACCTCAACCTCTATTCTCCCCTTAGCTGGGGTAAACTTTATGGCATTGCTGATGAGGTTGCGTAAAACCGTGGTAATCATATCCCTATCGCAATAAACAAAATGATCGTCCGGATTAACCCAAGCTAACTCTATCCCCTTCTGCAGAGCGTTGGCCTTAAGCAGATCTATATTTTCATTTATAATTTCAGCCATATTAAGCGATTTCAAGTTGACAACCGTTCGGCCAGTTTGAAGCAGCGACCATTGAAGCAGGTTTTCGAGAAGATTAAAGGTGTTGTTGGAGTACTTATATATCTGCTGAATAAACATGTGGAGCTTTTCGGGTTCAAAACTTTCAAACTCCCTTGCAAGCAGCTCAGAAAGGCTAAGCACAGCACCAAAGGGATTTTTTAAATCATGGGCAATTATTGCAAAGAACTTGTCTTTAGTCTGATTAAGTGAAACAAGCTCCTTTCGCTGCACATCCATCTCTTCCTTTTGCCTTTTAATTTCCTGATTTTTAGCTGTAAGCTCCGCTTCAATAACATTGTAATCGCGTAACCGCCACACCAGGGTCTTGAGCAACGCTCTCGATAAAAGGGGATTCTTGTCAAGCAGCAGGTTGAATTGCCCCTGGTCCAGCCTAAGTAATTCTGTATCCCTGAGTGCGGTAATAGTTGTTGACCTGGCTAAAGAATCGAGCATAGAGTACTCACCAAAAAACTGTCGGGGGCCAAAAGTGGCAAATGTATGGTTGCCGTCATGAGCTTTCACCTGTCCACTAACAACTATATAAAGGGCAAAATCATAGTCCCCCTTGTTGAAAAGGACTTCGCCCGCCTTTATGCTTTTTGAAACTAAACTTTTGGCTATTTTGCCCAACCCCTCGCTATCAACACCCATGAATAGGGGTATTGATCTGAGAAGTGATTCGTAACCTGCATATAACGACTCGTCCTTTCCCCTATTAAAAACTTTAAACAGCATACTGAATAATTTATGAACAAATATAATGTATATTATTTATACATAGAGGTTTACAACTAATATTTTTTACCATACCTGATAAATACTGGCTCTTAAAACCATTCATAATGAATTTACCATCAAATATCATCAATAAATATCTAAAGAGTATTACGTAATTATAACCTAATATGTTGAATTTTATTAATATTGTGATTGTTTTTATTGCTTTTGAAAAGGGGAATTGTTTTGACCGGCATCACATGAAAACCTATAGAAACAGCACGGTTGTTATTATGTTAACTTAAAAGAGAAACCTGAAACCTGGACCAAAATGTGAAAAAATACTTGGGCATACATGCTGCACTCGATTATGGTAGAGAGCAAAAAACAATGTGTGCCTTTATGCAATTTATTTAACCTTATAATCCTTCTAAGCAGGTGGTATGACTATTAGTTTACAATGTTGTAGGTAGAAAAATTATATTTACGACCAAACCAGGGCCGATGGTTGCAGCATGTTGCCATTAATAATATTGACATATTGCTATATAACAAGAAAATAAATAGAAGCAGATGAAACTTAAGCTAAACATTCGCCAAAAAATACTGGTTTACATTCTAGGTCCATCGATAGTAGTATTTGCTGGCATATTCACATATACTACCCGGACCTCAAGGGATATTGCTTACAACCAGGCAATCAAGCTAACCGATAGCTATGCGCATCAGTATGCCTTGAACATTGAAGGATGGCTTAACCAGGATTTAGCGATTACCCGTACACTGGCCGCAGCTTTTCTGGAATACAAGCAGATGCCGTTTGAGCAATGGCAACGGTTGATATACCCAATGTACGACAGAATAATCCTAACCACTCCGCATATTGACGCCTACTGGGATAGCTGGGAAATGAGCAATCTTGACCCCACATGGGACAAACCCTACGGCCGGTACTTTTACATTGTTTACAAGGAAAACGGGGTTTACAAAACCAAAGCAGAACTTAGAAGTCTTACGGGCGACCCTGATACCTATGGAGCCATGAAGAAAGCGGCAAAAGAAATTATCAACGAACCCTATGTCTCGGCTCTACAAAGAGGCCAGCTGATGACAACCATTTCGTCGCCACTTGTTGAAAATGGAAAATTTATCGGACTAATCGGTATTGACTTGCTGCTCACCAGATTTCAAAATTTGGTTAACGGCATTAAACCCTACCCCAACAGCTATGCCTTCCTGCTTTCAAACAAAGGAAACTTTATAGCCCACCCCGATTCAACAATTTATCAAAAAAATATTGCCGAACGCCTTCCGGAACTGAATAGTAGATTCAGCATTCTTTCCAACGTTCAGAAAGGAAAGGCGTTTAGCTTCACCCAAACCGGTGAAAATGGCCAACGTCTTTACTACACATTCTCGCCTATCAACATTGGCAATACACAAACTCCATGGTCTGTTGGCATAGCGGTACCTATCAACGATATTCTTTACGAAGCCAACAAAAACTACAACATTAGTATTGCCATCCTGATTTTAGGCTTGATTCTTCTTATAGCAATTATATTTTTCGTTTCGAGCAGTATTACCAGACCAATTAAGAGCATTACCCATCTGCTCCAGGATTTAGCTTACGGTAAGGTTGATAGCACCCTGGCAATCAAGCACGACGTCCATGACGAAATTGGGAAAATGGCGCTAGCGTTAAGCGAGAGCATTAAGGGAATAAATGACAAAACAGAATTTGCAAGAGAAATCGGTTCGGGTAACCTCAAGGCAGAGGTTTCGCTTCTAAGCGAGGATGACCACCTTGGAAAATCCCTTTTAGAGATGCGTGATAACCTGCAAAAAGCAAAGGAGGACGAAGAAAAACGCAAGGCTGAAGACGAGAAAAAGAGGTGGACCAACGAGGGGTTGGCAAAATTTGGCGATATACTCCGCCAAAACAACAACAACCTATCCAAACTAAGCGACGAAATTATCAAAAACCTTGTTTGGTACCTCAACGCTTCGCTGGGCGGAATATTTGTTCTCAACGAGAATAGGGAAACCGGGGATAAAACATTCGATCTGGTTGCTGCTTTTGCATACGACCGCAAGCGCATTCTTAACAAGTCTTACCAGTTTGCCGAAGGGCTAGTTGGGGCCTGCGCTGCCGAAAAGGACATCATCATGTTAACCGAAATACCCCAGGAGTATATCGAAATAACCTCCGGACTTGGCGGGACTAACCCAAACTTCCTGCTCCTTACTCCTTTGGTTAACGAGGATGAGGTTATGGGAGTTATTGAAATTGCCTCGCTTAGAAGGTTTGAAGAGCATGAAATTCTTTTTGTGAAAGAAATAGCGAAGAGTATTGCTACCACACTACACTCGGTTAAGGTAAACTCGCTAACAGCCGAACTCCTTATGAAATCCAAGGAACAGGCTGAAATCATGGCAGCTCAGGAAGAGGAGATGCGACAGAACATGGAGGAACTACAGGCCACCCAGGAGGAAGCTGCCAGAAAAACTTTTGAGCTTGAGGGTTTGGCCAACGCCCTAAGCGCTTCATCCCTGATAATGGAGTACGACCCTGCAGGAGTAATCACCAGCATTAACGAAAAGTACTCCGAGCTACTAAGCATTTCCAGGGAGGATATAATCAACAAACATTACTCCGACATAGCTACCGAGGCAATAGATAAGGAAAAGCTGGATAAACTCTGGCAGGAGATTCGCTCCGGAAAAACCAAATATAGAAAAGTCGTACTCAATATAAAAGGTAAAGAGCATACCCTGGTCGAAACCTACACGCCAATCCTCGACACGCAGGGTCGGCTTTACAAGGTGTTAAAAATAGCAACCGATATAACCAACCTATAGAAAATAAAGGGCTGTTGAAAATGCAGCCCTTTCCATTTTAATTCTATGCTGATTTAGCCCCAGCGCAGAAAATGCTGCTGTCAATAAATTTGGCATTCAATATCATAAACGATTTTGCATAACATAGCTCCCTCCTTGCTATAGCCATCTTGGCATCCTCATTCTGGCAGAAGATGACGACTCGATAGAATGTACTTCACTTTTCTACCAATTATTTTTTGGACCGCCTTCGGGTAGTTTAGAAATAACAGGCAATTTCCACAATTAGGTAACTCTAGTTTCTCTTATCATAAAATATTTAAAAAATAATTTATCTATGTATTGCATAGTAGTAATTTTAGTACTATATTTGCATCGTATTAATACCATAATTTACAAGGTATAAATTTTGCCATCGTATGAAAAAAACTCTAACAGTAAGCCTAAACGGCAGGTCGTACGAGCTGGAGGAAGATGCCTTCAAAATGCTCGATGAGTACCTTAAGCAGCTGGAATCCTACTTTGCCGAGGATGCCGGGAAACAGGAAATATTAAGCGACATAGAATCGCGAATTGCAGACCACTTTGACGAATCCAGCAGGGTTCGGGGCGTGGTTATAGGGGCAGATGAGGTGAGGCGGGTAATTGAAATTATGGGAACGCCTAGCGATATTGCCGATGGAGAAAAAGTGCCGAAAGCAGAAAAGCCCCATAGGAGCTACCGTAAGCTCTACCGCAACATGGACGATAAGGTTCTGGGCGGTGTGTGCTCGGGCATGGGATGCTACTGGAATGTGGAGCCCCTTCTCTTCCGAATCATCTTCATCATTTCAATCTTCTGGGGTGGGCTTGGTCTTTTGGTGTACGCAATTTTATGGATAGCTGTACCTCCGGCTCTAACCACAACCCAAAAGCTTGAAATGCGTGGTGAGGAGGTTACCGCCGAGAATATTGGTAAATCGTTTGAAAACAAAAAATAACCCTACGGATATGGAAGTCGAAAATGCCAAGGCGCAGATGCGCAAAGGAATACTGGAGCTATGCATACTCTCGGTGCTTTCAAAAGGTGATGCCTACGCCAACGATCTTATAACCAAGTTAAAAGAAGCCAAAATGATTGTGGTTGAGGGAACCCTCTATCCACTGCTTACCCGGCAGAAAAACTTGGGATTACTTAGCTACCGCTGGGAGGAATCGCCACAGGGGCCACCGCGCAAGTACTACTCCCTCACCGACAAGGGGAGAACTTACCTAAACGAGCTGCATCGCAGCTGGGACGAGCTGGTGGAGACAGTGAATACACTTCGAAACTAATAATAACAAGAAATACCTGCCGTAACTTTTAACCTTAACCTATGATGCTGAACTTCAACACGACACTTAATCGTCCATACTTTCGCCAGCATGTCATACCGACGATAAAAAGTAGCCGTAATTCAGCTTTCGTTTAGGTGAGGTGAGGCAGAAGTTTAGCCCAAGGATGGTTTAACCAACCATTTTACCATAAAAACACTACTTTGTTGCCAACCGTAAAGTAAATTAAAGCAAATGAAAAAAACAGTAAGAGTGAGCCTTTCGGGCTTTTCGTATAACCTGGAAGAAGATGCATACAGGCTGCTCGACCATTATCTTGAAGAAATCAGGGTGAGGTTGGGTTCAAATGCTGACGCCGAAGAAACCTTAAGGGATATTGAGGAGCGGATTTCCGAGCTGCTTACTGCCCGAATGGGCCAGCGTGAGACTGTTCCGGCCGACATGGTGCAGGATATTATCAACCAGATTGGTATGCCCGAGGAAGTTACCGGAAATGCTGAATACAGTAAAGATCAGTGGGAGACTCAGCCACCCAAAAAGAGGCTTTACCGTGATACTGAAAACCCTGTAATTGCAGGTGTTTGCTCGGGCGTTGCTGCCTTCTTCGGGGTTGATCCAATTGTAATCAGAATCATTTTTATTGCGCTACTGTTTGCCAGAGGGTTTGGGCTGCTCCTGTACATCATTCTCTGGATTGTTGTTCCCAGAGCGCTAACACCTAAGCAGAAACTCGAAATGAGGGGACAACCGGTTACGCTGTCGAATATGGGCAAAAATATTTCCGAGGAGATGAGCAGCGTTAAGAGCTCCGTTAGCCAAAAGGTTCCAAGGAACTTTTTTGAACGTCTTGGAAAGTTTCTGGGTCAGGTAGGCTTCTGGCTGTTGAAATTTATCATGGTTCTCGTAAAGGTTGTAGCGATTGCCATAGGCATTGTGCTGATAGTTTCCATGCTCTTTGCTTTCATTGTACTGGTGGGAGCATTCTTCTTTAGCGGAATTACCCTGCCCTGGCTGTTCCCCGGAACAGTTGTAAGCTCGCTAAACGAGTTTATCACCTCGATGATTGACATAAGTAGCGGCCTATGGATCACTATTCCCACCTTCCTTATTCTAGCCATTCCCATTGTCGCCCTAATCTACATAGGCATTCGGGTTTTGTTCAGGTTCAAGGCACGTGACGGGAAAATTGCGATTATTGCAACAGGGATCTGGGTCGCCTCCGTGCTAACCCTTGCCATCAGCATTTTCATTCAACTACGAAGCCTAAGTTTTTCCGGAGCAGACAGGCAGGTTGTGCAGCTGAGCAGCCAGCTGCCCAGAAACCAACAAACCATCTACCTGAAAGCATTCCCGCAATACGATGAAGCAACGCTACCCTCGGTATATAAATTCTTCGACTATTCCATAACAACAGTACAAGGGGAAAAGGTAATTTCCGGGCAACCGAAACTGGTTATTGAAAAATCGGATTCCGATAGTATCAGCCTAATTTTATCAAAAAATGCACGCGGATTCAGCAGCACAAATGCAGCTAAAAATGCAGCGGATATCATTTACCCATACTCGGTGAAAGATTCCACCATATTTGTTGACAGCCGGTTTACTCTACCAGCTTCGGTTACGTGGAAGGGTCAAACACTAACTTTATCCCTTTTACTTCCAGAAGGATACAGCATTTACCTTGACTCTAGCATTTGCGGCATCCTGGACACCGACCAACCCTACAGCAGCCACTGGCCCGATGAAATGGTCGGGCAAACCTGGACTATGACCCGCAATGGATTACGTGTAAAAAGATAGGTAGCAATTGCCCATACGATGAGTTGTTGCTTAATTGTTCCTGGTGAAGGCTGCGTGTATTAGATACAACAATGTTATGCTATGCGCAAAGACTACCTTTGCCCATAATGAGATGGCGAATGAATAGCCAAAATTTTTTGGCGGGTGATAAAAAATCCATTACTTTTGCCCCACTATAACTAGGGGTATTGACCTATGGTGTAATGGTAGCACAGCAGATTTTGGTTCTGTTAGTCTAGGTTCGAATCCTGGTAGGTCAACTTTAAAAGCATTCCTATGAAAACGGAATGCTTTTATTTTTAAGCCGAGCTGGAGGCAATCCTCAAATTTCCCTGTCAAAGCCCTTGAGCAGGGCTATTTCCTCGGGCCACTTCGATTCGTCGGGAGTTTCGAGGATAAGCGGAATACCGTCGAAACGGGGATCGCCCATTAGCATTCGGAATGGTTCAGCACCTAGCAAACCAAGACCAATATTCTCATGGCGGTCAACCCTGCTTCCAAGCCCCTTTTTGGAATCGTTTAGGTGAACTCCCCTCAAGTAGCCAAACCCGATAATCCTATCAAATTCAGAAAATGTTTTAGTAAATGCCTCGGGGGTAAGCAGGTCGTATCCTGCCGTAAATGCGTGGCAGGTATCAATACAAACGCCAATGCGGGTTTTGTCATCAACCCTGTCGATGATGTACCGCAGCTGCTCGAAGGTGAACCCCAGGTTGCTCCCCTGCCCCGATGTATTCTCGATAACCGCTGTAACGCCGTGCGTTTTATCCAGTGCCATGTTGATAGACTCGGCAATCAGGTTGAGGCATTCCTCCGGGGTAGTCTTATTTAGGTGGCTTCCTGGGTGGAAGTTGAGCCTGTCAAGACCCAGCAGCTCACACCTTGCCATCTCGTCAGTAAAGGCATTTCTGGATTTCTCTAGCGCATCCCTGTCGGGGTTTCCTAAATTTATCAAGTAGCTATCGTGGGGTAAAACCTGTGCAGGGCTGTAGCTAAACTCCTCACAACGCCTACGAAACAAATCTATGCTCTTGGACGATAAGGGGGGGGCAACCCATTGCCTTTGGTTTTTGGTAAACAGCGCAAAGGCAGTAGCTCCAATGGCGTGGGCGTTTACCGGTGCATTTTCCACCCCGCCTGCTGCGCTAACGTGTGCTCCTACAAATTTCATATCCTGATGGATTTTAACATAAGCAATCTGAAGAAATGCCTTTACCAAATACCTGTTTTCTCCCCCACCCTAAAAACCTCAGGTTGATTACCATTTCCATGGGAAGCTTGCTGTCATCGGACTAAAGGCCAGAACATCCTGATCATCAAAAGTCGAAAATATCTGACAATTTAACAAACTTCGTCGACGAACGTTCACTATATTTGTAAAAATGATTACCGTAATGCGGTAACGGCTAACTTTTCTACAATGCCAGCAATTCGTCTAACCAAAGAGTTTCGCTTTGAGATGGCCCATGTTCTTGAGGGTTACGATGGACCATGCCGGAACATACATGGGCACTCCTATAAGCTAAAAGTAACAGTAATCGGCAACCCCATCAGCCAACCCGGACACCCCAAGCTGGGGATGGTTATAGACTTTGGCGATCTGAAGCAAGTTGTTGAAACCCTCATTACCAGCCGTTTCGACCATTCAATTGCGGTTTTGGAAAATTCCAACATTCATAGGAAGCTCGCTGGCTCCGACCTCGAGAAAGTTGAGGCTTTACCTTTTCAGCCCACCTGCGAGAACATGGTGGAGTATTTTGCCCGCCTTCTGGCACCCAGCCTACCCGAAGGCGTTTCCCTTCACCACCTCTTGCTGCACGAAACGGCTACCTCTTACGCCGAATGGTATGCCGATGATAACCCTTGAACCGCTTCCGGTGAAAAAAGCATTTCGTTTGTTTCATCTGTTCTGTTAGAGCAAGCAGCAAGCTTGCTCCAAGTGTCCTATTAGGTTAACGCTATAACTAAATTCCTCGCCCGACGAGGTTGGGCGTAGTATTGCGAAGCACACCTGCGTCCAGTTTTTCAGGCAGTGCCTCAGTTTGTGCATTCAGGCTTAACAGCCTTTTCTCGCTCGTCGTAAGCTGCCGGAGGATAGGATCGAGACCGCATAAGTTTCAACTTTTATCTGCATGATTTTGGCAAAATTTGCTAACTTGCGTCTGTGTTAAACGGTCAGGAGACCGGAATTCATGGACAACGAAGTCGCAGGCTTCGTCGAGCGGTGGGGACAAAAGAACGGGGTATGAAAAGTATAATCCTTGATAATATTGAAAGCATAAAAGCATTATGTTTAAGATACAATGTCAAATCCTTGTATGCTTTTGGCTCTGTTTGCACAGAAAAATTCAATGACAACAGTGATATCGATTTATTAATTTCCTTCTATCCAATGGATTATGGCGACTATGCCGATTCGTATTTTGAATTGGCTGAAAAGCTGGAGGATGTATTTCAACGTCCAGTTGACTTGGTTACAGATAAATCATTAGGGAATCCATATTTTATTGAATCAATTAATCAAACCAAAACCCCAATATATGAGGCTTGAAATAAAAAAGTTCCTGTTCGATATAAAGAATCAATAGAATCAATCGAAAGCTATCTTGGGGATGAAAGAGATTTCAGCATCTACATTGAAAACAAAATGCTTAGGAGAGCCGTTGAAAGAGAGTTTGAAATTATTGGAGAAGCAATGAATCAAATTAACAAGCTAGATTCAACGATTAACATTTCTGGCAAATATCAAATTATCAATATGCGAAATCGGGTAATTCATGGTTATGATAAAATTGACAATGAGATAATTTGGGGAACAATAGTAAGGCACCTACCAAAATTAAAGCAAGAAGTCGAAGCCTTATTAAAATAAAAAGCAACCGGTTACAACATACGGTTCAATCTACCAGGGTCATTAATACAGACACTAAACTTTTTAGTAGCCTAGGAGGGATCTTAAAGTGGAATATCGTCACTGGTTTTTAACTTCCCGGCAATTTCCAGCCAGCCTCGAAACTGTACCTAAAATTAGATAATATCGGGTTGGGCGTAGTATTGCGAAGCACACCTGCGTCCAGTTTTTCAGGCAGTGCCTCAGTTTGTGCATTCAGGCTTAACAGCCTTTTCTCGCTCGTCGTAAGCTGCCGGCGAACTAACTACAGTGGGCAGAACAGTCAGTATAACTTATTTGCGCAGTTATCCTGGTACGATAAGGATTCGAAGTAAGCCGGATGCGGGGTAGGCAGGTTGACAAGTTTAATCATACAAGGCAATGCTTGTTGCATTAATTGTGTTTGTACACTACTATCTGTTATTGCCGTTGTAGGTGAAATGACATTTTAAAATTTCGTACGGGAAAGAAATGCCGTGGTGGATATGCTATGGCATCCCTGCATTTATTACATACGCTTTGCCACCAATTGCACTACGCATGACAAGGCGAGAGTTGCTATTTTATATTCCATATCATTGTTGATGGCTCCAACTATACATGTATTCCTTTCATTTTTCTTTGGTTGGCATGAATTAATGCCACTTTTCTACGTGCCTTATGCTTTTGAATTATTATGAGACTCGAAAACGCTATTCCAATATACGAGCATAAAAATGACCATTTCACTGCGGTTTCTGTCGTTTTGACCACCCCGCTGTTCAATTCAAACCTCGCATTTTTTCAGAAACTCCTGTTGCGTCATCACCTAAAAGGTGTACCTTTGCTCTTGGGTTAGCCGCTTCGGCCTAAGCACATCAAGTGAAAAAGGGTAGCACTTACAACTAAAACCCAGTAAGAATACACCAATACGGATGAAAAAAAAACTCCTGCTAATTGATGCCTACGCACTGATTTACCGGTCATACTACGCTTTTATTAAGCGACCAATTAGAACCAGCAAAGGCCTTAACACCTCCGCCATTTACGGGTTTACCCGAGCCGTGCTTGATGCCATCAGAAGATTTAAGCCAACGCATGTTGCCGTAGCTTTTGACGTATCGGGACCCACCTTTCGGGACGAAATATATCCTGACTATAAGGCCCAACGACAGCAAACACCAGAGGATATAAAGATTTCAGTCCCCATCATAAAGCAGCTGCTGGACGCCTTGCAAATAGCGGTAGTTGAGTTGCCGGGCTATGAGGCAGACGATGTGGTTGGCACCCTTGCCACCCAGGCCAATCCCGATGAGTTTGACGTGATTATGCTGACACCCGACAAGGATTATGGCCAGCTGCTTCGTAAAAATGTTTCTATTGCCAAGCCCGGCCGAAGCGGAAATGATATGCAGCTTGTAACCGCCGATGAGTTCTGCCGCATGTACGACATTCAAAATCCCAAACAGTTTGTTGATATTCTGGCGCTCTGGGGCGATGTCTCCGATAACATCAAGGGAGTTGAAAAAGTTGGCGAAAAAATTGCCGCCAAACTCATTTCCGACTTTGGCAGCATTGATAACATTCTGAATAACACCTCAAAGCTAAACGACTCGCTACGCAAAAAAATTGAAGATTCACGTGAAAAACTTGCACTCAACAAGAAGCTGGTTACCATTGTTACCGATCTCGACCTAAAGGTTGATATTGACAAGGACTTGGTGAGCAGGGAACCCAACACCAACGAACTCCTGAAGCTATTTCAGGAACTGGAATTCAGGTCGCTAATCAGGGAATTCGACCGGCAACCGGTAGCCGCAAAAAAGGAGTATATTCAGGGTAGTCTGTTTGGGGAAGATCCAGAGCAAAAGGTTACCGTAATCCAAAACCTTACAACCATAAAAGATATAAAGGCAGATTACACAGCCGTTACAACAGCAGAGGAGAGGAAGCTTGTGGTAGAGGAAATTTCGGGGTGTACCGAATTTGCCTTCGACACCGAAACAACCGGGTTAGATCCTATCTCCGATAGCCTGGTTGGCCTGTCGGTTGCCACAAAACCCCTAAAGGCATGGTGGATACCCGTTCCTGACGATCGTGAGTCGGTTAGCAAAATTTTAGCCGAGTTCAAACCCCTGTTTGAAAATCCCCAAGTGGCAAAAATTGGGCAGAATATAAAATTTGACATGCAAATGCTGGCCAACTATGGAATTTCCGTCAAGGGAGAACTCTACGACACCATGCTGGCCCACTACCTGCTCGATCCTGACTCGCGGCATAACCTGAACCACCTGTCGGAAATCTACCTCGGTTACAAGCCTATTGAAATTGAGGAGCTTATCGGGAAAAAAGGCTCAAAGCAGGCAAACATGCGAAACGTCCCCCTGGAGAAAATCACCCCATACGCCTGCGAGGATGCCGACATTGCCCTACAGCTGAAATTGAGGCTTTTCGCCGAACTTGAGTCGCAGGGTCTTACGAAACTCTACTTCCTACTCGAGGCACCATTGGTTGAAGTGCTTGCTCAAATGGAGCGCAATGGTGTTTGCCTAGACGTGCAAAGCCTACAGGAGTATGGAAAGATTCTTAACTCCGAATTGCTTAAGCTGGATGCCGAAATTAAGGCCATGGCGGGTGTCCCCGACCTCAACATCTCCTCGCCCAAACAGCTAGGCGAGGTGCTTTTCGACAAACTTCGGATTGCTACTGATGTGAAAATGACCAAGACCAAGCAGTACTCCACCAGCGAGGAGGAGCTGCTAAAGTACCAGAGCGCCCATCCAATTGTCGGAAAAATACTGGAGTTTCGCTCCATCAAAAAGCTCCTGTCCACTTACATCGAAACGCTTCCCGGGTTGGTGAACACGAAAACCGGGAGAATTCATACCTCGTTCAACCAGGCGGTTGCCGCAACCGGACGCCTAAGCTCCAACAACCCCAACCTGCAAAACATACCCATACGCGAGGAGAATGGCCGTGAGATACGGAGAGCCTTCATCCCATCACCGGGCAGCTATTCCATGCTCTCGGCCGACTATTCCCAAATTGAGCTTAGGCTTATGGCCCACATGAGCGGCGATTCGGCCATGATGGAGGCTTTTCGAAACGGCGAGGATATTCATGCCGCAACGGCTGCCAAAATATTCAAGGTTCCCCTTGAACAGGTGAGCCGTGAGCAACGGAGCCGGGCAAAAACAGCCAACTTCGGAATGATTTACGGCATCTCGGCCTTTGGTCTCTCCCAGCGGCTCGGCATCTCGCGCACCGAAGCAAAGGAGCTGATTGACGAGTACTTTCGAACCTACTCCGGGGTTAAGCGCTACATGGACAGCTGCATTGCCCAGGCACGCGAACGGGGCTGGGTTGAAACCCTTTTTGGCCGCAAGCGCTATCTAAACGACATTAAATCGAGCAACCAGACAGTTCGCGGAATGGCCGAACGTAACGCTATTAACGCCCCAATACAGGGTTCTGCAGCCGATATAATCAAGCTGGCCATGATTGGCATTCACTCCGAGTTTAAACGGTTGAAGCTGCAGTCGAAAATGATTATACAGGTTCACGACGAACTGGTGTTTGACGTTTACCAACCGGAGCTGGAGCAGGTTAAGGAAATTGCCAGGTCGCAAATGGAGGGTGCTGCCGCCTTACAAATTCCCCTGGTGGTGGATATTGGGGTAGGCAAAAATTGGCTGGAGGCCCACTAGCTGCATTTCTCGAAACGGAGAAAAATGTCTAATCGGCCGAATCTGCCCAGGGTGAGGGGTTTATACTGCCATCTGCCACAAAATCACCATAAGTTGACCTGATCAGTTCAAGTAAGCCTTCTATCACCTCTGGCTCGGTAGAGGTAAGCAGCTTTAGCCTGATTTCTTTAAAATTGGGAAGTCCCTTGAAGTAGGCTGAAAAATGACGCCGCATTTCGAGGATTCCGGTTTTATGACCTTTTACCTCGAGCGATTTTTGAAAATGCAGCTTGGCAATTTCCACTTTTTGGCTGGCTGTAAGGGGCTCCATGAGTTGGCCGGTAGAAAGGTAGTGCTTAATCTCCCTGAATATCCATGGCCTTCCAAATGATGCCCTGCCAACCATGATGCCATCTACACCGTGTTTTTCGAACATCTCACCGGCTATCACCGGACCGTCAATATCGCCGTTACCTATCACCGGAATGGTTATTCGGGGGTTGGCTTTCACCGCACCAATAAGAGTCCAATCGGCTTTGCCTTTGTAGAGCTGAGCTCGGGTGCGCCCATGAATGGTTATAGCCTTGATTCCAACATCCTGCAGCCGCTCGGCAATCTCAACAATGTTTTTTGATTCGTCGTCCCACCCTAGACGGGTCTTCACGGTAACTGGAATGCTAGTGGCCTCCACAATTCGTTTGGTCATCTCAACCATGGCATTGATATTCCTAAGCATTCCGGCTCCAGCACCCCGATTGGCTATTTTTTTAACCGGACAGCCAAAGTTAATGTCGATAATATCGGGACGACAGGCTGTAGCAATCCTTGCGGCCTCTACCATACTTTCAATAATATGACCGTAAAGCTGGATGCCTATTGGTCTTTCGTAGTCGTAAATATTCAACTTTGCCACGCTGCTGCCGGCGTCACGTATAAGCCCATCGGCATTAATAAACTCGGTGTACATCACATCAGCGCCGAACTGCTTGCATACATACCGAAACGACGGATCGGTAACATCCTCCATTGGTGCTAAAAAAAGAGGCTTTTCGCCTAGCTCTACTTCGCCAATACGCATTTGTCATGCAGTTGAGCTGCAAAAGTAAAAAATGTTTTTCCCTCTGCATAACCAACGAGCCGAAAGCGCTGGTCTGCAAATGAGTAAAAATAGATTTTATCGGCTTCTGATTATCTGGCATTTTGACAAGTAAATCCACAGTTTACCGAAAACTTCTACCTTTGCAACTGCACTTTAACCAGTTGGGTTTTGCTTGAGTTTTTTTTCGCTATGGTATCCATTTTTTCCCTGCACTAATTCTAACAACCATCGTATGAGAGCCGGAATTCTATCGAATCTTTCTGATGCTAAAAAAATTGTTGCGCTGATTATCCTTGTTCTATTAGGGTCGTTTCTTTTTACCCTACTAGGCTACCTGGTTATAATGGCAGTGTATGGAACCGATTCGCTTGGTTGGCTAATGAACGTAACAATATCGAACGATACAATTGGTGCGTTAAAGTTTTTGCAAATTGTACAAACAATAGGCATGTTCGTTGTGCCCGGATTCACAGCAGCATGGCTATTTTCCAGTCATCCATTTGGCTACCTGGGTTTTAAACCATCCACCGTTCAGAATTTTATAACTGTAGCCGTAATGATGGTTATCTCAATACCGGCCATCAACCTGCTGGCCTCCATTAACGAGCTGATACCCCTATCGGGCTGGATGGTAGAAATGGAGAGAAACGCCGAGATTCTAACTGAGGCATTTCTGAAAACCGACAGCGTTGGAACGTTTCTGCTAAACCTGCTGATGATTGCCATTCTTCCTGCCGTTGGGGAGGAGGTAATTTTTCGAGGAATTTTGCAAAAACACCTGGTATCAGCTACCCGCAGCAGGTGGCTCGGGATACTGATAACAGCAGCGCTATTCAGCGCATTCCACCTCCAATTTAGAGGGTTCATTCCCCGTTTTGCGCTGGGTGTCATTTTTGGCTACCTGTATGAGTGGAGTCGCAGCCTGTGGCTCCCCATGCTGGCCCATTTCACCAACAATGCAATTGCGGTAATTGCCTTCCTGCTTATGGGTTCGGAAATCAGCGTAAACGAAATAGAAGAGGTTGGTAGCCTTCAGGACATTTGGGCTATTGGAATTGTTAGCTTCCTGGCAGTAGCGTTGCTGCTTCGATTTATATGGAAAACCAACACCCGGCAGTCGCCGGTAAGTCAAAACATGGTAAAAAGCTAACTGCTAAAAACATGCAGCTTCCCGGTAGCGTCCATGTGGATCAGTGTGAAGGTGAATGCGCGTTAGTTGAATAGCTTTAGCAGCGTCCTGTCTTCTAACCGGAAATCCTTTATCTCGTTCTTGCGGTAAACGTAAACTACCCCATACTCCGAAGCTTTCAACCGGCGTTCTTCGTCGGGTAAATCCTTAAAGTAGTCTTCCACCTCGTTCCAAATACTTAGGATGATGCTATCGGCAGTAACCCTAAGGTTGTTAACATCGTTAAGCAGCCTGCGCGTGTTCTGCTGCAATATTTTATGGTGGTTGTAAGCCTCTAGGAACTGCTCGTAGCGAACTCGCACAACCGCAATGGTTGGGTTGGTGATTGGTGTCTGTCCCTTTTGCAACCTCTGCATCTCGCCGTCAATAATCTTTTTACCCCATTCGATCAGCTCCTTCTCGGTTGTCAGGCTCGGCATTCTGTTTTCGTCCAAATCCATCCCGTAAATCTCCCTCACCGAAACAGGTAGCTCGCCTCGGGCAATTGCCATGTTTAAAACCTGTATGAAGTGCGAAAGGTAAAGCTTTGCCTTTTTCAAAATTTGAGAGTACTCCTTGCCGCTCTCCACCTGCTGGTTGTAAGCCACCTTGTAATGAGCCAGCGCATTCTGGAAAGAGTTAATGAATAGCTCAACCTTGCTGAAGGTTGACTGCGAAAAGGCCAGCTGCGATGGAGGATTTAATTTTCCCTTGCTGTATGCAGCCTTTAAAGCGCGTATCCTTGCGCTATCTGTGTTGGGTAACCGGCGGTAGGGCATAATTTAATCGGTTGTTGGGTTTTTCGCTCTGAGAATTAACTACCTACAATTTGCGAATATAAAAAATCATGATTACAAAAGCCATCTATTCGCATTAAATAATTTTTAAATTGCATGGCAAATATTTTGCTTAGTAGATATTTTTTTGAGAAATGAAGAAAAGAAAGGCGATTTCATAGCTCGCCCCGCATAAAATTCTTCTACTTTTGTAAAGAGAATTTAAAATGATTATACCATGTACGGTAAAATTCAGAAAGATTTACAGAAGCAGCTCGAGGCTATTGTAAACGACGGCCTCTACAAAACCGAGCGTGCAATCTCTACACCACAGGGCGCTGAAATTAAGGCTAACGGGAAAAAAGTTTTGAACTTTTGTGCCAACAACTACCTTGGGCTTTCATCGCATCCTGCTGTGCTGGAAGCCGGAAAGAAAGCCATAGACGAATGGGGTTTTGGCATGTCGTCGGTTCGGTTTATGTGCGGCACCCTTGAGCTGCACAAGCAGCTCGAAGCCAAGCTTACCGACTTCCTCGGCACCGAGGATACCATTCTTTACTCTTCGGCTTTCGATGCCAACGGAGGGGTTTTTGAACCCATTTTGGGGGAAGAGGATGCCATTATCTCCGACGAGCTCAACCACGCCTCCATTATTGACGGGGTAAGGCTGTGCAAGGCTCAGCGCTTCCGGTATAAGAACAACGACATGGACGATCTGGAGCGCGTGCTGAAGGAGGCCTCCGGTTGCCGCTATAAAATGATCGTAACCGATGGCGTTTTTTCCATGGACGGCATAATTGCCCAGGTAGATAAAATTTGCGACCTTGCCGATAAGCACGATGCGCTGGTTATGGTTGACGACTCCCATGCCACAGGATTTGTTGGCAAAACCGGAAGGGGAACTTCCGAGTACTGCAACGTAATGGGCAGGGTTGACGTCATCTCTACCACTTTTGGTAAGGCTCTTGGAGGAGCTTCGGGCGGTTGCATTTCGGGACGGAAGGAAATTGTTGACATGCTTCGCCAGCGCTCCAGACCCTACCTTTTCTCCAACTCGCTAATGCCGGCCATTGCCGGATCAACACTCATGGTTCTTAACATGCTCAGCAAAAGCACCGAGCTGCGCGATAAGCTTTGGGAGAACACCGCCCTTTTCCGAAAAGGTATGACCGATGCCGGTTTTAGAATCGTACCTGGTGTTCACCCCATTACCCCCATCCTGCTTGGACACCTACCCAACGATGCCAAGTTGTCGCAGGATTTTGCCGATATGCTTTTTGACGAGGGCATTTACGTTACGGGGTTCTTTTATCCGGTTGTTCCAAAGGGAAAGGCCCGCATACGTGTTCAGCTTAGTGCTGCCCACAGTAGGGAAAATGTCCTATTCGCCATTGATAAGTTTACTAAAATTGGAAAAAAACTCGGTGTTATATAGCCCTGTTCACAATGCCAATCAAAATAAGAACGGACCTGCTAAACTAACAGCAGGTCTTTTTTATTACAGCACAGCGTAGGTATGATTCAACGTGAAATGGGTATGACTCGTTATGTTGTGCTGCCTAACCAGAATGCTGACTTAACAAGACGAACCTAGGGTATGAATTCCACAAAAATCAACCCTAATTATTTTGTGGTTGCAATTTCTCGGCTTCTGTGGCCTTTTTCCCTCCCAAACTTTTTTCTTACCCAGCGCGGAAAAACTATTGCACCAATGAAAAGGTAGGGGTAGTAGCTTATTAACCGCCAGAGCATGGCCATTCCAACAGCAATGGAAGTAAGCGATTCTGCTCCTACGGGAATAAAATCTGACAGGTAGCGGGTGAATACAAATTCGGCAAAACCGCTTCCCCCAGGCGTAGGGCTTACCAGCATGATAATCCACATAACCAGCTGTCGGGTAAAAATTAGCAAGTGGTGGTTTACATCAAAAAATGCAAGTAGAAGTGCGTTTATCACCAAAAACCTCGACGACCATGAAAGGAATGAAGAAGCAACGGCTTTAGCCCAAAAAGAGAATGGCTTTTTCTTGAACTCCTCCGAGCTCGTTATAATATCGCTTCCGGCCTTGTTTGCACCCTGTTTCCACCTGCGCAGCAACGGCAGCTTAAAAATCATCATGATAAGCCATTTCAGCCCCCGTGGGTTTATAAAAAGGCCATACGATAAGCCTAAAACCCAAACCAACTTTAACGAATAGCCAACTATGCTGAAAATTATAAGGTCTTTCGCCATACCACCAGCGGGAGAAGAAGCAAGGGTAAAAAGTTCGTGAGGGCCGGTTAAAAGAACAAGAATCGGGAACATTACTACAAAATATAGCTCGTCCAGAAAGGAGGTTATCATAACAACTGCCGAGCTGCGACCCACCGTAAGACCTTCCTTATTGACGTAGACAACAGCTACGCTGGTTCCGCCAACAGCAGAAGGCGTAATGGCCGAGGTAAACTCCCATAGCATTATTACCCGGAAGGCTTTCCAGAACTTGAACTTCCCTTCGGAAAGGGTCATAAGCCTGAAGGTATAGCCCATATCCCTTCCTGCCATCAAAAGTGCGGCTACAAGTATCCAAAAGAATGAACGCCAGGTAAAGCTTATCTGCAAAAAGGCTTGAGGGTTAAACTCCCTGAAAAGCATTAAAAAAACCACCCCCAGACCAATTATTACGGGGATGATAGCAGTTCCAACCTTTATGCGTCGGGCTGGATTTTCAGAATAGTGGCGTTTTCTTTTCGGCATGAGCAGTCTGGAGGTAAAGGCTACTTGGTGCTAACGCTATTCACAATCATAACAAACTTTTAACTACCACTCCATTTCAATAAAGGTGTTGTTGCTTCCTGCTAAAACTCTGTACCCATCTGGCGTGGGTAGTCAATTGAGTAGTGAAGCCCCCTGCTTTCGTGCATATTTTGGGCATCCTTAATAATTAGGTAGCCAATTTGAATGAGGTTGCGCAGCTCGCATAACTCCCTGGTGAGTATGGATTTTTTGTAAAGTTCCTCAGTTTCTTCAAATATGATGTCTAAACGGTTAAGAGCTCTCGAAAGCCGAAGGTTAGAACGAACAATACCCACATAGTTGGTCATAATTTGCTGCATTTCCTTGTAACTTTGAGTGATAAGCACCATTTCCTCGTTGTGGGTGGTTCCCTCGTAATCCCAGTCGGGGATTCTGGTGCTGTTGTTAATACTCTTAAAAGTTGCCAGTGAATGCCGGGCAGCCCTTTCGGCATAAACAATAGCTTCCATCAGCGAGTTGGAAGCAAGTCGGTTAGCCCCATGCAGCCCGGTTGACGAGCATTCGCCAATGGCATAAAGCCTTTTAATGGCTGTTTGACCATTCATGTCAACCTTAATTCCACCGCAAAGGTAGTGGGCTGCAGGCACAACAGGTATCATATCCTTGGTAACATCAATACCAACCGATAGGCATTTCTGGTAAATGTTGGGGAAGTGGTTGATGGTGTCATCTGGATCCTTAAAGGTAACGTCGAGGTAAACGAAGTCATCGCCACGCTGCTTCATTTCTGAATCTATGGCCCGGGCAGTAATATCGCGGGGAGCAAGAGAACCGCGAGGGTCGTACTTCTGCATGAACTCCTTACCGTCGGATGTTTTGAGCACTGCACCGTAGCCTCGCATAGCTTCCGATATGAGAAAAGACGGACGTTCCCCCGGGTGGTAGAGGGATGTGGGGTGAAACTGCACGAAAGCCATATTTTCAACGGCGCCCTTTGCCCTGTAAACCATGGCAATTCCATCGCCGGTTGCAGTTCTGGGATTAGTGGTTGTGTGGTAGATATTGCCAGAACCGCCAGTTGCCACCACCACTGACCTGCCTAAAAATGTATGAACCGCTTGAGTTTTTTGATCCAGCACATAGGCTCCAAAACAGGTAATGTCGGGATCGCCCCGGTGAATAACCCGCCCCAAATGGTGCTGGGTTATGAGTTCAACGGCAAAGTGATTTTCAAAAACCTGTATGTTGGGATGCTGACGAACTCCAGCACTCAGCGCCCTCTGAATTTCAGCGCCGGTTATATCCTTGTGATGAAGTATTCGGTGCTCCGAATGACCTCCCTCGCGGGCTAAATCATACTGCCCGTTAGGCTTTCTGTCAAATTTTACGCCCCACTGGATTAGCTGGTTTATCTGGGTGGGGGCCTCTGAGGCAACCATGCGAACCACCTCCTCGTTGCAGTATCCATCGCCGCATATCAAGGTATCGTTTACATGCTTCTCAAAAGTGTCGGGAGGGTAGGTAACTGCTGCAATTCCACCTTGAGCCATGGAGGTGTTGGTATCGTCTATCCCCGCTTTAGTTACCAGAATTACCTTGCCATAATCTGCAACTTTTAGGGCATAGCTTAAGCCCCCAATTCCTGAGCCAATAACTAAAAAATCACACTGAAAGGTTGACATGGTAGTTAAATTTCATCTAACCTGTAGTACTGAATGATTGATAAAAAAACGGGTAAAAATACAAATAAACCGACTAGTGTGTCATAGTTAGTTAAATTCGAATGGCGCTTCGCTTACGCTCGGAGAAGGTTGAAACTTCCTTATATCCCACATACCGTAGCAGGGCAATGGCATCGGTAAAGTACTGCCCTATGTTTTGCTCCACATGGGCATCAGAGCCCAGCGTAACCGGCACCTTGTAGTGATGCAGAATTTCCAGTAGCCGAAGGGAGGGGTAAAACTCGGCACAGGGCTTGTTTTTCCCGCTGGTGTTCAGCTCAACGGTTACCCCGTAATCCGAAAAGACTCTTGCCGTTTCCTCAAAGATTCGGTCAAGGCTGATGGTGGGGTAATAGGCAAATTTCTTGGCCAGGTCGCAGTGGCCAATAATATCGAAAAGTCCCGATTTTGCCGACTGGCAAACCAGCTTGAAGTAGGTTTTATAAAAAGCGTTTATGCTGATCTGATCGTAGGGCAGAATATCGGTATCGAAATTCCAATCGTCTATAAAATGAACAGAACCAATGCAGTAGTCAAGCGGAATAAAGCTGAGCAGCTCCCGAGTTTCGGTTTCCCGCCCGGGTATGAAATCGACCTCTGCACCCTGTTTAACCCTAACCACTCCTTCTTTTTGCTTAAGCATTTGAACCGCTTCAACCATAGCAGGAATATTTCTGACATCCATTGCCCAGCTTACGGGTTTTACGCAGATGTGATCGGAAAATCCAATTTCAGAAACATCTCTAATCTGGGCCGAAGCGAACATTTCCTCGTGAGTGTCGCGCCCATCGGATAGGTTGGTGTGAGTGTGGTAATCGGGATACATGATATAAATTTCAACAATTATGGGTAAAAAATGTTGCCAACTACCAAAAGTATGCAATTTTTTACCAAAATTTTTCCATGCAAAATCCACTACTGGTAAAACGCTTAACTTTACAGGCTGCAACTGCTCTAAAGCCAGCTGTGATTCCTTTGCAAATATGTTAAAGTTTGAACGATTAGATGGAAAGCCCATTTAGTTAGCATAACCTTAATTATTAAGTAGTTCGCTACCGCATAACCATTAAATTATCAAGGTAAACCATGAGAACAAATCTACTAGGGATAATCGCTATTTCAGGCGTAATATCCTTGATGGTGTCGTGCCAACCCCAGGCTGAAAAGCAGGAGTACAACCAGGATCACATGCTGTACTCCACAATTTGGTACCAGCATTCACCCGAAATGCAGGCGCTATACTACCAGGCTTTCAACATAGCCGGCGAACGTGTTAGACAGCAATCGTCGCACAAGACCTCAAAGCCAAAAGCAGTGGTGGTTGATATTGATGAAACAATGCTGGACAACAGCCCATTTCAGGCACAGGAAATATTAGACAATAGGGAATACTCCACTGAATTCTGGAAGGAATGGACATCCCTTGCACGGGCAAAAGCCCTTCCGGGTGCCGTTGAGTTCAGCAAACTTTGCGATTCGCTCAAAGTGACCCTTTTCTACATAACCAACCGCTTTGCTGACGAGGCAGCATCAACCCTAAAAAATCTAGACTCGTTGGGTTTTGCATTTGCCAAACCCGAGTACCTTCTGCCAAAGGAGAACGAAAGCAGTAAGAAGCAGCGCCGTGAAAGGATTGCGGAACAGTACGATATTATACTGCTGGTTGGCGACAACCTCAACGATTTCTCCGAAATATTTGAGAATCGCGGCGACGATTGGGGGTCTGGGTTGGTAGGCAAGAATAAAAGTGATTTTGGCAGCCGGTTCATCATCCTTCCAAACCCAATGTATGGCGATTGGGAAAAAAACATTTACCATACAAGGGGGCTTTCTCCTCAGCAAAAGGACAGCTTGCGTCGCTCGCTTTTAAATGGATTCAGGTAACATTCAACCTTTGTTTCTACCCAACTAGCTAGTAGGATATTTGCATCATTCTGTGTGGCTGCTGGAGTGCTGTATATAAAATTAGCCATGCTGCAAATTCTTTAGCATGAAAATGTTGCTGTTAGTGTGTAATGCGACTAACAACAGTATAGTCTTTAAGTTTGTGTCTCCACAATCCGGAGGTAATAAAAAAAGCCTTTATGAGCTTAAAGGCTTGTTGTTAGGTTGGCGGCCTTACCAGGACTCGAACCTGGATTTAAAGTTTAGGAAACTTCCGTTCTATCCCTTGAACTATAAGGCCATAACCAGCTGCAAAGATAGGAATATTTTTATATGTTAACCAATAATCCAAGGGGTTGCATCTTTACGCCTGTTGATAACTCATGCAAACTGTTAATTACTATCGCCTTCCCCATGAATAAAAATGCTGATAGCAACTTAATTTCGTCGAAATTTTTAAAAACACCGGCATTAATGATTTTTTAGCTAAAAAAATTAAGAAGCCTGAACAAGGTATTGAATAAATAACAACATTTGCGACGCTAAATTTTAAAGTCATGAGCAAAGAACTAATGCATGAAACGCTTAACACGCTAGGCTTAGAAGAAGATGATGAACCTCCGGGTTCGGGGCAGCTAAGCCCAAATTACGGTTTAATTACCGCAACTTCCCATCAACACAAATCACCCTCCTGCAATTGGCCATTTCCAATCAGCAAACGTTCGCTGGAATTCTTGATAAAGTACTTCCCCAACGCCACGGTGGAAGACTGGATGAGCTGGAAATGGCAGCTGAAAAACAGCTTCACAACTTCCGAAAAACTCAAATGCTTCCTTGATCTTTCCAGGGAGGAGTGCGAGGCAATTGACCACCCCAAACATTCGCTGCCATTACGAATAACACCCTACTACGCCAGCCTGCTGAATGGGAAAAACTCCCAGGACCCGCTACGTCGGACCATGATACCCACCGTTAACGAGCTTACCACCTCGGCAAGTGAGTCGTGCGACCCATTAAACGAGGGACATTCCAGCCCCGTTCCAAACCTGGTACATCGCTACCCGGACAGGGTGCTGTTTCTTTCAACCGGATTCTGCTCGGCCTACTGTCGTTACTGCACCCGTTCGCACATGGTGGCCAAGGATAAGTGCCATGTTGGGGTCAACGCCTGGCTACCAGCAATTAACTATATTAGGGAGCACACCGAGGTTAGGGACGTCCTCATCTCGGGTGGCGACCCGCTTACCATGTCCGATGCACACATCGAGTACCTCCTTTCCCAGCTTAGAAGCATTCCACATGTTGAAATGATACGGATTGGCACCAAGGTTCCGGTCGTTCTTCCCCATAGAATTACTCCTAAGCTCATAAAAATTCTCCGGAAATTTCATCCCCTCTACATCAGCATCCATTTTACCCATCCCGATGAGCTTACCCCGGAAACAGCCGAGGCATGCAGGCGGCTTGCCGATGCTGGTATTCCGCTTGGTAGCCAAACTGTTCTTCTTAAAGGTATTAACGACAATGTGGACATCATGAAGTCCCTATTTCAAGGACTGCTAAAAATTAGGGTCCGACCTTACTACCTTTACCAGTGCGATCCCATACCCGGCTCTTCCCACTTTAGAACATCTGTTGAAAAGGGCCTTGAGATAATTAAAGGACTTAGGGGCTGGACCACCGGATACGCCATTCCCCACTTTGTTATTGACGCACCTGGTGGCGGTGGAAAAATTCCCCTTCTGCCTGAATACTACCAGGGGAGAAATGAGGAGGGATACGTTGTGCTTAAAAACTACGAGGGGAAAACCTTTTACTACCCTGATTTACATTAAAACAATGGCAATTGTATAGTTCAACCACCTGTCCCTTTGCTTTCACTTACTTCGGACAGGTGGTTTTTACCATAACGCTATTTACTGCACACCTTTTTCAAAAAAATAAACTTGATGCGCTCAAATGGCTTTCCCAAAAGTTTTTAATGCTCACGCTGATAAACACAAAAATAGATGACAGTTGGCTTAACATACGACCTGAAAAGCGACTACCTGAAAAATGGCTACTCACATGAGGAAGTGGCCGAGTTTGACTCTGACGAAACAATTGACAGCATTGAGAGTACACTGCAGTCTCTTGGCTACTTCACCGAGCGGGTTGGAAACATCATCAACCTCACCCATGCGCTGGCCAACGGCAAACGTTGGGACATGGTTTTTAATATTGCCGAAGGGCTGCACGGAATTGGAAGAGAAGCACAGGTTCCAGCCATTCTGGATGCGTTTCAAATTCCCTACGTGTTTTCCGACCCCCTGGTGCTGGCACTTACCCTACACAAGGGGCAGGCAAAGCGTGTGGTTCGCGACTGCGGCGTGCCTACAGCCGATTTCGCCGTTATTACAAGCCTAAGCGAGGTTGAGAAAATAGCTCTGCCCTTCCCCCTGTTTGTAAAGCCAGCTGCAGAGGGAACAGGAAAAGGGATTAATGGCCAGTCGAAGATAAACTCAAAAGAAGTGCTCTATGCAACCACAGCACGGTTGCTCGAAGAATATCGTCAACCTATTCTTGTCGAGACCTACCTTCCCGGGCGTGAATTCACCGTTGGGATAGTTGGTACAGGCGATAAGGCACGCTGCCTAGGGGTTATGGAGATAGTGATTTCCAACAGAGCAAAAGATGGTACCTACTCCCTACACACCAAGGAGAATTGGAAGGGCATTGTGGACTACTACATGGCAACCGGCGAAATAGAATCGCTTTGTGCCGAAACTGCTCTAATGGCATGGAATTGCCTGGGTTGTCGCGATGGTGGAAGGGTTGACTTAAAAATGGATGCTTCGGGCAAACCCAACTTCATTGAGGTTAATCCTCTTGCAGGCCTGAATCCATTCCACTCTGATTTCCCCATGCTCGCTCAAAAAAATGGCATTGATTTTACCATGCTTATTCAGCTGATAATGGATTCGGCAATGGAACGGTTTAATCATACGGCATGAACAGGCAAACAATACATGCGGTAATCCTATACAACGAGCTTTCGGAGAGCGCCGGTCCCGACGAAAGGGATGTTCTGGACCAGGTTGCCCTTGTTGCCGAGATGCTCAACAAGCTGGGTATTGAGAGCCAGCGCGCGGAATTTTCCCTTAACCTTCAAAAGGTTCGTGATGAGCTCAGCAGGCTAAAGCCCGACTTTGTTTTCAACCTGGTTGAATCGGTGAACAACAGGGGAAACCTGATTTTCCTTGCCCCTTCCCTGCTTAACTCTATGGGAATTCCATTCACCGGCGGCTCGCTCGAAACCATATTCCTCACATCATCCAAAACGCTAACCAAGCAGCTGATGCAGGATGCAGGCATCCCAACGCCCTTTTGGTACCAGGGAAACGGTTCATTTATTCCCGATCGGGATAAACGTTACATTGTAAAACCAATCTGGGAGGATGGATCGCTGGGCCTCGATGAGGATTCAATTTTTGAGGGAAGCAACCCGAAACTAGCCGAAATTTTAAATAGCATTGACTACAACACCCATTTTATAGAGGAGTTTGTGGACGGCCGCGAGTTTAACATATCTATTTTGGCCGGACAAAACGGTCCACAACTATTACCGCCAGCCGAAATCATATTTCGTAACTATGCTCCCGACAAGCCGCATGTTGTTGGCTACTCCGCCAAATGGATTGAGGATAGCTTTGAGTATATCAACACAAACAGAACTTTTGACCTGTCTCCAAATGACCAACCGTTGCTCAGCACCATGGGTGATATTTGCCTTCACTGCTGGAAAACCTTTAGGGTGAATGGCTACGCCAGGGTAGATTTTCGGGTTGATAACGCAGGAAACCCGTGGGTGCTGGAAATCAACGTCAACCCTTGTATTTCGAGAGATAGCGGATTCTATGCGGCTTGTATGCAGGCAGGAATTCCATTTGATGAAGCGGTAAGGAGCATTATCGCCGATATCCCCTTTCAAATTTAACATAACGTTCAGCCTTATGGACAATGTAACTTTTCGCTCCACCCCAACGCCCGCCGACAAAGCCGGTATCAGAGAAATACTATCCTCATCTGGATTTTTTCACGATTTTGAAATTGATGTAGCCATAGAGCTGGTGGAGGAGGCTTTGGCAAAGGGAACGGAAAGCGGTTACTACTTTGTTTTTGCCGACCACATGGGCACTACGATATCCTACGCCTGTTTTGGTCCAATTCCTTGCACACGCCACAGCTTCGATCTGTACTGGATTGGAACCCACCAGGATTACAGGGGGAAAGGCCTTGGCAAACAGGTACTGCAAAGGGTAGAAAATGAGATTAAACAGCTGAATGGGCGAAAAATATACATTGAAACCTCATCAAAACCAATGTACGAGCCCACCCGGCAATTTTACCTTAGCAATGCCTACGAGAACGAGGCAATACTTAAAAACTTTTATGACGAAGGCGACGATAAGGTTGTATATTCAAAAAGCCTTTAAACATAAACCAGCATATTCTAAGCCCTTTTTGACTTTTTATCTTTGCAAAGCAAACCAGTCAGGAAATGAATCAGAGAGATGCATCTACTAAAAATCAACCTTCATTTTTTCTCAAACCCGACATGGAGAAAGGAGTTGCCATGTCATCAATTGTCCTTCATGTCATCATTTAAAATAGAAGCAACTTGTTTTAATACTGCCAAGTACCGTTCGAAATTAAGCACCGTTTTTTTTGCAACACAACAAACTCCCTGAATATGTAAGCGTTTTAGGAAATCATTGCAAAAAAATTAATCAGATAAGGTTAATTTTTATAATTTATTTTGTCTTTTTAACAATACATTTTTAATTTTATCACCCAAAACGTATCAATTCAAAACAACCATGCAGGAAAAATTTAGGGTAGATGTAATCGATCAGAAGATACTTTCGTACCTGGTAAAAAACGCCAGGATACCATTTCTTGAGATTGCAAGGGAGTGTGGGATATCGGGAGCAGCCATACATCAGCGAGTAAAAAAGATGGAAGATGCCGGAATAATTGCCGGATCGCGAATGATTGTTAAGCCCAAAGCCTTAGGGTTTGACGTATGTGCATTTGTAGGCGTGCAGCTTGTTTCCACCAACCTGTACAGCGGCGTCATTGAAGCCCTGAAGCTAATGCCCGAGGTGGTAGAATGCCATTTTATAACAGGAGAGTATGCTTTGCTGCTCAAAATCTACTGTAGGGATAACGAGCACCTGATGGACGTGCTGGTTAACACCATTCAGAATATACCCGGCATATCCCGAACCGAAACTTTTATCTCGCTCGACCAGGCAATTGAAAGACCCTTCTATGTTAAGGATAAGAGCGTTGTGCACAACGAAAAGTAAAAGAAAAATAAAAAAGGCTGCCCTTCCGGCAGCCTTACTTGATTATCTATAGCCCTGAGTATTACCTACTACAGCTCTTCCTCCTCTTCGTCATAGTCTTCAAATTTTTCGTCCAACACTGTCCCCTTGAAATCTACCAGGTCATCAAGCTCATCAATTTCACTGAAGATTGAACGCTTAGCATTTTTTTCCTTTTTCACGGGTTTTAGCTTTTTAACCATTTTCACCTCATCGGAATCGTAGGAGTCATTCTTTACGGGTTTCCGAAAATCTTTCTTTGACTTCATCACATGAGATCTGTTAAAAGTTAATTCTCATTTAGTTTTAATTTGCTGATTAATAGATTATAGTTAAAGTGATTAAACGCAAGTTTAGGTAATTTTCTTAATAGAAGCTTAGCCTTTTCGACAAAAATTAGTTTTTTTTAGACACGTTCATTGGTGGCGATAAAAAAATCGTTTTTTATCACTTAAACGAAATTATGAAATTTTAGTTTTACCAGTACGCCAGATGATTTTACCTTATGCCTTAGGTTGGACAATAATCGAACAAATATGCCCTACAAAAAGGGAGAATTTGAAGTGGGGTTTATTGCAGGTCTTCCTCACTCGGGCAAGTCACAGAACGCGGTATTTTTAAAATGCTACCTGAACGTATAAAACCAAAAGTAGTAATTTTGCTAAAAATCCCAACAGATGGATAAAGGTGAAGCCAATAAGCGTTGGTATGCCCTGTACACTAAACCGCGGAATGAAAAAAAAATATATAGCCGGTTGGTGGAAAAAGGCGTGGAAGCCTTTCTGCCCTTACAGAAAAGGCTAAAGCAGTGGAGCGATAGGAAAAAGTTGGTGGAGGAGCCTTTGTTCCGGTCATACATTTTTGTTCGGATTGATGCCCGGGAGTACTACGAGGTGTTGAACACTCCAGGAATTGTTAGGTACATCACCTTTGAGGGAAAGGCCGTTCCCATTCCCGACAGGCAGATTGAGCAGGTAAAACAGCTGCTGGTTCAGGATTTGGAAATTGAACCGGTTGAAGAGCAAATTCCACCAGGAGCCTTGGTTGAAGTTAGATTTGGTAACCTGATGGGGATTACCGGTGAGCTGGTTGAACATGCCGGAAAAAAGAAGGTTATTATCCGTATCGATCATGTAAGCCACTCCCTGCTGGTAACCCTTCCTAAGGATTATGTAGCACGAGCCGTGTAGGAACTATTTCCCCCGTATTGCTGTTCTCAACAGGGCTGGTAGTACTATTCGAATAGAAAATCCATGTCATCACCCGGGTTAACCTCAAATGGGGGAATACCTTTTTTGAATATTCTGGCAGATTTTGGTCCTTTTAGGGTCAGAGCAACATTCTCCAGCAGAATCATCGAACCCTCCCGCAAACCAACCACGTAAACGTATGGATCCATTTCGAGGAACTCCATAATGCGCTGCTCCCGGGTTTCGCCAGCATGTCCTGCGGGGTTTGCATCCAGGTAGTGGGGGTTAATCTGAAAGCGAATCAGGCTAAAGGCACCAAAGTTATCGGGTTCGGTGATGGGCATATCGTTGGTTGTGCAAATGGTGGGGCAGGCCACGTTGGCTCCAGCACTCCAGCCTATGTAGGGGGTGCCATCCAAAACCTTATTCCGAACAGTTTCAACTATATCATGCTGCTGTATAGTCTTAAGCAGCTTAAAGGTGTTACCACCACCAACAACAATGGCTTCAGCCTCCTGAACCGCCGTTTTAACATTTCGATAGTGGTGAATGGAGTCAACCTCAACGCCAAACTCGCTGAAGCGTTCTTGTACCTTACGTTCAAACTCATCGTAGCTAAAAGTTACGGCTGCCCACGGAATGAAAAGCACCCTTTTAGTGCCATTCAGAAACCTTTTAAGCTCTTCCTTTGGATGTTCCAGAAACGCTTCCCCTGCATTTGTTGAGTTGCTTATTAGCAGCATTTTAACGGTCTTCTTTGACTGGCTATCCATAGTAATTAGTTGTTATAAGAATTAATTCTCAAATTTTTAAATTCTAAGGGCAAATATATAGGTAAAATTTTCCAGCTCAAACGTTTTTAGCAAGTTTTGCATTGCCTGGGGTTGCAGGGAAAATTCCATAGACGCAACACTGCCTATTATTTTTTCCATTTCTCGCTGCTCTCTATCTGGCAAGGGTAAACCTATTGTAGTAAAGTAAAGGTAAAGAGTATCACCCTTCACAAGTTCTGGACATTGGAACGCTTTAGGGAATATCAGCTTATTGCTATGCCATACGGCAAAACCCTCCTCTGTAAGGTTCAAAACAAAGTCTCCATTAATAGTAAAAGGCAAAATACAGTATTGTGAAGGGTCAAGATCACTAGTAAGCGGGTCAGCTGCAAAATTCTCCCTCATCTCTTTCATAAAATTTACCCACGATATCATGAGCCGATGGGCATTGCTTTTAACCCAGCAGCACAGGCATAGAGTAATGAGATTGGGGCTAACTCTTTGGCTATCACTTACCTGCATGAAAGCAAGGGTAGAATTATTTACCTTAAAGCTGAGCAACTTGCAGGTACCCTGGGTGCTGTTAGCTGGTTGCAATTTCCAGCTATCGGAAAAAAATCCTCCCACTGTGCCATCATCAGCCACCTTTAAAGTGTTTTGAAGAAATGCATCTAGCCGTTTTACTGTGCTTTCTTTAAATTTTTGTTCCTCGGCAAGAGCAGCGTTTTTCTTCTTGTTTTCCCTGTAAAGCAAAACAAGCAAAACCCCCATCATGGCTAACAAGCCACTCACCGTCCAGGCAACCTGCCGCTGTAGCTTTAACTTGTGCTGAACCAGAGAAACCTGCGCTGCCTGATTTTCCATTTCAAGTTGTGCCTGCAGGGTTTCGATTTTCTCAATAGTTTCAGCATTTAGCATGGAATCCTTTAAAACCTGATAGTTTTTTAAGTGGTAATAGGCTTTAGGAAAGCTTCCTATTACCTCATATGCGTTTGCTAGCGTTTGGTGCACATCTCGTGCAACATCTTTTTGACCTGTTCCAACAGCCATATCCAGCGACTGGTTAAGGTAGGCTACCGCAACATCGGGGCGGTTTTGCTTCAGGTAAACACTTCCGATGTTTTTAAGGGTAAGGCATTTACGCGTATCGCTTTTCAGCTCATTAAAGATTTGAAGAGCGTTAAAATGGTAAAGAAGGGCGTTACGGTAATCTCCCTTACTATACAAGAGCGATCCGATATTATCCTGTATGATACCAACACCTATTTTTACCCCCAACGAATCATAGATTTTGAATGCTTTCATGTAGTAATCAAGCGCTCTATCGAGGTGGTTGAGCTCCATGTAAGCGCTGGCAATGTTGTTGCATGCCCCCGCAACGGCTCTATAGTTTCCTAAACCTTGGTTAATCTCCAGGTAGCTGGAAAAGTAATCAACTGCCTTAGTGTAGTTTTCGCGGTAGTAGTATATTTGGCCAATGCTGTTGGAAGCCATAGCCATCCCTTCGGCGTTGGCTAACCTTTCGTAAAGCTTATAGGATTTCAAATAGAACTCCAGCGCCGAATCGTACCTTCCCCAGCTGCGGTAAATCAAGCCCATATCGTTGTAAACTCCTGCCAGATCGGCATTGTCATTTAGAGAGACGTACAGCTCAGCGGCATTTTGAAAGTTGGCAAGCGCACTTTTGGGCTCGCCCATTTTTAGGTAGGTAAATCCTATTTGATGTAGGATGTCGGCAGTATATTTACTGCTTTCAAGTTTTTTTGCCACCTCCAGCGCTTCTAACCAGTACTCCAAGCTCTTGCTGTAGCTGCTATCGGAATAGGAAATTGCAATGCTGCTAAGGATTTTATACTTTCCCTCGCTGGATTTTACGGTTGAAAGTTCATGGAGAAGGCTATCTAAAGACAATGGCTGTCCCCATAGCCTTGGTGTAACCAAGGAGAGCGATCCGGCAAGCAATATGGCTGCTAAACTCCCTTTCAAGGCATCCCCTCACAAGATAAAGACAGGTTAACTATTTAATAAGCGGCTTGGCTTGAAAGTTACTAGTTTCAAAGGAAAAAACAAATTTAAAGTATAGCGATAAACAGCACCATCCTAAAACAAATACGGTAAGCACCCTTGGTTGGGCAGCACTATTCAAAGAAAGTCCTTTAAATTCAGCCTCCAACTGCCAAAGTTTAAAAATTATGCACTAACGGCTACACATAAAAGCCACAGTACAATTCAATCCTTATAGCATATTACAAATAAAATGATTGAGCAGTAACCATGTGGCATACCCCCCGAAAGGTGCCTATATTATCCTTTTGAAATGCTTGTAGAGTTCGAACCAGATAATTGTTGATAATCCTGCCAACGTGCAAATCCCCAACTCAAGCCATCCAATTTTATCGAACAGGAAGAGGTTTTGCAGTGCAGGAATGTTAACAATCAGCAATAAAAACAGAACAGCACCACCTACAATCCACTTAACCGTTTTGTTGGGAGTCATAATAATCTTGAAAAAAGAATCCGACCATGAGCGGTTTGATAGGATAACTGCGATGTTGGAAACAATAAGGGTGATAAAGGTAAATGCTCTTACGGCTTTTTCGGCATACCCCATTCGAAAGCCTATGAAGTAAACCAGCAAGCTAACTGCAAGAATTCCCAACCCTTGGGTGCAGCTCATCAGGATTTTCCCGACACCAAAGAAAGGCTGATTGATGTTACGTGGAGGACGTGTCATGACATTCTTTTCCTCCTTTTCGGCTTCAAATATTATGGAGCAGGCCGGGTCAATGATTAGCTCCAGGAATACGATGTGCACAGGCCAAAGAATAAGTGGCAGGTTGGCAAAGAAAACCGGAATAAGCGATAGCCCCGCAATGGGCACATGGATGGCAAAAATATACGCCAGGGCTTTTTGAAGGTTGTCAGAAATTTTTCGGCCCATCCGCACCGCCTTAACAATCGAGGCAAAATTATCGTCCATCAGCACCAGCGAGGAGGCTTCCCGGGCAACATCTGTTCCTTTCTCCCCCATGGCAATTCCGATATGGGCGGCTTTGAGCGCAGGGGCATCGTTGACCCCGTCGCCGGTCATGGCAACAATTTCATCATTCCGCTTAAGGGCATTTACTAGCTTAAGCTTCTGTTCTGGAACAACACGGGCAAAGATGTTAACCTGTTTAATCCGCTCACCAAGCTCTTCCTCCGTCATGGTTTCCAGATCCTGACCGGTGATGTAAAGTTCAGGGTTTTTGATGCCTATTTCCCTACCAATATTGGTAGCCGTAACAGGATAGTCGCCCGTTATCATAATCACCCGGATTCCGGCTCTGTAGCACTCGGCAACCGCCTCGGGAACATTCTCCCTAATTGGGTCGGAGAGCCCAATTAGCCCCATAAACTCAAAGTTGAAGTCATGCTGAATTGTGGGCAGGTTTTCTGTTGAAAGTTCAGCACGAGCAACTCCAAGTACTCGCAGCCCTCTAGAGGCCATTTCGGCCACCGCCTTTTCGTGCTTGCCAACTTCAGCAGCAGGGAGATGGCATAAGTCAAATATGGCCTCCGGAGCGCCTTTTGCCGCAATAACCCTTCTGCCTGTTCCGGTATTTGAAAACACCCGCGACATGGCCAACAGCTCCTTTGATAGCGGGTACTCCTTCTCCATCACCCAATCCTTGTGGATGTGCTCAGAATTCTGCAAGTACTTATCGCCAATGCTGATAATTGCCCTTTCCATCGGGTCATAGGGGTTCACCTGGCTCGAGAGTATGGCATACTCAATCACCTGATGAAAGGGTTCGGTAAATGTGTCGCCCGATGTTACAGCAATATGGTTAGTGCCATTGTAGAGCTGGGTAACCGTCATCCGGTTTTGGGTAAGAGTCCCTGTTTTATCGGTGCAGAGAACTGTTACCGAGCCAAGTGTTTCGATGGCAGCAGGTTGACGTGTCAATACGTTGTTCCTGGATATGCGCCAGGCACCAAGCGCCATAAAAACGGCTAAAACAACCGGAAATTCCTCGGGAAGCATGGCCATAGCCAGGGTTATTCCGGCCAAAAACCCGTTGAGAAGGTCGCCACGGGTAATGGTGTATATAATCACCACCAGCAAGCACAGGATGACACCGATTACTGCCAGCCTTTTCACCAGAACTGCCATCTCCCTCTTCAACCTGGTGGGCTCTTCTTTCACTGATTCCAACGCCTTCCCAATTTTCCCTATCTCGGTATTGACCCCGGTGGCGGTTACCCGAAACACTCCATTGCCGTTCACCACCATGGAGCCCGAAAAAACCATTGGAATATCGTCCCCTCCCGGAATAAAAGAGCCATCTCCTTCGAGCCATTCCCTTTTTCTCACCGGAACAGACTCTCCGGTTAACAACGACTCATCTGCTGAAAGATTAATGGAGCTGAGAATAACCCCATCGGCCGGAACCCTATCGCCCTCCTGCAAAACAACGTAATCACCGGTTACAACTTCCCGCCCGGCAATCCTTACTGTTTCGCCATCTCTTATCACCAACGCACGTGGACTAGCCAGGTTTTTTAACGCATCCAGCGCCCTTTCGGTTTTTTTCTCCTGGTAGAATTCAATTCCCATGATTACAAACACGAAGCTGAGGAGCATAAGGCCTTCATTAACATCTCCTAAAATAAGATACAAAGTGCCACAGGCAACCAGAAGGATGAACATTGGCTCCTTTACCACCCCAAGGGCTATCTGAAAAACATTCTTGGGTTTTGAGGAGGGCAGCTCGTTGTACCCTTCTTCTATAAGTCTTCTGGCGGCTTCCGCTTTTGAAAGGCCTTGCAGGCTTTCAGGATGAATAGTTGTGCTCATTCCTTGTCAACTTAAGTCAACGTGTATATAAAAAGTCCATGCTTATCCGTGTTGTTCGCTTGAGCAACGCTTAACTTGTTAGATTAATCTAACTAATCGGGTAAAAGTGTCAAGCATATCAATTAATATTTCATATTAAATTCTGGCAATAAAACAAAAGAGTCCTGTTTTCAAAACATGGCCGTTACTCTACCAGCACTTTTGAAAGTAAGCGTTCAAGCAGGGTTAACTCCTCCGCCGATAAGCGGTTTTTAACCATTTCGGCAATTTTTCGGTGTGCATAATCGTGCATCTGGTTTACCAGCTTCCCCTTCTCGGTGAGGTGGATGTGCGCGCTTCGCCTATCCTCGTCGGACTGAATTTTATAAACACATCCCTTCTCAATTAACTTGTCCACCGATACGGTTACGGTGGGCTTCGAGAGCTTCAGCTGGGCCGATAGTTCAGTGATGTTGGGGTTTCCTAACAGGTTAATTGTTTCCAGGTAGTGCATCTGGGTAATGGTCAGGTTGAGCGTGTTGAACTGCTCCTTGGCCTTCTCCTCCGCATCGCCAATCATGTTGGACAAACCCGCAATAACTTTCTCCATGCTTTCCATACAGCAAATATAGTTAGTTTGTACAAACTAAAATTAATGCTAAATAAAATTTCGGTTAAGCGTAGGCATAAAATGATAATTTTTTGAGCAAAAAAATCAGCTGAACTTTCACATTCCATTTTTTACACTACTCTGCACACCCCAAATATAATGAAATCTACCTTAAGTGCTTAATTTCTGGCTGTTACGTTTTCAAGGGTTGCCATATATTACCATAATAACAAAAAGTTAGGATACCGTCACAGCTGAATATACGCTCGAAAGCTATATTTGCAATGTTTAATAACCGGATTTCAAACCACATGAATAACGCTATTGCAACCCCGCAGGATAACCATGAAAGGTTGCTACGAATGGTTGAGGAAATATTTGCCACTTCTGGCGATCCCCGCCAGCTGAATATTACCCCCGAGGTAATTGACCGGCTGAAACAGCTTCATCCCTCTACGGTTTTGGAGCATGTTAGCGAGAATGGAACCGTGGCCTGGGTTGTGCTGATTCCCACCACGCTGGAGCTTATGAACCGATTTGTGGCAGGCGAAATTTCGGAAAAGGAGCTTTTTGAGCTAACGCCATTAGGCATAAAGTACGAGGCGCTTTACCTCTGCTCTGCACTGGTGCTGGAGGAGTATAGGCGACAAGGAATTGTGAAGCAAATGGTTACTGCTGCTGCCCAAAGCATTCGAAAGGAACATCCCTTAAAAGCCATCTTTGTTTGGCCATTTACCAAAGAAGGAGAGCTGGCAGCAGAAAGCATTGCTACTACACTGAATTTGCCCCTGTACAAATTTCAACATGATAAATGATTACAACCCGGAGCTAGAATTAGTGTAGCCATTGGCGGGTAACTTTAGGTCGAGCCACCTACCCAGCACCTTGTAAATGCTATCCTGAAGTTCGGGCGGAAAATCTTTAATCCTTGACGAGTGCGAACCTCCGGGGCATACCATTTTTACTGCATTGGTTTTTCTACCCGGATCAACAGCAGTAGCCGACCATGCATCGTTTTGCCCGTATATGTATAGCATGTAGCTACCTGAATCCTTTACCCAACGGTCAATGTCGCTCATGGCGGAGGCGTTGAAGATCGCCCGGTGCCCTCTTGGCATGGCAAAGCTAAAGGTTATGTTGGCGGTATCGCTAAGGTAGCGGCTGAACGGCTTCACCCTGTAGCCATACATGCCTATCTCGGTCATAGCCTGATAGAAAAATGGGCGAACCTTGTCAACCTCATTCTCCTCAAAAAAGGAGAAGGGGTTAACCTCCAGCCAATGCTCAAAAAGTTCCTTTGCGGTTGAACTGCTTGCAGGAATTGACGAGCAATTAAATCCCCACTGCCAGAAAGCAAAGGAGTACTCAAGCACGCTAAGGTCGTACGCCTTTTCGAATCCCATAGTGAATTTCCACCCCTTGCTTGCTGAAAGTTCCTTGAAGAGTGGCATAATTTCACTTTTCCTTTCGAAAAGTTGAATCTGAAAATCATATATTTTTTTACGACATTCGGGCGTCCCAACACTATCAAGAAATTTGTACACCCTTTCGTCTTCACTTGAAAAGTTCAGCGGAGCCACGTAGGGTATGCTAACATTTACATCAGCGGGATAGAAGCGCCGGTGGAAAATTGTAGCTTGTCCACTCTTGCTTATCCCGGTTGAAATCCACTTCCCATGGTAGAACGGTTTAAATGCTGATATTACCAAATGTGCATCAGCTGCCGCTTGCCTAATATTGAGGTAACTCCAGGGAATGGAGTCCAATGGTCTGCTTTGAGAAAAAAAGCGATGCTCTATGGTTATCTGATTTCCATCAACAATACTGGTTATCTCGTTAGCTTTCGAAGTGTACATTGTGTAGCCATCAATAACAACAACCATGGGTTTGTTAAAACCATTATGGGAGTAGTAAACCCTTAAGGGAAAATATTGGCTGTGAGGGTTGGTGTGGTCAAGCGGTACCCTAAACCAAACCTCGTAGGTTTCCGAAAAGGGGTTGTCAGAAGGAATTGCTCTGAAGCTATCAACCAGCGCTATGGACGACAGCACTTCTGTAGGAGTTATGGGCTTGGGGTTGCCGGAAAGTATAACCACCATCAAAACCGGGAAGAATATACTCAAAATAAGGCCTCGCATCCTCAGGGGTCTTTGTTGCTGCGGCATTCGTTTCATGCTAAAAATTTTTAATTACCAATCCGAAAATGTTCTTTACAACCCTAACGTTTACGGAATTACCTAGTTGCCTAAGCGCAGTAGCCGGCGGTCCAATAAGGTTGTATTCCTTGGGAAAAGATTGAAGAAGCTTAGTTTCCTCAACAGAAATTCTTCGTCTGAACCTGCCAATAATCTGCCGGTGGTTCATGGCAACCAGGGTTGAAAACTTATCGGGACGCTTAACCCTAATCCCCGACGGACGAAATTGTATGAGGCAATCAAACAGGCTGCTATAACCATCTCCAGCCTGCCACTCGAACTTGCGATGAGTTTTTGAACACCATTCCAGGTTATCCCATTTTGCCAGCCATTTATCAATAAAACTACGATTTCGTCTATACAAGTCAATATTCTTTCTAATAAATGTGGCCTTCCATACTGGGAATTGGGATAAATCGCCTTCAAATCTAAAAAAGTCCATCCACACGGGAAACCCAATCACTTTCTGGTCAATTCCCCTGTAAAACTCATCCCAAGCAGTAAGAACTTTTTCTTCGTATGGAGAAATACAATCATCAACGTTTGGATCAACAATATCGTTCACCGTTAACTGGTTTTCAGACGGATGCTTCCAGATTTCTTCTTCAAAATTCCAAATAAAATCCTCCTTCCCTGCTGCCAAGTCCTTCCTAACACAGGGAATATATAATCGTGGACGAAGAATGGGAACTCCAAATTTGTCTGGAGAGAGAATCATCGGGTTTCGTGGAAAATAATACCCTAACTCATCGAGGCTTCGGGTAATAACGCTATAGGTATTCCCGCCATCGTGCCCCGCAAGGTTGGCCACATTCTCGAGTAATAAAAATTTTGGCCTATGCTTCATTACAATTTGGCAGATGTCAAAAAAAAGCGTTCCACGTGTATCGTCAAATCCTTGCCTGTGTCCCCCTTTTGAAAAAGGCTGGCAGGGAAAACCCGCACAAAGCAAATCAAAACCGGAAGGTATTAGATCCTTAACCTCCTGTAGAGTAATATCGCCAAAAGGAAACTCTCCAAAGTTGACCATATAGGTTGCTTGCGATTCGGTGTTCCACTCGCTGCTAAACACGCATTTACCATTAAGCTCCTGCATGGCCAAACGGAAACCACCAATTCCTGCAAATAAATCAATAAATGTGAATGATGGTTGCTTGGGCGAGGGAAAGGGAACTTTAACCCCCTCATCTAAAAGGATCGCTAGCAAATCGCTTCCATTGTCAGGTTCTCCATGTTCAATAAAATTATGCATGCTGTAGTTATCAAAAATCCTTACCGCCTCTCCACTATAGCCTGCTGAAATGTTTTGGGTATGATTTTGCAGGTAGTGAGTGATGACTGCGAGGTCAAATGATTTTCCTCTCTTACACCATGAATTAATTCGACTTAAATAGCTATTGCTAGAGGCGTCCATTGGTTCATTGTATCGAATAGGCAAATATAGAGCCAATTCTTCAGGATTAACGCTTGGGCATATTTGAAATGTTTTTAGAACCGATATTTTGAATATTCCATAGGTTTTAATACTTTTGTCCAGCATATTGAAGGAGGGATAACAACCATCTATCTTATAAAGTTTACCTGACTTGATTGTAAGAGTTCAGCCAGATTAGACACGGAGAGGTGGGGGTGTGGCTGATCCGTCAACCGACGGATGTTAAACCCGCCTGGAGTTGACAGCTTGTTTTTGGGTTTTCCCTCGCTCGGCGAAGTTTGTGACTTCGTTGTACTTAAGAAGCGGCCTCTGACCGCGTAAAATCCTATCAGTAATTTTCCATTCAGGATAAATATACGCTATTTCAAGCAGACCATCCAAACCTGCATAGTTACGGGTACTTGAGTATGGGCAATCCTCCACCTTTTCAACTATTCTTGCACGCTCTGGATTATTATGTAGGTATTCCAGCTTTGCCTGAATAAAATCGTTTGAATACAGGATTTCGGCTTGGTTCTAGTGCATCCGGAGTTGAAAGTTTTCGTTCCGGGAGTTGCGATTGACATTAAAGTTCAACCGGTTAAGCATCCACACCCGACGGCTCTCGTTACCATCCAAAATAGTACTTATAATGGTTTTTGCGGTAAACTTCTTGAAATCCCTAAGCGTTTCACTCAGGTGTCCGTTTGGGCTGTTGACTATTAGATGAATGTGGTTGGTCATTATTACGTAGCTGAATACCTGCAGCCCTTTATGCTGCTGGCAGTACTTTAAACTATCAACTACAATATTCCGGTAGATTGGCCTCGTAAAAACGTCTATCCAGTCCACCACCTGCCAGGTTAAGTATTACAGCGCCGTTTGCTCCGCTATTTGGTAACCTGTTGACATGGTGTCAAGCTAACAAATTTTGCTAAAATAGTAACGGATGAAAAGTTGAATCTTGTGCGGTCTACTGACCGCTAACAACTGACAAGTAACAACCTTTGCCTTACTGCAAGACAGTTGTAAGCTGTCCTTTAGCCAGAGTAGTTACCCTATGCTCAAATCTTAACGCACAAAATTACGCCGAGCGAGGGGGAATATAACTAATTGCAAGTTACACACATTAGTCATTTCGAAAACGGCAGGCACAGCTTGCTTTTGATAGCCCTACGGCGGCACAGCTGACCGCAGAAACCGAATCACTTATTCCTTTATACAGCCTCAGTTCAAAATAAAACAACTAAAAAATCAGGCTAAGCCTAAAAAAATAGTTGGACGCAGGTACGCTTCGCTAACCTACATCCAACCCAGTGTACTTCTTTATTTAGTTACAT
>Ga0116192_1000241_pt1 | contig 43309 bp, 51 predicted proteins | sample AD_UKC113_MetaG_FD_89876 | JGI IMG/M metagenome (GOLD analysis project Ga0116192, IMG submission 89876) | Active sludge microbial communities of municipal wastewater-treating anaerobic digesters from Hong Kong - AD_UKC113_MetaG | ecosystem: Engineered > Bioreactor > Anaerobic > Digestate...
CAGTACTTCCAAACATTACGGCAGCAGTACTTCCAAACATTACGGCAGCAGTACTTCCGAACATTACGACAGCAGTACTTCCAAACATTACGGCAGCAGTACTTCCAAACATTACGGCAGCAGCTACAGTACAATATATGAATATGGGAAATATATTTCAATATCAGATAATTCTATTTGTCTGGAAAGATCAACTGGTAAAATATATTTATCAAACAAAAAAATAGAAATAGTTTATGTTTAAATATTAACCTCCATGCAACCAATTAACAACAAAACAGTACAGATAATTATAAGGGTTATTATATTAGCCTGTATTGTATTGAGTATGTTTTGAACAACCTTTTAAAAATCATTTTATGGAAAGAATTATCAACTCATTACCTGAAACTCCCTTTTACACTATTTGGGTGGGGGAAATAAAAGTAGCCCGTAACAATTCAAATGTATGGACACACATACTGCAAGAGGGGGATGGGATATTAGTGTATGAAGCTGATGGTAAAATGAATGTAGGGTATTGCCATGATCGCCCAACACACGTTATAACTACTGTGTGGGGGAAGTTACACGACACCTGTTTAAGTATATCAGCTATGAATATTAAGACGGGGGAACTATGTAAAATAAAAATTTAAGTAACTTTATTTCCCACTAAGTTTTTAAAAAATACTTGCTATGAGAGAATTTTATTTGAACAATGAAATGTTATGTGCTTGCCTATTTTTTGGAAGCATTTTCGCAGTGGTGTTGTGGTATATTGTAGCCACTGAATTTTCACACAAAAAAGACCAAAGAAAAGCGTATGAATCCATCGCAGCAAAAATAAAGAAATGTACTACCAATCTTGAATTAAACGAAGTCAATGAGGATATAAATGAATTTTGGAGGTATTACACTGCGGATGAATCTGGTAAAGTATATTTAGAACTACTCAAAGAAGCAAGAGAAACGCAACTATTTTTAATAACCAACAAAAAAATTAAAGTAGCATGAGATCAAAAAATAATCCATTCGTAGGGGTATTTGGGTATTATCTTCTTACCGGGATATGCTTTGCTGAAATTATACTGGCTGTTAAATTATCCCAGAATTGGGCTGTAGCTCCTTTGGTAATACTGTTTTTAACAATGTGCTATTTGAGCGTTAAATCGGCTGTAAAGGCACTAAGAAAAGAGGAAATGAGAATTAAAAAGTTTTGGGAGGAATCAATTTAGGCTTTGGTATTTCCGATCAATCTTTGGAGCTTGTCTATTTCCCGGTTCAATTCATCTAAGTTATCATCATTTGTACGGAAATCCCTTTCGAGTGTTGCAGCCATTAAAAGCAAGTGATTTTTTTCTCTTTCAGCTTTCTCTATAAGAGTAGAATAATCGTATTTTGTAAACCCGTCAAAACGCTGGGCAAGACTATGCAAAGCCCCTGAAATACGTTGAGCGGTTGCAGTTTTTTCTATATCAGTTAGTAACGGCATACTGTAAAAATAACGCTAATTCATCATAAGTTATTATAAACACTAAAATTATGAAATCTATTTTTATCGCATTTTTGTTAATAATTAATTTTCCCATATTCGGGCAATTCATTAAAGTTTGTTTGTAAAGAAAGTGGTTAGCTTTCATCCACTTAAAAAAAATGAAGGAGGTTTTAAAAGGTTATATTGAAAAACGGGCTGCATTTCTATGCGGCCTTATTTTTTTATTTTGGTTGTTTTGAAAAAACTATATACATTCACATTCTAAAACACATAATTTATGGCTATAACTACTAAAGGGGGACAGGGAAAAGGTAAAAATTTTATTTTACAGGCTTGTCTTGCGGTACAAATTCAGGTTGGCCGTCTTTATTTTTTATTAAAAAAACGCTATCAGCATTTTTTAAAAGTCTTGAAAGTTCATGCCGGATTTCCATGTTTGAAAAGAAATCATCAAAATGGCCTTGTGTCTGATAATAGCGTTGTAAAAAAATCTGATCTATATTCTTATAACCCAAATGTTGAGCGATTGCAGAAATTAGAGCGGTCTTTTTCTCCTTTACACGATCAACAACACTTCCTACTTGCTCTAAACAAATCAAATCGTAATATTCATGCCATAGCTGACAAATCCCCTTCTGTTTATGAAAAATTACGTCAATTCGGTTTAAAGCAACAGTGTACTGCCAAGGCAATGGAACGTAATCCCGATACGAAACTAAGTCAAGAAAGAGATTCATTTTCGCTTTCCGGCGGGCTTCCCTATTCTGATACCATATTGTAATTAACACTGCTGCAATAGGGGTAATTAACGCAGCAATGAAAGCCCCATAATCTTTAATAAACTGTACCATAAACGGTTGTTTTGAAACTACTACAATTTAAACTTTTACTACCATGTTTAAAAATCTAATCGAATTAATTAAGTCAATGCCTACAGAGCAACAATGCAGGGAATATGTAGCGCAACAGCGTTGGGAAAATGGGAAGGCTGTATGCCCTTATTGTGGTTGTGGAAGGTGTTATACTATTGAAGGAGGTAAACGCTATAAATGCAGCGAAAAAGCCTGTTTTAAGAAGTTTTCTGTAACAGTAGGGACAATAATGGAAGCAAGCAATATTCCCCTTTCTAAATGGCTGGTAGGGATTTATTTAGTTAGTTCACATAAGAAAGGAATTAGTAGTTATCAATTAGGCAGGGACTTGCAAATAGCACAAAAGAACGCGTGGTTTATGCTGCACCGCATACGGGAAATGTTACGATTAAAAGAGAATATTAAATTAGATAACATTGTAGAAATAGATGAAGTATATATCGGCGGTAAGGTTGGAAATATGAGCAAAACAAAAAGAAAGAAGGCCAGGGAAGAAGGAACCAACAACCATAAGACAATGGTAATGGGAATGATTGAAAGAGGCGGTAATTTAAAACTAATACCAGTTGGCAAAGCAAATAACATGACAGGCTTTGTACCGGCTATTATGAACAATGTAGATAATGATGCAGTATTGATAACAGATAGTTTACCGGCTTACCAAACAGTTGCCCCCCACTATTCAGGGCATGAAGTAGTAAATCATAGTATGAATGAATATGTAAGGGATAAAACTATCCATACAAACACAATAGAGGGCGCATTTAGCCTTTTAAAACGTTCTATCTATGGAATATATCACCAAGTAACTCCAAAGCATTTAAGCCGCTATTGCGATGAAACAATGTTCAGGTACAACCTAAGAAAAGTACCGGATATGCAAAGGTTTATTTATAGCCTGAAATTGACGGAAGGACGTTTGACATGGAAAGCATTAACGCAGCCTGTAGGAACAGAAAACAATAATCAGGTAACAAAGGTTATTGTACGAATAAAACCTGTTTATCAAATGTTGAACGGGGAAATAGTAGCGAAGTTTGATAGCATTAAAGAAGCATCAATTGCAACAGGAATAAATAAAGCAAGTATTGCTAGGGTTGCTGCGGGAATTAGAAAAAATGCCGGTGGTTTTCAATGGGTTTATGCTTAAAATGGGCAAATTATTTCATAAAATAGCACTATACCCTTTTGCGGTAGTGGGGCAGTTTCGATATAATTGATAATCAATGCTTGACCGAATAAGCATTTTTAAATATTTTTTTAAGCTATAGGTTAACTTTGATCCAAAAGTACTAAATTTGCTTTGAAATAATTAATCTATAGGTTAACTTTGAAACGCACATACATTATATTAAGGCCTTTTCCGAAAATAACTATCGGGATAGATACTGTAAATAAGGAGGAAATTTTGGCCTACATAAGGCAAGATGAAAAACATAAATCAAAATTTAATACCATCATAAGTATTATTTCGGAAGGATTAAATAACCGGCATCTGTATAAAAGAGAAAAATTAAGTGCGGAAGTTAAAAATGTAACTGCAATGCGATTTTTTCCTGGCGGAGATAACGATAGAATTTATTGTCAGGAATTAAGTATAGGGGGAATAAAAATTATCGTTTTATCAGAATTACACTTAAGTAAAAAAGAAAGAGAAAACACTCAAATCGAAATAAAAATTATTAAAAAAGTCTCAAATTATGAATACTCACAACAACAATCCGGATAAAGTAAATATCAATTCTGAATTTGAAGATTTATTTACTCATTCAACAAGTGAAAAAGAATTGGAGCATGAAACTAGAATGCTGTCTTTTCGTTTTTTAAGTGAGTTTGATAGATTATATGGCAATAAAAGAGGATTAAGGAGTTATTTGGCAAAAGAAACAGATAATTCTAAAAGTTATTTTACTCAATTATATAACGGGGATAAAATAATTAATCTTTCTTTAGTTGCTAAACTTCAAAAGTTATTTAAAGTCAAGTTTAAAATAAAGGCAATCCCTGAAAATGATTTTGAACAAATATCACACTTAGATATTGACAAATACAACTTGAATATGTTTGTATTTAATAAAACGGAAGAAATTAATTTATCTACTCAAGATGATTTTAAAAAATTAAGCCCAAGTACAACTTTTATTGGTACTAATGGCTATTATTCATTACAAGCTAAAGAAGGAAATTAAAATGGGAAATCAAGTTAATTTAAGAATAAAGAATATAGACTTAATAGAGAAGTCAATTAAAAGGTATGCTATTGACGAAGATCAAGTTTTTGATTATGATGTCAAAGCTCAATCTGCCTATAATGATGAAAGAAATTCAATTGTTATAGGTTCTCAAGTTGTTATTCGTCCACATCAAAATGATGAAATAGAATTGGCAAACTTTACTGTTGTTATAGAATTTGAAATACAAAATTATAACGCAGCTTTTTTGACGGATGCCACAGGTAAAAAAATAATGGATTTGGGTGTAGAAAACTTTTTGAAAACAATTACTATATCCACAATTCGTGGTATCATTTATTCTGAATTAAGAGGAACTTATTTGCACAAAGCTACTTTGCCTGTTATAATGATGGATTTAATGAAAGAAACTCCAAATGCAAAAAGCATTCTGTAAAATATTACTTGGTTTTATTCCACCTAGCAGCAGCAGCCTTTTTAGCTATCTCTGAACGTTTTTTAGCTGAAAGGGCTTTTGCTCTTGCTGTCACTCCTTTAAGTCCTCCTTTGCGTCCAAGTTCAGCAGCAGCACTACTTAAATTTTCTGATGTTGTTTTAGGTTCTTCACCTGTTATTGAATATCATAGATGACCGTGATTAAGAATGAAATTCTTAAATTTTAATAGGTTGTCCAAAAAGGCGACCTATTATTTTTTTAAACACTTTACTTAAATATTTAAAAACAGGAATTATCTTTAAGCATGGCAAAAGCAGTCAAAAAAAAGAAAGTAAATCCCACCAACGAAATAACGGTTAAAACTAACCTTACTCCCGATCAGTTACTTAAACTGGCTTTAAATACTTCTATTAAAAAATCAAAAACAAATAAGAAGTAGTTGTTTTAAAACAACTTTAGTAGCTTTCTATAAATTAAAATAGATGGCTGATAATCAAAAAAAAGTTTTTAGCAACCCAGCGGTAGATTATTACCGATACGCTGCTCAAATGAGAGGCAGTTTAATTAACAGCATTTCCGAAATGGAGAGGCTGATGGATAAATACATAGTTAAATACTTTTGTACTTCTATAGAAAAGAGAAATGAATTAATGGAAATTATCGTTTCTACAAAACATCTAACGTTTGAAGCTAAAAGTGATATAATTAGATGCCTTTTGGTAAAAACAGGGGAAATGACGCAAAAAAAAGCGAACCAAATTTATGCACGCTTGAATGAGGATATTGCAGCTAAAAGAAACATTATTGCTCATTGCACACTCGATGAAAATTTGCCTCGATCACAATCATTTATCAATGATCCTGATAAAACTATTTACTTCATAAAATATTATAATTCAAAAACACCTATACCATTTACGAGAAAGGACTTCCAAAAACTATCATCTATAATATTAGCAGTTCATAATCTTTTCATGAAATTATCTCACCCTTTAAGAAAATGACATATCCCTCTATTTCTTTGACATGAAACAAGTCAAAAAATATAAAAAGATATGCGCTTAAATTTAATATGGAGAAGGGACAGCTACCTATCTAGTCCCTTATTGGTAGTTGAAACCAAAATTAGGTGTTTTGAAATAAAAAACAAAAATATTTGAGAGTTGTTTTGAAAATAGTTTTATATTTTTACTATATGGCAAAAACAAAAGAAATAACTCCATCTGAATACGCTGAATATCTAGGCTGTACATTGAATAATGTTACAAAGCATTTAAGAAATGGTAAATATCAATATTTGCCCGATGTAGTAAAAGTAAAAAAATATAGTCGTTTTTATATTTTAATTGTTCCGGCTTCACTTGAAATAAAAAAGCCATCCCAAGACTAGGACGGCTGAACCTTTCTTTATGGAAAAAAATTTACGGTAAAGAATTAATAAAGTTTATGGCTTTAACCATTGTTTCTGTAGGCTGTCCGTATGGTGAACCTGGGAGGCTTGCCCATTCTTTATTACACTTGTTTATTGCTGCCTGAAAATCCCCTTTAATTAAATCGTCATAAGCGCCCCTACGTTTGATTAACATTATGCAACCTAAGTCTTGACTTGCTTCTGAAAAATCTGGCAATTTTAAGCCCTTCCATGTCCTGTAAAGCATTTGATACCTACCGGCAGCAGTGGAATATGTTTTATCGAATGGTGTTTTAATATTGGGATGGGTTGTTAAGTCCTGAAATGTTTTACCGCCGAATAGTACTCTGTACGGATCAGGATATTTATCAGTGCCCTCTGTATGTGAAATTAAAAGCATAAACTTCCGAATGTTATCGGGAATGTCTTTTAATATAATGGGGATGATCTTAGCTGGCATTGTTAATTATTAGGGCAGTAATAACATTCAATACATTGGTGATTATTGTTTGAATGGTTGTGCTTTGTGCATCTTGGGCTAACATTTGTCCGAATATTTCATAAGAGGCTAATTCAGCCTTTAAAATATCGCCTTCCTCTGCTAACCTGCTTTTGATATAATCGCCATCAAAACCGCCTTCCGCTAATCCCTGTAGTCTTTCAGTACTGTTTATTAAATAGGCTGCGGTTGCTCCCGTTACTTCGGGGATATGGGAAATACCAACCGCTTCAAGGTTTGTTTTTAACTCTTGTAATATTGCTTTGTAGTCAAATGTAGCCATGATTATTTAGTTATGGAGTTTTCTGCTCTAATGCGTGGATCAAAATATCCCTCAATAGTTTTTCTTTCCTGATCTACCTCTTTAATGGGTAGTGTTCCTTTGCCCTTGTGGTAGCCTTGACGGATAGCCCAACCTTTTATTAAAATCCTATCCATTGTCAACAAAGCTGAATTGCTTTGACGTTTTTCATCTACTGACAAAAGACTATCAAGGTCATGGGCAACATCATTATACATTAATTCGTATTGGTTGTAACCCCTGTTCCCTTGTGCCATTAATTCGTAAATTTTTAAAGCCTTTGCATGAGTACTGGTAAGCAAGTCTTTTTGTGATTTACTTGGCTGTGTGTACTTATTACAGGAAACAAAGCATACTACAGTTAAGAGGATAAAAAGTTTTTTCATTTATCTTTTGGTTTTGGTGCTGCAATTACATTACCATTTTCATCTAATACGGTTCCTCCCGCTTTTGAAATGGTTTTAAGGGAAGCGTTTACATCATTGGTAAAGAAATTTTTTATGATATATGCCAGCCCGGAAGATATTGCTACTGCCATTACAGATTTCCAATCAATATCAAATGATCCTGTATTAACAGTATTGTAAATTATAATAAGGGCGGGTGCTAATGCAGCCATTAATAACCCTTTTGCAAAGTCCATCCATCCGATGCTAAAAGTTGTTGATTTCATTGTTAGTATGTTTTGGTTTTATAAAGTAGTGTAAATATAATTTATTTTTTCAAATCATTATACACTATTGTTTTGTTTCTTATTTCCCTATTTGTTTTTAAGAATTGTTCAGCGAGGGGTTGTAGGTCTTTAGGGAGGCAATTTACTTTGTTATCAAGTTTGTGGTTAGGGTTCATGGGATTGCCAGCGTTACCGGAATAGTTTAATATTCCTACAAAAATAATTACTGCAACTCCCGCAAAAACAACTACTATTTTTTTCATAATTGAAAGTAAAGCAAAAGTCATTGATAATTCTATCAATAAATCCATACTACTGTTAGGGGATGTGGTATGATGTATCAACGAATTGTTTTGTTTTTGCTTGTTCCTGCAATAGTTCCATTAAAAACTGTTGCTGCAATTCATGTGCTTTGTTTATTGTGTCCTGCTGTTTTACATTGTCCTCCCTGTACACTCTTTGCTGCCAAATAATAACTCCAAGCAAAATTAATATGATAAGGCATAATAAAGCTATTGTATTGGTAACAATTCCCCTTCGTGCCTGTCCACTGATGTAGCCAAATGCTTCCAATTCTTTAGATACCGGTAATTGATCCTCTCCATTTTTCTTAGTCATTTTTAGCTTGTCATTCGTGGTACATTCAGGTAGAACGAATTTGATTGAGTGTTATTATACCATTGCTATGAGAAACATTCTCCATTGCCGCCAAATAAACCAGCATTGCCAAAAACATAAACAGGCAAACTACGCTTTGCCAAATAGTAGTTTTATCTTTTTCCTGTATTCCCTTAAAAAACAAAACACACGTTATCAAAAACATGAGGAAAGTAACCCCTCTCAATAGGTTAAAAGCTAATTGGAGGGCGGTAAAGATCATTACTATTTTTACTTAATAAATAATATATTTTTTTGCTATACAATAATACTATTTTTTAATCGTTCTACAATCGCTTTATGTATAGGTTCATAGAATAACTATTTTCATGTTTAGGTATTGGTAATACAACATGCAAGTACAACGGGCGGTATTTCTATACTGCCTTCTTTTTTTTATGCAATAAAATTTCTTACGGATTTATTTTCCCTATATTAACACTCCCTCCCCCTGGTAGCTTTAAGGTAAAGGGAACGGTTATTTTGTTAGTTGCAGGGGGAATGTATTGCGCTATGCCTTGTGAAGTTGTAGGGGTTAGTGGTTGATTAAAGAAATCTCTTGTTAATCCTGAAATGGTTGTTCCTACAATATCTGTATTCAGGTGAAAATCCCAATTTTGTACATACCCGGACGTTGTATCTTTCCACATATTAGTTACGTTTGCTTCCCCTGTAGATAAAGAAGTTCCTACAGAACTACCACCGCTTAAATTATATCCATTGTATGTGTGTGTTGTTTTACTTGGTGTAAGTATTACAGTAAAGTTATTATAGTTTCTTATCAGGTTATTTTTAAGCACATAAACTGTACTGGCTGATGGTGAACCATTGTTATAAAAACATCGGTAAACGGCTGCATAACCGGAAGGCCATGTAGGGAAATCGTGCATCAATCTACCCCCATACGGCCCCGAAAAAAGACTGCTATCATTTTCTACTATATCGTTATTAAAAAAACATATTTGATCTGGTTGACCTGCAAAAGCACCAGAAACATTTACATAACTCACATCGCCCACATTGAGGATTTTGTTGTAACAAAAAGTGTCCATTTTAAAAGTACTCGCTCCCGCTGTGGCACCAAACTCGACCAGACCTGAACACGAGGTTATTGTGTTATAACCAAAAAAACATGAATCAACTGTATTAAATGCCTCTATAGCCCCCCCATTAAAAAATGGGCTGAACGCATCACTGAATGCCCAAGCATCTGCCATATAATTCCCTACTATGTAGTGATGTGATCCTGAAAGAGTTACGCAATTTGCGCCGTAGCTATCTGAACCAATAGCGTCAACGTTTCCCATTTCTTCAAACCTACAATTTACAACGCTATCATAATCACCTACTATAATAACTCCCAATCCAACGCCGTAGGTATCGCAATTTTCGACTTTGCAATGAGATGTTTCTTGCCCGCTACCTCTTTCCCCGAATTGTACAAAACCGGCTGTGTAAGCCCCTAAAACATGACTAACAGGCATTCTTCTTGTATCAACACTGCGTAGGTTACGGATAACGTAATATTGTGTTCCTTCAAAAGATAAACACCTTCTGCTTGTTGAATCTGTAGATGCCGGGTTTGGGAATAAAAAATTAGGTTTGGGATCATTAGGATCGCCATAAGCATCCCATACTATTGGGTTACCGGCAGTTCCGCTTACTGCATTCCCTGTAGGCGGAGACCATATCTGACAGCCGTTGAACGCATCCTGCACAATAAAGGTATCACCCCGTTTAAAAAAAACCGTATCACCTGCATGGATTTGTGCGCCGCTTTGATGTGCAGAACGAACCTTTACCATCGTCTGCCAAGGATGGTTTTCATCCAAACCGGAATTTGAATTGTTGCCAGAAGTGGAAACATATCTATTTTGAGAAAAACAAATAACAGGTAGTAACAATAAAAAAAATAATACTCCTTTCATATTAATGAATTTCAATTGAATTAGTAGTAGGATATGTTACCATAATTGGTCTTTGTCCGTTGGCTATGGAACTTAAAGAATTTACTTTTGATAGACTGGTAGCAAACTTTATCGTGTATCGCCCTACGTTATGAATGTAATATTTCCATCCTTGTGTTTGAACTGCATTGAAAGTTAAAGTACAGTTGTTACAGTTTACAAAAATATCTGTTCCGTATGGAAGTTGGGGAATGGTTGTATTTGCTGTTACGTTGTAAATATTTGGTGTAAATCCTCCACCGGAAGGCCAGTTAACAACAATGCTATCTGCTGTTTTTTTTGCTGCATTTGCTGTGTTATTGGCTATTGCTGCTGATTGTTTTGCTTGTTCGGATGAAGTTAGTGCGGAATTAGCAGTGTTTATAGTAGTTGTAATATCGAATGTATAAACGTTTCCCGATACTGTTGGAGTTGGTATTAGGTTTAAAGTTGCTTGCCCATAACTGTTAAGTGTAACCGAAAATAAAATGATGATTAGTAGTTTAATACTTATGTGTTTCATTGAATGATTTTTTAAGGAATAATGCAATTATACAATATAGTAATTTCATCAGAACAATTTGAACTTCCTGAATGGCGGATAATATCTGTCAAGTAGTAATTGAATGGCGAAAAATGAAGCGCATACCAACAATAGCATCCACAAATTCCAATTATCTACAAATGGATTTACAATAAACACATAACACAATCCAATAAAAAATAAGTCTATTGCAAACGTTGACAGGTATCTCATGTAAGTAATATCGGGAGTTGATTTTTTTACTGCCCAAGTCATAAAAAATAAAAGCAGGAAGTTATCACAACCGATTATCATTTCACCTAATGAATATGGTTCTCCTGATCTTATAAATTTTATTTGACTTACCGAAAACCAGTCATACTTATACCAAAATTCACAAAGGAAAAAGAACAAAAAGCCTATCACAAAAAGAAAGGCTATTTGTTGCTGTAAATACTTATTTGTTGTATTCATTTTTAATGTGGTTTTGGTGAACCTACTACATGAAACCTATCCGATTCACCGGGTAGATTAGCTAACCAACTTGCATCAGCTTCCGCTGTAGCTTCTACTGTATATTCAAGTACCTGTGCAGGGAATGATGTTTCACTAAAGGTATTGTTGGTTTTGTTAATACTCTTTATCCATTTGTTTGTGGAGGATTGTATGGCATAGTATTGTGTAGGCATAGTTTTGTTTTTTATTCTTCGATTGAGAAAGTGTAAGCGTATCCGGCAAACATCGCTTCGGTTTCAGAGTTTAATCTGTATTCTTCACCTGCGATTATTTTATCGAAAATCAAATTATCATAAACTTTAAACCCGGCGTTTTGAATTAACTTGTTAACCGGGAGTGCAGTCATATTGCCATTTGCGCTTTCAATAACGAAATCAACTGTTGCATCTGAACAAATGGATAGCGTGCCAAAGAATACATTACCGTTCCAATTTTCTTCTTTTTGTTTGTTCGCTAAGTCAATAGACGTTAATATTACAGGTGTGCGGGTTTCGATTGTTTTTCCTGTTAATGCCTCAATAATTTGATTCTGTGTTGTTAGATCGTATGTCATTTTTATTATTTTTTTTAGTGTACTATTTTAAGATCATCTCCTGTTCGGTATATTGTTCCAACTACAAGCCCTGCGGATATTGCGGCAGCGTTATCCGCATATTCTGGAACAGTGCTTATTATAATACCATTTGCGGCTGTTAGTGTTATGGTTTGTGCATCATCATCTAATGTTTGTACAGTACCATTGTTATTGTCATCCACATCGCCTATTCCTACAGTATAAACTGCACCATTTACTCTTACCATAGTTCCTCCATGATTTCCATAGAAATCACCTATTACACTAAGCAGACCATTTATCAATAATCCATGAGATGATTCTCCGTCGATTGAAGCATTCCCTTTTATATTTAAACTACCTAAACTCCACTTCAAGCTATCATTAGCAATCAATTTACCATCCGGCCCAAAGAATGCTAACATATTAGCATAAGAAGTATTTTTTATTGTTGCTTGTAAGCTATCGGGATTACCTCCTAGAGTATCTATTGTGAATTGATCTGTATTGAAGGTAAGGGAGCCTGATGTACCACTTGTTATTAATGATCTTACATAGCTATAAACAGTAGCACTATCTAAAGATAATGTACCACTGGTAGTAATAGTTCCACCTGTCAATCCATAACCAGTAGCTACGGATGTTACTGTACCGCTTGTAATATCAGATAACATAGCAAAAGTTCCTGATTTATTAGGAAGTAACCATGTCCAGTTATTATTGTGCAGGTCTGCAATAGTAGGGAATTGTAATTCTCCTGTACCCGTTCCACTTATAATGCCTTCTGTTTCTTTAATTCCTAAACGTGTTGCATCTTGCCTGATCCTACCATTAGCTTCATCATCAGGTGCATTCAATGTAAGTTCTGTGTATAATTCTTGCGCTCTTAGAAATCCCCCGCACGCAGAACTAGCATTAACCTGAACAACAGCAGACGAATCCGTTTCATCTGTATAGATAGCTGCGTTTTCCCCACCCGGTGTATTATTAATAGTTAATATCGTTCGTGTGGATGATCCCAAAAGACTTATATCCCCTGCTGGGCGAGATAAAAATATATTATTAGAAGCTGTATTTCCTATTCCAAGTACACTACTTAAATCCTGACTACCTCCACCACCACCTGAACCGCAAGCACTAATCCAATCACTACCATTCCATACTTCTATAGGACAGGTAGTAGAATCTGTATTTATAATCATTGACCATTGGGCAATAGTATTTCCTGTTGATCTTGTAAATGTTCCTGCTGCTGCTGTTCCTCCTGTACCTGTGTTATTAAAAACAAGTGAACCTGATGCTGGTATTCCTGTACCTGCATAATCAATAGTAAGGGCTGTAACTGCACCCCCTGAAACTGTTGCTGTTATGCGTGGGGATTTCCCTATAACTCCTGAAATGGAAACACTTGGCGCACTGTTATATCCGCTGCCCCCATTCGTTAATGTTACTGTCTGAACCCAATTACCCAATCCATCTCTAACAGAAGTACTCATTCTTGGTATTAACAATCCACCTGCACTACTTGTAATATCCATTGCTGCTGTTGCGGCGGGAGTAGTAGTTCCAAACCCTGCATTTTGCTCACTTCCAAAATAAAACAACGGCAATAAATTATTCCCCCTTCCATATAACAAAGCACTATTACTTCCCCCTGTTGTTGTACCATTATCTAATCTCATAAATACTCCATTGCTTCCTAATGGTGCGCCTGGATTTTGAAAATCATATTTAAGTGTGGTATTGGTGCTTTGGAATTTCATTGTATTCCCTGCACTTAATATTGCTCCTGTTGTTGTCCCCGGAAAAGATATTTGATTATAAAGAGATACAGTACCATTTGCTCCATTAGCATCTATCAATGTTTTTAATGTAGCAGTAGTATTATACGATGATCTAAGCGACCAACCAAAATTAGGAATAGAACCACCTGTAGAAGCCCTTACACCAGCCGTTACAGTTACGGGTATTTGATTTAATGATGGAGTATCTAATGCCTGTGTTTGCCATCCTATTACCGGGCTTGGATAAGTAAAAAATGGATCAGAAATAGGGAAATGCTTTAACCAAAAAGTATCATTAAAGTATGTCCACTTACCATAAATAGAATCATTCCTGAATCTTCCAGCCCAAATGTCGTTTGTTGGAGGGATTGGGATAATGGTATCTCCTACAGATGTTTCATATATATATCCTAAAAGTATTTCATCGGGTGATGGTTCGGGAGGTGTTGGGTTTAAACTTTCTTCTCCAACAAGTAAAACTGCCTGGTTTTGAGTATTAGCAACAACACTATAAAATCTTGGAAGTGTATCATACCCTAATGTAACTAACGTTGTATCGGGAGAAGGTGTTGAATGTTGAACGCAATCTATTTTATAAAGGAATTGTGTTACTTGGAAATTTTGTGGTGATGTTTCGGTTATTTCACCTGCTGAAATAATACCATTATAAATTTGAATGGTATCATACGATACTGCTGCACCACCTATCCAATAACTCTGAATATCAAGACAGCCTTGTTTTAATGATGTAATACTATCCACCGCATAAAATGGATTTACTGGAATTATTGTATTCCCGGTATCTGTTACTAATAAATAATCAAGTACTAATTGATATTGTGGATCGTAAGTTGGGAATTGAGGGTTTACTGCGGGAGTTCCTGCTATGTAAGAAGCTACCCCAAAGGTATCAACAATAAAAGCATCAAATCTTGGATCGGACGTTGCTGACGGTAAAATTAAATTTGTAAATGGAGAAGAATAAATATTACAATTAATGGTATAGGTAGCCGCTCCTACATTATATTCAGTTGTATCCACTAAAATGGGAACCCCACCGGAAATTAAACGGGGAGGGCAAGAACCTTCACTTAATAAAAGCCATTTTGTTGCTGTTGAATTTCTGCACCAAAATTTATTATCTCCTGTTGTAAAAATAACTGCCCCCGCATATTTATTGGCAACACCATTATTAGCATTTAATGTATCAACAAATATAGGAACCTGTAACATTTTTGCAATAGCTAATCCACCTGCACTACTTTGTTTTGTATTCGCATTGCTTCCACTTAAAGGAATGTTATTTGTAAACTGACCGAAAACAAATACACTCAATAAGCAAAATAAAAAAGAAAAAAATATTTTTTTAAACATCATTACTGATTTAAGTCTATGTACAAAGACGATCCTGTTGGAAATTCATTTGGTGAAATATCTATTTCCCCTCTTACATTATCCAATATAAATGAAATATTATTTCCGTAGTTTACCATCCCGCCACCGTCTAAAAATATTTGACATTTTTGTCCATTTGATTGAGCAAGTCCTATCAACCTATCACTTTGAAATACGGAAGTTCCGCTTACGGGATCGTCTGCACCACCCCCATCTACTACCCCAACCAAAGGAGGTTTTACCGATCCACCACCAGCACCATTTATTTGATACCAAAAATCATCTTCCCCTTTTGCTATTACTACTGTTGTCCTTGCTGCAATAGCCGTTTGTTGATTCCCATTTATATCATAATAAAATTGCCCCCCTGAAATATCTCTTACATTATCTGTTTGATTAACGATGTAATATTTATTCCAAATGTTAGGATTGGTTACATAATCAATTTCTCCTGAACTATTATTTGTAAAGATAATAATACATTCCTGTGATTGTGTAACATAATTAACTACTCCAGGATCAGCGATAACAGTAGCTTTCTCCCAATTTTCAGGATTTTGTTTTATAAATGTAGCCAAATTCCAAACTACATTTAATCCTATCTGACCGTTTACAAGTTGGGAATTATTTTGATACCAGTTAGCAATGATGTATTGTAATTCGGCATCTATATTTGATGGTGATATGGGAACCGGAGGATTTGGCATTATTTAGTTTCTTTTTTCATTTGATTAGAAAATTGAGCCATATACTGATTTTGCGTGTACAATCCAAAACGCTCACCTAGCCGCCACAAAAATTCATTTATCAAATTTACGTTCCATTCAAATGGAATGCTATTATTTTTATCGTACACAATTTGATCTCCTGCACCTGTTTGCGGATTACCCGGAACTGTTGTATAAGCGTATGTTGCTTTTGTTGGTTCTTTGTAATAATTAAAAATAACTACACTTACATTTCTTGGGGCAACTTTAAAACCGGTTGAGGTCTTAGTTATTTTTGGAAATTCAAGTGTTGGCGGTTTAGTTAAACTTGAAAGACAGTTAGCCCATTTACTGTTAGCTATCTTTTTTACATCGTGTTCAACTATCCCATCTAAATAACGTTGAACTAACTCATATCTTTCCTGTTCGTCTATTTTTTTATTATTGCATGTAACACAATCTAAATTATCATATCCTACTGTTTTACCTTGATATACGGCTATTGATGCTGATGAATATTGCCCATAATCTGTAGGATCATCAAATGTTCCATAGTGATTATTTGAACTTGCGACAATACAATTTTTTGTTTTTAAGAAAGGGTAAAGATCATCTTGATTTTTTTCATTATTTTCTGCTGTTTCTGTTTTCGCATCCCACATTTCATAGCTAATATCATTTGCTACAGATATAAAAGTACTTGCAGGTGGATACCAACCGCCTTGAAATGTGTTGACAGTATTTATAAAATTTTGATATAGATAATTAGAATCTATTGGCATTTTTTAGTTTTAAGCTGGTGAGCTATCTAACGCTGAAATTGTTACTCCACCCGAAACATCAACATCAATAAACGTAACCGTATGTGCCACATCATCTATTGTTCCAACATAACTTCCTGAACCAGTATTTAGATAACATTCTCCTATTTTTCCAGTAGGATAAGTAAGCACTATTGTTTTATAAATATTTGCGGTGATAAAGAAATTAACAACACCTCCTGATATTACTGTAGGTACATTAAACAATACTGTGTAAACACCACTTACTTCTGCTACTAAACTTGCAGGGGCTAAAGTATTAGTTGTATTGTTTGTAAATGTTGAATTATTCGGCTGGGTAACATCAACTACAACCGGTGCTGTTGTTTGACCAAAATAACCTGTTGTTTGATTATAAACCGCAGTAAGCGTTAAAGAGTAATTTCCATAAACTCCCGTTTGTGGAGTAATGGTAATATCTACTCCCGTATTTGTATGTAATGAAGTTAATATACCTCCATTTGGAAGGTTTACATTTACTCTTAATTGTGGCATACCTACAGGTGCCGCATAGGAAACAATAATATTTGTTCCGTCAAAGTATGCACTAAATGCGGTAAATCCGCTTGTTGGGAATCCTGTGTTTTGCATAACTTCCTGACAACTTCTTCCGTCAGCATAAATTGGTGTAATACCTACAATATATTCTCCATCAGGTATAGAACTTATAACATAAGGAGAATCCCCCGGTAATACCCCTGTAATAACTGTATAAACAGGAGTACTAGTATTATCTACCCTTGCGTATCTTATTGTATTGCTTACTGCGTCAGGATGGGCAAATGTAACTGTTATATCTATCGTATTAGCAGGACTACCATCACTTACAGCTATTGTAAATTCAGTATAAGGAGAACAGAATAATCCTTGTGAACAAGCAGTTACAAAATTGCAAAATGCTGCCTTAAAATTAGCATCATAAAATCCTAATTGAAGAATAGTAAGCCCTAATTCTACCGGATTTATTTGAGCGCATGTTCCGGCTTTTGTTCCAATAAGATAATCTGTTAATTGCATTAATGCAGGTGATTTAGGAAATAATCCTAATACTCCCGCACAATCAACTCTGCCAAGCCCCATTATATAATCTACCGTATCGCATTGCCTGTCTAACATTTCAGCGATTAAGGCATTCTCTACGGTGCCGCTTTGAATAGTTTTTATTACTTTTTGACGTGAAGAAGGATCAATGTAACAAATATCATAATCTTGCGCTGTTACAATTTGATTGTCTTTTATACCACACAAATAATCAATTATATTTTGTATAGCTTCGTTTGTTGTAATAGGAACAAAACCTGTGCAATCAATAGATACTGTTGAAAGCGTTGTGGTTCCACTTATTTTATACCCAAATGCACTTAAAGAATTTGGATTCAAGTCCGATACAATGCTAATATTACCACTACCTAAATTTGTAACTGTAAATGTGCCTAATCCTAAAGAATTAAGATAGGTAGCTAATGCAGGTAAATTAGATTGGTTGAAAGAAAAGTTCAATGTCAATGGAACACTATTCGTTGCGACACTAACTAACAATGCTGTAGCAGGGGCTGCCGGAATAGAACTGAATCCCCAAACATAATTACAGGTAGCAGTTAATTTAAAAATACATTTACCATCTACATATAATAAACTTGAACCACCACCACTTGTACTTACTATTGAATTAAATAAATTAACAAGGCTTACATTATTTTGAATTGTTGTAAGAAGATCATTTGCCAAAATAGTCATGTTCACATTCAGGCAATATGTTCTTGTGCATCCTTGTGTTGAAGGTGTAACTGTAAATGCTGTTGTTGGAGCGTCATTACAAATTTTAAAAATGTAACTCTTATCCTGTAAACGGAATTGAATATTATTTCCGGTTACATTTACAGTACCATTAATATCCCCGCATACTGGTACTATTTCAAAACTATATCCTGATAATATTGTTCCGTTATATGGTTGTATCCCTGATGGAGAGCAACAATCACACTGAAAACCTCCAATAACTTTTATTTCCTCAATTAATGCAGGTAAATCAATGCCACATGCAGGTTGCGTTTTAGCAATCATAGCAAGGTTCAACTTGCCATTTATTATAATTAATTTTTGATCTATTTCTTCCCTGTTTGTACAATTGCTGCTTTCTGCCTGATCTATTAATTTTTGAATTTCGCATACTAATGGGCAAAGATCAATATTGCACGTAATTGAAAAACGTTGACGTACATAATACCTTATGCGAACAGACGAACAATTATCAAAATTATAATCCCATATACCATTATAAACATACTCATAGTTATCACTATCGTATGTTACCGGTACAAGTGCAGATGAAAAATCAGTAATAACAAAAGGTGCAGGCGCAGTACTTGTTTGATCGTCAGGATAAATAACTTTTAATACTGAACTTAATTGACTTCCTACTTCTCCCTGATAAGAAGTGTTACTTACATTTTCAAAAAACGCTTGCGCAGTATTGCAATCTACATTTATAGTTACAGCCCCAACACCGTAAGTATTCCTTGATAGATTAGTATTCCCTACTGGCTTGCAGATGAATTGAGAAATTGTGTAGCTGAAAACATTTCCTACACTATCTTTTGCAATTATTTCTATTGAGTAAGCTGCTCCACTCCATTCTATTTGTCCAAAAGGTCTAGGCCAGGGTGCTACTGTGTAATTTGTTGGCGTAGGGGAATCATTAGGATCAGGATTTACGCTATATAAAATCCATGTACTCCAAACACCTTCAATTATTGGATTATTAATATTGCCGTCTAATATTAATGTTTGTGAAGGTGATTTAACAATAAAAGTATAATCAACCAAATTAAGATTTGTTCCTGTAGAATTATTTACAAGATTGATTTGCGGATTGTTGTTTGACAAATCCCAATTTACACAAACGTCCAATGTTGATATATCGGGGCTATTTGGAGTTACCATTTCTTTAAAATTAAAAAAGGCAATTTTTTAATTAATTGCCCTTTAGTTAAGTTCCCCTAAAGGGAAAAAATATTTTATATCTATGTAGCTGGCACCGCCGATACATTTACACAAAGTTCGTGGTCAACTATTAAAGCGTTATCAAATGTTGCAATCAATGAAAGTTCATCATCTGATGCAGTCCATGTTACTGCAAAATTTGGAGAACTATTCCCTAAAGGATTCCAATTAGCATTCAAGAATGTCAATAGATCTGCTACATTATCATAATTTAATGCTGTAGCTAATTCTACATTATCAAAACTACCAATAGGATGATATGATGGATTATCTGCTGTTAATGTAGGAAGTCCGAATACTGCTTCATACTTTCCTTCTGCATTTTGAGCGCAAATATTCTGACAAGGTGCAATTACAATATCAATTCCATTTATTCCGGGCATAGCTACTGCATCTGCTCCACAACAAGTAGCGCATGAGTTTATAAACTGATTCCCTTCTGCTTCAGTAATATAAATCCACCATGTATATCCTGAAATTTTATCTCTTACTCTTTGTACTAAAAAAGAATCATAAGTAGGAGCAGAATCATTTGGAGATAAGTCAACCCTATATTGTAAAGCTGTTGGATCGTAAATACCAAAGTTCTTTACAGGAGATGCCCAAAAGGGAACGGAATCAATAAGTACGGCACGGCAAGGAACCTGCTCTACCCTTCCGATAATACCATCAGGTGTAGCAAATACTTTGTTGTTCATTTGAACAACTAAACAGGGAATAGATACCGTACTTATTTGAGCCATTCATTCTAACCTTTATTGATTAGGAAATTTTTATTTTTATTAAGCAACTGTAAATGAAGCACACAATACATCTGTACCGTCAGCCCCACTTTGCGTTACTATCAATGTAGCACCACTTGGGTTTGTCCATGTACCGATTGCCCCCCAACTTGCATCATTATTTAGATTAGTTGTAAGAGCAGCTACAGTAGCCCCTGTTACTTCCGGTAATGCTGTTCCGTTATAATATCCATTGGCAGCGTATGTTCCGGTATCAGGTGTTGGAGCAGCAAATACTCCAAAATAATCCCCATTATCATCCTGGTTACATAATGTCTGACAAGCTGCAATAACTGGTAAATCGGATGCTGTAGGCATTACAATGGCTGGTGAAGATGTACCACAACATTCAACAAATTCAGATGCTTGGTTATATTGAGTGCTTGTGCCCAATACATACACATCACTTGGATTGTTTGTGTTTTGGTTGATGATCCTTACAACATGAAAGGACTGTGCATCTGGTTTATCAACGGAGGCGGCTGTGGTAGGAGTGTACTTGAAACCAGTACCTTCTATACCAAATCCTGTTACGGGAGTAGCCCAAAAATCTCCATCAATGAAACCACCCGAATTAGGGGTTGGGATATTTTGTGTTACACCAATAGCTCCTGTTGCGCTGTTTACAAATACAGAGCTTAATTCTTGGATTACTAATGCGGGTATAAATGCCATTGTATTTTAATTTTTAATTGTTGTTAATTTTTTTCTTTTTGTTTTTTAGCAATTTCAACTTCAACCTTCAATTCTTCATACGCCGCTTTGCCATCATTTGAAAGTAAGTACTGTGCAACTTCTTCAATTTTTTGTTCTTTCTTCATAGAGTTTAATCCTTGAATGTTTTTAAGAACTTTATTTTTGGTAAGATACACTACAGAATCACCTTCAAATTTTATTACATTTAATTGCAAGGCATGAGTAACATACGTTTCTGCTGTTTGTTCTAATACTTTTACACGATGAATAAAATCTTTTGGATCACTCTTAGCTTTAGTTACCAAAGCACGTATGCGTTGAGGATATGTTTCTGCAAAAATTGAGAAGAAATCACACCATGTATCAATTCTTTCTTCCTGATAAACAAACTCACTACCTTTTCTTGATTGAAGCGCATACACCAAACCTACTGCTTCTGTTTCCATTTCTTCAAGAATGATTGCATCTTCTTCAGCTTTGTTCACATCAATTACAGTAAACAATGGAGTAGCATTACCACGTTTCTCCAAATCTGAACGATACAATACATTTTTAAGATAACGGTATTTACCTACATCAGCACCATCTTCATAAACACGCATTGTTTTTTCAATAATAATTTTATCAACAACGCCCTTATGTGGCTCAATACCCATTTTCTTTTGCTCACTTACTTCAATTTCAGGACAGCCAGCAATATATCGAATAGGTACAAGTGTTTTATTATCGGGGCCGTACATATATCCTTCGCTTGGGATAACTAATTTTGAAGGTCTGTCCAATCTATCCTCATAAGGAGTTCCTGATGTTTCATCCCTTACAAAACCACTATCACGAAGATCAAATGGTTGAATAAATAAGCAACTAATTTTTTCCTTTGGCGATGCTGTTAATGCCATATAAAATGATGTTTTTGTTTTTTAATTATGCTTCTGTAGCTGGTTCAATCAATACCCACAAATCTGGGCAATGCAGTGCGAAAGCAAGTGATTCAGCAGAATAACCCTGGATTGTTTCACACATTGTTGTTTGCTTACGGTTATCTACATAGCTTTCAAAATAATCACCAGTCCATCCGTTCTGACCTACCTGATAAAATTCAATAGGATCAATTGGACGGCCATTTTCTTTTGCGCCTTCTTTTGGCATACAGATAGCCAAATTGCTATAATAATCGCTACCGGCATAACGTACATCACTGAAAGCACCGATACGTTTGAAGTCAAGTTCAAATCCTTCGTATTTATAAGATTCAATACCAAGTTTTACCAATTCCTGTTCGTAAGTATCACCACTTAAAGCCCCAAGCCTTCTGTATGCTTCCCATTGGAATTTACCGGCATCAGTACGGGCAACCAGTTTATTTGTTCTGTTGTTGTTACCAAATCTCCAACCAAGTCCGTGCATTACAAGGAACTTGCTTGTACGTTTTTGGCTATCCTGCCATAAGAAGATTGGCTCACCGTCTGCTTCAAAGTCAAAACCTACAGATGAACGGAAAGGATAAACAACACCATTACCGAATTTAATTGAAGGAAGTAAACCGTAGAAACCAGTATAGATTTGGTCAATTTTACCAAGATCAGAATCAGAAATCAAAGCAGAGTTTGTAACCGGAGTTCCAATAAAAGAAGCGATATTCAATCCCATCTGTACGCCTAAACGTGCTTGTTGTGCTTCATAAACATCCCATGCGTCCATTGCGTTACCCTGAATATCATAAATTACGGCATACTGAATTTTATCTAAGTAGCCACGTAACAGATCAATTTCAAGTTCCCAATCTTTACGAACACGCAGCGGACGTACTTCTTGTGAATAACCAATGGTTGACATTGAGTTTTCAATTTGCTTACAACTATCACCCCCAACCCTACGTGCTGGTGTAACTAAATATCCTACGTTAGCTTTAATACTAACTGTGATATTTTCATCATAAGGTTGAACGGTAACTTTATGGGCATAGTTGATAGTAGAATCAACTGCTGTAATGCGATATTCAATCATCCTGTCTTTATCCCAAAGAGAATATCCAATAGCGGGTAGAGAGTAATGACCACTACCACCATGAAATTGTTTTAATACTTGAAAGGTAGCAGCAGCACCAGCAGATGCACCTGTTACACTTGCCGCAGCATAAATGTTCATGTTAGTATCACATACATAGTGGTTATACCACCTTTTTGTGCCTACCATTGTTGGTCTTTGGGGAAACAAATCCCGGAAGAAATTAATATCAATGTTCTCACCACCGCAACGAATTACTTGGTGAACTACATTTTTTACGAAAGTTGTTCCCAAGTTCGGATCACCGCAAGCATTTGCATTTGCAGCTACGGAACTTGTTTCCAATGCACTTTCTGTTAATACATTAAACTTTTCAAGGGTTAATGTTTCTTCCAATGATAATTGCCTTTGACAAACTTTGGGCTTATTACTAAATACGGGTATAGCCATTGTTATTGAATTTTACGTTTTTAATTTTGTGGTGTTAAGAAATCACCGTGATATTTTTTGAGATTTTCTTGCCTTGTTGATGTTGCTGCATCAGGTTTTTGTGTTGTCCTTTTATCAGGAATACCATGCGCTCCCTTTTCATTTTCAAACCTGTATTGATCGGCAGCTTGTTCTACCAGTAAATCAAATGCCTGTTGTTTTAAGGAAAATAATGCAGCGGTAAGCATTTTTTCTTTATCCCATCCGCCTTTTATTTGTTCTACTGCATACTTATCAGATAAAACGAAATTCTTTTCTTCGTCAATCATTTCCTGTGGAATAGTAACCTTGTAGTCCTTACCTTTTATTTTAACGGTAACATCTTTAATTGTATTGTACACCGATTCAACATCTTTTCTATAACGTGGTGTTTCTGCCTGAATTTTTTGAACCAGTAATTGTTCTGCACTTTTTTGTGATTCAATGTTTGCATACTCTTTATCAAAAGAAAGTATTTTACCGTGACGTGCAGTAAGTAAATTATTTGCTAGTAAAGAAAGTTCCTGTTGCCCTCTTTTGTATTGACGTGAATTTTCGTCTTTATTTAATCCAAACCTGTCCTCAAATTCACTTCTTATATCATCATCAGTTAAATCAGGATCGGCATTTTTTTGTTCTTGATAATATTGGCTGTATGCTAATTCGGTTAGATTTTTAGAATCAGAAATAAATTCTTCTAATTCTTTTTTTGAGAAAACACCTTTTTGTAAAGCGTAAGCTATTTTTTCATCTTCCCTTCTTTGTAAGGCAGCTTGTTTTTCTTCTTCAGTAGGCTCTTTTACAATTTCTGATTTTTTTACAATTTCAGAAAGATCAGTAACACCTAACACTTCCATTGCTATACGCTGCTTTTCTTCTGCGGATAATTCTTTTGGTTCAGGTTCGCCGGACGCTTTTCTTTTTTCTGCTTCAATTTTTTTCAGTTTTTCTTCATACTCATTTCTTTCCTGCTCTAACTGTTTATTTCTGTTTTCAAGATCAATACGTTGCTGTTCCAGTTGTGCCGTCATTAATTCTACGGTCATAACCGGTTCTTCTTCTGTAATGTCTTTTACTTCTGGATTAACTGATGTGTTTGGCTGTGGAGTTGTTGCGGCGGCGGGAGTTGCTAAAGGTTCTAAACCTTGTAGTTTTCTCATTTCATTTTGTTTCGCAATTTGCTCCGGTGTTAATGTTGGTTGAACGTCAGCCATTGAGTTAGTTTTATTCGTGGCATAAAAGTATAATTCAGAATAAAACTTTTTCATTATCTATAAATTTATTAGTACCTTGTGGGGACTAATAAAATTTCACTATGATAAATTACGAACCTCCAAAAGATGTTAGAAACTACATTATTCAAGTTCAGGCTGCTTTAAAAATAAAAACAGGGAATGGAAAATTCTCACAACAACAAACAATTAATTGGATTATAAAAGATCATAAAGAAAAAAAGTTTATAAACCCAATATTGAAAAATGAAATTTAGAGAAAGGAATTATTTTAAAAGAAATAAAAGTATTAAAGCAATTTTTGAGCAAAAAATTAACTCCCACTTTAGGAAGGAATTTAATGAATTATTGAAACAAAAAATAAAAACTATAGATTATGGCGGTATTGTTACAGCAACTATAGGAGAAGGTGTTACTGTAACATTAACTTCAAACGATCATGTTAAATATTAAACCGGTAATGGTTCCTGTTATTTTAATTTACTTTTTGCAGAAATTAATCAACTTTTGGATAACTTTTCCTCCCTCTAATAGCATATATAGCTTCGGGAGTTACATTGTATATTTTTGCTAACTCCGACCCAAACAATGGGGATCTTCTTATATACCTAACTTCGTCATCAGTCAACCTAAGTAATTTGTATTTTTTATTATGGACAATTCCAGTCAAATGAGACCATGATGACCCGTTTAAAATTGACCTTATGCAACTTTCTCCAACGTTGTATTTAACTGATAATTCTATAGGCGATAAAGTAGATGAAATTATTTCTAACACTTGCCATTCTTTTAATATTGAAGATACATTCCGACTACCTTTACCATTAATCAAATTATGAAGTATTCCATGTTGCTTATTTTCTTTGCTAGAACACCATTCTATTTGATGGAATCTATTATCCGTTTTAATCCCTTTTTTATGATTTACTTCTTTCTTTTTAAGCGGATTTGCTATAAAGTGAATTGATACTAATTGATGCACTAAATATGTTTTAGGCTTACTTGTTATTAATCTTAATGTTATTTTGCAATACCCCTTTCTATCCAATGATTGTTTTAACACTATCCATCTATTCCCGTTTTTAGCATTAGGAGCGCTTTTTATTCTACCAAAAGAACTTATATAATAATCATTTTTATAAGAATTAATTTTACGCCATTGCTCTTTATAAATAACACCTTCGTATTCTTCAACAATATCTTCAAGTGTTCTGTTATTATAGTGCTCCATAAAATAAAAAATGGGTTTATAATTCGTGGATGAAATTATAAATCCCATTTTGAATATCCGGTATCACCATCCACGAATGTTACCGGATATTCTATGCAAATATAGAATTTTTATTAAGAAATGGGCTGTTGTTCTTTTAAATTATTTTGGGCTGTTAATGTATCTATTTCAGCAGAACTTTTGGCCTGTTGCTTAGGAGCTTCTGCATCATTCTGCATTTGTTTTACTTGTGCTTTACTTTGAGCATCTACCTGATGTGCTGTTACCAATGCTTTTGCATCAATTTGTTTTCCTTGTAATACCAGTTGCGCTTCTGCCATTCTTCCCTGCTGAACTTGGTTTTCCAATGCCATTTGATTTTCATGCTGCATTTGCATATCCTGAACTTGTTGCGCTCTTTCTTTCTTAGTCCTTATCCTATCTTCCATTGTGATCGTTCTTACCGCTGCTTTGTAATCCTGGTTAGCTGCTGTTGTTATTTTAAACCATTGATCGAATGTTAATCCGCCCCGTCCATCACGTTTATCCAATGACATATCTGCTGCCTGAATGATTCTTTGTTTTTCCATGTCGGTATTAATATCTTCTACATTAATACCAAACCTATGTGCAGCAAATTCTTTTATTACTTTTAAGTTCTCGAAATTTTCTTCCCCAATAAGTCTTTGAATCCAACGATAAGGAATAGAATCTCCAAAGCGAATTATATCCTGTGCGTATAGCAATGTAGTAGTTGCTATTCTTAATTTCATGTAAGAACACATACGATACACATACCCTGTTACATTTTTAGAGTATTGTGTTTCTACAACATTTTGTTTATACCCTTCCCTTGCGTTATCAATCGTTCCCCTTCTTACATCATTAATTCCTAACTTTTCAAAAATCTGATTTTCTGCCCATGTACAAACTGTTTGCATAGCAATGGCAATCGGGTCTAGCCCTCTATGTTCTTTAACCGGAACATTATTCATTTGAGGCATAGGCTTACCATCTACTCTTGGAATAGCTTTTAATTTTACAAGGTTCTGTCTGAAATATTTAATGATACGGGTTAATTGATCTTGAATGTTATTAGGTGATTGTCCTGATGTTCCGGCTGTAGCAACGGCCTGACTATACATTGTTTTTGCAAGGGCAGTAAGTTCTTCTACCTGATACACTTCCCAATCTGGATGTGCTTCATAAACAGCCCATACCATTTTATAAAAAGCATCATTGGCTAATTTCAAATATGGTATAGAAAGTTCTACTGCTGATTTACCTCTTTCACGATAGTATTGAAGTGAGTAATTGGAATATTCATCATTTGCACCTTCCAGTGTTTGCATATACAGTTTACCCCAATTATAAATCCATTGAGATACACCGGAAGTAGCTATGTAATACGCTTCGTATGTTTGTTCCCTGTAAAAACTTTTTTGCTCATACCCTTCGCTTTGTTCTTGCGTAGTAATCTGCCAATCATTAGGCATACTTGCGAACATTGTTATATTACCTTCGTAATCTGGTTTGTATTTATAATTTGCAGTCACTTGCGGAACTATCCATTGTATTTTACCCATGTAAATTTCATACGTCCATGCTTGTGTCCATTGAAGTAAGTTGGTTTGCGTTCCCAATGGTACGGCTGCTTCGGCTTGCCAGTTCATATTACTGGTGCAATCGTAGTTAATATTGTTTACTACAAAACCTGTGAAAGTTTGATTTGCTTTGTAATTGATAGCCCAAAGAAGTTTTCTCCAATCCCTATCCCAAATAAATTTATTACCTGCTTTTTGTAAAAATTCCCATACTGGTACTGATCTTTCATATCCCTTTGCTATATCATCACTTCCATCATTTCTTTTCCCTGTTAATGCGTAGAATGTATCGGGATAAATGTAATCGTATTTTATTTCTCCTGTTATCTGATCTACATAAACGTCCATGCAGATAACCTTATCTGCTAAAATATCGTACACAAATGCCTTTAAAGTATCTTGGTCAAACCTTCCTAATTTCATTATGGAATTAATCAATGACTGCCCTGCTATTTCATACTTCATTCTGTTATTCTGAAAAAAGAAATTTTGATCTTCGGGATCATCGGGATTAAGTTCTAAACCTTCCATTCCTTCCATCTTACCTTTGAACTTATCTTCTCCAACTTGATATGGAGGTGCGCCTACTTTTTGATTGATGTTATTGATCTGGGCTTCGTGTTCTTTTTTTGTTTTGAATAACTCTAAGTCATGCTTTCTGTCCAATAAGGCTGCGGCATCTACGGCTGTAAGTTCTGCTTTGGGAGGATTTTTGGTTAGTTCCTCTATGAAGATATTAATTACATTTTCCAATATTGGAAGGGGCAACAACTCCCCATTTTTATTATTCAGGAACTCCCCTTTTTCTTTGAATAAAGCAAGTGTTTCATTCATATTTTGCTGACTAAGCAAATACAGTTTATTCCGGGCATTTCTTTGTATGTTTACAATTGGCCTCCAATCCCTTCTTAACCATGAAACAGAATTATTGCACCATGCAGCATCCATTTCAGATTCCCGTACTGTTTTATATATTTGAAACGCTGTATTAATCATTTGATACTAAATTTGTAGTAAAAATATAATATTTTATGACATTTTCCCCACTTGCACCGTTTGTAATTGTAAAAGTTGAAAAAGCAATCCAATCTGATAGCCGTGAAAAAGACGGTTATTTTTATACTCATTCTGATAATGTTTTCATGCAGCGGGAAAGGCAATATGGGGAAATTGTAGCCTTTGGAGATGATGCTAAAAAACTATTCCCTGAAATTAAAGAAGGGCAAATATTAATCTTTCATCACTTTGTTTCAGGAAGGGATATTGAAGAAAATGGAGAAAATATAAACCTTGTTCACTCTGATCCAATTTACAATTACTACGCAGTAACAGTAAAAAGTCATAACGGAGAAAGGAATTTAACCTACGGTATTTTTGACGGGAAGAAAATTATTCCGCACCCTGATTTTATGTTTTTATTAAAGCCGCAGAAAGAAGTAAAAAAAGAAGAAGGATTAAATGTAGTGTCTTATGAAAAAACAAGGGATGAAATCAGTGCTGAATTAAAAAAGACAAAAGACGATATTAAAGAACTTACAAAAACACAAGTTACCCAAGACTTAACAAATGAGATCATTAAAAAAGAGGAATACGTTAATAAACTTACCAAAACAATCAACAAAAAGAAATTCCTTTTATATCCCATAGCTTTTATTCCCAATAAATTAAAATCAGAAATAGGGGAAGATTCATCTTTCGCAGGGGTTTTAAATATAGCCTGTAATACCACTATTAATTTTGAAGGGATAGATTATATAGTGGCTCAAACAAAATATTTATCTTTTGTAGCATGATAGTAAATGTTATCAATCTTCCGCATAGAACCGATAGGTTAGAACATTTTTTACAACAAGCCAAAGAGCAAAATTTTGAGTACAAAAGATGGGAAGGTATAATACATAATATTCCCGCTACTGGTATTTCAAGAGCATTTAAGCAAATAGTAAGATGGGCAAAAGAAAATAATATACCATCAGTATGTATTGCAGAAGATGATATTGAATTTTCATCTTTGGGCGCATGGGATTATTACATTAAAAATATTCCAAACGAATATGATCTTTATTTAGGTTCAGTATATGCAGGTGATTTAGATAATGGTATAGTAACCTGGTTTACGGGATATACATTGGTAATAATTCACGAAAGGTTTTATGATACATTTCTTTCTACCAACGAAGGAAATAACATAGATATGCAAATGAAATTACACAATGGACTTTATAAAGTCTGTCAACCTTTCGTATGCAAACAAATAGATGGATATTCAGACCATGCCCGTAAAATAACAAATTATAACAGACATTATTTAGCGGGTAAAAAATTTTTTACCTATCAAGAGCAGCAAAAGCAGCTTTTATAGATATAGAATCTACAAAATCATTAATGTTAGAATTTAATTCATTTTGATAAACATTGTAAGCAAGTAAACAATACCCAAATCCCATTACTGTATCAAATTTTCTTGTTTTAAATGGATCGAATTTTATTAATTGCTGTAATAGTTTAATTGATTTTATTGTTCGGGCATATTCATTTTGCCCTTCTTCCGGTTTAAAAATATAATGCTTAATCAATTCAACTAATGTTTCCATTAATTCATTTTGAGAAGCATTTTTTGAACGGATAATACCTTTATAATCGTTATCTTCCAAATCAACTCCCCACCTTCTAAAGTACCCATCTTTATGCTTAACTATTAAATAGTTACCAAGTCCTTCATTTTTTAATCTTGTATAAGTCAAAGGAGAGTTTGCCTCCACTGCAATTAATCCTCCATAATAAATAATCATTTTTACAACATCTTCATAAGAAGCCTGCGCTAATGGTTGTCTAAAATTGTATTCAGAAATTATAATCTTTGTAACCAATTCACGAAAACGATAGTTCTTATCCTCATCGTGCATATTCATTACATAAATAGATTGCATTGAAGGGGAATCTACATCATCTTCATTTGTATAAGAAACAGGATCATTACCTACGAAATACTTAAATCGTAATGGTGCTAATATATTTCCTAATTCATCTCTGCCTGTTCTTAATGGTACATTTCTATCTTCAAGAGGAATAGTTTGAAAGTTTTTTAATGGGAACGCAACGCCGTCTAAAAGTTCTTGTTCTGTTGCAGGAACCAAACTAACGGTAGTGAATACTCCCGGAGGTCGTGCATCTCTTTTACCTGTTTCCCACATAGGATTATCCCAAACTAATTTAGCTGCTGCATAAAGCGGTTTGGCTGCGTATCTTATTTCTTCTTCTAAATCAAAAAGTACATCTGCTAAATATACTGAATCAAAACAACTGCTTGCACTATTACTTCCAAATGCTTCTCTTTCACTATTTGGATTTTGACGTATGTATGCCAGTACTGCTTTTTTATCTTTCTTTATACGCTCAATGTTTTCTGAAATAATTTGAGATGCTTTTTTTTCATCGCAATTACCGTACTTATCAATACAACTTTTTAATGATTGATATGCTGGTATGTGATAGCATATTAATTCGCTTTCTGTTTTTCCGTATTTCTTAGTTGATAGTTTGCTTGAATAATAAACTTCCTCCCCTTGCTTAGAACCTATATCATCAACTTCAGGAGGATATGAACTAATGATAACCCTTCCCCTAAATTCATCCTGATCTTTTACGCCTGCTTTGTTTCCGGTAAGTACTTCTTTTGGCTCCTGTTTACTATCCTGCCAGTATTTAGGAAACTCATCAAGTCTTACGATATTCATAAAGTGACTATCAAATGAGTGTTCCGCAGTAGGAGCGCAAAATACTCTTGTGTTTAAAACGTCCGTTGCTTGTTTTGTCCCACTGACTTTCCCTCTTTCTGTAAACTCAATATTACCTCCTTTTGCTGCTTTAAAACCTACTTTTGGTTTTAATGATGCCGGTAAATTTTCAAAGGCATAAAGAAACAACTTCATGTTATTCTCAATAGCTACTTCTTGTGAACGTGACATAAATCCTATCAGCCATTCTTCTTTTCTTGTAGCTAAATCAACACAATACCCACCGTCAATAATCTGCGTAATACCTGTTTTTTTGGCTTTAGATAAATAAATACCAAGTATGTTAGGATCAGTCCAAATGTAATCTAACAGGTAAAAAACATCTCTTTGGTATTTATAAAACAAACCGTAACCTTCATTCCTTGTATTACCAAACATCTTACACCATAAAAGTGTAAAATAATTTGAACCTGTTAAATACTCCAATTCATCCCCGTTACGAAAAAATACGCCATTTAACCTACGATCTATTTCCCTACGATAAAGTTTACGAATAATATCTGAATCGTCTTTTGAAAGCTGTAGTAATTCTGTTCCGTCCTGATTATAAAGAGTGGCATCAGTATCAATAAGCGTTTTGTATGGAACAAACTTGAACCATATTTCAGGATAGTCTTTTATGATTTTATTCCTATCCCAAAAAGCATTTTCAGTCTTAAAATTATAAAATAAAATTTCATCCTTCTTTTTGGGAGCTGGTTTTAAATTAATCTCATGTTCTCCTATTAAAATTTTACTATTATAGTTTAATCCAAAGACTTTTTCCATTTTAATATTTCTTTTTGCCAAGTAATCCCTCTTTTTATGTCGCTAATTGTTACTTGATTTACATTAAACATTTCTGCAAGTTCTTTTTGTTTTAAATTAGAATTATAAATAAATATAACGTTTTCAAAAGATAAAAATTTTCTTTTTTTAGGATGATGTTTTTTATTTGTTATTTCACTCCAAATTCTACCCATTTTTATTCTGTCTATAGTTTTTTCATGAACTGCATATCTTTCTGACAAGCATTTTCTATCTTCTTTAGAATTAAATATTTCTAATACAGATTTTTTATCTAGTTGAATCCTTTTATATTCCATATTTGTTACAGATTTCCAACTAGTGCCTCTTTTTATGCTTAAAATAACAGGGTTTGATAATTTATACTTTTCTGATAATTTATTGGTAGGTAAATTTGAATTAAATATATCTAAAACATCTTTATTTTTTAAATTAGTTTTAGAACTATTTTCTCCTTTAACATTCAATAACCCATTTTTTATTGCATGGTTTACATTGTAATACGCTGAACACCATGTTAAGTTTTTAAAAAAATTATTTGTTTTATCGCCATCTTCGTGATTTATTTGAGGAAAATTGTTTTTATTTTTAAAAAAAGATGTCATTAAAATTCTATGAACCGTTTTATATTTTCTTTTTTTGTTATAAAAAATACGGCAACTTGGATACCCGTCTGAATTTAATGATTGAGACAAGATAAATGTTTTATGCCCATTATGCCATCTTGGTAAAGATTTAACTCTCCCAAAAGAACTAACCATATATTTTTTATCTGTGCCTTCAATATATTTCCATTTTTCAGTAAATACTTTGTCTTTTATATTTACGGTTAAATTATTTATTTCTTTAATTCTCCAAAAAGGTATCATAATTATAATACTTTCATTTATTTTCACTTAAAAAAGTTTCCATTCCCATTGTGTTCTTTTGTTTCTTATTTATGTTTGAAGAAACTTCTTTGTATGCTTCTTTTAATGCCATGTTATTTTGAATAAGTTCTGATTCATAATCTTTGAGCATTTGACGAAGGTCTTTTACATAACAAGCATTTTTAAATTTCTGGTCAAAATCTTTTTCACCTGAACTTTTTAAAATTGGGCTATTGGCAGATAATTGCATTTCTACAATTAAATCTTTTAATACAAGTACTTGTGAAAAAACTTCATCGTTTTGAAAATCTAACCACCGCTTTGCTGTTTTTAAAACCAACTCATCTTGTAAATAAACAGTGGCATCTTCATATTCTTTTAGTGGCTCAAATCCTGCCGCTTCAAATATTCTTTTTTTATTTTTAAGCCAATCTGTACCAATAAGGATTTGATTAGATTCTTTTGAATAAGCATACATGATATACCTTATAAAGCATTTTAATAACGGCCTGTTATCATTATACTTTACAATTAGTTCTTTAAAAATATCAATCAAGCATATTTTATTTAAGAAATCATCCCAATCTTCCCCGTCATAACTAACTATTGAACTATATGGATTAATCATTTCTTCTTTTTAGAACTACCATGATATTTTTTAAGTACTTTCTTTCTTTGGGGTAAAGTTTTTTGATTAGTCTTTGCAGACCATTCTTCGCAGTTAACCTTACCTCCAAATCCACCTGTTGCATAACAGGCTTTTTGCTGTGATAAACTTTTGAAGGGTGGCATTATTTACCTTTTACTTTTTTTAACTTAGGATTTGCTCTCTTAGCCGCTGCTGATGAATTACGGGTAGCGTTTGCGAGTATTGCTCCCGCAGCTTTTTTAGATACACCTTCTTTACGGGCTATTTTGTTTTGAACGGCTTTAAAACCTGGATGCGCCTTTTTTGTTGCCATGATTTATTTTTTTATAATTGATAATATTTTTATTCAACTCCAAATACAATTTCTTTAGCACTTATTGTTGCCTTTTTTTGTGCAATACTCAATACTTGCGCAAGTTCATCATCATCCAAATCATCTAATTTTGTTTCGACTGAATTATTTTTTTCGGTTAAGTAAACTTTCTTTTCTGTTTGACCCTTTGAATCTGTAAACGTTGAAATATATACCACCCCTTGATCTTTAATATCTTTAAGATTAGATTTCAATTCTTCTTTATGAGTTTTATTGTATTTTTCTTGTACATCTTCGGGATAATCTGAAATGTATTTAATGGTATTGTTTTCATGGTTGACTATTTTTTCGCTTGAATTAGATACGTTCGGCAATTCCATCCCTTTGTCAATAAAATATTTGAATGTTGAGTCTTTTCTATCTTCTTCGTTAATTGCGCCTTTTACCTCTCCTGTTGATTCCCCTACTCTAAAACCCGTACCACCAGACATTACTCCCATAAACATACCTTCTAAAATATGTTTCAATACAACCTTATCGCTTTTTTCTTCGTGCATCGCCTTGTATGTTTCATGCGCCGCTTCCGCAACTGGGAGAGGTGCTTTTTGAAATAGATATTCTCCCCATGTTAATTTGTGTTTACTTCCTGTAGCTTTATCATTTGAAAACGGAAGTGGATTGCCGTAGTAATCCGTTTTAGTAAATAAATCAACTAATGTAGAATAAAATGGAGATAATTTACCTCTACCATATCCAAATGTCTGCTTACCGGCTGCTCCTAATCTCGAATCCCCCCTTAACTCTTTTTTACTTTCAAATGGTATTTTCCCTAAGTTATACATAAATGAAGCTACCCCTCGCATTCCTGATGTTGGGTCTAATGTTAAATCACCAAATTTAAATTTTAGCCAATCCGGTTTGTTTGGGTCTGTAATATTTACTTTATTTGAAGGATTAAATGTATTTTGAATAGCTGCGTTAGCCATTAAAATACTTGCAAAAGTTGCCAACTGTTCCCCAACTCTTCTTGCCCATACTTTAGCAAAAACCTTTTCCTCAATTGTCGCTTTATATGGAGTAAGAAGTGCTTTCAATGCTGTTTTAGTAGCTTCCGCTGGACTTCTAGTTAATTTACCCCATCTTGCGGCTTCCATACCACCAGCAAATGTTACTTCATTTAACCACTCTGGCATTTTTAAATTTGTCGCTCCCGTAGCTAAATTTACCAACCTTGCGATACTTACCGCAGCCATTTTATCATTCTTTTCAGCATCGGACAATCTATCATAATGATAATTGAAAAGTTGTTGACGTAATACCTTAATGGCATTAAATCCTTTTTCACCTACACTGCCTATCTTTCCTAAAAAATGTTGTGATTTTTGATATTCCTCAATATTATATTGGTCTGGATTGTTTCTTAGTCCAGCCCTTTGTGCTAAAACATAATTACGATCATTTTTCAGTTCTTCCATTGATCTTTCATAAGCAGCCCTTTTACCATAAGCAAATTTATACCCGTTTATAAACGCCGGAATAACCTTATTCCATTGTGAAGGACTAAACAAATTCATACCAGCGTGAGTTCCAACAAATATACCCCCATGACCAAATACTGCAACGCCTCTAAAACCTCCTGAAATCTTTCTCAATAACTTACCAGCTTCACTTTTATCTTGTTCTTCAATCCATCTTTTTGTAGCATTTTGATTTTTAATTAAATCCCCTCTTTTCTTCCACATTTCACCTGAAATTTCCTTCACTTTTGGAGATGTAATAGCTTCGCTTATCTGCCTCCAAGACAGACCTATATCATTGGCAACTTTACCTATCATTTCCTGATAGGAAACACCATTGTCTAAATAAGTTTTTTTAGCATAATCCCATATTTCTTTTGATTCTTCAATTGAAAATTTATTGTCGTTTTTATTTAAAAATCTTTGTTGAAGGTTGTCTAGTTTTTCTCTACCCGTAGCTTCTTCAATATGCCAGTCTTTAAATTCATTTTCAGCTTTTTGTTTATTTTCTTGCGATAATGATTTATACCAGTCTGTATCTCTTATATATTCAATGCCTGCATTGATAGCATCAAAAAGTTTACCGCCTGTTTCAATTGACTTAGCGACTATTTCTACTGCGGCATCCCAGGCTACTGAAGCTGGGGTTCCTGCACTAAATGAATCAGGCTTGTGTATTTTTGCTTTTCTTATTTTATCAGCAATGCTTTTTGATTTTTCGGTAGCCGATAATTTCCTATCTTTTGTTTCAGTTGATTTTAAAGCATTATCAGTAGCAATAATTAATTTTGCCTCTAAATCAGATACTTGTTTTTTTAATTTTTGGTTTTTATTAGTTAAATCTTCAATTCGTTCTTTTTGATATTTACTTAATGGCTCCCCTGTTAAATCAGAAACTTGCCTAGAAACGCTCGTAAATGAATCTGTTTCTAAATCTCTTTCCCCTTGTAGCGATCTTCCAGTAGCACCAAACTCCGTCCCCATTGGTTTTACTACATCACGCATGAACTCATCGGCTATTTCTGTAGCCTGCTTATACTCCTTACTATCAAAACCTTTTTCTTTCCCAATAGCATCAGCATCTTTTATATATTTTTCATACTGCGCTCTTACCACTGAAATCCTATCTGCATTTACTAATCCATCTTCTTTAAACTGTTCTGCCACTTTTAAAGGGTCAGCGCCATTTTCAATTAATAATCTCCCTCTTTTTGCGTATTCTTCCGGTGTTAAAACTGCGCCTCTTTCAATTTTAGGAAGCCCCAGTTTTTCAGCTACTCTATTTAATCTATCATGCGATATACCTACAGTATTATTTTCTTTTTTACTGAAATCTATCTTATCATATAAACCATCCAGTAAAAGTGCTTTAAATTCTTTTTCTGAATATGTTTTACCGTTGTATGTATATTGACAATCCGCAGCCATTATGCAGCAAGTTTTTGGTAATAATATCCTTGTTTACACAAGTTTTTTCATGAATTTATCGAATGCGTAAATATCACCGCCTTGTTTTAACCGGCTTATTAAATCACCGTATTCGCCTACACTTTTGTATTGAATTTCTATAAAGTCTTGAATGAAAATACCAGTTACACAATCATCGTATTTATCTTCTGCTTCTTTGTAAAACTTTTTATATTGAATCAGTAGTTCATATTCTGTTTCATAGGAAACATCCAATGCTGATTTTATAGAAGATATTTCATCGTTTATTTTTTCTACAGGAGGTACTTTTAAGACACCACCCATATCATTTACAAAATCAGCTAATTTTCTATAATGACTTAATTCACTATCACTCTCTGAAATGAAATATTTTTGCGCACCAAATAACCCTAAACGCTGCATATTATTAGCAATATGTTGATATAAAAAATGAGCATACATTTCGCTTTCTGCTGATTTTTCAAACCAAAGTTTTATTTCCGGCTTTAATAAATTCTTTAACATTTTACTTCAAGTTTATTTTGTCGCTTTAATTCAGCAACAATGTTTTCAAAATCTTTATTTATTTCCATCGCCTTTTTACCCATTTCTCCAAATTCGCTCATAGCTTCTTCTATTGCTTTTGTTTTTTCACGCTGGCTAATTTTACTTCTATCCGCTTTTTCAACAGCATCAAATACTTTAACTGATTCTACTGATGGAGTTACTAAATCTTTTTCTTTAATGGATTGCTCTGCTTGTTGTTTTTCAAGTTCTGAATACTTTTCTTCAATAGCTTTTTTCTTTTCAGTTGAATCGTATGGCTTATAAACATCTTCTTTTACGTCAACTGCTTTTTTTAGTTTATTAAGCCTATCATGTAAATCCTTCCCGTAAGATTCTACAGCTTTAATTTCAGCTTTTCTTTCATCCAGCCCTTCTTTTAAATACTTCTCTTTATAAGAAAGTATTTTGTCTTTCATTTCCGGCCTGATGCCTTGTAATTTCCCTATGCAATCTTTTATAGGCATTTAATTGAAAAATTGTGTTTGTGTAAATATCTTAATTATATTTAAGATTTCTTCATTTTCCCGCATTACTTTTTCTGCTCTTAAATCTTGTTGTTTATTTTTACCGCCACCTGCGCCACCTTCCGGTAATACCTGATTTTTTATTGCAGGTCTTTTTGTTGGAGGAACTGGCGGTGTTGGTTCCGGTTCAAGTAAGTTTAATAATTGTAACGGTAATAGCATTCTATTTTTTTTTATACTGCTGTTGCTTCAACTACATCCATACCTGTACCTGCGTAAATTGTCAATGTACCAGACGTAACTGCCGCTGCTGCTAATTTAACATCTCCCCCTGTTGATCCTATACTTATAAAAAATTCAGCTCTGAAAATAAAAACAGTATTAGTGGCATTACCGAAAACATTTGAACTTAATGTATTGATCGCTGTTATCTGCTCCTGCTGTAATGCTGTACCTTGCGCTGTTACACCCCTGAACCAACTACCAGAAATAGTAGAACCTGTTGGGGCTGTTACTTGCATCTTTATTCCTGTATTAGCCGTGTCTTTGCTTTGCGATCCTATTATTTTAACGCTATAAATTGTATTTGGCTTTGCAGTAAAACCTAAATTAGTATCAACAGCGGTATTACTTGCCGTAGTAAAATTGTTCGCTAAAGTATATGCTTTAGCTGTTAACGGTCTTGTCGTTGCACTTGTCCTTGTCATTACTTTAATTTACTGCTATATAGGTTACATATTGGCTATTTGCACTTGCATCAATATAAATAACATTTAAATTTGAAATATCCATACTAACTGTATCTCCTGCTGCCAGTTCAAACCCATTGGATGATGATACTGAAGAATCCCCAACATAAATAGTTCCTGAATTAGATAACCCTGCTTTTATTGTTACTGATTTTACTGGCTTGTTAGCATTTAACTGAACTCTTGTTGCCGCTGTTGTTACCGTTACCTTACCATCATAAGGTGTTGTTGGCGTAGAAACATTTACAGGTATAGCACTTTGATCGCTTGCAATAGCCACTGGTGCGCTTTTAGCCATTATATCCTGACCTAAAGATGGTATTCTATCCGTATTTGATTTTATGCCAGCTAAATTACCGCCTGTTTCTTGTGCTGCGTTAGCAGGTAATGGAAGGGATACTGCACTAATTGGTTGCGTTGCAGGAAAATTATCTACGCTTACCGTACCACCTATTACTATTCCAGCGTTAGTTACATTTACATCAATCCCTGCTGCCAGTAAAACATTTATAGCTTGTAATGTATCTTGTGTTGCTAACCCCTGTGCAGTAAGTTGTGCATCTGTTAATGGTTGTTGTGCATCTACTGCTACGCCTGCACTCCCATATACTTGTTTAATTTGCTGATACCTTATACCGCCAATATCATCACAAGCAATGCTTGCCCCAACTGTTGTATTCTGATTAAGGACAACTGGATTTTCCATTACATATTATATTTTGGTGTTGCTATTACTTTTGTTAATGCCCCTGAATAATTATCTTTTTCAATGGAATATTCTATGGACAATATTTTATTCCTGTCAATCTTATTACTTAATTCAGATAACCCACGCATTAACTTATCACAAACATCTTCAAAAGACTTTATCACAACATCATTATTTGCTTCTACTTTTATAATAGGCAGTTCTTTTTCAACTTCTTCATTTTTTTCTTCTTCAACTTCTTTACGAAGTAATTCCCGTATAATTTGAGTATTAGCATTAACAAAATTTATCAGTTCATTATTTACCGAAGAAATATTACGGATAGCATCTATTAATTGCTGATGTCTTTTTTCATCCAACAACTCTAAAAATATTTTTTCTTCGTCCGTATATTCTGATTCTAAAGGCACTCTTTTATTATTTTGTCAAGTAATGATTTTTCTTTTTTAATATCCATAAATTTCTCTCTGCCTTTTAATGGATTCTTCATCTTAACTAAATCCTTCAATGATATGTTGTCAAAGTTTAAATTGATTTCAGGTTTATCAGCATCTCTTAATTCCTTTTCCTTTTCTGCTGATAAATCAATTGTTTTAGTTTCTTCTTTTTTAATTTCTGGCTTAGATACTTCAATAGGAACTTCTTTGGTAATCGTTTTCTCTACTTCTTTATACGCTTTCTCAAATGCCGCATCTGGTATTTCTCCAACTGCTTCTGCTTTTAATTGAATAGCTAAATCCAATGCCTTTTCAGGATTTTTAATAGTAACCAAATCTCCTTTGCGTGTTTCAAAAGTTACTGATTTTACATTTCCATCTTCATCAAACTGTATAGGTTCAGCCATTCTTTCTTCACTTGGCAACTTTAAATCTCTATCAGTAATAGCTTTTTCTCCAATTACAACCTGTTCTCCTTTTGGTATATCTAAAACATACTGCCCACCTTTTATGTTAATGGTTCCTTTCCTTGTTCCTCCATCGGCTGTTGTGATTTCTGCTTCGCTTCCACTTGCTTGTTCAAGTGCAGGCTTAATGATTTTTTTGGATTTATTTGCATAAGTACCTTCAATTGGCTCTCTTTCGGTAACTGTGCTAGTTTCAGTCTTTGTTTTAAATTCATAGTCTTGTAATTTTAAAATTAATGGTTCTATTAAATGAGATGATTCTGGATGTTTATCCAATGCTTCATATAAAATATCCTGCGCATCATTTAATTCTTTTTCGTTGATATATTCTGCACCATGCACCCGATCAATGACAGGCTGTGCCTTCTGAATTTGTTCTTCGGAAAGTATAGGCTCAATTTTTTCAAATGTATTTTTTATTTCTGTATCTTTTTGTGCAAGAACCCCTTCTGCCTCACGCTCTTCTTTTACTTTTTTATCAATTAATGTAAGATCATCATCAACTATTATATCTCTACCTATTATTTTTTTATTAATTTGATTGATTTCGCTAATTCTTTCCTCTTTAGGAGATATTAAAGATTCAGATGCTCCTGTTTTTTTTAATTTTTTTATTTGGGATTTTAATATCGTTTCATTAATAAGATTAAGAAATATTCTTTTTGATGCAGACGGAGTTAATGATTCTTCTTTTTGTAATTCATCAACTTGTGGGCGTAATTGAGATGCTCTGTTTAATAGAGATATTTTTTTATTCGCCTCATCTTGTGTAAGTGTCTTATTTGAAACCTGACGGTTAATCTCATATTTTACTGAATTAATCGAATTTTGATTATCAGTCATATCATAAATAGCATCTACCCCTACTTTACCATATTTTTTTTGTACTGCTGCTTTACCGCCTATTAGTCCAAGAATTTGACTATCTAAAAATGTGGATGTAAATGTTTCTTTGAAATTATTTGCTACATCATTTGTACTTATACTTTCAGGTTTTAAAATAGCTTGTGTGATATTATTTCCTAAATTTAGCAATGACATTGTTAACGCTGCTTCTGCTGCTGATTTTTCCGCTCCAACTAAAAATGTTCCAGACTTATTGATTATTTTATTGGCTGTTTCTCTCATCATATTGTCAATAACAGCCTTATCTAAATCTTTTTCGTTAATTTTAGATACAACAGATTCTACTACACTTTTTGCTTCGTTATTAAAAATCTCTGATAATTTATTTGTAGGCAATATATTGGGAAGTGCTACTGCAATAACGTCTGTTATACCAGTGTACCATGCTTTTTTAGTATCATCTTCAGGAAATAACTCCATAGCTTTTTTTGCATTATCATGGTGCATTAATGCAAACATTTCATTCTTATTTTTGGCTAGATTTATAATACCTTCAGTATCTTGTGGAATTAATTTTTGAATTAAATTTTTGTTGGCTGCTATGCTTTCAACAGCTTCTCCTGTTGCCCCTGTTAATGCTTTTGATGCTATGCCACCTCTCAATGTAGGTAAATTATCTGCTGTTATTGCAGCAATCATACCTACCATATTACCATTCCCATCTTTAAATTTATCCCATGCAGTCCTTACATCTGTAAAAGATGATAAATCATTTAATTCTTTCTGTTCATCATCGGAAAGAGTTCCATTTTGCTGTTTATATTTTAATTCATCATAACGCTGCCTACTTTCTGGATTTTCTCCTAATACATTACTTTGCATTTTTTCTCCAAGAATCTCTTGTGCAGTTTCTTTATCAGTGGGTTTCCCTAAAAATAATGTAGCCCATGATGTAGGAGAAAGTACCGAGCCGCTTTGTAAAATGTTTGTCCCTGTTTTTATAGCCCCCTTACCAGCACTATACCAAAATCCGGTATTAGGTAAATCAGTATCTCCACTTTCTTTGGATTTATTAAACCAAACTTGCTGATTTTCTTCTGGCAATGATTTAGCAATATCATCTTTCTGTTGCTGTGTAGCTTTTGATGGATTAATCCCATTTTGTTTCAATGCTACCGCAATCCTATGTTTTGTTTCTTGTTCAAGTGGAGTTGAGAATTTATAATCAAGATATTTTAAGTTATCAAAAACATTTTCATACTCACCTTGTGTCCCATTTGATGCTACATAACCCCTTATGGCATTATAACCAAGTGTCATAATATCTTTATTAACTTGGTCTAGTTTAGTGTTAAACTTTTGCTCTGAATACGGTACAGAATTGTCATACCCCCCTGCTTTTTGATATAAAGCAAAAGTTTCAGGGTCTTTTTGTTTGTAAATTTCTTCCCCAATTTTTCTTACCACATCATTACTATTTCTATTGTCAGTATCATAAAACATATCCTGACGAAATTTATTCAATGCAATATTTCCAAATTGAGTTTGTAAAGGCATTAAAGCATTATGTAATACAGCAGATTGTTGCAATCCTGTATTTACCTTTTGTTTTGCTTCTGTAAGTCTATTGTATAAATTTTCATCAGTATTTTTAAATGATAAAATTTGTTCATCTGTCATGTTTGTTACATCGTATGTAACAGTATTATAAACTGGCGTAGCTGCACTACCTGATGTATATACTTTGTTTACAATTTTATCATGGTCAATTTGTTGCTGATTTTTCCTTGATTCTTCAGCTACTTTTTGCAATTGTTTTTGAGATTCTTCTAAATTAGTGGTGGGTTTGAAATCAGTAAGTAATAATTTGTTTACTGGTTCAAGAGATGTAGCAACAGTAACAGGAAGATTTTTATAATATTCCGCATCTTTTGTTTTAGCAAAAA
>Ga0116192_1000246_pt1 | contig 42765 bp, 56 predicted proteins | sample AD_UKC113_MetaG_FD_89876 | JGI IMG/M metagenome (GOLD analysis project Ga0116192, IMG submission 89876) | Active sludge microbial communities of municipal wastewater-treating anaerobic digesters from Hong Kong - AD_UKC113_MetaG | ecosystem: Engineered > Bioreactor > Anaerobic > Digestate...
TCGCCTCAAATGATGAATGGCTCTACCATCGATGTAGAGTATTACATCTTGGAACAGGGACGGCGACTCCGGTCACGACCGATCAGACTCTCCAGGCGAGAGGATTCTCAAAAGATACGAACACATCCTCGACGGGAGGCCTCGGGGCCGCTCCCGATTATTATTATCAGATCGTCTATGACTTGGGCCTGTCGGAAGCCATCGGAAACTGGACGGAAGTCGGGGTCGGCTGGCAGAATTCGAGCCCGTGGCCCGTTTTCTCCCGCGTCTTGTTTAAAGACGATCAGGGTAATCCGATCACGGTTCAAAAGACAGGCGAAGACACGCTGACGATCATTTATAAAGTCCACGTGAAGAGACTTTCGGATGTTCCTTTCTCTGACGTGGTCGACGTAACTGGGATCGGGAATGTGACGGTAGATTCGATTCTCATTAATCAACAGTTAAAGGCCTTGACCGAAAAAGGAGTTTCGTGGACAAGTGCTTATACTGCAAGTTATTACTATTTAGGCACGAATGGAGATCCCATCGACGCTTCAGTCTTGACTCGGACAGGCCGTAATCCACATCGAAATGTTATCAACACGGGCGCGAGCTTAAATCAGATGCAAAGCTATGTCGCCGGGACTTCATATCGGGACTTCATTACGGAATGGCCTGCCTCAATCGTCGCGAACATCGGCGAGGCCGTGGTCAGTATGTGTGACGCTTGGGAGAAGCCCGGGGTCTTTCTGAGGTTTAATCCGGTTATTCCGAAAGACAACACAAAGAAGTTCAGGGTCGGATGGCGCGTCACTTATAACAGGGTCTAAAGGGGGGATCTCAAATGTTCAGAGTCGCGAAAAGCGAGACTCTTTTCGAAGCCCCGTCGGGCGCGGCCTTGTCGGAAGCAGGGGGAGACTTTTCGGATCTCTCCCTTTTTGCTTTTTTCAAGGTCGGGGATCGCCTCTATGCGAGATGCAAATTCCGGAACGAAATGACAGACGAAGACTCCGGGCTCTATCTTGGATCGCTCTGGCCTGGACAATGGACGGCGGCGGTCAAGCTCACGGAATACGCTGGGGACTCGTCTCCCTGTCTGTTCATGCAGGACGACGAGCCCTTCGCGGTCTGGGCGCGCGGGACTGGACTTCAGCGAGCTCCGTCCTTCCTCCGGGACGAGATCATGTCGGCCCGGGTTCGGCTCTCGGACGAGCTCTCGGTCGGCGGCTTCTCCGTCGATCTGGACAATACGTCCGGGATGTTCACGGCCCCGGCTTCGAAGTTCCCGCTCTACTTTAAGGATGACAAGAGCATCGCTCTCTTCCTTGGATTCGGCGGCGAGTTCATCCGGATGATGACGGCTCAGGTCGACGAGACGAGCGCGGAACACTCTCCGGACGATCTCATCTATTCAGTCCAGACGGCGAACAAATACCGGGATCTTCTGGGGCTCCCGCTCTCGAAGACTTACGGGATGATGTACAAGTCGAGCGGAAGACAGACGATGATCGCCGGGTTCCAGGTGTCGGCAGAGATCAAGGCCTTCTCGACGGTCGAAGTCAAACTCGAAGCCCCGGCCCCGGGCCGCTGGTATCCGTCCAGCGTAAAGATCGAAAACGTCGTCCCGGCCTCCGGGCTCAAGTTCTCGGAAGTCTTCGGTCAGACGGAGACGGTCGCATATATCCGGATCACGAACGAGACGGCCTCTCCGGTTCAGCCCGTCTTCGACGTGACGGCCTGTCCCGTCCTGGAAGAAGTCATCCGGATGGTCGCTGGATCCCTGACTGTCCCCGGAGGAGCGAGAAGCTCGACGAACTTCTTCGAGTTCGAGAAATATCCGGACAACTCGCCGAAGTTCGCGGATCCGGATTCGCTACAGGTGAAGCTCGTCAACGCGAGCGGAAACGTCCCGAACGTCCCGACATGGTGGAAGAGTGATCTCTTGCGCTGGTCGATCTTTTCGGTCTTGTCGAAAACTCCGGAGATGGGAGCCGACATCTCGCTTTTTTCTCCTGCGGCAAATATGACAGGAGTCCAGGTCGTCGCCGATCAGACGGCGAGCTCGTCCCGGACATATTACTTCGAAGTTTACGGTCGGCCCTATGGCTCCATGATCGGCGACTACTGGGAAGCGAAGGATGTCCTCTTCGACTTAGTGAAGATGGCGACTCACAAGGAGACGCTCCTCGCATCCAGGGACGGAGAGCTCGGAGAAGGACAAAACTCGAAGGACTTCATCATCGACTTCGAGGAGGACATCGAGCCGACGACGCTCCGGGTCGAAGACTTGGGGAACAAGGAGACGCTCGTCTCCATCGTCGAATACACGAAGCGGCAGGCGGTCGTCGTCGTGACGCGGGTCGGAGATACAACTCAGAAGATCGGCTTCTCGTTCGAAGTCTGGGGTCAGTACGCGGGGCGGCTGGACTTCTTCAGTCCGATGAAGCTCCGAATCACGGATCCCCCGACCCTGAAATTTTCTCAGCCGCTCGTCTTCGACAATGAGCCGATCATCGACGCGGCGGGGAAGGTTCGTCAAGTCTGCTTCACTCCAGACGGCGCGACATATCGCTTCTTCATGGGAGCCCGGAACGACTGGAGGATGGTTCCCTTCAAGATAGGGGATCCGCTCTTCTCCTTCTTGGTTCGCAATATGGCGAAGGTGAAGAGGGCCGTCAAGACCCCGGACTTGATCGACAAGGTCGAGATCAAGGGAGCGACGACTCCGCTCTTCATCTCGTCAACGAAGATGGAGATGCTGCACAAGCAAGCCGACGATCTCGTCTGTCCTAACTTTTCAGGCTCGATCACTATGACGATCAACTTCCCATATCTGATCAAGCCGAATACCATCGAACTACGAAACAGGACGAACGGTCGACTCCATCTCACGGAACGACAGCCGACATTTTGCAAGGTGAAGCTCTCGAATGGGTCTTTTCTCAATCTTGGAAGTGAGCGCGGGAAGTTCGAGGTCTGGGGCGAGCCCTTCGCCGGGGTCGTATATCAGGAATTATATACGGTTAAGACGAACGCGAACGCGGTCGGGAAGTACAAATTCACGGAGGCGACTGTCGAAAACGAGATGATCGACTCTGAGGCCGTCGCGCTCCAGGTCGCCGACGCGGTCATCGAGGAGTCGGCGGTCGGGCGAGAGAAAATCATCGTCGAAGGGATCCCGCATCTTGGCTTGGAGCCCTGCGACACGGTCGAGATCGTCGACGAGGCTCTCGGACTCGTCGGAGCTCGACTCATCAAGGGGATCGACTTCTCCTTCGAGGTCACGGACAAAGGGAACGAGCTCCGGGCTTCGTATGAGCTCCAGGATCCGAATCCCTTAGAAGAAGGAGGGGAAGAGTGATGGCTGAGATCGGCGAAGGGACTGTCGTCAAGGAACTCGGCGGCGGCTCCTATCAAATCAAAGTCAAAAAGGCCGACATCATCGCGGTCGACGTAAACGTCCCCCGGCTGAAGCTCGCTCCGGGGGATCTTGTTATCCTGGCGGCTTCAGGCTCTTTTCAACAGGGAGCCCGAATCATCGGGATGGCCGGGACTCCGGATCAGGTGACTCCGGACGCGAAGATCGGTCGCTGGGACGAAACATTCTTCGACGGAGAGGAGGTCTTCGACAAATGAGAAACAAGTTCGCGGAGCTCATCCGATTCAAGGAGATGGAGCTCGAAAACATGAAGCGAGAAGTCGCGGCCCGGGAGGATGAGCTCGCAAAGCTCCGGGAGAAGTCTCGGGAAGCTGAAGAGATGGGAGCCGTCCGGAGGGCCGTCTTCGAATTCTCTGTCGAGCGGAGGATCGCAAAGCTGGAGCGGCGCGCTCCCCGCATCGACGATGTCCGGACACAAAAAGGAACTAGGAAGGGGGTGAAATCATGAGCCGATGGACTCAGGAGCTCGTCTATTTTGTATATCGATCCTTGATCAAGTCGTCCGAATTAAATCAGAATTTTTCCCTCGTCCGGAACTTCTTCGAGTCGCTGGAGAGCGACTTCGATGAGCTTCAAGACTCGCTCGCGGGAGTCATCGGGAATTGTATCGTCACGGGAGGAGCGGTCACGGCGAAAGGAGGGATGACGGTCGGCATCGGAGGCCTCTTCGCCTTCGCTGGAGGAAAAGGAGTCTCGCTCCTTCCTCAGGATCTGACTGTCCCGAAGCCATCGTCCGGGACGGCCATCGTCGTCTGCGTCGTGGACTCTGGACTTGAGACTCCGGGGATCGCCTTCGTCGTCGGGGATCCTGCGACTCCGACAACTCCCCCGGCCCTGACAGAGACTCAGGCCGTCGTCTTTTCGGCTTCGGTCGCATCGAATCAGGCCGCGCTCGTTCAAGGGGATCTCTCGTATGCTCTCCGGATTGACGCGGCGAACATCGTCGAAGAGCTTGACTCGGCCCGGGTGTCGACTCTCCTCGGAGCCTTCGGCTCCCTGGACGCTCGCCTTGAAGCGATAGAAGACAAGCTCTCAAAGATCGAGCGACTCGCCGACGGGATGCTTCAAGTCCCGATCCTGGCGAACGCGCCGACAGTCGGAGCAGAAGATCGAATCATCTATTATGATTCGACGCTCGGGAAAGCTCGGTTCTGGAACGGCGCGACATGGTTCGATCTTTACTAATCGACGAACAAATCGGCCCCATAAAGGAGGCGAAGAAAGGAAGGCGATGACGATGGCGGGGGCTCACGCTGAAGCGGTCAGTCTGGAAGGACTCGCTCAGGAGGTCGCGGTCATTAGGACGGAAAACAAACAAAGGGACAAGGAGATCGGAGAGCTCAGGAAGGACGCGGATCGACACGAAGAAGAGATCCAGGCTCTACAGCGGAATCAGACTGGATGCGCTGAGAAGTTCCGGGGATATGACGGAGCAATCGGCGAGATCAAGGAGTCGATGCGCTGGGCGAATCGGACTTTCATCATGACAACGGTCGGGATCTTGGTTCAGATCGGGCTCGCGGTCTTCCTTGTCGCCTCTACTCTCAAAAAATAAGCAAAGGAGGAACAAAAAGATGGTCGATCCAAAAGTGAAAGAATTCGTCCGGAATCTGTATCCAATCGCGAAAGAGGTCTGCCGACAGATGGCAAGGCCCGGAGAGGTCATCCCTCCCGTCGGATGCTTGGCTCAGGCCGCACAAGAGACGGGATGGAATCTCAAGCCGAAGAGCGGAATCTTCTTCGGTATCAAGACGAATCCTTCGATGTCCGGGCCGTCGGTGACGGTCGGGACTTGGGAGGACGGCCCCGGGGGAACTCAGCGGATCAAAGACTCTTTTCTCGCTTACCCTGACTTCGCGTCGGCCTGTCGCGGCTACTGCGAATTTTTACAGAAAAACGCGCGATATAAAAAGGCCTTAACGCAAAACAAAGGGATCCCGGAGAGGTTTCTTTTCTGGATTCGCTACACGGTGAACGGCTCAGGCCTGGAGACGGAGACAGGCTACGCGACGGATCGTCGCTATTATGATTTATGCTCCGCGAACGTTCAGAAGATCCTCGCGGCTCTACAGGAGCTCGGCATCCCCGAATAAAGCGAACACGGACAAAAAAGAAAGGGTGAATAAATATGTCGAAAGTTCAGGTCATCATCGAGTTCAACATCGAAAACCTTCCGGAGAATCTGTCGGCCTTTGAACTGGTCAGAAATACTCTGATGGTGAACGTCGCGGCCCCGGAAGGAGTACAGGCGATCCCGGTCGTGAAAGGCATCGTCGAAAAAGACTAAAGGAAGGAGGCGGTCAACTTGTTCGGAGTCGGAGACTTTTCAATCACTCCGATGGACGGGAGCCTCGTCGCGCTCGTCCTGGCGGCGGTTCAATGGGTCAAGGGATGGAAGCTCCTGAAGAAGCTCCCGTCCTGGGTCGTCCCTCTGCTCCCGTTCCTGATCGGCTGGCTCTTGGCGATCCCCGTGGTTTACATCGTGGACGAAGGAGCGAAGCCCATCCCGGTCATGGTGATGCAGGTCTTTTATGAAGGAATCAAGGTCGCGGTCTTATCTATGGCGGCCTACAAGGTGACGCACGAAGCGAGCAAAGCTCGCAAGAGTTCCAACGAAAGCCCGGGAGCCTAGTATCCCGGGCCTTCCCTTTTGTATCAAAAAAATGAAGGAGGTCTGAAGATGTTCCAGACTCTCGGAAAAGTCCAAAAGATCGCGGCCTGGATCCTGGTCGCGGTCATCCTGGTCGCTCTTCTGGTCTTCGCATGGCGATGGCTGGCCCCGGCCCTTGTCGGCCTCGGCCTCGGGCTCCTGGCCCGGAGAAAGCCATCAACGGAGACGAAGGAGGTCGAGCAAGTCATCGCCGACGTAAAGGCGAAGCAAGAGGAACAGAAAAAGGAAGAAGCCGATCTCGCGGCTCGGGCCGAATCCCTGGAGGAGCGAGTCAAGAAGAGGAGAGCCCGGGAGAAGAAGACAGTCTCTCCAGGCGGGACGCTCGTCATCATCCTGGTCGTCCTGGTCGCCTTATCCGGAGCCGCTCCGGTCGCTCGGGCCGACGCTGAGGACGATCTCGACGAGGCTCTCGCCATCATCAAGGAATATCAAAGAATCGTCACGGAGAAGAATGAACTCATCGACAGGCTCACGGAAGAGCTCCGGACGCTCTCTCTCGACTTCCAGGAGCTCGCCTCCGGGAAGGCCGAATCGGAAGGACAACTCGACGAGGCTCTCGCCATCATCGGCGACTACAAGTCCCAACTCGCGAAGAAGGACGCTCTCCTCCAGGAAGCGATCGCGGGGCTTGAGAAGGCTCGGGCCGCTCTCGCGGAACGAGATGGAATTCTCGCGGCGAAAGACGCACTCATCGAACATCAAAAAACAGAGATCGCACGACTGCGCGCGCCAAAGTGGAGTCCATCCGTCGGTGGATATTATTCACCGGATGACGGCTTCGAATATGACTTCGGAATCGGGAGAAGTTCTCCCGCGTATTGGTGGAGAACTTCCGTCGCTCCGGAGAGCGAACGCGTCGGCCTAACGTTCGGTATAAATTTTTAACATTATTTTAACAAAATAATTTTTAATTGTTTTCAAAGAAGAATCCCTCGTCTAGCTCGAAAACTAGGCGAGGGCTCTTTTTTTATGTCCTTTTTTACTGCCCGGAATGGTTAAAAAATGTTGTCAAAGTACACAAATTAATATATAATAATTCTTGCGGGGCCGCATGTCCCGCGAACGAAGCGAACGAAAGGGGACAAACAAAGACATGATGAGAGATGAATTCGAAGCCTATATCGGGAAGAGCCTGACTCCGGAACAATACGAGAAGAACGAGCTTGTTTACATGGAGCATCCTCTTTTCAACAGTAACACGGAAGCGAAGCTCCGGATCTCTTACTACTACCTGAGACACGGCATGAAAGGGATCGAGGTTCTTTATCGGGAAGCGAAAGACATCCGGGAACTGAACGACAGGATCATCAAAAATCAAAAAATCCTCAAGGTGATCGCCGAAGCGAAGGGCATCGGGGTGAACGTGGTCGACATCTTCAAGGGACTCGGGTCGACGGTCGCCTTCGAGAATTCGGACGAGGTCGCGAGGGAATACACGGATCAGATCAAGCGGGACGAGGAGGCTCTCGACTTGGTGATGCAGGAGGCGAACTGTCGCTCACTCATGAGGGCCGACTTCACGGGGATGAAATAGGGGGAGGGCCGCGAGCCCTCTCCATCCGGAAAGAAAGGAGGATCCATCATGCTGGGAAGGTTCGTCGAAGCCAAAAGTCGGAAAGAGGTCGAAGAGGCGAATCCCGGGGCCGCTGAGATCATCGAGGTCTGCGGCGGGTTCGTGGTCTTCGACACGCTGGATGCCTATGAACATGGAAGAATCAAATCTGACGAGAGCGGGGGCCGCTGGCCCTCGTAAGTCACGGAGGCCCGTCTCAAGTCGGGCCGGGAAGGGGGATTAATTGTTGCATACTTACGCATACGACAAGCATCCGGAACTATTCGAGGGAATGAGAGCATGGTTCGAGGCCGAAGTCTCCAGGATCAAGGCGATCCTCGGGTTCGACGTTCCGATCATCATCGCGGATCATGACGAATACAAGGGACACGAACAAGCCCTCGGAATCGCTCACGCGGATCGCGAGACCGGGGAGGTCATCGCGATAACCATCGATGAGTTCTTCGTCGAAGAGTCCTTCGCGGTCGCTCACAAAGACGAACACAGGCTCGCTTGGGTCGTCGAGTTCGACAACTTCGAGGAAGTCATCTGTCATGAGCTCGCGCATCTCAAATACTGGCATCATGGACGATGGCACAATCGGGAGACGGCCCGTCTCCTGGAGAAGCTCCGGAGCGCGGCCCCGGCCCCGGCCCCGGCCTCCGAAGAGGTTCAGGCCGTCCCCCGGGTCTGAGTATATTGACAGGGAAGGAGGCGGTCATCGTGGGATTCATGGTCGGGCTTGGCTCCTGTTTCGGATGCGGAAAGACTTTCTCTTTCAATCCGGAGCAGGTTCCGTCGTTCCAGGGGGAGCCTGTTTGTCGGGACTGTATGGAACAGGCGAACGCGAAGCGGAAGGAGATGGGGCTCGATCCTCATCCGATTCTTCCGGGCGCGTATGAGCCGCAAGAAGAAGGATGACAACAGGGGCCGGGGTCGGCCCTTCTACCATGTAAAGGAGATGATGGCGATGGGTGAAGCTATCGGGGGCGCGACTTGTTACATATGCGGGGAATGGTTCCTTTTTAGGCCGGGGATTGTTCCCCGGGCTGGAGGGCCGAACGGCATCCCGATGTGTCGCAAATGTATTGACGCGGAAAACGAGGCCAAAAACAAGCAAATCGAGTATAATCCGGATGCATACGTCGAAACGGAAAGGGGGGAAATAAAAGATGGAGACTAAGGGAGCTCTCGCGGCTCCGATGGGATCGGGCCTAACGCAAGAGGAGAGGAAACAACTCAGAGAGGAGAACGTCGAGAAGCTCTCCGTCCTGGAGCGGGACTCCTGGCTCTTGGGGGAACATTATCAAGCCCAAAGGCTCCAGGACATGATGCGGAGTCTTGAAGTCCTAATTTGAAAGAAGGGGATCTCATGTTTTACAAAGATGACGAAAAGCCGCTCAAAGTGAAAGCGGTCGAAGCTGTCCTCATCTTGGTCGATGCTCTTTTATGGTTTAATGTAATAATTCAATATATGGGAGGAATGTTCGGATGAAAATATTCGGAATGGTTATTATGACAAAGCGCGAAGTCGAGGCTCTTGAGCTTGTCGCGGCCCTGAAACAAAAAAGCGCGGAGGCTGTGAACGGCCCGATCTCGTCCGATTATATTCAAGGAGTCGCCGACGGGTTCCGTCAAGCCGTGGAGCTTGTTTCAGAGAAGCCGCTTCGGGTTCCTCTTGGTTCAACATGGATCGAAAGATTCTTCAGGGCTCGGAGTTCCGGAATGGTTCTCGACGGGAACACAGTCGGCATATAATCGAAAACAGGGGGATCACGATATGAAGGAGGGCATTGGCGGTCTTTTCGGTGAATTAACCTTCGAAAAGATTCAGATCGGCGACATAATTCGATCCAAATCTGGGGAAGATATTCTCGCGGAGGATCTCGGCTGGATGAAGGGGGAGCGAACTGTCCGGGGACTTGTGGTCATGTCGGACAATCCGGAGCGGAAGGGGGTCAGGGTGGAGCTCTTCGTCGACGAAGTCGAGGTCGTCGTCCCGAAGAAAATCAACTGAAGGAGAGGATCGGACAATGTCGATCAACGAATGGCAAGCCATGACGAGAGGGAACGTCCCCGGCCCGGAGGTCTGGGAGAAGGTCGAGCTCGTCGCGAAACACCATCCAGCGGTCAGGGGACGGAGCGATCAAGAGCGGAAGTCCTATCTCTCGCGGCTCTATCACATCGGCGGGATCGGGCTCATCCTGGACATGGTTCCAGCGGCAGAGAAGGCCCGGGCCATCGAGGAGCGGGAGCAAGCTCTCCGGGTCAAGTTTGAGGAACTGAGAAGCGAGATGGACGCGGTCAACAAGGATCGCGAGGAGTTCCGGAGCTCTTACGTCCCGGAAGGCCTCGAAGCTCCCCGGGCGGTCGGTCAGGAGTGATTCAGGGCCGGGATGGGGGAGGGCATCCTCCCCCGGGAATTCCGGATCGCGCTCTGAGGCTCTGAGAGCCTCTAGGAGCCTTCGAAGGATCGGATGGTGTATTCGGTCGCGAATTCGTCCCGGGCGAAAGGATGCCCGGAAAGCTCCACGAATTCGGGGGTAATTTTTGAAGAGGGGGGAAAATGATGTCGAGAAAGAAAAAACAGATCGAGCTCTTCGGATTCGCGGGGATCGCTCGGCTGGCGCATATGACGCGGAATCACGTCCGGATGGACTATGTCCGGGGGAAGCTCCCGGATCCGTTCGCGCTCCTGGATCAAGGCCGGGACAAAGAGGGGATCCCGGTCTGGACGAGAGAGCAGATCGATCCATATGTCGCGGAGCGACTCGGAAAAAAACAGACGGCGAGCGAATAAGCCGAAACGGTCGGGATGTGATCCCGGCCTTTTTGTTTACTTAGAAAACAGGCGCGAACACTTGCGCGACAACGAAAGAAGGCCTCCAGGAGTGGGGGTCTTCTCTTTTTTTACTGTCTGTAATGGTAAAAAATTATTGACGGTTTACTCTCTGTAATGGTAAAATTATTTTAGCTCGGGATCGGTAATAACCGGAACAAACGAGCAAGAAACGAGCCCGGGAAAGGAGGCGAAAACATTGAAAAACCGGGAAAAAACGAGACGCGAAGCCCTCGTTCTGGCGAGGGGGAAACGGAGTCAACGAGAAATGGCCGACTTCTTGACGGAGCGCGGCCTCCCTTGCGCTCAACAGACTTTGAGCTCCTGGGAATCTGGGGATGCGACTCCGAAGCTACCCGCGATCCTGGCTCTGGAGAAGATTCTCCGGAGGAAAAAAGAGACGCTCTTCCCCGACATATTCGAATAGAAAGGAGGCCGAACGGCTTGAAAACTCGGAAAAGATACGTCCTCGCGAAGCCCGGAAGGTTCGTCGCGTTCCTGCTGGGACTCTTGGCCCTGACGGTCGCGAACGTCTGGATGGTGATGAAATGAGCAAGATCGACGAACTCAGGGAGGCCGAAGATCGACTCCTGGACATGGCAGAGATCGCGACGGAGATTCTCTCCGGGAAGCTGGCGATCAAGGCCCATCCATTCGGGAACGACGAGATCCGAATCGTCCCGGAAGACGAAGGCGAAGCGGAGCTCGGGGAGACGTTCCTCGACTTTCTCTCGAAGGCGATCCTCGACAACATCGAGCCGCTGGTCATCCAGGCCTTCGAGTTCGCTCAGGAGGAACGGGACGCGGCCCGGGTCGATGCCGAACAGGAAGCGAAGGAACTTCTCAAAGGTTCCAAAGTCCGGATCCCTCAAGAAGAAGAGGCCCGGAAGCTAATCGAAGCCCTTGTCGCTTCGAAATAATTCAAAGGGAGGTCATTCTCATGACGGAACAAAAAGCGGAGCTCGTCCCCATCGCGGAGCTCCAGGAACTACAAAAGAAATTCGACGCGCTCCGGAGACAAGACATCCGACTTCTCGGACAGGACGAAGTATTCTGTCGGATGACTCCGACTGGGAGGCTCCAGTCCATCAAGGGCGCGGTCAAGCTCGAAGAAGCCCTCGGCGATCTGTCAACAATTCAAGGCCGCGTCATGGTCGGGGGTAAGGGCTTCATGAAGGCGAACAGATACGCAAATTTGACGATCCTCACTCCGAAGACGCAAAAACTCCCGGACGGAAAGAGCGTCCCAAATCCTTTTTATATTTTCGAAGACGAGACTCAGACGATCCGGAAGGTCTGGATCAAGAAGATGGCCGTCGGGTTCTCCCCGGCTGGAGTCCTCGTCGTCTCTTCTGCTACTCTGCTTTATGACGTGAATCTGTACTTCATCGAAGAGCTCGCGAAAAAAGTCAAACATTCCAAAGAGGCCGGGAAGTTCACGGTCGAAGCCGCTCTCACGGACGACGAACGTCGGACGGGGATCTTCCGTCCTATTGACGGGAAGCTCGGGGTCTGGGTGAATCTTGGCAATAAAGACATCATCTCGGTCATCGAGAATTTCACTCAAGCGAAAGTCTTCGCGGAACGTAAAGCAGATACAATCTGCGCGCGGCTGGCTATGGCGAAACATCCCGCGCTCTCTCATATGGTGACAGTCTCTCCGACTGGATTCGTCAAGGCCGGGGACAAGGATCTCGCGGTCGCCATCGTTCCGGTCATCGGTTATATTCACGACTTAACCATCGATCAACTACAGGAGGCCGCTGAGAGGGCCGAACGCGGCGAAGAATTCGAGATCAACGGAGAGAAGGTCGAAGTCGTCGAGACGGCCCCAACTACGGCGACGACGGATGATGTCCAGACGGAAACAGATCCGGAAGAAATCGTCCAGGAAGAAAACGAGGAAACGGGAGGAGCTCCGGTCGGCGGCTCGGTCGAAGACGAAGAGCGCGGCCCGTCCCTGTTTAGTCAATCCGAAGAAGAGGAGGATCGCTACTAATGAGCAAGATCACGGCTATTACTTGGAGGAACTTCAAGGGCTCTTCAGGAGTCCAGACTCTCACGGGGAAAGACATCATCATCGGCGACAACGGCTCCGGGAAGTCGACACGGGTCGAGGCTCTCCAGCTTGCGATGCTGGGACAGGTTCAGAGCTTCAAAAACGAGCAGGACATCTTCGGTCGCTTCGCGCCGACTGGCTACGACGAGATGGAAGTCGGCCTCTCGACGGAGAGCGGCTTCGCATCGTCCAGGCTCTACAAAAGGAACACGAAGACGGACGCGAAAACGGGAGCGAAGTCTGTCTCGATCTCTCAGTCTCTCGAAGTCTCCCCGGGCCGGGGCGAGAAGACGGACACTCAGCGGAAGGCCCGGATCGTCGATGAGGTCGGAGCCTTCTCCGTCTCCCTGAACTTCGACGAGTTCCTCGCTCTCTCCGATGCAAAGCGGCGGGAGTTCTTCTACAAGCTGGCGGGATTCGAGGCTTCGTCCTGGAACAAGGAGAAGCTCCGCGAAGTCCTGCTTCAAGCCGTCGTCACAGAGGAGCTTCAGCGGAACGATCCGGACTTTTACGCGCTGAAGGTGAAGCTCGTCGACGAGGCTCTCTCCAAATATCCGAACGGGGCCGAAATCACGGAAGGCCTCATCGCCGTCATCGACTGGGTCGACAAACAACTCACGAAGGCGAACACGGAGAAGCGGGACGCGCTCGGGGCCGTTCGGACTCTTGCCGACTATAAAAACGAGCTTGAAGAGACGGATCGGGAACTGGAGAAAAAGGGCGCGGAACTCGCGGAGCTTCGGAAGAAGATCGTCGAAGTATCCGAAAGAATCTCTCGGGATGAAGAACGGAAGCGGATCGTCTCTGAGCGGCTTCAACGGGTCAAGGAGATCGAGGAAGTCCTGAAGCGGCTCGAAGAGTCTCCCGTCGACACGGACACGACGGAGATCGACGGTCGCATCATGAGTAAACAAAAACAGAAGAAGACTCCGGTCGCTCTTGACGGTCTGAAGGCCATCGAGGAAAAAGGGAAAAAAGAAGGCGAGGAGCTCCGAAAGGTTGAGTCTGAACTTTCAACGGTTAAAGGAAAGATCGCGGGAGTCAAGGCTCAGATCGAAGCTCTGGACAAAATTCTCGAACAAGTCGGGAGCCTCGCCGGGGGATGCGTCATCGCTCCGAAGCTCATCAAATGTGAGCGCGACTTCTCAGGCTTCGGCCCTTACGTCGAGAAAAAGAAGTCGAAACTCAAAGAAGAGATCGCGGCCCTGGAAGCGGAGGAGAAGGCTCTCGAAGCGAAGGCCGACGGGATCCGGAAGTCCATCGAGGCGGATCGGGCTTCCTATCGGAAGACGCTCGAAGAGGCGAAGGCCGTCCAGGAAGCGAACGCGAAGATCGACGCGGATCTGAAGGAGCTCGAAGCAATTCGGAGCAAGAAGGTGAACGCTCGGGCGCAAGTCGAGATGGCCGTCGCAGCGAAGCGACAAGAGCTCGAAGCGGCCCGGGAGAAGGCCCAACAGCAGGAGCAGATCGGCGACATCGAGATGGAGAAGACTCACAAGGCCGCGCTCGAAGCTCAGGTCGAGGAACTCGCTCAGGTCGTCAAAGACAAACAGAAGGCCCGGGAGACGATCCTTCTCCTTCAGCAGAGCCTTATCGAGGGTCACCAACAGGAGCAAAGGGCGATCACGCTCAAGCAGATCAAGGAGAAGCTCGGCCCGAAAGGAGTCCAGGGAGAGATCGTCAAGTCGACGCTTGATCCGATTCGTGGAGAAATTCGAGAGAATCTCGCTTTATGCGGATATGACTTCGAGCCCTATTTCATGACAGAGTCGGAAACAGGGAAAGAGGTCTTCCGGTTCGGTTGGATTAATGCGAAAGGGCATCGAGTCGACTTCGACGCTCTGTCGGACGGTCAGAAGGTCATCTTCCTCGCTTGCATCCTGGCGGTCATTATCGAGAGGGCCGCGCCGAAGGTTAAGCTCCTGGTCATCGATAACGTGAACCATCTCACGAAGCGGAACTTCGAAAAACTCGTCAAAGGGCTCGGAGCTATCGCGGATCGTCTGGATAATGTCATTCTATCCGGAGCAATCGAGCCCGGATTCGAAGCCGACGGCTGGACGGTGACAGAGCTCGAAATCTCAGATGTTAAGGAGTGACAAGGAAGATGGCTCGAATTAATGCGAAATATCTCGCCGAACTTAATGATCCACAATATGAGGCCGCAACTGCCGAAGACTCAACGATCCTCTGTCTCGCCGGGGCCGGGACAGGGAAGACTCGGACGCTCACGTCTCGGATCGCTTTTCAATTTGACGAGAATCGCGTCGGACTTGGTTCTCAACTCGCGCTAACATTTACACGATTAGCGGGAAAAGAGATGAAGGAGCGAGTCATCGGGCTTGTCGGAGAGCGCGAAGGGAAGAAGCTCTTCGCGAATACTTTTCACGCGTTCGCCGTTCGGGTTCTCCAGGACTACGGACAGAGGATCGGCCTTGACGCTGGCTTCAGCATTTACGACGAGATCGACAGGGCCGGGATCCTGGAGGCCATCATCCCTGAGTTCGGCAAGAGGACGACGCTCTCGAAGGTGATGAAGGTATTCGACAAGTTCGGCCCGGGCCTGGAGGACGAGCATCCGGAAGAATATCGCGTCATTAATGAGTACAAATTCAGACTTCGAAAAAATAACGCGGTCGATCTGGATCAACTCGTCCCGACGGTCGTCTCCCTTTTTGAATCTCACGAAGACGCTCGGCTCTTTTATCATCGGACTTTTACTCATGTTTACGTCGACGAATTCCAGGACACAAGCCCCGATCAGATGAGGCTCGTCGAGCTCCTTGATCCCCGGTTTCTCTTCGTGGTCGGCGACGACTATCAGGCGATCTATGGATGGCGGGGAGCTTGCGTCGACTTCATCATCGACTTCGACAAGTCCCGGGCCTGTCGGGTCGTCAAACTAGAGGACAACTACCGATCAACGATCCAGATCGTCCAGGCGGCGAACAAGCTGATCGGACTCAACAAACGGCAGACGAAAAAAACTCTATACGCTCACAAAGACGGCCCGGACATCGTCTTCGAGGAACGGGACGACGAACTCGACGAGGCTTCGAAGATCGGGGTCTGGATCAAGTGGATGACGGACGAGGGGATGGCCCCGGAGAAGATCGCGGTCTTGGCCCGGACGAACTATCAACTCCAGACGATCAAGGGGATGCTCCAGACGATGGGGGTCAAGGCTCAGGTCGTGACACGGGATGAGGACACGTTCAAGAAGCCCGACATCCGGGGGCTTGTTTCCTGGCTTGAATTCATCGGGAATCGCCGGGACTCCCTGAGCCTGAAGAAGCTCCTTTCCTATCCCCGGCCCTTCCTGACGGACAAGGAGATCCGCGCCATCGAAGTCTCGGCGATGAAGGCCGGGATCGAGCTCTGGGACTACTTCAAGATGAACGCGCCGACGGCGACGCATCCCGGGGTTCGCGACTTCTGGGGACGGCTCCAAAAGATCGACGAACGAATCGAGAAGGAAGGGGTCGTCCTGGCCTCTCAAGCCCTGAAGGTAATCTTCGAGGTCTTGGAACTGGAGGAACACTACAAGGCCCGACAACTCAAAGCGCGCCGGGACGACATCGACTTCGTCTTCGGGACGATGATCCGATGGGAGGCCGGGAAGACGGCCCTCGGGGAAGAAGCGACTCTCTCGGCCTTCCTGAAGTGGATGAGGATCCGGGATCATCATGAGAGACTCGCGCTTCAGAATTCGAAGGCCGTCAAGCTGATGACTGTCCACGCTTCGAAGGGACTCGAATTCGACGCGGTAATCCTGGCGGGAATGAATCAAGGGATCTTCCCATCGCGTCGGGCCTATGACATGGAAGAAGAGCGGCGGCTCTGCTACGTCGCGATCACGCGAGCCCGGGATCGGCTCATCGTCTTGAGGCCTCGACTCATGGCGAACAACTGGAACGGCAGGAAGGACAAATTCGAGGAAAGTCAATTTATCAAGGAGGCCGGGATCATATGAAAAAAGTCGTCATCGAGTCCCCGTTCGCCGGGGACGTGGAAAAAAATCTTCAATACGCGCGAGCGGCCCTTCTCGACAGTCTATCCAGGGGAGAGGCTCCCATCGCTTCTCATCTCCTATATACTCAAGTCTTGGACGATACGAAGCCCGAAGAGCGCGCTCTCGGAATCGAGGCGGGGCTCCTCTGGGCCGAAGGCGCGGAGGTCGCTCTCTTCTATGTCGATCTGGGATTCTCCCCGGGAATGAAGGGCGCGCTCAAAAGGTACGAACAGAGAGGGACTCCGGTCGAGTTCCGAAGTCTTCCGGGATGGAGGGATCACGAATGAACGCTAAAAGCTCCGGGAAACTCGAAGGGCTCGTCGTCCTGGAACTCGAAGAGCTAAACGCGACTATAAGAACAATTCAACAACGGATCGAACGGCGCGATGATCGCGGCCTTCATTCTCCAATACTGAGGAAAGCACTTTCGAAGCTCAAAAAAGAACGAAATCGACTCGAAGAAATCAAGAAAAGGGGGCTTTAATATGGGAGACAAAACTCGGATCCAATACGTCGACGCGACGATCAATCCGCTCGGCTGGGGGTGTTACGGCCCGAAGGGGACGGCGGCGAATCCGAAGCCCTGCTCCTATTGTTTTGCGAGACGCTGGGCCGCTCGCAAGATGCGGAACTGTCCGGACTGTCAAGCCTTCGTCCCTCACTGGCACGAAGAGGAGCTCGCGAAGGTCTACGCATGGAAGCGGCCCCGGAGAATCTTCCTTCAGGACATGGGGGATCTATTTCATCCGGAAGTCTCGGACGAAAAGCTCTTTGCGGTCGTTCAGGCCGTGGTCGATAATCCGCATCATACTTTCTTAATGCTGACGAAATGTCCGGAACGAATGAGGAACTTCTTCGAATACTGGCGCGAAATGTACGCGAGGCCGCTCCCTTCGAATTTATGGCTCGGGACGACGGCGACAACGGAAGCGGAGCTCCTGGAAAATGGTCGACATTTAATCCAGATCGACGGCGCGGCGATCCTCTGGGTATCCTTGGAGCCGCTCCGGGAAGGCCTCTCTCTGAAGCCCTTCTTCGTCGAAGTCTATCCGGACGGGCCGCGCTGGGAGCCTCGCATCGACTGGGTCGTCCTGGGCGGCGAGACTGGCCCCGGGGCCGCGCCTATGGAGCCCCGATGGGTCGAGAATATCCGGGACGAATGTCGGGCCGCTGGAGTTCCATTCTTCTTCAAGTCCTGGGGAGACTGGAGCCCGGAAGTCCCATTCGACAACAGGATCAAAAACAGGATCGAGCTCCAGTCCGGGACGTGGATGGTCAAAGAAAAACGGGAGGATCTGGATGGCGAGACGGTTCGGCAAATTCCGGAAAAGCAAGTCCGGACGGCTCTTTTTTAACCTTCGAGGCCCGGAATTTGACGGATCGGGCGACTCTTTACAGGAAAGGAGGGACAAAAACAGATGGCAAGGCCTACGAAGGACGGGCTCGACTATTTTTCCTTAGACTGTGACATCACGGAAAACGACAAGATCCAACTCATCGAGGCCGACGCTGAGGGAGAGCGGGGCTTCGGGGTCTTGATCAAACTACTCGCGAAAATCTACAAAGAAAAGGGCTATTTTTACCCGTGGGGAGAAGTGGAACAAAAACTCTTCTCTAGGCGAATTAATGTCGACAATAACTTCGTAAATGTTTGCATTAATTCGGCGATCCGGTGGAGGTTCTTCTCTCCGGAACTCTTCGAGAAGTTCGGGATCCTCACGTCGGCAGAGATACAAAGCCGATGGATCAAGGGAGCGAAGCGGAGAAAGGAACTCCGGATGGTCGAAGAGTTCGTCCTGATCGACGTTGAAGATGTTCAAAAGAAGGAAAACGTCACGATCTCGCTCGTTTCTGTCGACAAATACTCACAAGCGGAGGGGGTTTCTGTTTACATTAATCCCATAAATGTTGACATTTATTCACAAAGTAAAGTAAAGGAAAGTAAAGTAAAGGAAAGTAAAGTAAAGGATCTTTCTCTCTCTGGCGAGAGAGAGGCGAGCGAGAATTCGGACAACTTCGGACAGGAGACTCCGGTCGAAGTGGAGATCGTTGAAGATCCCGCTCCTGAGCTCGTCGAAGCTGGCTCCGGAGAGAAGAAGCTGAAGCTAAAAAAGGAGAAGAAGTCGGACACTTCCGGACGTGAACCGTCTCCGCATCAAGCCATCGTCGACTATTACTTCCAGAAGTTCGAGGAGAAGTTCGGCTCGAAGCCCTTATTCGAAGGAGGGAAGGACGGAAAGATCGTCAAGAATCTCGTCCAGTCCTTCGGAGCGGAGAAGGTTCGGATCCTCTTGGATCTCTTCTTCGCGAGTCAGGACTCCTTCATCGTGAATTCGGGATACACGGTCGGAGCCTTCAAGTCTCAAGTCAATAAACTCCTGACGACAGGGGGACAGAAGATCCAGGGCGCGAGCCCTGCGATGCCGACGGCCTTCGCGTCGATCATGGACTACGCGGGAGGGGTTCAGAATGAATAAGCAGGAGATCGGGGCTCTGATGGCCCTCGCGGTCGCGAACTACCCGACGATGCAATCGAAGGACATGAGGCCGACGCTCTTTCTCTGGGAAAAGCTCCTCGCGGATCTTACATACACCGAAGCGGAAGAAGCCCTCGTTCGGGTTCTCTTGTTGAAGAAGGACTTCTTCCCGACGGTCGGCGACATCCGGGACGGGGTCAAGGAACTCCGGAGAGCCCGGGGGGATGGCCCTCCAGATCCGGATCAGGCTTGGCTCGAAGTCCTGGGAGCCTTCCGGGAATCTTGGAAGGAAGGATTCTCATGGAGCCATCCAGCGGTCGGACTGGCGGTCAAGACGCTCGGAGGCCTCCGGACGATTGGAGACTCGACGAACATCGAAGCGACTCGGGCTCAGTTCCGGATGGTCTACGAAGCGGAACTCGGTCGCCGGGAGAATTCAGAAGTCGAGGCCGTCATCGGACGGCTGAGGGAACTCAACGGCGGGAGCCTCTCGCTCATCGGAGGGCCGACGACGAAGAGGCTCACGGAAAAGGAAATCGACGACAAACGGGCGCGAGACATTGAAGAAGCAGAAAGGAGATTCAAAGGATGAATCATGTCGCATTAATCGGACGACTAACACGGGATCCGGAGCTCCGCTACACTCCGAACGGAGTCGCGGTCTGTCAATTCTCCATCGCGGTGGATCGAGAGTTTAAAAACCAACAAGGGGAAAGGGAGGCCGACTTCGTTCCTATCGTGACATGGCAGAAGCTCGCGGAAATCTGCGGGAACAACTTGAAGAAGGGGAGGCTCGTCGCGGTCGAGGGCCGTCTCCAGATCCGGAGCTATACTCCGGAAGGACAGACGGAGAAGAGAAGGGTCGCGGAGGTCATCGCGAGCTCCGTCCAGTTCCTCGACAAGCGGGACGATGGCGGTCAGGGCTCAGGCTCCAGGCCGTCGGCTCCCCCGACTTCGTCCGGAGGATACGGCGGCGGGGACGACTTCGGCGAGATCAATCTCGACGATCTTCCCTTTTAAGTTCGAATGAGGTTTCACAAGGAACAAAGGAGGCGAAATCATTGAAGCAACAAGGATGCGACTGTTTCCTCTGTGAAGAGGACATCCGTCCGGGGATGGAAGCCCGGGCCGGGATCCTGGCGAAGTTCGTCGAGGAGCTCCAGCGGATCGGGCAGAGCGAGGCCTTCGAGTCGGAGGTCGAGACAATCGCGGCGGCGGTCGAAGTCGTCGGGGGATACATACGAGCGGCGGCTCGCTGGCCCGATTATAATTCCTTTCATGAGGCTCTCGGAGTCCTCCGGGAAGAGTATCGCGAATTTGAGGAAGAGGTCTTCAAGAAGAAGCAATCCCGGAAGCTCCTCCGGGCCGAAGCGGTCGACATCGCCGTCGTCTGTCTCCGGGTCATGACGGAGCTCACGACGCGCGAACAGGTCGCGGCAGAGGAGGCGAAGGACTGATGAAGCCCGTCATCCATTATCCAGGGGGGAAGAGACAACTCCTCCCGGAGCTCCGAAAGAGGCTCCCGGCTGAGTTCCGGGAATATCGCGAGCCCTTCGTCGGGGCCGGGGCTCTCTTCTTTGACATAGCTCCGAAGAAGGCCGTCATCAATGACTACAACTCGGAAATCGTCAACATCTACCGAACGATCCGCGACGACGTGGACGGCCTGATCGCTCTCCTTCAGGTCTATAAGGAGCAAGACTCGAAAGACTTTTTCCTGAAGATCCGGGGATGGGACAGGAAGGAAGACTTCGGCGAGCTCAGTCCGACGGCCCGGGCCGCGCGGATAATGTATCTTAATAAAACATGTTACAACGGCCTGATGCGCTACAACTCGCGCGGGGAATTTAATTCCCCCTATGGAAACGGGACGCGCTCGGTCATCCTGGAGGAAGAGCTCCTTCGCGAGATCAGTCTCTTCCTCCGGACGAACAAGATCCGGATCCAGGAGGGCGACTTCGAGGAGGCCGTCCAGGAGGCCGGGGCCGGGGTCTTCGTATACATGGATCCCCCATACGTCCCGATCAGCGCGACGAGCTCCTTCACGGAGTATTCCCCCGGGGGATTCGGCAGGGAGGATCAGGAGCGGCTCGCGAAGGTCGTCCAGGAGCTCGACGCTCGGGGAGCTCAGGTCATGATCTCGCAATCCGACGATCCATTCGTCCGGGAGCTCTATCATGGACTGAGGATCGAGGAAGTTCAGGCGACTCGATGCATCAACAGCAAGAGCGACAGAAGGGGGAAGATCGGGGAGCTTATCATTCGAAACTATTGAAAAGGAGATGAGGAGCGGATGGCTCAATCTTCAAATCTGACGACGGTCGTCGTCGTCCTGGTCGTCCTGGCCATCCTGGTCGCGTTCGCGGTCGGGATCTACGGGACGGCGGTCAAAGTATTCGAGAGGCTCCAGGAGGCGAGCGCGGCCCCGGTCGAAGAGGCCGCTCTCCCGGTCGAAAAGGTCACTCCGGATCCAGTTTATGCAGACATCGCGGAATACATACGAGAGAAGAATCCAGGCCTCGACGAAGGCCTCCGGGCTGAGATGGCCCGGGAATTCGTTCGAATCTCTGAGGAGTTCGGCATCCCGCTCTCCTGGGTCATCGCGACAGGCGAGGTCGAATCGACGTTCGATCCTGAGGCCGTCGGTGGAGTCGGGGAGCGGGGGACGCATCAAGTCAGGCCGGAGACGTTCCGGGAGGTCTATCCCGGGGGAGACATCGACGACTGGCGAGACTGTCTCCGGGCATCGGCGATTCGATTCAAACAAGGATTGGAGAGGTCAGGGGGGGACATGAAGACGGCCATCGCCTTCTACAACGCGGGGCCGAATCAGAGTCCGGAGCGAGCTCTCAGGAGGGCGAGGCTCTACGTCGCGAAGGTTAGTCGCGGGATGAGCTCTCCCCGGCTCCTGGCCCTTCAGAGGAGGCGGTCGAAATGATCCGGATCGGTCGTCCGAAGTCGGGCGAGATCATAATTCTCCCGGGCGGGAAGCTCGAAGTCAGAGAGATCGGGAAGAAGCTCACGCTCTCGCGGGAGCTCAAGAAAGGGGGAAAAGGTAGAAAATGAATCTCGAAGCGGTCTTCTCATGCTACGGAGTGATGGCTCTTCTCGTCTTCATCTTGGTTCTCTCCATCGTCTGTCGACGGCTGGCCCTGGATAACGAGGAAGGGGACAGGCTCCGGGCCGATCAACTAAAGACGATGCTTCACGCTCTCGCGAGCTTGGAGCAAGCTCAAAAGGATCCGGACGAGTCCTTCTACGAGACGAAGACGCGGCTCGCTTGCGTCCGTGACATGCTCAGGGAAGCCCTGGACGACAAACGGGCGATGAGAGCCCTCGGGAGGCTCCAGGCTCTCGAATCATTCGCCGAAGGCATCGCGGAGAGAGGGCTCCGCGACTACGCGGAAGGGGTCTTCTTCTTAGGCTCCCGACAAAGCGGAAAAACTCACGCGATCCAGGTCTTTACTCAGATCGAAAAAAGAATCAGACGGGCCGCTGAAGCGGCTCTCACAAGAAAGGAAGGATGAATCATGTCGAAATCTTGTCTATCTTTAGCCCCGGAGGAAGTCGTCGAGCTCAGTCAGAAGCTCGTCGAGAAATACCATCCCGAACTGGAGACGGCGCGCTTCGTCATCTTGTTCCGGTCTGGAGACTGGGCGAAACTCGGGAACGCGGCGAAGCTCTCCGGGACGGCGGCTTTCTTCGCTCGGGCCGACTTCGCCATCATACTTAACGCGGAGATGTGGCCTAAACTCGGACAGAAGCAACAGGCGGCTCTCTTGGATCATGAATTAACTCACTGTACCGGAGAAGAAGCCTCCGACGGCTCGATGAAGTGGAGAATCCGGAAGCATGACTTTGAGGAGTTCCTCTCTATTTATCAACGCTGGGGAGCTTGGGAAGAAGGCCTGAAGGCCGTCGAAGAGGCCCGGGATCAGATGAAGCTCGACTTCCCCGATGCCATCCAGGAGCTCGGCCTCGAAGCTGAGGTCGAACTCGCGGAGACGGAGACGGACGAAGAAGGCGAAGCGGTCGTCGATCCTCTCGGTGGACAGGTCGTCTCCTTGTTTAAAGACAGAGCGGCGACGGCTGAAGCGGAAGCGGCGGGAGAGTGATCTCCCGTGGCGGTCAACTGGACACGGAAAGAGCTCGAAGAAGCTCTGAAGAAGAATCCCGCGATCCGAATTAATTCCAAATACTCGATGCCTCCCCGGGAAGCGAAGAAGGCCTCCCGGGGGAGGCTCCCTTCTCAGACTGTCCTCGACGTTCCATTCTATGAGAAGGAGTTCCCGATCCGGATTCATCTCCCTTACGTCCCCCCATCCCTGAACAAAACGACGGGCGGGAATCGGTACGCGGTCAACGCGGCGAAGCAGGACTTCATCGACGAGGTTCGATGGGATCTCAAGCTCGCGGGGGTGAAGAAGTTCCGGGGGAAGGTTCGGATCCTGATGTTGTTTTATTTCCCCGTCTATCGCGAACGGGATCGCGAAAACTTCATGAAATGGATCAAAGACGCGATCAAGGGCTGGGTCTTCGTGGACGACTCGACGGCCTTCATCGAATGGGAGTCGGTCGAGTTCCCGAAGGGCAAGAAAAGGACGGAGCTCCTCGTCGAGCCCGTCTCGACAAAGTGGGAAGAAGGGATCATCTTCCGGAAGCTCCAGGAGCTCGGGAGAGTCCCGGGAAAGGTGGAAGCACGATGAACGCGGAGAAATATATTCAGACTCAGATGACGATCCTCGCGGCGGCTGAGATATTCAAGGATCTCGACTTGGAGGAGTTCGTCGAAGCTATAAACAAAGCGGAGGCCGTCGGCCCCATCCTGGATCCGACTCTTTTCAGTCAGGCCTCGGCTCCGCTCTGGCAGATCAAACAACTCGCGGAGGCCGGGAAGGAGTTCCAGCGGAGAGCGCGCGCGGCCTATTGGTTCCTGAGCGGTCGCGGGGAGTCTTTCGAGAAGGCCGGGGAGAGGGCCGGGGCGGTCGTTCGGGCCGTCGACAAATCCGGGGCCGGGGATTCATCTTTCCCCGTCTCATTCGTCGGAGTTCATATCGGGGCCGACATGAGCTCCGGGCCTGACGTTCAAATCGAGCCCGGATCGAGAGGTTCGAGCTCCTGAAGCCTGTCGATGTCGGAGGCCGCATCGAGTTCCCCCGGCCCGTTCATGTTACGGCAGACGAGAGAGTCTCTTTCGAGATGGAGATGGCCCGGACGGGAGACTCTTTTCAGACGGTCGCGGTCGTCATCCATAGATTCAAGCGGAAAAAGGAGGAAAGAGCCGATGGGAAGTCTAAAAAGATCGATGAATAGGCGAGCGGCCCGGGAAGCTATGGAGCGGAGCGGGGAGAAGTTCTGCGTCAAGTCGGAAATCAAGAAGAATCCCCGAAAGAGGAGACAACTCCAAAAGATCGCCGACAAGGTCAACCGGGACGAGCAAGTCGCGAAGCTCCTCCACGAACAGAGCGCGCTCGCCGGGGAGGTATGAGATGGAGGATCCGGTCTTGTCATATGAGCCGACGGCGACTCGAAGGCCGTCGGAGGAAAACAGGCTCGATGAGGTTCGGGCCGACAGTCTTCGGGAATGGTTCGAGGAGGCTCTCGCGGAAAAATCCGCGAAATGAGTCCAGGGGAGGGATCGGACGTGGACGAAATCGGCTTCAGGTTTAAAGACGCGGAGGAGGCCGCTCCAGCGGAAGAGGAGAAGAAGGCTCGCGCGGAGGCGAAGCTCACGCGGAAGCTCCTCGACTGGCTCTTGACATACTTCCAGGAAGTGAAGAAGCTCGTCCGGGCGATGGACGACGAGAGCCGCGTCGTCGCGAACTATTCGGCGACGGCTGGATGTGGATTCGGAAGCGGAGTCTCGGACGCGGTCTTCGATCTTGTCTCTACTGCCGATTATTACTTCCAGATCATCGACGTGATCGAATGTTACGTCGGGAAGCTGGCCCCGGACTTGTTCGAAGTTTATTTCCTGGTTTATGAATTAGAATATACATACGAAGAAGCGCGCTTCAAGCTCCTCGAATACTATCGCGGAGCCCCGAAGACGAAGAAGACGGCCCGGGGGAAGAAGAAGAGGCTCGCTCCTCCGTCGGTGAAGACGATTCAGCGGAAGGTCGATGTCATCCGGAGCGGCCTGAAGCGAACTCTCGAAGACGACGGCATCCCGGTCTTCGCAATCTGGAACATGAAGGATCGCTTCGGCGCGAAGTTCCCGAAGGAAGCAAAAGCGGAACAGAAAAACCTTCATAATTCGCGACAATCCGGGACTATTCGACATCCTTCTTGACGAAATGTCCGATCATGTGTTATTTTAGGGGTGAGAATGACTGTCCCTTTTTAGCTCGTTTCGTTCGCGACTGGTCGGGGAGAATCAATCTTGAAGCCGTTCCTCTCTATGGAGGAGCGGCTCTTTTTATGCGGCGGGGGGTGAAGTCATGAGGAAATGAAAAGCCCTTCGGGGCTCACTCTTAAAGGATCGGAGGTCAAAACATGGCAGGAAGGAAAACGAAACTCACTCCGGAGATCGCTGACGCGCTCGAAGAGATGCTCGTCGAAGGTGTCCCGGTGAAGCTGGCGGTCGAGGCCGTCGGGGTCGATGAGTCAACGTTCTACAAGTGGAAAAAGGACGCGGAGCTCTACGAGATCGGCGAGACGGATCCTTCGGCCTACTCTTCCGGGAAGCGCGCGGCGAAGATTTACTTCGAATTTTTCCAGCGCATAAAGAAGGCGCAAACTCGCGGGATGGTGAAGGCCGTCAAGAAGATCCTCGCCGATGATCGTCCGTGGCAAGCCTTCGCCTGGTATCTCGAACGAATGAGGCCCGATCTCTTCGGGAAGGACAAAGCCTTCGGCGAAGAAGTCAAGGCCTTTATGGAAGAAGTCCTCGAAGTGATCGAGGGGGTGGATCCTGATGTCAGGACAAAGATCGAGAGGGCTCTCATTGAAAGACGAGCTCTTCGCGGAGCTCTTGTCTTCAGTTCGAGCTCAGGAGCAGAGACGGCGGATCCTGACTTTATCGACGACTGAGGCTCCTCAAACCGAAGACGAGAAACTCATTCGAGAGCGGTCGCTTCAAGCGCGCCGGGAATGGATCGAGAATCATCTCTTCATCCGGAACAAACAGAAGCAGATCATCCTTCTGAAGTTTAATCCGCTTCAGGTCAGGCTCTTCGAGGAAATAAACGCTCCAAAGGGGAAGCGGTCGGGCCTCCTCAAGTTCAGACAGTTCGGCGGGACGACGCTCGTCCTCGCTGACTTTTTCGAAGAGACGATTCACGTCCCGAACACTCAAACGCTAGTGATGGCGCACGACGCGGAATCGACGATGAAGCTCTTCCGGATCGTCCAGCTATTCTACAAAAACCTTCCGGACGAGGTCAAGATTCGACTCAACGGTCGGGACAAACAGGGACGGCCCCGGAAGCCTCGGGTCGGCAACAAAAAAGAATTCTTCTTCGAAGAGATCAACTCGTCGATCTCGGTCGCGACGGCTGGGAACGAAAACACGGGCCGATCCGCTACTCCGACGAACGTCCTCCTCACGGAGATCGCCTTCTACCCGGATCCCGAAACTCTCTTGACGGGCCTCCTCCAGTCCGTTCCTATGGACGGGAGAATCGTCGCGGAGTCAACGGCGAACGGGTTCAATTATTTCCATGATCTCTATGAGGACGGGAAGACCGGGAAGTCCCGATGGAATTCCATCTTCTTTCGCTGGTTCGAGCATCCGGAATATCGAATCCCGCTCGCGCCGGGGACGGTCTTCGAGCTCTCCCCGAAAGAGAAGGAGCTCGTCCGACTTCACGGCCTAAGCCTGGAGCAGATCGGATGGCGGCGAATGAAGATCGCGGAGATGCCTCACAAGCCCGGGGCGACGAAGGAGGAGCTCTTCCTTCAAGAATACCCGGAGGATGATCTCTCCTGCTTCTTGAGTTCCGGTCGGCCTGTATTTGATCGGCCTCTCATCCTCACGGTGAAGAGCCGAATCGAAAAGGACGGCCCTTTCCCGGTCGAGTATGCTCTCGACGCTGGGGCGAAGGTATGGTCGGCAATCTATCCGATGGAGCTCGGGGAGCTCAAGGTCTGGAAGCATCCAGATCCGGGGCTCTACTATGTGATCGGAGCCGACACGTCCGAAGGCCTCGCCGACGGATGCGACGCGACGGCCTCCGTCCTGGAATACTGGAGCGGAGAGCAGGTCGCCGAATATCGAGGGAAGGCGGATCCGGATCTTTTTGGGAAGAAGCTCGCGCGGCTCGGCTACTTCTACAATAGGGCCGGGATCGCGGTCGAAAGGAACAATCACGGACACGCGGTCTTATCGACGCTCCTCAATTATGAACGGTATCCGAATTTATACCATCATCTTGAGTACGACGCGGAGCGCGGAGAGGAGTCGAAGCGGCCCGGGTTCCCGACGACTCCGACGACGAAGCCCATCCTCTTGTCGGACATGGTCGCCGAATTCAGGGAGGGCCGCATCAAGGTCAACTCGCTCGAACTCCTCGATCAAATGTTCTCATATATGCTGAACGAGAAAGGGCTCGCCGTTCCTGCTCCCGGGAAGTTCTCGGACTTAATCATCGCGATGGCCATCGCAATCCAGGCGCGCAAGGTGATGAGGCCGGGAGGCGGCGCGAGGATGGTCAATGTCTCATAGAAAGAAGGTGATCAACGCATGGCAAAAAACCGAAAAGGCTTCGGCTGGGTCTGGGAAGACTGGGACATCCTCGGTCGGTTCCATGCCGAAAAGAAAGAGGCCTCGACGGGCGGTCGGCTCGATGTAGAAAGAGCCCGGACGAATCGGGCGAGCTCCTCTCGGGCGGCGGCTCAGAGAGAGCGGGATCGAGCGAAAAGCTCCGCGACTCCTCTCGGAGAGGCCGGGGCCGACGTGATGGCCCTCACGGATGCGAGAGGCCTTCCGTCGACGCGGTTCTCGGTCGACGAGTCCGTCGATCATCTCGTCTCGAATCTCTATAAAACTTATGCGAGCCTCGCTCTCCGTATGCCGTGGGAGCTTCTTGAATTCTTGGAGATTCTCGCTCGGTGGAATCCGGACTTTTCTCAGGCGGTCGGTAACGTCCGACGGCTGGGGAATGTCGGCTTCGATGTGATCGTCGAGGCCGGGAGCGATGCCGAAGAGAAAGAGATCAACGAGAGGATCGACAAGCTCCTCCGGAGGGTCAACAAGTTCGGCGGGGGAATGGACGGGATCGCAAACGCTCTTTTCGATTCGGCGATGACGTTCGGCTCCTTCGCGATGGAGTGGGTTCCGAACAATCGCCTCGATGACATCCGGGATGTCTATCTCGTCCCGGTGAAGACGGTTCGCTTCGCGAAAAAGGGCGACGACTGGATCCCATTCCAGCGAGCTCCTCTCGCGCTGGCCCGGACGAACTCCGACGGCTTCATCGAGCTTAATCCGTTTACATTCATTTACAAGACAACGATCCAGCATCCCGGGTCGCCTTATGGTGTCCCCCCGTATCTGGCGAGCCTGGAGCCGCTCTCGATCCAGAAGGACATGACGAAAAACATCAAGATGGCGATGAAAAAAGTCGGACTCCTCGGGATCCTGGACTTCGTCGTCAAGAGTCTCGACAGGCTTCCGAACGAGGATCAGGAGTCCTACAACGCGAGATGCGGTCGCGTCCTGCAAGAGTACGCGAAAAAATTCGGGGAGATGGCCTCGACGGGCGCGCTCGTTCACTTCGACACGGACGCGACAGTCTCTTCGCTCTCGATGAACGCGGGGAACGTCGCCGGGGCGAAGAGCCTCTTCGAACTGAACGAAGAGCAAGCTTTTAGCGGCCTCCAGACAGTTCCCGCGATGCATGGTCGGAGCTACTCGACGACGGAAACTTATGCAGGGGTTCTCTATGAGGACATGCTCGCGCAAGTCGGAAACGTTCGAAGGGTCATCGGGTCGGCTATTGAAGAAGGTCTTCTCCTGGCCTGTCTCCTCTGGGGATATAAGCCGAAGAAGATCCGGGTCGAGTGGAAGAAGAATTCTCCGCTCAATCGTCTCCAAGATGCACAAGCCCGGGAGATTGAAGCGAGGACGGCCATCTATTTGAGAGATCAAAACATCATTGATCAACAGGCGGCGGCTCAAGAGCTTGGATATTCGTCCCCGGCTGGAGAAGCTCCGAAACCTGCTCCAAATCCTTTCCTTCCAACACTGGGCGAAGAAGAGCCCAAAGAGGACGAAAAGCCTCCGAAAGACGGGGAGAAGCCAAAGGACGGAAAAGAGGACGAGAAGCCTCCCAAAGAGGACGAGAAGCAGAAGGCCCGGAAGGTTCGGGTCGAGCGGCTCTTGAAGTCGGCCTCCTCGGACTACGTTCGACGCTGGATCGAGGCGGCTCTGCACAAGTCCGGATGCGGCTGTCTGGAATGTAAGGAATGGAATGGAACTCCGGAGGATCCGCTCTGGGCCGAACGTCAAGCGAGCTTCTTCGCGCTACTTCAACAGGTCACGGCCCGATGTCAAGTCGAGGTCTGGAAGATCCTGAAGCTCCCGACTCCAGGCGCGCAAGGCGGGACGGACAAGTCTCTCGGCAAGCTGGCGGCGACGTATTCGGACGAGCAGATCCGGAGACTGAAAGAAGCCATCCAGCGATGGATCGTCGAAGGGCTCACGGAGGCCGCTCCCGGAGACATGGCTCCGCTTCGTCGGGAATATCTGACGACATATTCGGCGGGGCTCTACGACGCGGCCCAAAAGACGGGACGCGGGACTCCTCTCCTCGACATCGTCCAGCGGAAGGCGGCGGTCGAGCGGATCGTCTCGAACGGCTTCGAGCTCGTCGTCTCAAATGCGAAATACTTCCGGGACGAGCTCCTCGACATCATCTCGAACGGAGTCCGGGACGGTGTCTCGGCCTATCAGATCGCGAATGAGATGTTCAAGGCCTTTGAAGACTTGGAAGGGGTCAACTGGGATCGGCTCGCTCGGACTGAAGTCGCTCTCGCGATGAACGGAGCGAAGCGGGAAGAGTGGAAGGCCGAAGGGGTGAAAAAGCTCTTTTATTCCCCGAATCCTGATGCCTGTCATATCTGCGTCGACTTACGCGGGGAATATGAGATCGACAAAGCTCCCCGGCCCGTCGAGGACACGCATCCGAATTGTCTCTGCGGTCTGGAACTTGTTCCCGAAGAATTCAAAGCGGCGGCGGTCGACGTGGCCTCCGTGATGAATTCGGCCCGGGAGATGGTCGCTCGGCTGGGCGGCTTAATGGACAAATAAAGGAAAAACTCGGAAAACGTCGAAAAAACTCGAACAGAAAGGGGATGGAACTCAATGAGCTCCAGATGGTCGAGCAAGTACACGGAGCCGACGAAGCCCGTCGCTCCGAAGCCGCTCCCTGCTGGCCCCGCTCCTTCTCAAAGGATCAGGGTCGGCCCTAAGACAAGGGAGCAAGGCTCGAAAACGTTCCAGCGGCCCGGAGTCGAGAAGAGCGGGAGGGATCGGGAGTGAATCGAAAACTCATCAAGAGGTTTATATTCTCGACGCGAGACTTCCCGATGCCCGACGGCTGGCAGATCGGGACTCCCTCTCAGGAACAGGTCGATCTCATTAATGAGATGGCCCTCGCTCCTATGAAGGCCGAAGAGCTCTTCGTCTTCCCTACTTGGGCCTGTAATGATCAACCGGATCGAGACTTGGATCAGTTCACGAAGGAGACGGTCATCGGCTTCGTGGGACTGGGAGACGGCCTCGGCCCTGTCGGGAAATCATATATGCCTCAGCACAACTACGGGAAAGCCCCGGAGGGCCGAATCTTCGACGCTGGATGGGTCGAGATCGATGGTGTGACGTGGCTCTATTGCTGGGTATACATGGCGATCACGGACGCGAACAAAGACGCGATCCAACAAATCAAAGCCGGGGTCTATTGGGCCGTATCGGTTGGAGTGGAAGTCGGGAAAGCGACTTGTAATATTTGCGGAAAAGACTTCGGCTCCTGCGGTCATCGCAAGGGGATGCGGTACGACGGGATCGACTGCATCCGGATGCTCTCGGAGCCTCATGAATTCATCGAGCTCTCCGGAGCCATCGTCCTGGGCGCGCAATACGGCGCGCAAACGGCGAAGGCGGCTTCGGTCGACTCAATAATCAAGGCGGCTTCTTATGACACGACTCGCGGCTATTCATCGCTGAAATCATCGGAATATGAAGCCATCTTGAAAATCACAAACGAAGGAGGAAATCAAGAGATGCCAATCACAAAAGCGGAAGCCCTGCAATTCCTGAAGGAGAATCCTGCAAGCCTGGATGAGCTCAAAGCTCTCCCGAACATCGGCGACTTGGTCGCGAAGGCCGGGAAGGTCGACGGCCTCGAAGCTACTGTCGGAACGGTGAAGGCCGTATTCGGCGAGGATCTCTCCGAAGACGCTCTGAAGGCGGTCAAGGCTCAGGCCGAGGCCGGGGACTTGTTCGTCAAGGATCTCCGGGACGAGGCCTCCAGGCTCCACAAGATCGCCAACAAGGGCGAAGAGTCCGAAGCGATGAAGAAGGTCATCGAAGCCGCTGACGCTGAGACGCTGAAGGGCTTGATCAAGGAGTTCGAGTCGAAGGCCGACGAGGTCGCTCCGATCTCCTGTCCCAAATGCGGCGAGAAAGTCTCTCGCAAGCAATCATACGAAGATCCGAACGGCGGCGGGATAGCGAAAAAGAGCTTCGAGACTTTTCCCTCTTGGATCGCTAATCTTCACGGTTAAAAAAAGCGGCCCTCTTGGAGTCGCTACGGCCCCGAACGAACGGCCCGGGCTGGCTCGGGCGGTCTAATTAAAAAACCAAATCGAAGGAGGCTCATCAATTATGCGAACTGGTGCAACTCTGGCAGGAAATCGAATCCCGGGCGGGATTCAGGTCACGGTCTACGCGGCGGACAAGATCGCGAAAGGGACAATCGTCGAGATCGTGGATCCGTATAAAGTCGCCGTCCCTTCGGCGGCTGGCTCCGACAAGATCCTCGGCATGGTGATGACTGACCAAAAAAACGCGGGAGACGAATTCATCGTCGAAGCTCGCGGGAAAGCCATCCAAACTCTCAAATGCGGCGCGGCCATCTCCGCTCCCGGGCCTGTCGTCATCGACGACGAAGGGAAAGTCATCCCTCTGACGGCCGAAGGGAACGCGGATCGCGCCATCTACGGGCTGGCCCTGACGGAGACGGCTGAGGCCGACGAGCTCGTCGACGTTCTCGTCTATTAATCCAGGAGCCCCGGCGAGGGCTCGAAGTTCAAGTCTATCCCGTGGCAATCAAAAAACCAAATTGAAGGAGGTTCACAAAAGATGCCTATTTCCATGCTAAAGATTCACAATGAGATGCAAGAGCTCCGGAAGTCCGGAGTCGATGTCACGCTGAAGAGCTATCTCGAAACAAAGATGCCCGAATACTCCGTCGAGAAGCTCTATCACGAATTAGGGATCGAGCTCAAAGGGATGACGGTCGAGAGCTTCTTCTCGACTGAAGAGACGAAATGGCTCTTCCCCGAAGTTATTCGGGATGCTATCCGGAAGGGCTTATCCCGCGCTCCTTTTTACTCGAAGCTGGTCGCCGTCTCTGCGAACGTGAAGGCGAAGTCCGTCACGATGCCGCACTTCGAGAAGGCGAACGCTTCGATGCGGCCCGTCGCTGAAGGAGCCGACATCTCCCTCGGAACTATTACTTGGGGAGAGAAACAGGTCACGCTCGGCAAAGTCGCGAAGGGATTCGCTCAGACTTACGAGTCCCTGATGTTCTGCCCGATTGAAGTCGCGAGCCTTTTTTTCGAGGATCTCGGGACTCAGATGGGGATCGACATGGACGGCCTTTTGATCGACGTATTACTGAACGGCGATCAAGAGGACGGCTCCGAAGCTCCGCTTACTATTGGAGCAAAAACCGCGAATACTCTCGCATATACCGACATTGTCGCGGCTTGGCTGTATATGGCGATGATCGGTCGTCAATCTCAAGCGATGGTTACGAACGCGGTCGACGCTCTGACCATCCTCAATATGGACGAATTCAAAAAGCGGAGTCAGGGGACGACTGACAAGACTCTGACTCTCTCGACTCCTCTTCCGACTGATCAAGGGCTCTTCGTCCATCCGAAGGTCGGCGAGAAGAAGATCGGCTTCGTCGATCCCTCTCGGGCCTTCGCTCAGTTCACGGCGATGCCTCTCCTCATCGAGAGCGATGTCGTGATCCGGAAACAATGGAAGGAGACTTTCGCCTCTCAGATCGTCGGGTTCGCGAATATCTTCGCCGACGCGCGCCTCATCCTCGACTACTCCAAAGCGACAAGCGGACAGGGCTCCCTCCCGATCCCCTGGCCTACTGAGTAATGATCGAGAAGGTCGTCAAACTAGCGCGGCCCTCTACATCTCTTTATGATTCAGACTCCCGATGGGGAATCACGGGGACAGAGCTTCGGCCTGTCCCCGTTCCAATTCCTCCCCGGGTCGCGGTCTGGATTCGGAAGGGCGCGCTCATCGAGGTCGAAGTCGAAGGCGAAGTCGGCGACGGCCATCTTGACAAAACAGGAAAAACAGAAGACAAAGTCGCGGGATCCGTGGACAAAGTCCCCGAAAAAGTGGACGCTCCCCCGGCTCCTGTCGATGCTCCTCCCGCTCCCCCGGCTCCCGGTGAAGGAGATGGAGACAAAAACGAAGGGGATGCTCCCCCGGCCCCGGGCGAAGACTCAGGGCTCCAACAAGTCGATCCGGATCCGAAAGTCCTCGAAGTCGAGGCCGCTCTCGAAGAGCTCGTCCGGTCGAATGGACTCGAAGCTCGGGTCGTGGAGCTCGCGAACGCGCTCGAAGCCGTGAAAGCAATCCAGGATGACGCGGAGCGCGCTGAACGGCTTGAAGCTCTGGGCGGCTCGATCCAGAAGCTCGCCGAAGAGCTCTCCGCTCCCCCGGCCCCGGCTCCGGCCCTGGAGAAGACGAAAGAAAAAAAGGACGCAAAGAAGGCCGGGAAATGAGTTCGGAAAGGTAGGGATCAGACATGAGCAAAGCGATCCCGCAAGATGTCAAGAAGCTCGGATTCAGCGAGGCGATGTTCGAAGGCCTGGAGGAGCTCCAGTCCGTGACGTTCGAAGAGTGGATTCAGGCGAAGCTCGATGCGGCGGCGATGACGCTTCTCCGGGAAATCCCGTCGACGACTTACGAAAAGACGGACGCTCTCGATCTGGTCGTAAATGCGGAGGCTTGTCTCGCCGGGGCTGAGATGGCCCGGGTCAAGCGGCTCCTCTCAGCAGAGGATCAAGAGACTGTCTCGGTCGGCCCCATCGGAGGCCTCGGAAATTCCGGACGGACTTTCGCGGCCTTCGGAGCCCTGGCGAACGAGCTCGAATCTCGGGCCGCTGGCTTCATCGAAAGACTGAAGAAGCTCTCTCCTCCGGTCGACAGGATCGGGATGATCTTCGTCCCGGGAGAGTGATCGGACATGGGAGCGAAGCAAGCCTTCGAGAAGTCAGTCAAGAAGCTCGGATCAAGGTTCCGGGCGATATACGAGGAGACATCGTCTCCTTGTCCCTGCGAAGCAAAGGGAGATCCTTTCGCCTTCGAGGAATGGCATCGCGCGCATCCTGACGCGCCGTCCTGCGGCGGCTCCGGGTTCATCGTGACGGAACGCTCAGAAGACTTCCGGGCCTTCGTGACTCCGGTCGACAATACGGAGAAGGAGCTCACGGTCGCCGGGGAGAGGACGGTCGAGAATCTCGTCATCTACTGGCCCGGGTTCCCGAAGATTGACGCGGCGATCCGCATCGAGAAGCTCTCGAAGGACGGCCTCGTCCTGGGTGTCTTCCAGGCTTCGGACATCGACGCATACGAGATCCAGGGCGAAGCGGTCGCTCAGACTTGCAAGCTAAAAGAGATCGGCCTTCAGGCTTCAGAAGGAGGGATGGGAGGATGAACGAAGATTCGAACGCGGATGCCCTTGTCTCCTTTTTTGACGGTCTGTCCCGGGAGATAAAAAAGGACATCGTCAAGCGAGGAGTCACGCGAGCGACGGTCGCCGTCCATAACAGGGCGATGGAAAACGTCAACGGGCCGCGCTCGGCTCCTGCTCGTTCTTATCCCGTCCCGGTCAGGACGGCAGAGCTCCGAAACGGCATCAAGGCGAAACTTCCAGGACAAGCGAAAGGCCTTCCGAATATGCCCGACGGAGTTCCTCCGGAGCTCGCCGGGGCCGTCGTCTCTGAGGCTCCTCACTCCGTCTTAATTCACGACGGACACGCGGAGCCCATCGAGATCCGTCCGGTCAAGGCGAAGGCTCTGAAGTTTAAAGTCATCGAGGGAGTTCAGACTCACTACAAGCGAGGGCCGAAGGCGGGACAAGAGCTCGACTCCCCCGTCCTGAAGTTTAAAGGGCTATTCCGGATGAAGGCCGTCCTCCCCCCGGCTGGGCCTCGGCCCTTTCTGGAAGACGCGAGGAACGGATCGGCAGACGAAGCCCTCGGCTTCATGGCTGAGGAAGTCGCGGCCCGAATCGAAGAAGCGAACGGGAAAGGAGGATGATCGTCCGTGGAAGTGGATGTCTCTCAAAAGATTTACGAGAAGGGCTTCGAGGCTCTGAAGGCCGCGATGCTCGCGGCGACTATAAAGGGATCGAATCCCCCGGAAGCCCTATTCTCGCGCGTCTTAATTACTGATGCCTATCCTCTCCCCGAACGCGAAGGCGAGATCCCGGAGCCCTTCAAGAGGCTCTCGCTGAGTATGGATGATCCGGACTATCTCCGGGGAGTCATCTCTTTTACTCAGACTTACGAGTCGACATCTCAGACTTCGCTCGACGACGAGGACGGAATCGAAATCGCGGGGACTTATCAGATCGACATCTTCGCGCGCGGTGGGATGAAGGAGCTCCGGTCGAGGCTTGTCTCCTTCTTCCTCTCATCTTATCAGGTAGAACTCGACGGAGTTCGGCTCTCCTGGGATGCCCGGAACGGGTTCGAGGGAGGGGTCGAGACTTCGCTCGACTCATATTCATGTCTAGGGTTCAATTATTTCCTAGACTGGACAATCATCAAAACAATTTAAGGAGGTACACGAAAGATGGAAATCGTCAAAGGGAAAAAGACAAAATGTTCCATGATCTCGGTCTTGGGCGAAGAAGCCCGAATCTCGCTTCAGCAGGGACTCGAATTCTCTCCGACGACTACAGAGGAGCAGATCCCCGAATTCGACAATGATGAAGCGGCGGTCATTATTACGACTCTGGACAAATACGACGCATCCCTGACTTATCTCGAAAGCTCCGACGAGAAGATGGCCGCGATCATCATGGGGATCCCGCTGACTTCGGAGGTCGTCCCGGTCGTCGCTGGTCGGACGAAGGATGTCGCATGGATCGCGAATTGCAAGGGCGACGACGGGAAAGTCTTCCGATGCTTCGTCGCGAAGCCCGGTTCCGTGAAAGCCCTCCCCGTCTCCGTCCAGGTCGACGGGAACAAAAACGCGAAGCGAGTCGACTTGTCCCATCCTATGGTATATGACATCTTCAAGGCCGAAGCTGTCCGGGACAAGCTGGTCTCGACGGACTTCTCCGAAAACGCGGAGAATCAGAATCACTACGAAGCCGCGCTCTCCGCGACTCCGGTCGAGCTCCCCGCTGGGACTGTCGCCGACTCCGCTCAGAAGTTCCTCTTCGTTCGCAAGAATGGCGAGGTCGTGACTGAAGGATTCAGTATCACAGAAGACAACAAGCTCGACATCGGAGTCACTGAGCCCGAAGCATCCGACTTCTGGGAAGTCTTTTATGTAAAAACTCCCGCTTAATAAATGTGGGAAAACCTGAAGGGAGCGGCTGAAAAGTCGCTCCCTTTTTTCGGCATGTAACGGATAAAACGAAATAAAAGGAGGCCATCCTCATGTTCTCATTTTTAAGCAAGAAAAACAGGGAGACGATGCTCAAAATTCAACCGAAGCCCGGGGAGCCGTTCGATGTTATTCTCGGCGGTCAAGTCGTGAAGGTAACTCTCAAGAAGCCGTCGGCGGCTGAAGAGCTCGCGATCTCCGGATTCGCGGAGCAAGCCGCGAGGACGCTTCTCAATCTGACAGGGACTCCGGATCCGGAGGTTCAAGTCAAGGTCGCGGCTGAAGCTGGCTGTCGGGCCTTCGTCTTCATCGCGTTATATCAGGCCGACGGGAAGACGAAGGTCTTCAACAAGCTCGACGATGTTCGGGCCTACAAAGGGAAGCCGATCACTCTCGACGAGCTCGCGGCGATTACTCGGGCCGCTGACATCGTCTTCGGAGTCTCTGAGGACGAAATAAAAAACTAGCGCGCGATCCCGGGTTTCTACTGGCCCGGAAGACGGCGGTCGCGCTCGGTTACAAAGGCCCGTTCGATCCGGACTGGCTCGCTCTGAGCTCAGATCAGATCCGGGTCTTAATGGTCGCGGAAGGCGATCAAAGCTGGGTCAAAAATGTTTCGGACTTCCGGAACGTAAAGGAGATGATCCAGGCCTATTATAACGAAGTCAGTCAGACGGACTTCGTCCCGAAGGACGACGAAGAGCGCGCTCTCTTCGATCTCTTCTTCGGCTGGCTTGAAGAGAAGCGGCCTTCGCTCTCGTCTCCTCCCGGTCGGAGCTCTCTCGCGAAGGCGAAGCCCGACAGGACGATCCGGATCGTGTCCGAAGACTAGGAAAGGAGGGTCGAAACTATGGCAAGAAAAGGGGGAAGACAAATCCCTCCGCTGATTCTCTGGATCGTCTCTCAGTACAAAGACGACGGGATGCGCTCGGCCCGGGCCGACGTTCAAAAGACGGACGGGCTCTTCTCAAAATTCAAAAAGATGATCGGAGGATTGAAGGGAGACTTCGGCTCGGCAGGTCAGGCGGCGGCTGGGTTCGGGAAGTCCCTCGGCGGGGCTCTTGGAGCTCTCGGCATCGGCCTGTCGGTCGTCTCGGCTCTGCGCGGGGCCATCGGTGTCTTTCAACGTTACGACGACGGCTTGAAGACGATTCAACGGCAGACAGGAGCAACGGCAGACGAGATGGCTCGTCTCGTTTCATTCCTCCCGGCTCTTAGAGACGGGACAGTCTTCAGTCAGACGGACGCGGTCGAAATGCTCGCGGCTATGACTCAAGAGGGGATGGATCTCAACACAGCGATCCTCACGCTTAACGACTCCCTAAAATTCGCACAAGCGACAGGACTCGACTTCGCTTCCGTGGTTGGAGTGATCGATCCGCTCCTGGGGGCTATGGGTAAAGAGGCCGACTACGCGTCCCGGATTTTCGATTCGATGGTCACGTCGATGAAAGAGACGGGAGTCTCCATCCAGACTCAATCCGACATGATCGGCAAATATGCGGCCCAATTATCGATCTATGGAATGGAGATCGAAGAAATAACAGCGATCACGGTATCACTCGCCGACGCTGGTCAAGACTCGGCCCGAACGATGGGAACGGTCGCAAAGGTCGCCGGGGAGCTCCGGAACAAGAATTCGGATCTCGCAAAAGCGATCCGCGCTCAAGGAGTCGAGCTCACAAACGCGGATGGGAAGGCCCGGAACTTCGTCGAAATCATGGACGATCTCGGGAAATCGTTCGAAAACGATTCGGAGGCCGTCGCATGGCTCGGGAATAATCTTTCGGACATGGAAGCGACGGCGATGGCCGGAGTCATCCGAACGTCCGGAACGATGCGGGAAATCTGGGAAAAAAATCTCAATTCGATGGGAACGACGGCAGAAGAAGCCGCGAAACAAGCGGAGAGCTTTTCAAACCGGATGAAGCTGATGCAAAGCGCGAGCGAGGATCTCGGCCTTATGCTCTCGGACTTGATCGCTCCTCTCATCATCGGACTAACGGACATTATCCGGGAGAATTACGACTCGATCCTTGAGTTCGGTCATAATTTCATCGGGTTCTTTCGTCAACTCGGGGATCTCCTGGTCAATCTGTCGACAGGAGTCGTCGGAATTATTACGACGATAGTCGACACGCTAGGGACTGGAGCACAGCAGATCGTCAAATTCGGGGAAGTTCTTTGGAAAGGCTTGACTTTTGACTTCGAAGGCTCAAAAAAGGCTTGGAAGGAGATGACGAAGCTCGGGTCTGACTGGGCGACGAGAACAAAATCGAACATCCTCGCAACTGGGATGGCCTTCTCTCAGACTTGGAAAGACTTGTCCAACTTAGAGAAATATTATATTCCTTATGGTTCATACGCTGGGAGAAAAAAAGAGCTCCTCGCCTATCTTGATCAAATACGAGCGAACGCTCTAAAAACGAAAAAGACTCTCACGGACGGCGGCGGTCTATATGACGGACTAGGGAAGGGAGCCGACGACGCGGCAGAGAAGGCGAAGCGAGTCTCGGATGCCTTCGCGTCCCTTCGGGACATGCTCGATGCGGCGAATCCGGATCGGACGACGGTCGCCTTCTCGGAGCTCGCGAGCAAGATCGCGGAACTTCGGGATGTCGTCAACGAGCTCGATCCCTCGAAGCTGGAGGCCTTCGACAAGCTCGCGGCTCAGGTCATCGACGCTCAGACAAAAAACATCTACAAAGAGGACGCGGATCGGCGAATGGGGACGGCCTCGAAGGAGTCCGACGGGGATCTCCTGGCCTATCTGGAGAAGCTCGAAGCTCTTCGGGCCGAATATGCGGCTCTAGGCGAAGACGGGGCTCTCGCTCTGAAGGCCGTCGAAGATGAGATCAAGAAGACAAATCAGAGCATCACTCAGGCCGAAGCCGATCTCTCGATCAAGGTGAAGGAGCTCAAAAAAGAAGAGCTCACGGCGAAGCTCGCGGCCCTGGACAAAGAGATGGAGGAGCTCCGGAAGAAGGTCAAAGACGAAGAGCTCCTCGCGGAGTACGAGGCCGCAAAGAAAAAGGCGATATATGAAGAAGTCGCTCAGGACTGGATCGCAAAGGAGCAAGAAAAGACGGGCGAGACGCTCCGACAGATCCGGGAGCGGCTGAAGGCCGAACTCGCGGCGGCTGAAATCTCGAAGACTATCTCGGAAGCGGAGCTCGCCGTCTTACGCGAGAAGCTCCGACTCTTGGACGAGATGATCAACAAAGAGGATCGGGACGCGGAGAAAGAGCAACAAGAGAAGTCGAAAGAGTTCGCGGAGTCTCTTCATGACGATGTCGAAGAGAATCTCTCGGATGCCATCCTCACGGCGATGGACGAGGGAGGACTCGCCGGGATCGAGAAGTTCGGGAACTACATGAAAAACAAGATCAAGAAAGCCCTCGCCGACGCTATCGCCGACGCTCTCATGAAGCAAGCCTTCGGAGGGAGCATCGAGGACTTCTTGAAGAAGCTCTTTTCCTCAACCGGGGATGCATCCGGAGGTTTCTTCGGAAAACTCTTCGGAGGCGGGACTCCCGCTCCCCCGGCCTCGGCTCCATCGACTCCAGCGGCTCCCCCGGCCCCGGCTCCCCCGGTTCCGACTGGCGGGACGGCCCCGGCTGGCGGCGGTCAAGGTGGAGGCCTCGGCTCCTGGTTCGGTCAGATGATGAGCGGCCCTCTCGGTCAGATTCTCGGAGGCCTCGGGATGGGCGCGTCTATGAACGGAGGACAGATGGGCCTCGGCTCTATGCTCGGGACAGGCCTCGGGATGCTCATCCCTGGACTTGGCCCGATGTTCGGAGGCTTGGTCGGCGGTCTGCTCGATTCAATCTTCGGCGGCGGGAATAAGGAGGTCACGGTCAACGCGAGCGGCGCGTCGGTCGAGGCCGACTATGTCGATGCCAACTTCAAGGAAGGGATCCAGACGCTCTCCTCGGTCTACAAGGATCAGACGCTCGATCTCGAACGCGAGATGCCCGCTCCGGTTTACTCGACGACGGTCGAAGTCAAGGGCTCAGTCATCGCGGAGCGAAATCTCGCGAACACCATCGAAGGCGCGGCGGTCGCCGGGGTCGAGAAGGCGAAGCGGAAGGTCGGCAAATGGGAGCCCGTCATTCGTAAATAGAAAGGAGGGAGGAGGATGGCGAAGTCTTTCTCTCTGGCCTTCGGGCCGAATTTATTGACAGATCCGACGCTCCCGGATGGCCGGGAAGAATACTTCTTCGAATACTTGTCGGAGTTCGATCCGTTCGAGGGGCTCTCCCCCCGGGTCGTCTCTCAGAAGATGCTCGAAGGGCAAAACTTCCAGGACTCCGGGCTCTTCTACTCCGACGGGCGAATCCAGGTCGCGGGGCGACTGATGCGGCTCGAAGAATTTGATCGGCTCTGGGACAAGTACGCGGCCCCGGTCGCGTCCCGGGGGCCGTTCGTCTTCGTGTCCTATCTGAGATGCTCGGACGCGAAGGAGCTCGCGCTCGCGGAGTTCTGGAAGGTTATTTTTAGGGAGTTCAAGCCGAAGCCTGAGCGAATCATCTCGAAGACAGACTTCCGATGGAGCCTTGATCTCTTCGTCTTGGCGAAGTGGGAAGGGGGAGCCTGGAGAAAATGAAGCAACTATCGAACAGGCTCCTCCAAATGATCGAGGACAGGCTTCAGCTTCAACCGGAGGCGATGGTCAAGGTCGACATCGAGCCTCCGTTCGTCGGGGCCGACTTCGAAGCGACGGGCGCGGATCCGTCGTTCTCTTATGTCGGCGGGGTTCTCTATCTCTCATTAATCGACAACGGGAAGATCAAGGTCTTAACGGTCGATCCTGTCGAGATGAAGGTCACGGGGATGCTCCGGGAGATCGAAGCTCCAAACGCTCGACGGCCCCGGCTCACGTTCGAGCCGTCGCCGTATGCGGGGAAGCCCGATCTCCCTCATGTCGGCTATTCGGATCCGGTCGCTGGAAAGGCGATGGTCTACCGGGAGCAATACGACGCGCAAGGACTGATCGTCAAGTCCTGGGATGACATAGGAAACGGCTCGGACTGTGAATCAATTCGGATGGGCCAAACGATGATCGACTTTTACGTCGGAACAGACGGGATCCTCTATTCGCGACTTCAAGGGGAATTCGCGGAGGCCTTCGTCGACTATACGAGCGAAGGGGCCGTCATCAAGTCGGCGAGAGTCATCGCTCTCCCGGACGATCGCTTCGGTGTCGTCCTGGTTGTCACTCGGGCCGACGGGGTCGACGAGGCCCGGATGCTTTATTCGTCCCTTTACGGTTCGAAGGACTTCGATGGGGACACGTTCTCGGCTTCGATCTCGACTCATGAGATTATCATGAAGCAAACGTCTTTTCCTTTCGAGGAAGACTCCTTCGACGCGACAATCTCGATGAACAAGCTCGAACTCATCGCGAATCTACTCATCCTGGAAGAGACAATCGAGCCCCGGATCACGGTGTCGCTCCTGAAGCTCCCCGAGCCGATCACTCCTGGAGACGAGACGCTCTCGCCACAACTGAGGACGAATCACATCCGGATGGATCCTCCGAAATGGGCCGAAGAGAATCTCGTCGCGACGATCAGCATCCAGACGGTCGCGCTCACTTAAAAAAAGAAAGGGTGATCAAGGTGGAAATTTTTGTCCCGCAAATACTGATCCCCCGGTTTATGGAGTTCGAGGATCCCGCGAATGTCGGCCTCGGAGTCTGGGGGGAATATCATGTCATCAAAAAGCGGCGCGGGGTCGTCGTCCAGGAACTCAAGATGAAAAACATTATAACGGACATCGGCCTCAATCGGCTCGCCTCAAATGATGAATGGCTCTACCATCGATGTAGAGTATTACATCTTGGAACAGGGACGGCGACTCCGGTCACGACCGATCAGACTCTCCAGGCGAGAGGATTCTCAAAAGATACGAACA